>Ga0164241_10003398_pt1 | contig 16117 bp, 14 predicted proteins | sample OricomyardsoilBY_FD_108780 | JGI IMG/M metagenome (GOLD analysis project Ga0164241, IMG submission 108780) | Backyard soil microbial communities from Emeryville, California, USA - Original compost - Back yard soil (BY) | ecosystem: Environmental > Terrestrial > Soil > Unclassified | place: USA... | reverse complement strand
TTGGCGGCGACGGTCTGGCAAGGCAAATTTGGCGAAAAAACCGGAGTTTACACGAAGTAAATGAGGATTTTTTCGCCAAATTTAACGCCGCCAGAGCTAGCAAGGTAGTATTTCAACAAGCTGCTAGGAGATTACCATGGTAAAAAATTTATGGGTTATCACAGGTGTGGTGTTGAGCCTGACGTCTTGCGTTGTGGTGCCGGTTGCAGCACCAAAAAAAGAAGGGGTGTGCGCAATTTCAGAGGATAGGCAGACGCTTAGGGTTATGGACTTTGCCAAGGACACTCAAAGTTTTTACTCCCTGCAAGGCATGATGGTCACGCCCATTTCATTTCCCACTAGCGCTATTATTTCCGGCGTTTATGTGAGTGTGTACAACACCTACAAAATGGGCGAAACCCTGTTGGTATGTAAAAAGCCGCAATAAAATCGGCGCATAACAGCTCTACTGAACTAAGCCAGCTCGCTGCGCACGCGAAACCAACTCTTATCCTCCAAGCGCAGCATACTGAGCTTTTTACCCCACACACAGCCCGTATCCAAAGCAATCGCCTGGGGTTGCCCGGTGACACCCTCCAAGGCGGCCCAGTGGCCGAATAATACGGGTTGTGCCAAATGGGCACCGGGCCATTTAAACCAGGGTGCACAGCCTTCAGGCGCTGTGTCTACTCCCTCTTTGGCCTTGAGATCCAAACGGCCCGCCTGGCTGCAAAAACGCATGCGGGTGAAGTAATTAATAATGAGGCGCAAGCGTTCAAGGCCAACAAGGTCATCCCGCCAGGTATCCGGCTGGTTGCCATACATATTGGCCAACAGCTCAACAAAATCATCCCCGCTTAACACCGCACTAGCTTCAGAAGCTAGGCTCAGCGCCTGCTGCTGGGTCCAGATCGGCGGTATACCGGCGTGGCAGAGCACATAACCCAGCGCCGCGTGCATGAGGGGCTGCCTGCGCAACCAGTGCAAGAGTTCATCGCCGTCGGGGGCATTTAAAATGGGCTGCAGGGTGTCTTTTTTATGCTGCGGCCGCTGGCTAAAACGCACGGCGAGCAGGTGCAGGTCATGATTGCCCAACACCAGCTGGGCACTAGCGCCTAATTCTTTGATAAAACGCAGCGCACCTAAACTGTCCGGGCCGCGATTAACTAAATCCCCCGCCACCCACAACTGGTCATGCGCCGGGTCGAAACAGGCGCGATCGAGCAGGCGGCGCAGGCTATCGAAGCAGCCCTGTACATCCCCAACCGCGTAAACCGCCACTAGTGCAGGCTCTGCGGGTGAATCAGGGCAAAGGTTGGAATGGGTGCGTCAAATTCATCGCCATTATCCAAGCGCATTTGATAAGTGCCCGTCATGGTGCCCATACCGGTGGGCAATACCACGCCGCTGGTATAGGTGTAACTGGCGCCAGGGTCCAAGCGCGGCTGCTGGCCGACTACACCTATGCCCTGCACCTCCTGCACCTGGTTATTGCCGTCGGTGATGATCCAATGGCGGCTGATTAATTGCGCCGGTTGGTCGGAGGTGTTGGCAATCGTAATCGTATAAGCAAACACAAAACGATCCTGTGCTGGCTCTGATTGATCGGCTAAATACTGAGTTTTGATGGACACCTCAATAGCGTCGTTCTGCATAAATTACCTCGTAGATACTGGTGCGCTGCCGCTGCTTACTCTGCGCTATCAACACGGGCAATTGCCGTGTTGCCGTGAATCTGCACATAACAATTAGCTAATTGCACGTATTGCGCCAGGCTGACATTTTCAGGCCGCACATTGGGGTTTATACCGGCGTCTTCAAGTTGTTGATCGCTAAATAACACTTTAAGTGCATTGCGCAAAGTTTTACGGCGCTGGGAAAAAGCCGTGCGCACAACTAATTCTAAAGCCTCGTGGCTGTCGGCCTTGTGCGGTAATTCTAGGTGCGGCGTTAAACGCACAATAGCCGATTCCACTTTAGGCACCGGCCGAAAACATTCAGGCCCCACATCAAATAAATGTTCCACCTGGCAAAAATACTGCGTCATGATGCCTAAGCGGCCGTAATTATTGTCGCCCACCTGGGCTGCCATACGTAAAACCACCTCTTTTTGCAGCATAAAATGCATATCGCGCACTAATTGCCGAAAACTTAAGAGATGAAAAATCAGCGGCGTTGAAATGTTATAGGGCAGGTTGCCAACAATACGTAAGGGGGGTTTATTCTGCGCTAGAGTTGCGAAATCAAATTTCAGCGCATCGGCTTGGTGTACCACTAAATGCGGGAAATCACTAAAAGTAGCTTTGAGTATGGGAATTAAATCGCGGTCTAATTCCACCACGTGTAAATGCGCGCAGGCATTTAATAATAGGGCGGTGATAGCACCCTTACCTGGGCCAATTTCCACCAGATTATCCCCCGCCTGGGGACGAATGCTGCGCACTATATGGTTAATAATGCGCTGATCCACTAAAAAATTCTGCCCAAACCGCTTGCGGGCTTGATGCTCAACCTGGGCCATAGCTCACCTAGAGTTAAAAGCGGCTATTGTGACACAACCAAGCCGCACCTGCGGCTTGGGGTTTAGACGGGATTGTTTGGCAGACGTGTCCAGCGCTATAAATCGCGCCTATTGTCCTGGCAATTGGCTCAGGGCGCGGATGCGCTCTTCCAAAGGCGGATGGCTGGCAAAAGCGGCTAAGAATTTACTGCGGGTGGCAGAGGAAATACCAAAGGCGGTCAGGGTGGCGGGCATGGAATCCTGAGCATGCTCAGATTCATATTTTAAGCGTTGCAAAGCGGAGATCATGCCGTGTTTGCTGGCGAACTGAGCACCCGCTTGATCAGCGCGAAATTCGCGCAAACGGGAGAACCAGGCAACAATCATGCTGGCAGCAATTCCAAACACCACTTCGGCCAACATACTGCCGATGTAATAACCCACACCAACACTCGATGAAGACTGGCTGCCCCGGCGCAGAAAACTATCCACCGCATAACCCACTATGCGCGCAAAAAACATCACAAAAGTATTCACCACACCTTGGATCAGGGTTAGGGTCACCATATCACCGTTGGCCACATGGCCAATTTCATGGGCCATCACCGCCCGCACCTCATCGCGGCTAAAACGCTGCAACAGCCCGGCGCTCACCGCCACTAAGGCTGCGTTGCGGTTCCAACCGGTGGCAAAGGCATTGGCATCGGCGGCAGGGAAAATACCTACTTCGGGCATAGCGATACCGGCTTTGCCCGCCAGATCCTGCACGGTTTGTAACAACCAGGCCTCGTCACTGTCCTGCGGCGTGCTAATGATGCGCGTGCCAGTGGACATTTTCGCCATGGTTTTGGACAAAAACAGAGAAATAAACGAACCGACAAATCCAAAGACGGCGCAATAGACCAATAGCGCCGTGAAATTCATACCCTGCCGCTCAACAAAATGGCTGACCCCTAATAGGTTGAGGGTCACACCAGCGACCAACATAACGGCTAAATTAGTCAGTAAAAATAAGACTATCCGCATCATACTCAGTCCACCTTGGTTAATTACCTGCACAAAAGTTGGGGGCGGGGTGTATTAGTTTCAAGCCAGTGCTGTTTGATAGGCTAAAAAGGCTCTGTTTAAGGCTGAAGTTTATTTACCAATACAAAAAGAACCAAAAATACGCCCCAATAAATCATCACTGCTAAAAGCGCCGGTAATCTGATTGAGCGCTTCTTGTGCTTGACGTAAATCCTCTGCCACTAATTCCCCAGCCCGATGTTCCTGCAACTGATGTTGCCCGGCCAGCAGATAATAACGCGCTTTTTCCAACGCATCTAAATGCCGCCGCCGCGCGCTAAAACTGCCTTCATTGACGCCTTCAAAACCCATAATTTGCTTTAAATGTGTTTTAAGCTCCGCTATGCCTAAATTAAGTTTCGCAGCAATGGCCATACTGGGGACAGAACTGGGCAATAAACTATCAACCTGTTCTACTAAATCTATTTTATTGACAACAAGCGTGAGTTTCGCGCGCAGGTCCTGATTGCCAAACAATTGCGGCCAGGCCTGTTCTAAATCCTGCTGGGGTTCGCTGGCATCTAATAACAATAAAATACGGTCGGCAGAGCGAATTTCCTGCCAGGCTTTATCAATGCCAATTTGTTCCACCAAGTCTTCACTGGCGCGAATACCTGCGGTATCCACCAAATGCAGTGGCATACCATCAATATGAATATGTTCGCGCAGTGGGTCCCGTGTGGTGCCTGCAATAGGCGTCACTATGGCGCTGTCGCGCTCGGTGAGGGCATTTAACAAACTGGATTTACCGGCATTGGGTTTACCGGCTAACACAATTTTCATACCCTCGCGCACTAAATTGCCCTGTTGAGTTTTGTGCTGCAATTGCTGTAATTGAGCCAATAAGGCGGCAAGGTCGGCAGCTATTTTGCCATCCGAAAGAAAATCCACTTCCTCTTCAGGAAAATCAATGGCCGCTTCAACATAAATACGCAGCTGAATTAATGCCTCCACCAGCTGATGAACTTCTTTAGAAAAAGCCCCTTGTAAACTGTTAACCGCTTGCTGCGCCGCCTGGCGGGAATTGGCAGCAATTAAATCGCTAATCGCCTCCGCTTGAGCCAAATCCATCTTATCGTTTAAAAACGCCCGCTCGGAAAATTCACCGGGTTTAGCCAAACAGGCCCCCAATGCCACCACCCGCTCCAGCAGCATATCCAATACCACCGGGCCGCCGTGGGCCTGTAATTCCAGTACATCTTCGCCAGTAAACGAATGCGGGCCTTGGAAAAATAAGGCTATGCCTTCATCAATAGCCTTGCCCTTAGCATCTAAAAACGGGCAGTAATGGGCGTAGCGAATTTTCGGCTTAAAGGCGAGTAATTCAGTGGCAATAGGCAGACACAAAGGCCCGGATACACGCACCACACCCACGCCGCCGCGCCCAGGTGCTGTGGCTACCGCTGCTATTGTTGTGGACATAGCTATACCCCAATAAAAAAGGGCGACAAGTCGCCCTTTAATCGTTCGCTGAATTTATTTATTCGACTTTTCAATTTGTTTGGTAATCACATACTGCTGCAAAATCGACAGCGAGTTGTTCACCACCCAATACAACACCAAACCGGCTGGGAAAAACACAAATAAGAAGGTGAAAAATATCGGCATCATCTGCATCATTTTCGCCTGCATAGGGTCTGGCGGCGTGGGGTTGAGCTTACTTTGAAAATACATAGTAGCGCCCATAATTAAGGGCAGAACAAAATAAGGATCTTTTACCGACAAGTCCTGAATCCACAAACAAAACGGCGCCTGGCGCAATTCCACCGCTTCCATCAACACCCAATAAAGCGCTAAAAATACCGGCATTTGCAACAACATAGGCAAACAACCGCTGACCGGGTTGACCTTTTCGTCGCGATATAACTTCATCAGCTCTTGGGACATTTTTTGCCGGTCATCGCCATAACGCTCTTTTAACGCCTGCATTTTCGGCTGTACTTTGCGCATGCGCGCCATGGATTTATAACTGATGGCCGAGGGGTAAAACAAAATCGCTTTGATCAACAGCGTTAATAAAATAATCGCTACACCCCAGTTTTGTACCACTCCGTGAATAATATCCAAGGTTTTAAACATGGGTTTTGCCAGCCACCAAAGCCAGCTGTAATCCATGGTTAAATCCAGGTGAGGGGCTATGGTTTCAAGAATGTCCATATCCTTAGGGCCAGCATAAAAACCCGCCTCAATTGTGCCTTCACTGTGGGCACCAATCAGTGTTGGCGCACTGGTAAAACTTAAAATATACAGATCTTCATCTTTAACCTTCTGAAAGTTAAAGGCGTTTTTGCTGTCTTTGGGCGGAATCCAGGCAGTTAAAAAATAATGCTGCACAAGTGCCAACCAACCGCCTTCTTTTTCGTGTTTAAAACCGCTTTCAGCAATTTCTTTAAAGGTGAGTTTGTGATAATTCTTCTCTGTTGTACTCGTGGCCGCACCTATAAATGGGTTCATAGCAAACATTTGCGCGGGCGATGGGTTGTAGGAATCTCGTTTAATAGAACCCACTAAACTCGCCTGCCAAGGTTGCTCAGAATTATTCTTGATGAGGTATTTCACCTTAATTAAATTGCTGCCACGGCTGAATATAAACCGCTTAACAATCTGCGCCTCAGCCTGCACTGTGGTTAAATCCACGGCTAATTCATTTTGTCCTTCGGGCAAGGTAAATGCGTTGGCACTTACACTAAACTGCGGGCGCCCGCTGGTGCTGTCGGTACCATTGGGGCCAGCTAAACCACTTTTTGCAATGTAGGTGCGCGATGCGGTGTTATCGAGCAACACAAAAGGCGCGTCCGGTTTATTCAGTTCTGCAAAGTTTTTCGGTAACGACACTTTGCGAATATCGCCACCTTGAGTATCAATTTCCACCCATAGGCTATCAGTGCGCACAGACACAACAGCCGCTTTAAGCTGCGGCTTATCGATTTCCTGTTTAGTGCTGTCCACAGGTGCAGGCAATGCAAATTCTTCATTGCCTTTAGGCGTAGTAGTCTGCGCTGTTTCAGTAGCCGCAGCGGAACTTGCAGCAGGTAGCTGACTTTGAGTGGCGTGGTGTTTTTCTTGAAATTCATTCCAGCGAATAAACAGGACAAACCCGATAACAATGATGCCACCAAGAATTATTTTGCGTAGCCAATCCGTCTTCATGGATAAAAACCGTTATTTAAGTGCGAGTTGAGGGAGAATGTTTATGAGGCGATGTTTGTTTTTTATCTGTTGTGTGAACTGTTCTTTTTATCCGCAGCTTATTAAAAGCAAGAGGCTTAAACGCTGTCAGGTTAAGCGGCACCAAGTCCACACCGCCGGGGTGCCAGGGATGACATTTAGCAATGCGACAAATACCCAACCAAAACCCTCGCCAAGGGCCATGGGTTGCAATAGCTTCATGGGTATAACAAGAACACGAGGGGTAAAACCGACAGTTTTTGCCTAGCCAAGGACTGATACCCACTTGGTACAAGCGAATCACCGCCAGCAGCACCCGCTGAATTAGGGTGTTGATTCGGTGTGATTGTGCGTAGCGCGTTTGCTGATGCGTTTCCATAAACCGTGCAAAATAACCTGGACTTCGCTATTAGAAAGAGCATCGGCCCCTTTGCGGGCGAGCACTATAGCATCTATTAAAGGCAGTTTGTGCTGGTGCAGGCGGAAGGATTCGCGAATTAAACGCTTGAGGCGATTGCGGTCGTGGGACTTTTTGATTTGTTTTTTGGCTATGACCAAACCTAAGCGAGCCTGCTCAGTACCGTTAAAATTACACAACAACAAAAAACACGGATGACTGGCGCGAATAGGCGCATCAGCAAATAGAGCACTGAACTCTTTTGCTTCTAATAAGCGCTGCTGCTTGGTAAATAAAAGACGTGATAGCGGCGTAGAGCCGCTTAAAGTGTTTGGCGCTATGCTCACAGGCGAGCGTAATGAATGGGACACCAAACACCTTCAGCGATAGTGGCTTATGCCACCAATTGCTTACGACCCTTAGCGCGACGACGAGCAAGTACTTTACGGCCGTGGCGGTCAGCCATACGCGCGCGGAAACCGTGAGTACGCTTACGCTTTAAAATGCTGGGTTGGAATGTTCTTTTCATGATGTCGATACCTGAATTCGATGGGCAACTATTTTCAGCAACTCTAGGGATAAAAGGTCGCCAGAAAAAGAGGCGCGATTCTATAGAAAGCTCTGGGCAAAGGCAACGTAAATTTGGAATTTATGCCAAGCCATTAACCGAGAATAATCGGCAAATTATTAAGAGTTTATCTACAGGTTTTACACACGTTATTTCAATTCAGCTCAGTTTGAAGGGATGGGTTTAAGCGGGCGGAAATTCGCCTCTTTCCTGTGGATAACCTTGTGGATGCAGGTTAAACTGCCAGCCGTTTTTTTATCCTCGCAGGCCTCCATGAGCTCACCCGTACACGTCTGGGAATTTTGTAGTGGGCAATTACAAACTGAACTGCCCGCGCCTCAATTTAATACCTGGATTCGCCCGTTAAAGCTGGATGATGCTGGGGATGTTTTGCGCCTCTTGGCCCCCAACCGATTTGTGTTGGATTGGGTGAATGACAAGTACCTATCGCGCATCCGCGATCTGGTTGCGCAGGGCGGTCAGTATTTTAAGGTTGAGGTCGTAGTAGCGGATAAACCCTCAGCGGCATTTACCCGTGTGGCCTCATCGCCTGTTAACCCAGCAACCACTTCCCGCACAACAGCCAATACAACGGTTTCAGAATTTATCCCCTCACAACCCTTGGCGATTGAACTAGACCAAAACGATGGCATAGAGGCACTGGGTGAGTTGGAAGAAGACTTAAGCCCTGCGCCGATTAAAACCCCCAGTAGCGCTTATAGCAGCAACACATCTAATAAAAGAAACAACAAAGATGATATAGAAGGTGGGCTGGCCCACCGCACTTATTTAAATCCAGCGTTTACCTTCAAAACCTTTGTGGAGGGTAAATCCAACCAACTGGGTTTGGCCGCCGCCATACAGGTAGCGGAAAACCCAGGCGGCTCTTACAACCCGCTATTTATATACGGCGGTGTAGGGCTAGGTAAAACACACTTAATGCATGCCGTTGGCAACGCATTAATTGCCAAAAAGCCCAATGCTAAAGTGGTGTATTTGCACTCTGAGCGTTTTGTTGCCGACATGGTAAAAGCGCTGCAGTTAAACGCAATCAATGATTTCAAACGTTACTATCGCTCGGTGGATGCTTTATTAATCGACGATATTCAGTTCTTCGCCGGTAAGGAGCGCTCCCAAGAGGAGTTCTTTCACACCTTTAACGCTTTGTTAGAGGGCGGCCAGCAGATTATTCTCACCTGTGATCGCTATCCAAAAGAAATCAGCGGCTTAGAGGAGCGACTTAAATCTCGCTTCGGTTGGGGGCTTACGGTGGCGGTTGAGCCGCCAGAGCTGGAAACCCGTGTGGCGATCTTGATGAAAAAAGCCGATCAAGCTCATATGAATTTGCCCCATGACGCCGCCTTTTTTATCGGCCAGCGTATTCGCTCCAATGTGCGCGAATTAGAGGGTGCCTTAAAACGCGTGATAGCCAACGCACATTTTACCGGCCGAGAAATTTCCATTGATCTGGTGCGTGAGTCCCTAAAAGATCTATTAGCACTACAGGATCGTTTAGTGAGTGTGGATAATATTCAGCGAGTGGTTGCTGAGTATTACAAGATTAAAGTGGCGGACTTGTTATCAAAACGGCGCAGCCGCTCAGTGGCCAGGCCGCGCCAGGTAGCCATGTATTTGGCGAAGGATTTAACCAACCACAGCTTGCCGGAAATCGGCGACTTGTTTGGCGGCAGGGACCATACCACCGTTTTACACGCCTGCCGAAAAATTAAAGAGTTGTTGGATTCCTCGGCGGACATTCGTGAAGATGTCAAAAACCTACTTAGAACCCTAACCACATAATTTACCCAAACATAACAACTAACAGGCCATAACAACTGGCTTTAAAAAAGAGAACCTGCCATGCGTTTTACTATCTCCCGAGAAGTGTTAATCAAACCCCTGCAGCTAGTGGCTGGGGTTGTCGAGCGCCGCCACACACTGGCGGTGCTCGCCAACATATTGATATCGGTTAAAAACGGTCAACTGTCCTTGGTGGGCAGCGATGCAGAAATAGAAATTGTGGCGAAGCTGCCGATTGATAGCGGGCTTGAACTAGGCGACACCACTGTGCCTGCAAAAAAGTTTTTGGACATTTGTAAAAGCCTACCGGACGGCTCGACTATTGATTTCACCTACGACAATAATAAGGTTCTGGTGAAATCAGGCCGCAGTAAATTTACCCTTTCAACCCTACCCGCCTCCGACTTCCCTTTGATGAAAGCGGCTGAAGATGACTTAGCCTTCCACTGCCAACAAAAAGAACTGCGCCGTTTAATTGACCGCACCGGTTTTGCCATGGCTCAACAGGATGTGCGTTATTACTTAAACGGTATGTTGTGGGAAGTGCGCGCCGACAGCCTGCGCGCCGTGGCCACCGACGGCCATCGCCTCGCCATGTGTACGCGCCCATTAGCCACCGATGTCGTCGGTTTGCGCCAGGCAATTTTGCCGCGCAAAGCAGTATTAGAGCTGAGCCGTCTTTTACAGGATAACGAGGATATGGCAGAAGTCGCCCTGGGCGATAACAACATCCGAGTATCAGCCGGTAGCTTCACCTTCACGTCTAAATTGGTGGATGGCAAGTTCCCCGATTACGAACGCGTACTGCCCGTAGGTGGTGATAAGGTCGTGGTAGGCAACCGCGACGATTTCAAACAAGCTTTTGTGCGCACAGCAATCCTCAGCAACGATAAATACCGTGGCGTGCGTTTTGTAGTTGAGAATGGTGTGCTTACCATTACAGCCAACAACCCAGAACAGGAAGAAGCCGAAGAACAAGTATTTGTGGACTATGAAGGTGACGTGTTGGAGGTCGGTTTTAACGTGAGTTATCTGCTGGATGTCACCCAGGTCATAGAAGCTGACTCCATGAGCCTAACCATGGCGGACAATAACTCCAGCGCACTTATTCAAGACCCCAACAATAATGATTCCCTTTATGTTGTGATGCCTATGCGGCTTTAAGCCGGATTATTCTTTGGATGGGCACCCGCTCGTCCAAGCTGTACTCCATAGCCCCACGCTCACATGCCCATACAGCGTTTAGCCGTACATCAACTACGCAACCTCACAGGGGTGGATATTCACCCCTGCCCCGATCTTAACTTTTTCTTCGGCAACAACGGCTCTGGCAAAACTAGCCTGCTGGAAGCCATCAGCGTCTTAGCCCACGGCCGCTCCTTTCGCTCCCATAAACACAAACACCTCATCAATCACCACTGCAGTGATTTTGCTGTTTTTACCGAACTTGATGAATCAGCCGGTTTCGCCAAACTGGGCGTCAACCGTGGCACCAACGACGTAAGCTTTAAACTTAACGGTTCCCCCGTATACAGCTCTGCTGCTCTGGCGGCTCAACTGCCTACCCAAATCATGGATGCCCATTCTTTCCAGCTATTGGAAGGCCCCAGCAAACTGCGCAGGCAGTTATTTGATTGGCTGGTGTTTCACGTGAAACATGAGTTTGCGGCTCTTTGGCGAGACTACGCCCGCTGCGTTAAACACCGCAATAGCCTACTGCGGCATGATAGAATTGCCCGCCCTGATTTATTGCCTTGGGATCAGGAGCTTGTGCGTTTGGCAGAAGCCATCCATGAACTGCGTTCTGCGTGTCTTTTGCCCTACCTGGCAGCAGTACAAACGCTGCTTATAGAAGCCGGGCTGTCAGACGAGTTGAATATTCAACTTGAGTACCTATCCGGCTGGGCTCCCGAAACCAGCCTATTAGAACAACTGGAACAGCAGTTTTGGCGAGATAAAAAATACGGCTTCACTACGCTTGGAGCCCATAAGAGCGAACTGAAAATCACGGCCCGCAAAATGGCTGCCCATGAAATTTTAAGCCGAGGTCAGCAGAAGACTTTAGTAGCCGCTTTGTACGTGGCGCAGCTCAGAGTGTTTCAAGCTCTATCGAATCGAGCCTGTGTATTGCTCATCGATGATGTACCTGCGGAACTAGATAAAGAACATATCGCAATACTTGGACGCTGGGTAAACGACCTAAATGTTCAAGTCTTTGCAACTGGAATTGAATTGGCCAGCCTCATAGAAGCTTGGCCTAGAGATACACAATCAATAAAAGTGTTTCACGTGAAACACGGTGAAGTTAACGAATATCCTGTCTAATGGAGACACCCATGGCCGAAGAACCCAATTACGATTCGTCGAGTATTAAAGTCCTCAAAGGCTTAGACGCAGTGCGCAAGCGTCCCGGTATGTATATTGGGGATACCGACGATGGCACCGGCTTACACCACATGGTGTTTGAAGTAGTCGACAACTCAATCGATGAGTCTTTGGCGGGCCACTGCACTGAAATTAAAGTCGTTATTCATCCCGATGAATCCATCACGGTAAGCGACAATGGCCGAGGCATTCCCACCGAGATGCACGAAGAGGGTGTCTCCGCAGCGGAAGTAATCATGACCGTGCTGCACGCGGGCGGTAAATTTGACGACAACACCTATAAGGTATCCGGCGGCTTACACGGTGTGGGTGTTTCTGTTGTGAACGCCCTATCCGAAACACTACGCCTTACCATTCGCCGCAACGGCCAAGTCCACGAGCAAATTTATCACCACGGTGTACCGCAGGAGCCTTTAAAAGTCATAGGTGATACAACAGGGCGAGGCACCACGGTGCAATTTAAACCCTCAGCGGAAACCTTCACCAATATTCTGTTCCACTACGAAATCCTCGCCAAACGCCTGCGTGAGCTGTCATTTTTAAACTCTGGAGTGCGTATCGTGCTCGTTGATGAGCGCTCGGGCAAACAGGATGTATTTGAATACCAGGGCGGCCTCAAAGCCTTTGTTGATTATCTAAACCAAAACAAAACTGCCATTAACCGCATAGTACATTTCACCACTCAGCGCGAGGACGGTGTAGGCGTAGAGGTGGCCTTACAATGGAATGACACCTTTAATGAAAACATCCTTTGTTATACCAATAACATTCCCCAACGCGACGGCGGAACACACCTAGCAGGATTTCGCGGCGCATTGACTCGCTGCTTAAACAACTACATAGAATCCGAAGGTATAGGCAAAAAAGAAAAAATAGCCACCACAGGGGATGATGCGCGGGAGGGTTTAACAGCCATTATTTCCGTCAAGGTTCCCGATCCAAAATTCTCCTCTCAGACCAAAGATAAGCTTGTTTCGTCGGAAGTAAAAACAGCCGTAGAACAGGAGATGGGCAATATCTTCAGTGCATATCTGTTAGAGAATCCTTCTGAAGCAAAACTAATCGTCGCCAAAATGCTCGACGCTGCGCGTGCGCGCGAAGCGGCTCGTAAAGCCCGCGAAATGACGCGCCGCAAAGGCGCCTTGGACATAGCGGGCCTGCCCGGCAAACTCGCCGATTGCCAGGAAAAAGACCCATCCTTATCTGAACTCTACTTAGTGGAAGGTGACTCGGCGGGTGGTTCCGCCAAACAAGGGCGCGATCGCCGCACTCAAGCGATTCTGCCACTGAAGGGTAAAATTCTGAATGTTGAAAAAGCTCGCTTCGATAAAATGCTCTCCAGCGCAGAAGTGGGCACACTGATTACCGCCTTAGGCTGCGGTATCGGCAAGGACGAATACAACATCGACAAACTGCGTTACCACAGCATTATCATCATGACGGACGCCGACGTGGACGGCTCCCATATTCGCACCCTGCTGCTGACCTTTTTCTTCCGCCAAATGCGCGAGCTCATCGAACGCGGCCATATTTATATCGCCCAGCCGCCGCTGTATAAAATCAGCAAGGGTAAACAGGAGCAATACCTAAAAGATGACGAAGCACTGACACAGTTTTTGACCAATGCCGCGATAGATTCCGTGACCTTACACGTCAACGAGAATGCTCCTGCTATCAGTGGCGAGCAATTGGAAAGCCTTGTTAAAGAGTTCCGCAAGGGCGAGGCCATAGTGCAAAAACACAGTCGAGTTTACCCAACCGAGGTGTTAACCAGCCTGATTGATTTACCGAGCCTCAACAAAGATCAGCTCAGTGATCAGGCACAGGTGAGTAGCTGGACTGAAAAACTCGGCACTAAACTGAACCTTATTTCAGAACAATCCAAAACTCACCGCTTTGTAGCGCGCGTATTTGAAGACGTTGAACGCCACCTGTTTTTACCTCTAATTGAGATCATTGCTCATGGGGTGCCATCGCAGGTGAAAATCAGTGCGGAGTTTTTAGAATCCACCGATTATAAAAACCTGCGCAAATTAGGCGCACAATTGGATGGTTTATTAGAAGCGGGTGCCTATGTAGCCAAGGGTGAGCGCAAACACCCAGTTTCCAACTTTAAAGAAGCCTTAGAATGGATTATGGCCGAAAGTCGCAAAGGCTATAACATCCAACGCTATAAAGGCCTAGGCGAAATGAACCCGAGCCAGCTATGGGAAACCACTATGGATCCAGCATCACGCAGAATGCTGAGGGTCAATATCGAAGATGCTATTGGTGCAGATCAGATATTTACCTGTTTAATGGGTGACCAAGTGGAACCACGTCGAAATTTTATCGAAAGCAACGCCTTGGCAGTGGCAAATTTGGATGTTTGATCAATAATTACCGGATGCTTTAGTTGGCGGTTAGCAATTTGAGCATTCTGTACCACGAATAAAGGATACTCCTATGCCCAAGAAGTTAGTTCCAATATCACTGAGTCAAATTGAAGAAGCCCTGGAAGAACGCAACACTAAACCCGATCGCCGAGTGACCAGTAAACCCTTAGGCGACAAAGAAGAGCGCCGCAAGCGGGACCGTCGAAAGCCGGCGGTGGAACACTAGCGGCAGCCCTTTAAAATCAAAAAGCAGCGACAACGCTGCTTTTTTTTTCGCCTAATGATTGACCACTTTGTGAGCTGCTCAGCCGAAAAACTTCAGCTCTCATAAGGCGGTTTAAGAGTCTTCTACTAGTTAGTGCAACTACCCCTGAACATCCCTGTAACTGCCTCGCGGGATCATGCGCGAGAACCTCATAGGCATAAATTATTCTCGCCTCGAACACAGTTAACCCCACCAGCAAGATCAAATAAGGTTTAAGCACAACCTTCCCCCATTTATCCCCAACTTAAACACTTCTTATCACCAGCTATATTCAAACACTCTAATTACACACAGATTTTCATTGATTTACACACAGATTTACACACAGAAAATGAAAGAATTTAATAACAATTGGATATTGCCTGTAGAAATAGTGCATAACCATCTTAGTTTTCCACAGATTTGATCAATTTGCTCCGCTTAGCCAAATATTGCTAGATCCACCCACAGGTTAACAAGGGCGTTACCCCAATCAAATTCAGCGGTAACCCGGCTGCTTATCATTAGTATAACTAATTGATTTTAAATAGAAAAATATACTTATTCACAGCTCAAGCCAGGCCTAATAACTACCATAAGATTAAAAATATTCTTCTTTATATATATTTCTTTATATTTTGTATTAGCCCTAATGAACTGTGAATTTGACGAGAAAAATTGAGGGCTCAAATTTCACCTAAAAATTAAAGGGGAATACTCTTTTAAATAACAACTGGGATATAGCTCGCAAAACAGCTATTAACATGATGGCGCCATACAGCTACAGAGAATAATCGGTTAAAATTTGTTCACTTCTATAGGTTTGTTCTATGTAGTTAGGCTTTTTATATAAAACGTTATAAAAACGCAGTCTGCTTTACATCTCAGCCCTATAGTGCCAACCGATCAATCAGTACTAGGCGACCTAAACATACTCATTGGCTTACGTCCGTCTCAAACTTAAATACTTACCCCTGGGGGGGATATGGCAATTATTCGATCTGTGCTCGCCAAGTCGTTACTAATAACGCTTGTTGCCACTACATTGGCGGCTTGTGGCAACGGAGCTACATCAAAACCTAAGGATCAGAAGCCTTCGTCAAGTTCATCGAGCTCCAGTAGCTCTACCGGTAGCACCAAACCCTCCTCCAGCAGCTCTAGCAGCTCATCGAGTTCCAGTAGTAGTTCCTCATCAGGAACTAACCAACAAGGGCCTGAGCCCAGTTCTAGCTCGTCCAGTAGCAGTTCATCGGGTGAAGTCGTTATAAGCTCATCTTCATCAAGCAGCTCCAGTAGTACTTCGTCCAGTTCCAGCAGCAATTCCTCATCATCGAGCAGCTCAAATTCAAGCTCGTCGTCCTCCAGTACATCTTCCAGTTCCAGTACTTCAAGCTCCTCCTCAAGTTCATCGTCTAACAGCTCAAGTTCTTCAAGTAGTTCTAATTCATCGAGTAGCTCAAGCTCATCAGGCAGTTCTAGTTCATCGAGTAGCTCAAGTTCTTCAAGTAGTTCCAGCTCATCGAGCAGCTCAAGCTCTTCAAGTAGTTCTAGCTCATCGAGCAGCTCAAGCTCTTCAAGTAGTTCTAGCTCATCGAGCAGCTCAAGCTCTTCAAGTAGTTCTAGCTCATCGAGCAGC
>Ga0164241_10003397_pt1 | contig 16117 bp, 11 predicted proteins | sample OricomyardsoilBY_FD_108780 | JGI IMG/M metagenome (GOLD analysis project Ga0164241, IMG submission 108780) | Backyard soil microbial communities from Emeryville, California, USA - Original compost - Back yard soil (BY) | ecosystem: Environmental > Terrestrial > Soil > Unclassified | place: USA... | reverse complement strand
GTCGGTCTCGGACTTCCAGGCTGCCACGATCTCCTCGGCGGTCGCATCCGCCAAAAGCATGGTCCGGAATCGGTCCGATCCGGTCAGCAGATCGATCCACCGGCCGGGTGGGGTCTCCGCCCGCCAGGTGAATTCGGGGTAGAGCTTACGGGCCTCGACGATCATGTGCGTCGCCGCGGTGATCGCCTCGACCTTGGCCGGATCGGTGATCTGCACCTGGACACCGCCGCAGAGCACGTTCGCGTTCTTGCTGATGAACGGCGTGAAGTACGCCTCCCGGAACGCGACGCCCGGGATGTCCTTCTGCTGCAGCGCCTGCGCCCACTTGTAGTCGACGTACGGCGCACCGATCAGCTCGAACGGCCGCGTGGTCCCGCGTCCCTCGGACATGTTGGTCGCCTCGAACAGGCACATCCCGGGATAGAGCAGCGCGGTGTCAGGGGTCGGCATGTTCGGGCTCGGCATCACCCAGGTCAGGCCGGTGTCGTCGTACAGCTGGTCGCGCGTCCAGTTCTGGACCGGGATGACCTTGAGCTCCTTGAGCCGCCCGCCGTTGGCGTCGATCGGCAGGTACTCGGCGTTGAACAGCCGGGCCAACTCGCCGACCGTCATGCCGTGCTGCTGGACGATCTCCTCCTTGCCGACACCCGAGGTGTAGCCGGGCTTGAGCATCGGGCCACGCGCGTACCCGCCGACCGGGTTCGGCCGGTCCAGGACGACGAACCGGGCGCCTGTGGTGATGGCCGCCTGCATCGCCGAGTACATGGTCCAGATATAGGTGTAGAACCGTGCGCCGACGTCCTGGATGTCGAAGACGACCGTCTCCACGCCCGACTTGGTGTAGAGATCGACAAGCTTGTCCACAGTCGCGCCGTACGCGTCGTACACCATGATCCCGGTGCGAGGATCGACGTGGTCGCCCTCGGATCCGCCGGCCTGGGCGCTGCCGCGGAAGCCGTGCTCGGGCCCGAAGACCGCGACCACGTTGACCTTCCCGGAGGCGTGCATCGTGTCGACGATGTGGTTCAGGTCGGGCAGGATGCCGGTCGGGTTGCTGATCACTCCGACCTTCTGGCCGGCCAGCGCCCGCCAGTCGTCCTGCGCCAGCACCTCGGCACCGGTCATCACCTTCTTCCCGCCGCCCTGACCACCACCGGCGTTGGCGGCGGGTACGTCGATCAGCGGGGCGGCGGCGAGCGCACCAGCGCCCGCCAGCAAACTACGGCGCTTCATCAGAGGTCTCCTTCAGGCAGGCGCTACGGGCGGAACGACAGCTCGGCCACCATGGGGCGATGGTCACTGGCCGCTTGCTCAGGGGGAACGTCGGCCAGCTGGACACCGAACCCGGCGCCGACGGTGACGAAGTCGATCCGTTTGACCGGATCGACGGCCGGATACGTGTTCGGGCCGCCCGACGTGGAGGCGGCCGCGGTCCAGGAGTCGGTGAGGCGGGTCCAGAGCCCGGCGAGCTCGGGCGCGGTCGCCTCGGCGTTGAAGTCGCCGGTCAGGATCTGCAGATCCTTCTTCGGGTCGCGGGCCAGGATCTTCGTCGTGTCGCGGACCTGGGCCGCGCGGACGGACGGGTCCGCGCGGTAGTCCAGTTGCGTGCAGTACACGTGCACGCGGCGGCCGCGGACGTCGATCTCGGCCTCGAGGAAGCCCGGCGCCGGGGCCGGCACCGGGTTCGGGTCCTGGGTGGACAGCCGGGTGATCGGGTGGTTCTCGGTCCGGACCAGGGGGAACCTGGACAGGACACCGACGCCGTACTGCCGGCGCGGCTGCCCGGCCGCCGGCGGGTCGAGATCGTAGATCGGTGCGAAGCCGGCGAACATCCCGAGCTTCGCGGCCAGCTCGGTGATGGTGTCCCGCCACTGGCTGCGCGCGTCCCAGTGGACGTCGACCTCCTGCAGCCCGATCACGTCGGCATCGAGTGCCTTCAGGGCCTGGGCGGTGCGGTCCAGGTCGAAGACGTTGTCCTCGCCGGCACCGGCATGAATGTTGTACGAGGCAATGGTCAGCCGGGTCTGCCGCGGGTCGAAGGTCAGCCCGTGACCGAACGGGTGCAGCGTCTGCGACGGGTCCGGCTGCGCCGGGATCGCGACCGGCAGCTTGCCGACCGGTGCGATCTCGCCGTAGAGCACCTTCGTCAGCGCCTCCAGCGAGACCGCCGCATAGCCGTAGGTCGCCAGCGTGGTGCCGGCCGAGGGGAAGTACGCCACGTCGTACGGGTCGCGGACGGCGACCACGATGACGTGCCGGCCGGTGGCGAGCAGAGCGTTGACGAGCTTCTGCTGCTTGGCCTGCTTGTCGGTCACCTCGGTGTCCCAGGCCTTGTTCGTGAGGACGACGGTGAGGTCGGCGCCGGCGGCGGCCGCCACGGCTGCGTCGATCTTCGCGTCGGTCGGCGTCGCACCGGTGTCATGGACGATCGCAGTCGCTCCACGCGCCTGCAGCGCGGTGCCCAACGCGGCCGGACTGTAGCCGGCCACCAGGATCGTCCGCGGGGCCGGCGACAGCGGTAGCAGGCCGGCGTCGTTCTTCAGCAGCGTCGTGCTGTGGTCGGCGATCTGTTGGGCAGCGGCGTAGTTGGCCGGGGTTCCGACGACCTGGGCGACGCGGGCGAGGTCGACGTACGGATGGTCGACGACACCGGTCTTCAGCTTGAGCTTCAGGATCCGCTCGACGCTCTGGTCGATCCGTGCCTCGCTGATCCGGCCACCGCGGACCGCGGACAGGACCGAGTTGTACGCGAGCCCGGGATCGACGGGCATCAGCAACTGGTCGACGCCGGCCTCGATCGCGCGGAGCGGGATCTCGGCGTCGCCGTACTTGTCCCGGACGCCCTTCATCCCCAGCGAGTCGGTGATCACGACCCCGTCGAACCGCAGTTGCTCGCGGAGGACACCGGTCAGGATCGGCCGGCTCAGCGTCGCCGGGTCACCGGCCGGGTCGAGCGCCGGAACGACGATGTGCGCGGTCATGATCGAGTCGATCCCGGCGCGGATCGCGGCCTCGAACGGCGGCCGGTCGATCCGTTCCCACTCCTCCCGGGTGTGACCGATCACCGGGATGCCGGTGTGGCTGTCGGTCGCGGTGTCGCCGTGGCCCGGGAAGTGCTTGGCGGTCGACACGATCCGGCCGTCGCGCTGGTACCCCTTGACCTGCGCGGACGTGAGGTCCGCGACCAGACCGGTGTCGGAGGAGAACGACCGCACGCCGATGACCGGGTTCAGCGGATTGACGTTCACGTCGGCGACGGGCGCGAAGTCGGTGCTGACACCGACGGCCTTCAGTTCCCGGCCGCCGATCGCACCTGCCAGTCGCGCGTACTGCGGGGAACGGGTCGCGCCGAGCGCCATCGCCCCGGGGAACTGGGTCGCCGGCGGGCCGACCCGGAACACGACGCCGTGCTCCTGGTCGGTGCTGACCTGCAGCGGGATGCCCGTGTCACCGATCGCCGCGCTCTGCAGTCCGTTCGACAGCCGCGCGATCTGCTGCGGGTCCTTCACCGAGTCGGTCCAGGCGAAGTAGATCACCCCGCCGAGGTGGAACTTGCGCACCACCTCGGCCGGCGTCGCGACGCCGTATAGGCTGGTGTTGCGCGGATCAGCGGTGTCGGCTGTCGGCCCGTAGGCGTAGCAGACGAACAGCTGACCGACTTTCTGCTCCAGCGTCATCCGCTGCAGGGTCTCGCGGACCCATCGGTCGGTGCCCGCCTGCGCGGTGGCTGTTCCGGCGACCGTCGTACCGGCGACCGCTGCCGCCGCAAGTCCGAGGGTCTGACGTCGGGTCAGGTGCATCGTCACCAGCTCTGTCCGTGGCGGAAGGGGTAGAGGGGCGTCTCCGGCCGGCCGGCGTCAGGAAGGCGGCGCAGGGCGGACATGGCGGACCCCCAGAAGTTATTGAATTACAGAGGTTCCCCCGCACGCGAAAGTTACCCACACGGCCACCGTGGGTCAAGAGATGACTACGAAAACTGCTGCTGGTCGTGCGTGCAATCGGACAGGTAGTGCTGGATGACGGAGTAGTGCACCCGCGCTGGCCGTCCAGACGTGTACGGCGTCTCGGGGGCGCACTACCTGTCCGTTTGCCCACCACGGGTCAGACCGAGATGTCCACCGAGGGCCGGAGCTCGGCGGCTGCCGCCAGGGCCTCGTGAGCGGGGTTGCTCAGGAAGCTCTTGACGAGCTCCTGATCGGCGGCTTCGTCGATCCGCGGCAGGGCGATCTGCTCGTACGCCGCCTGGAAGCGTGGACCCCAGCGGCGGGTGCCGAGGCGGGCGGTGCGGGAGCAGTTGTCGACCATGTAGGCGACGTCGCGGGCGTGCATGTACGGCAGGAGCGAGTCGACGGCCTCGATGATCGACTCGTTCACGATCTCGGACCAGGCGTGCCCGCGGGCGGCGAACTCGTCGACCTGCGCCATCATCGTCGCCACGAACAGTCCCGCGGTCAGCGGATCGACAACGGCCCGCGCCGACGCGCGGCGGGCCCGGACCGCCGCACTGTGCGACCACATCGGGCTGCCCCCGATCCGCGACATCGGGCGGGTGGCGAGGCGCTGCTCGGCCAGGATCACACTGCGCAGTTCGGTGCCCTCGGCAACTTCGTCGTAGATCTCGGCGACCAGGTCGCGCGCCGGCCCGTAGGCGACCGAGTAGGCACGGTCGAACAGATCCTGGTCCGCCGCGCCCAGACCCGCACGTACGGCGGGCAGGCCGGCGTCGGAGATGGTCCGGGCGATCGGACCGGTGATCGACTCGGTGGACCGCTCGTAGCCGGCGACCGGCTCGGCGCCGTCGATGACGAAGTGACGGTAGAGCGCCTCGACCAGACCGTGCACCGCGCCGAGCAGGATCCCTCGCTCGCCGACGATGTCGGACCGGTACTCGTCGGCCAGCGTGGTGGCGAACGTGTACGGCGACCCCAGGCCGATCGACCAGGCCAAAGCGCGATCCGTGGCCCGGCCGTCCGGGTCCGCGTGGACGGCGATGCTGGCGTTGATGCCGGCGCCGTTGACCGTCGCGCCCTGCTGGTACAGGCGTCGTACCGAGTCGCCCATGCCCTTCGGGCAGACCGCGATCACCGGATGGCCGGCCGGGAAGTCGCTGCCGATCGAGCGCAGATGGCCGAGCAGGAAGCCGTGCGACAGGCCGATGGTGGCGCCGGGCTTCAGTACCGCGAAGATCTGCTCGTGCTCGGCGGCCAGCGCGGCGTCGGCGATGAGCAGGATCACCAGGTCGGAGTCGGCCGCGACCGCGAGCCAGTCGCCGAGAGTGCCGTTCTCCTCGGTGAAGCCGTGCTCGCGGGCGTCGTCCACCGACCGCGAGCCCGGCCGCAACCCGACGGACACGACCACGTCGGTCCCGGCCAGTGAGTCGCGCAGGTTCTGGGCCTGGGCGCTCCCCTGCGGCCCCCAGCCCAGAACGCCGATCCGCCGTACGCCGTGCAGCGCCTCGGGCAGCAGTGGGAACAGGTCGCGGCCGCCGCGGACGATCGTTTCCGTTCCGCCCGGAACCGTCATGGTCTCGGTCCGGAAGACCGACGAGGTGAGAGTGCTCATGCCCTTCAGTTAAGGTCGATCCGAGGCGTTGCAGCAAGCGCAACATCTGCATCGGGCCGTTGCAGGAGGTGAAACATGGAGCATCGCGAGCTCGAGCTGTTCCTGCATCTCGCGCGCACGCTGAACTACGGGCGTACCAGTCTGGAGTGCCACGTCAGCGCCGCGACGCTGACTCGGACGATCCAGCGACTGGAGACCCGGGCCGGTGCCCGGCTCCTCGACCGTGGACCGCGTGGCGTCGTACTGACCGCTGACGGCCGCCGGTTCACGGCGTACGCCGAACGAGCGCTGGCACTGTGGGAGGAGTATCACTCCGGGACAGGCGAGCCGGCCGACCTCACCGGTGAACTGCGGATCTTTGCGACCGTGACCGCCTGTCAGGCCCTGCTGCCCGACCTGCTCGCTCCCTTGCGGGCAGCGCATCCCCAGATCCGGCTCGACGTCCGGACCGGCGACGCGGCCGCCGCGCTGGCCAGGCTCGACGAGGGCGAGGTGGATGCGGCCGTCGCGGGCATCCCGAAGCGGTTGCCGCAGTCCATGGTGACGCGAACCGTTGCCGTCACCGACCTTGTGCTCGTCACCGCCCGCGGCAGGAGGCCGGACGGCACGTACGTCATGCCGGCGCGCGGGCTGGTGCGGGATGCGGCGTTCCGTTGGTTCCGGAAGACCGGCGTGAAGCCGGTCATCGCGGCCGAGCCGGACGGTCACGAAGCCCTGCTCGCCCTGGTGGCACTCGGGTGCGGGACAGGCGTCGTACCGCGCCTGGTGTTCGAGTCGTCGGCGGTCCGCGACCGCCTCGTCGAGCGGCGGGCGGACCCGCCGCTCGAACCTCTCACGATCGGGCTGTGCGCCCGCCGCGCTGACCTGAACCGCCCTTTGATCAGCGCCCTCTGGGACCTGCGGCCGTAGCTCCGGGGCGGAGCTCGGCCAACCGTCGTTCCGGAGCGGGCGCTGCGTCGGCGAGCAACTGGGTGTACTCGTGCTGGGGATTGAGGATCACGTCGTCGGCCGGGCCGTGTTCGACCACGGCACCGCGGTACAGCACCATGATCTCGTCGCTGAAGTGCCGCGCGGTCGCGAGGTCGTGGGTGATGTAGAGGACACCGAGGTTCTCCTCGCGCTGCAGGGTCGCGAGCAGGTTGAGAACACCGAGTCTGATCGAGACGTCGAGCATCGAGACGGGCTCGTCGGCGACCAGGATCGCCGGCTCGGGTGCGAGCGCCCGGGCGATCGCGACGCGTTGGCGCTGGCCGCCGGACAGCTCGTGCGGCTTGCGCCGGGCGAAGTCCTCGGACGGTTCCAGCCGGACCCGGCGCAGCAGGTCCAGCACGCGCCGATCGACCTGTTCACCGGTGAAGTCGGGGTGATGAATCCGCACCGGACGGGCGAGGTGATGGCCGATCGTGTGGTACGGGTTCAACGACGAGAACGGGTCCTGGAACACCATCTGCACGGCCTTGCGGTACGCCGCCGCGGGGGCTCCGCGATACCGCATGGGTTGGCCGTCCACAAGGATCGCTCCGGAGGTCGGCCGCTCGAGTTGCATGAGCAACTTGGCGATCGTCGACTTGCCGGACCCGGATTGCCCGACCAGCGCGACCGTACGGCCCGGCTTCAGCTCGAAGCTCACCTTGTCGACCGCGCGCAGCCTGGTGAGCTGCAGACCGTCGCGCAGCCGGTACTCCTTGACCACGTCGCGCATCTCCAGGACGGTCATCGGGCCTCCAGCTCTTCTGCCATGGCGGCATCCACGGTCTGTTCGGTCTCGTCCAGCGCGACCTCGTCACCGAGCCTGCCGTTCCGCACGAAGGCGCCCCGCTCGCCGGTCAGGCTGGGGAACGACGACAGCAGCCGCCGGGTGTAGGGATGCTTGGGTCGCGTGTAGAGCGTCAGCGCGTCGTCCAGCTCGACGATCAGCCCGGCCCGCATGACCGCGATCCGGTCGCTGATCTCGAGGAGCAGCGGCAGGTCGTGGGTGATGAAGACGACCGCGAACCCGAGTTCGGACCGGAGCCTGGTGATCTCCTGGAGGATCTCTCGCTGGACGACCACGTCCAGCGCGGTGGTCGGCTCATCCATGATGAGCACCTCCGGCTCGAGCGCCAGCGCCATCGCGATCATCACGCGTTGCCGCATGCCGCCGGACAGTTCGTGCGGATACGCGCGGAGCCGGTTGCGGTCGACTCCGACGCGTTCGAGCAGCCCGGCGCAGCGTTTGCGGCGCTCCGTCCTGCCCAGCTCGGGCCGGTGCGTGATGAACACGTCCTCGAGCTGCTCGGAGATTCTCAGGACCGGGCTGAGCGAGTTCATCGCGCCCTGGAACACCATCGCGATCTTGTCCCAGCGGAACGCGCGCAGCTCCTCCCCGGCCAGCGCCGACAGGTCGATGTCGTCGCCGTCGTGCGGTGCGAAGAGGACGCGTCCGGAGGTGATCGTCGCCGGCGGCTTCAGCAGCCGGGTGATGCCGTAGGCAAGCGTCGACTTGCCGCAGCCGCTCTCACCGGCCAGGCCGAGGATCTCGCCGCGTTGCAGGGTGAGCGAGACCTCGCGGACGGCATGCACGGTCGTCTCGGCCAGGTAGTCGATGCTGAGGTTCTCGATCCGCAGAACCGCAGGAGCCGTCATGGTTTCACCCCGCGGCTCATCGTCCATTTGGTGCGTTCGGCGCGCGTCTGGGCGCGCAGCTTCGGGTTGATGATCTCGTCGATCGAGAAGTTGATCAGGGACAGCGCCGCGCCGAACAGCGCGATCGCCAGACCCGGAGGTGCGAACCACCACCAGGCGCCGAGCCGGAGCGCGAGCCCGTTCTGGGCGTAGAACAGCATCGTGCCCCAGGTGAAGGAACCGGACGCCCCGAGACCCAGGAACGACAGGCCCGCCTCGCCGAGGATCGCGAAGATCACCGCGAACACCACCTGCGACGCGAGCAGCGGGATCAGGTTCGGCAGGATCTCGACGAGCAGGATCCGCCAGCGCTTCTCACCGCTGATCCGTACGGCGAGCACGTAGTCGCGACCGCGCACGCTGAGAGTGAAGCCCCGCAGTACCCGCGCGGAGCCGGCCCAGCTGGTGATCGCGAGGACGGCGGCGACCAGCCAGATCGACTTGTTCGGTACGTAGCTGGAGATCACGATCACCAGCGGCAGGCCGGGGATCACCAGCATGATGTTGGTGAGCAGCGAGAACGCCTCGTCGGTCCAGCCGCCGACGAACGCGCCGACGATGCCGAAGAACGACGACAGCAGGAGCGTGAGCGCACCGACGACGGCGCCGATGATCAGTGAGCCGCGCGTCGCGTAGGCGAGCTGGGCGAAGATGTCCTGGCCGTTCTGCGTGGTGCCGAGGACGAAGCCGTTGCCCGGACCGGTCAGACCGATGTCCCGCACGGTCGACGGGTTGCCGACGAGCAGCGGGGCGAGGAGTCCGAACAGGACGATCAGGCCGGCGATCGTCAGACCGACGGCCAGCTTCACGGTCATCGGCGGCAGCCGGCGCCGGGGCGTCGTGACCGGCGACGGTCCTTGCGCGGTGGCCGCTTGCGCCGCCCCTTCAGTGGTGATGGCCAATCGGGTTCACCTCAGATTCCTCTGCATGCAGAGCTAGGACCGCGCACGGGTGCGGGGATCGATGACGCCGTACAGGAGGTCGACGAGCAGGTTCGCGCCGAGGACGGCCAGCGTGATGATCAGGAAGACGCCCTGCATCAGCGCGTAGTCGTTGTTGCCGACAGCAAGCAACAGCGCGGAGCCGATCCCGGGATAGGAGAAGACCGCCTCGGTGACGATCGAACCGGCGACCACGAAACCGAGGGAGATCGCGAACCCCGAGATGGAGGGCAGGACCGCGTTCCGGGCCACGTAGCGGGAGCGGATCCGGCGCGGGGTGAGCCCCTTCGCCTCGGCGGTGACGACGAAGTCCTCGGACAGCGTCGACACCATCATGTTGCGCATCCCGAGCATCCAGCCGCCGATCGACGACACGACGATGGTCAGCGCCGGGAGGGTGCCGTGGTAGACGACCGACCGTGCGAACGGCAGGTTCCAGCCCGGCGTCACCGAGTACACGTCGTACCCGCCGTTGAGCGGGAAGACCGGCCAGGTGCTGCCGAGCAGGAACAACAGCAGCAGCGCGAGCCAGAAGTACGGCACCGACTGCAGCATCGTGGTGACCGGGATCAGGTTGTCGATCCAGGATCCACGCCGCCAGCCGGCCGCGCGGCCCAGCAGGATCCCGACGAGGAACGAGATCACTGTCGCGAGGCCGATCAGGCCGACGGTCCAGGGCAGCGTCTGGCCGATGATCTGCGAGACCGGCGCCGGGAAGTACGCGACCGACGTGCCGAGATCGCCGGAGACCAGTTGGTGCAGGTACTTCCCGTACTGGACCCACAACGACCCGTTCGCATCCGTCCCGAGCAGCGCCTCGATCGCTGCCCGGGTCGTCGGGGTGACCGGGCCTTTGGTCGCCAGCTTCGACAGCATCAGGTCGACCGGGTTCCCCGGCATCAGCCGGGGAATCAGGAAGTTCAGGGTCAGCGCCGCCCAGAGGGCGACGACGTAGAAGGCGAGCTTTCGCAGCAGGTAACGCACGGTCGGCCCGGCCCGCGGTTACTTGGCCGGGGTGATCGTCTTGAGGACGATCCCGGCGTCCCAGGCCTTCCAGGCCGCCGGCAGGACGTAGGGGTTGTCCTTGGTCGGCCAGCCGGTCGCGCGCGAGGTGTTGAACTCGGTGAGCATCGAGTTCACGTAGACCGGGATGTAGGGCAGCTGGTCCTCGATGACGGCCTGGATCTTCCCGTACTCCGCCTTCTGGACGGCCGCGTCCGTCGTACCGGCCGCGGTCGTGAGTGCCGCATCGACAGCCGGGTCGGAGAACCGGGACTGGTTGCCGGCGCTGGCGGACTTGCCGACCGGTGCCGTGTTCGGGGTCGCGAGCTTGCTGTTGTACGTGAAGTACGGGTTCGTGGACGCGCCCAGGCCGACCGAGTCGAGCGACAGCTGGAACTTGCCGTTCGTCTGCGCGGCGTTCCACTCGTTCCACGAGACCTGGCTGGGCTTCAGCTCGATGCCGATCGCGGCCAGCTGCTGCTTGAGGGTGTCGTTGATGAGGATGTAGTCGCTCCAGCCCGTCACGGTCTGGATGGTCAGCGAGAGGCGCTTGCCGGCCTTGGTCCGTACGCCGTCACTGCCCTTGGTCCAGCCGGCCGCGTCGAGGAGCTTGTTCGCCTCGTCGGCGCTGGCGCTCTGCGGAAGCTTGGCGGAGCCGGAGTCCGCGATCCAGTCGTCGTCACGGCCCGGGAGCAGCAGCGTCGGGGATCCGACGCCGGCGACTCCGCCGCCGGCCAGCTTGGCGAGCTGTTCGCGGTTCATGGCCAGGTTGATCGCCTTGCGGACCGCCGGGTCGGTCTGCGGTCCGGCGCACCCGAGGCCCGAGTTCGCACACGTCACGATCACGGTCGTCATCACGGGGGTGTTGACGTAGGTCAGGTCCTTGCTCGACTTCATGATGTTGTCGATCCCGGGCAGGTAGGCGCTCGCCCAGTCGACCTTGCCCGCGACCAGTGCCGCACTGGCGGCGTCCGCCGACTGCAGCGGGATGTAGCGGACCTCCTTGACGGTGGGTTTGCCCGCCTCCCAGTACTGGTCGTTCTTCGTCAGCACGTAGCTCTGCGGCGTGAACGACTTCAGCTTGAACGGGCCGGTGCCGACCGGATTGTCGTTCAGGTTCGTCGTCGGGTCCTTGATGTCCTTCCAGATGTGCTCGGGCACGATCGCCTGGTTGGCGAGTACGGCGGGCTCCTGCATCAGGGACTTCGACTTGAAGGTGAGGACGGCGGTGTCGTCCGCGGCGGCGCTGGCCGTGGCGGCCAGGCCCGACGGGTTGAGCGCGGGGGTCTTCGCGACCAGGTTGAAGGTGAAGGCGACATCCTTCGCGGTGAACGGCTGGCCGTCGTTCCACTTGACGTCGTGGCGGAGCTTGATGGTGAGCTCGGTTCCGGCCGCGTTCCAGGAGTAGCCGGTGGCGAGGACCGGCGTCGGGTCGGACTGCTTCGCGAAGTTGTACCAGTACAGCGGCTCGTAGATGACACCCAGCGTCGACTGCAGGGCCGTGCTGCTGAACGGATTGAAGTTCTTGGTGGTGATGTCACCGGCCGCGACGGTGATGGAGGCGTCCTTGGCGGCGGGCTGGCCGCCGTTGGCGGCGCCGGAACAGGCGCCGAGCAGGAGTGCTGTGGCGGTCACGGCCGCGGCGCTCACCAGGCGCCGCGTCCTCGTACGGTTCGTTGGATTCCGGAGCATCGATCGATTCCTTTCCGGGGCAGGGTCCGCACCAACGCGGTCCTTGGAACGCGTCACCCGGCACCCGGCCAGGGAAGCTGGCCGTAACTTAGTTGGCCTAATAAACTCCGCGCAAGGGGTTGTATCCGTAACGATTCGGCAGCGGAGCGTGGAGAGGCCGGGCCGAGGTGCGGGTCCGGCGCACCGGGAGGGCCGCCCTAGGCGGAGATGGCGAGGCCGGACCTGAGCATCATCAGCGCTGCACCGATCGCGGCCGCGTCGTGACCGCGCTCGTCCAGCACGACCTCGGTGGCCACGCTGCGTCCGAAGGCGGAGCTCATGATCCGCTCCTGCAGGATGGGCAGGTAGATCGTCCCGGCGACGGCGAAGGCCGGACCGGTCAGCACCAGGAGTTGTACGTCGTACATGTTGGTGATCACCTGGGCGCCGAGCGCCAGCCACGACGCGGAGTCCCGGATGATGGCCTCGGCCCGGGAGTCGCCGGTCAGCGCGAGGCGCGCGATCGCGGCGAAGGCCGCGACACCTGTACGCCGGTGCGAGCCGAGGTCGAGGCCCGCCGCGCGAGCCTTGGCCACGACCGTAGCCGGACCGGCGACCGCCTCGAGGCAGCCGGTGCTTCCGCACCAGCACTGCGGACCGCCGATCTGGACACAGATGTGCCCGACCTCGCCGGCGTTGCCGTGGGCTCCCTGGTAGACGTTGCCGTTCAACCGCAGGCCCGAACCGATGCCTTCGCTCATGAACAGCGCCGCCATCACCGAGACGTCGTGGCTGGTGGTGAGCCGGGTGCCCGCGGCGGCCGCGGTCGCGTCGTTCTCGAGCAGCGCCGGCAGCCCGAGGCGTTCCTCCAGGCGGCGGTGGATCGGGAAGTCGACCCAGTTCGCCATCGACGGCGGGGCCGAGGCCACACCGCGGTTGCGGATCAGCGGCCCGGGACACACGAAGCCGAGTCCGAGGACGAGGGACAGGTCGACCCCGGCACGCTCGATCAGTTCGCCGGCCTCCTTCGCGATCCGCTCCACGACCTGCTCCGGATCGCTGTCGTCGCCCGGCCCGTCCCGTCGCCAGCGGGCCACCACACCGCCGGCGTAGTCGACCAGCACGTACGTCAGGCTGTCGTTGCTGAGGTGGACGCCGACGACGTACCGTGCCGTTGCCCGGATCCGGAGCATCGTGCGGGGCTTGCCGCCGGTGGACGTGCCGCGACCGGCCTCGTCGACCAGGCCGTCGTCGATGAGCCGGCGGACCAGCGTGGTGACCGACGGCGCGGTGAGGCCGGTGATCTGGGTGAGTTCGACCCGGCTGAGCGTGCCCGCGGAGCGGATGCTGTCCACAATGAGGGCGCGGCTGTTCGTCGGTGCCGGGTCGTAGCCCGGCGATCGCGACGAGTCGCTGACCTGCTGCATCGGAACGTCCGCCTTCTGCCAGTTAGTTAGGTCTGTGAATATAGTGGTTTCGGTGGCCTTGGAGGGCAGTGTATGCAGGACGTGACGCCGAAGGAGCGCATCGCCGGGCTGGTGCTGGAGCGCCCCCGACGGCTGCTCGGGATGGAGCCGTTCATGGCCGACGTCGCCCAGGGGGTCGAGGAGGTCTTCGCGGGGCGGCGCTGCAGCCTGCTGATCGAGTTCGCGGCCGACATCGCCGACGAGATCGAGATCTGGCGCCGGTGGGTGGCCAACGACCACGTCGACGGCATCGTGATGGTGGACCTCCGGACGGCGGATCCGCGGCTCGCCGAGCTTCAGCGCCTGAAGGTGCCCGCGGTCCTGCTCGGCGGGCCGGAGTTGCACGTGCCGATCACCAACGTGCTGGTCGACAACGCCGAGGGGGCTCGCGCGGCCGTTCGGGCACTCGCGGATCTTGGTCATCGCGACATCGCCCGGGTCAGCGGCCCGCGCGACATGCTCCACTGCCAGGCCCGCGACACCGCGTTCATGGAGACGTGCGCCCAGCGAGACGTACACGGCCGGGTCGTCGAGGGGGACTACTCCGAGGACTCCGGTCGCGACGCGACCCGGCAACTGCTCACCGGCAGCCAGGTCCCGACGGCCGTTGTCTACGACAACGACCTGATGGCGATCGGCGGCCTGGCCGTGGCGAAGGAGCTGGGCGTCGCGGTTCCCGACCAGCTGTCCGTCATCGCCTGGGACGACACCGCGGTCGCCCGGTTGGCGCATCCGCCCTTGAGCGTGGTCACCGTCGACGTCCATGGCCTCGGCACCATCGTCGGCCAGGCGATCCTTGCGGTCATGGACGGCGGCGAGGCGACGACGTACCAGGTCCCGAAACCAACCATCCGGCTCGCACAGTCCACCGCGCTCAGGACCGGAGAGAGCAGCTGAGCCTGAGGCCGGGAGCTGGTGACGTCGGACCACTCACGATCGGGCTTTGCGCTGACCTCCACGGCCCTTTGATCGCCGCGCTCTGGGACCTGCGACCGTGGCGCCGGGGGTGAACTTCGCCGGGACGAGCTGCGGCGGCAACGGATCGGCGCCTTCCAGCTGGCGGATCAGCGCCTCGGTGCCGAGCTGGCCGAGCTCCGGGCCGGGCGTTCGCATGATGGTGAGCTCGGGGTCGCTCAGGGCTGCGGTCTCGGGGACCATCAGCAGCGGCAGGACCGAGAACTCCCCCGGTACGTCGCGACCCGTCCGCTTGAGGCCGGACACGACGCCGAGTGCGGCGTATTCGTTCAGGACCAGGATCGCGGTGGTGTCCGGGTGCTCCGCGGTGAGGCGTTCGGCCGCTTCCTGACCGGCTCGCGTGGTGTCGCTGCAAGGCATCACGACGATCCGCAGACCGTACTCCGCCGCGATCCGGCGGTATGCGTCCTCGATCCGCACCCAGGGACCGTAGCCATGGAACCGAGGGTCGGCCAGATCGCCCGAGACCAGCACGAACTCCCGGTGCCCGAGTTCGTGCAGGTGCTCGACCGCGTCGCGGACGGTCGTGTCGAAGTCGATGTCCACATGGGACAGGCCCTCGAGCTCCGTGGTCCGACCGATCATGGCGAACGGCGTACCGGTCTGCCGCAGGACGTCGACCCGGGGATCGTCCAGCTGGACCTCCATCAGGACGACTCCGTCGACCAGGCCCTGCCCGAGCAGCTCGCGCAACTCGACTCCGTCGTTGCCGACCGGCCACAGCACCAGGTGATACGCCTCCTTGCGGGCCGCCTCGGCCGCGCTGGTGAAGAACTCCGCGGTCGACATCCCGAACCGGTGCTCCAGGGCCGGATAGGCCATCGCGATGATGTGCGTCCGCCGGCTGGCCAGCGCCCGAGCCACCGCATTGCGGCGGTACCCGAGCTCGGCCATCGCCTGTTCGACCCGCGCCCGGGTCGCCGGGGTCACCGGCTTGGTGTCGTTCAGCAGGAAGGACACCGTGGCGATCGACACGCCCGCACGGTCCGCGACGTCCCGCATGGTCACCATCGGATCCGGCCCCCTCTGAACTCTTGACAGCAGTGTGACGCAAGGAACATAGTCCTTGGACATCTCAGTTAAGCGGTTTACCCCCCTTTGGAGCAAGCGACCGGCAATTTTCCACAGCTTGTGGTTAAACGCTTTGATCGAAGGAGTCCGATGTCATGATCAGCAAGCGGATCGTCGCTGCGCTGGCCGGTGCGACCACCGTGTCGCTCGTGCTGGCCGCCTGCGGCAGCAACGGCGGCGACGACGCGTCGTCCTCGTCCGGTGACAGCGTCAAGAGCCTGTCGATCCTGGACTACTACAACAACGACCCGGACAAGTCGCTGGTCCAGAAGGGCCTCGACTCCTGCGCGAGCCAGCTCGGCATCACCATCCAGCGGGAGACGGTGCCTGGTGACACCTTGATCCAGAAGGTGCTGCAGCAGGCGTCCTCGAAGACGCTGCCCGACGTGCTGATGCTGGACAACCCGGACGTGCAGCAGATCGCCGCGACCGGTGCGCTGGCGCCCTTGAACGACATGGGCCTGAATGGCGACGGAGTCATTCAGGGCATGGTCGACGCGACGTCGTACGACGGCAAGCTCTACGGACTGGCGCCGGTGACGAACACGATCGCGTTGTTCTACAACACGCAGATGTTGCAGGAGGCCGGCGTCCAGCCGCCGAAGACGTGGGACGAGCTGAAGGCCGCGGCCAAGAAGCTGACCAAGCCCGGCCGGTACGGGATCGCGTTCAACGCCAACGCGACGTACGAAGGCTCCTGGCAGTTCCTGCCGGCGATGTGGACCAACGGCGGCGACGAGACCGACCTGAACACCCCGCAGGTCG
>Ga0164241_10003396_pt1 | contig 16118 bp, 9 predicted proteins | sample OricomyardsoilBY_FD_108780 | JGI IMG/M metagenome (GOLD analysis project Ga0164241, IMG submission 108780) | Backyard soil microbial communities from Emeryville, California, USA - Original compost - Back yard soil (BY) | ecosystem: Environmental > Terrestrial > Soil > Unclassified | place: USA... | reverse complement strand
CGTCGCCGAGGAACGGTCGAAAAACAAGTCCATGCCCGGTTTTTATTTGGCGGTTTTGGCCTGGGGTGTCGTCGGGCTGCGCCCTCCTCCACCCCAGGCCAAACCATTATGCCGGTTCCCCGGGTCAAATCTTGTTGATCACAGATGGGTCAATTTTAGATGAATGTTGATACAATCACCAAACGCGCAACATGAACGTGCAGCGGCCAGTGTGAAACAGGGAAAAGTTTGTCACCCTTATATCTGGCTGCAATGATAACTTCGGTAATGTCCAATCCTCCAAGTCCATACTTCTGTCCAATAATTGGGGGATCAATTCTTACCAACAAGTAATCATCTCTCCTGTCACCTTTTAAGCGCTTAATCTTAAAACATCGCCTTGGCACACCCAAATCATACCCTTCAGTGGAGGCTAAATAAAAATCTGGATTTTCAAAATTCAAGGCGATTTAGGGAAATGCCATCTTTTTTGTGCAAACGAGGGAAATTTCAGCTTCCGAATTTCCGCCGCTGCTGCTTTTCCTTTTCTGTCCCATGTTTCTTTTATGACTTGGAAATCTTTTTTTTCGCCAAGCAAATAAGGTGCAAGGAACTGTTTTGCGGCTTCTGCTAATAGTTCTGTTTGTTTCCTGAAATCGTCGTCTGTTTCCACGTCAACGAATTTATTCTGCCAATCTTTGCAGCTATTTTCCATAAAACAGCCGATTCCATACATGACGCCGGGCGTGCGATCATCATCACTAAATTCGCGATATTTTGATAAGCGCATCAATACATTAAGCCCACGCCGATGCCCCGTGTGAAGTCTAACGCGCAAAATAAAATACGGAGACGTGATTTCATAAATGCCATCGCTCATCTTTGATATTGGCAAACCAATATCGCGTGCAAACGGGGCGAAATACTTTGCTATAGCCTCATCAAATATAAGGGAGTCGCGCATATATTTAATTTCTGCCGGGACTGGTAGCATATTGCGGAATAGCATTAACGCCACTGTATTCATTCAACATTGGCAATTCGAGATTCAGATACGCCGATTGTGGCTGACCAGGTAATGACTCTAAAAAGTTTGCGTGCGCTTCAGGATCGGTGACAAGCCAAATTTGGTCGCCGTTTTGAATCGCATCGTTCAACCACAGCGCATTTTCTCTATCCAACTCGGCGGCTGGAATTCCTTCTCCTGTGAACGTATTGAAACCCGGCTTGTCAACAAATGGCGCGACATCTTTTCCTGAACCGATCACTGTGATATTTTTAGGACAAGAAGTGGGTGCAGATTTAGGAAAATCGCCTGAAAGACTGTCAACCGCCGCTCCGCCGCCTTTGACCAACCCCGCAGTGGCACCTGCGACCAATGCGGCACCAGCCCCCGCTTCCAAATGTTGGGGAAAACTTAACATTGGCTCAGTAGGGTCATTTGGACCTGGGGCATTTGCAGGTTCTTCGGCCAAAACAGCACCAACAACGAAAGCGGCTATCAACAGCGGAAGAATTCGCCCGTCTTTATCAACCAAATTGACTGGTGAATTATAGGTGTGCCGATACAGGTTATACCCGCCGAGTTCACCAAGCGGGTCAACAGTGAGCCACCGCTGCAAATTCGGGCTATAAGCGCGGAATGGATATAGCACCAGACCACCACGCTCCGGCATGGATGAGAATCGCATCCCGTTGGCTTCGGCCAGCGTGCCCCATTGGCCAATCAACTTCCCGGCAGGCCCATACAGATACCGAGCAACGATGTTTTCCTGCGAATCAATCAGGGCGGTGATGTTGCCTACGCCATCCGCATGGTAGAACGCAGAACCGTTGGCATCCGTCCTTGCCAGCAAACCGCCAATTCCACCAGCGCCAGACAAGCTGCTGCTCAAATCCAGCCCACGCGTGTAAGTCACCAGCACATCATTGGCTGCATCCCGTTCCTGAACCAGTTGATAGCCGTCATAAACGAAATGCGTTTCATTCGTTTTAGTCCAAGCACTGCCGCTCCAACTGTAATCCTGCTCAATGCGTCGCCGGTTTAGTCCATCATAAACGAAATCTGATTTCCAACTCCCGGCCACGGTAATGTTCGTCAGTTGGTTTTCAGCATCATAGGCCAGCGAATGCAAACCATCGTTGGTCAGATTTCCGTTGGCGTCAGAATGCAACGTCACACTCTGCGGTAAATTCAGCGTAAGGTTGTTCGTCACCTTCACGCTGTAAGCATTCTGCGCAATGATTGCGAACGTGTTGTTGCCATCGGCCAAACTGTTGTTCGTCCGGGCGAAGGTGAAGTCGCCGTAAGTTTGCGCCGCGTTGCCATTGACGGTGACGCTCGTCGCCGGTGCAGGCGTTGCACCGCTCAAGGTAAAGGTGCCTGTGCGCGTCACGCTGGTTAACTGATCCGCCGCGTCCGTCGTGAAGGTTTGCACAAGATCGTCATTGGTGCGTGTGTGCAGATTGTGTGCCGCATCATACGCCCAACCCAACCGCTCGTTCATTCGCGCTGTGCCGTTAGTTTCACTCGCCAGCCAGGAAGTAATTTGCCCGATTTTATCAAAGCCGACGGACACAGTGGAACTTGTGAGGCCCAAGGTGCGCACGATATTGGTGCGCAAGCCGAGCGCGTCCGGCAAGTAAGCGTAACCATCCAAGGTGTGCCCCCAATAATTTTCCAAGGCGGTGCCAGTCAGTTGCGCCAGCGGGTTATAGCTGTTTGTGATGCTGGCTCCGTTGGGCAAACGGATGCCTGTTACCAGCGACGAAGCCGGTTGGAAATTATAGCTGTAGCCAAACGTGCCCGCCCATGAAATCACATTCGTCATGCGCCACATCGAATCGTAGCCGTAGGTTTGATTCAAACCGCCGATGTCCAGCGCCGTTCGCAAACCTTGGCTGTAAGTGTATGTCACCGTGTCACTGCCCCACGGGCCGTCCTCGGTTTTAAGCTGGCCGGTCGCCGTGTAGGTGAACTGGTTCGTGCCCGAAGCGTCCACCATGTTTGTCAGCCAATTCACCGCGTTGTAGGAATAGTTGACGGTTGAAGACGGATAGGCAATGGTCTTCAAATTCCCGACATTGTCATACGTATAACCGGTGTTGCCTTTTTCCGGCGTCCAGCGGTTGGTCACCCAGCCATTGGCATTGTGTTGGTAACGGAAGGCATTCCGCGTTAAGCCGTCAATCTTGTTCGTCAGCCAGCCGTATTCATTGTATTGCCAGCTTCGCGTATGAGTCAGACCGTCAGTCAGGCTGGTGATTTCGTTCAGCGGGTTGTAACCAAATCGCGTTATTTCCGTATTTGCGTTGGTCACGGAAGTCAACCGCCCCGCCGCATCCCGACCGTAATACGTGGCCCGTTGGTCGCGGTTGGTGTAGGCCATCAATCCGGCTGGATTGTAACCAAAGCTTTCTCCAATGCCGTCCGGCCAGGTGCGCGTGAGCAGTTCGCTGATTTTGTCAAACGTGTTGGTCACCATGATGCCGTTGGCGTCGGTGATGGAAATGGGCCGGTCGCGCACATCAAAGGTGGCCGCCCGCAGCGTCCCGTAGGCACCAGCCACGTTGGTAATCAACCCTTGGTTGTTGTAGGCCAGTCGCAAAAAGCGGTCGGCTCCGTCAAAAACGTTGGTGACCTGTCCGGCCAGGTTGTATTGATAACCAAGACTGGAATAATCCGGGAAATCAATGTTGGTCAGGTTGCCCGCGTTGTCGTAGTCGAACGCAGTCAGGTTGGTTTCCGCGTCCACGATGCTTTCCAACGCCCCGCAACCGCACCATGTGTAGGTGGTTATATTGGTATCCGCGTTGGTGATTGTGGTCAGGTGCCGCACGCCATCATGGCCGTAATACGTCCAATGGCCGAGCCGGTCCCGGAAACCGCCCAAATCCAGTTTGTCGAACGCATTGGAAACATAGGTGCCGTCCGGGAAATGCACCGCCGTCAAGCGCATGAGATTGTCCCAAGTGGCGGTCACGCCCAGGTTCAGCGCGTTGGTATAGCCACCGATCAAACCATCTGTTGTGTAGCCAAACGAATTGGTTCGCCCAATGGGCAGGCTGATCGTCTGCGACAGAAAACCGCTCGCACTGTAAATGTTGGTTGTGGTCAGCCCGGCAGGCGTGGTGACACTGCTCAATTTGCCACCGCCTGGAAACGTGGTTCCCCAAGGACTGCTGTAATTGAAATTGGTGTAAAATCCCGCCCCTTTATACAGGTCAATGGGCGTGACCGGACCGCCTGCCAAAGTGAACGTGTTGGTGGTCACCCAGCCCACGCCGTTGGTGGCGTAATCGGGCGACACCCGCAGGGCGGTCAACAAGGTAATGTTCGTTTGGCCGGGCTTGTAAAAGAAGTTGGTCCAAGTCACGCTATCGAATCCGCCATAAGACCAAATCGGATTGCCGTCGGCCCCGATGACCTTGGTCAACAGATCGGGAATCGTGTAGCTGCTGCTGACGGGATTGATGATGTTGCTGCCGTCCCATGTGCCCAACTCGAACGTGTAGGTGTTGTCGGCATAAACGAATTGATTGGTGCGCGTGCCCAGCGAACCGTCCGGCTTGGTGTAGGTGGTGATGTCATTGGTAACATTGCCAAAGTAATCGAACAGCTTGTATTCATAATGCGTCTCACCGTTCGGCAGTCGCCATGCCTCAACTGATGGCAGCGCACTGGTGCCGGCACAAAAGTTGTAGCCGGAAAGCTTGCCCTGATAATCATAAAACGTCAGCAGTCCCGGCGTCGAACCATCCGGCGAGGGATCGCGCTGCACGGAAAGGTAGCCGGTCAAATCCAGTTGATTGGTGTCCTCCAGCCAGTGTTGCAATCGCCCGCGCAAGTAATCGTTGGCTGTGAAATCATCCATGTTGGTGGTGGACAACCCTTCATACTGGCGTGGCCCCCAAAAGAAACTGTTGCGGTAGCAGATGCCGGTCAGGAAATTTGTGCCGGTCGAACCGTCGTCGAGCGTGCCCAGCGGCGTGCCGGTGGGCACGGTGCCCGATGGCCAGGTGGTGTCCATGAACGACGAGGAATCGTAGCGATACAAATACAACCGTTTGGCCCCCACCGGATCGGTTGCCAGCACGGCGCGGTCAATCAGATTGTGCCCGCCAAAGTTGCCCTCGCCATTGTTGGTGTCCGCCACCGTGGCATTGACAAAAATATCAAACCGGTTGGTCCCGTAAGGCGTAATCAGTTTGGTCGGATACCCGTTGGTGTCATAGGTGAGACTGGAGGACAAACCCTGCGCATCCACGATGTTGGTCAGGTTGCCGCTGGCGTCCCACTTGAAGTGGGCGCTCTGGCCGTAACCATTGGTGACCGAGGACAACAGGTTGTTCGCTCCATAGCTCAAGATGTTGGTCCGGCCATCAGGATCAATCACGAACATCAAGTCATACGGCCCGCCATTGACCGCATCATATTCAAACCAAGTGGTGTCGCCGTGCGGGTCAAGGTGGCGGGTTCGCAAAAATTCGGCCTCGGCATCATCGCCGTAGGGCACGGGAATGGTCAGGCTCACACCATAAATGTCCTGCGAACCATCCGCATGCACCAGCCGAAGGCCGTTGTCCCCGTAATCCGCCCCTCTTTGCAAACCCACCGGCGCTTGCGTCTGCAAGCTCATGCGCGTTTCCGAATCGTATGTCTGGCCCGGATTGAAGTCCACTTCACCGCCATTCGGCAGGAACACGGTGGCGGACCCACCACCCAACGACGGCATGCAACCGGTGCCGGTGTTGTAGCAGGGAGTCGTCGAGTCCAAGCGCACATACGAGGCCCACGAATTATTCCAACCAGAATTGGAAACATAATGATCACTGGGAGTCGGACGCGAATCCCGTTGCTTGTAGGTGATGCGGAACGTGAACGGATCGCCCCGTGAGGTCAGATAAGAAAGCGGTTCATCTGAAATCCACAAATTGATATAAGGCTCACTCACCCACCACACCGGCATACCCTTCGGCGGACAGTCCGGTTTTTTGTATTTGTCTTTGCCATCCTTGACGTTTCCCGGCAAGCCCATGCCGTGAATGCTGCTGGCATCGTTTTGGGCCAGTTCCTGCCAGCCGTTGGTGGCCGCTGTCGCCGGAATCAAAAACTCGCCGCTGGATTCTTCGTTGATCACTTCCGCCGGAACCCACTTTTCGCCGCCAAAGGTTGGGTCGCTTACCAGATATAAATTGTCCTTGTGGTCAAGAATAGCCGCGTAATGGTTCTGCCGCCAATGCACTACTGAGGGCACCACCAGTTCCTGTCCCGCCGTTCGTCTAACCGGAACAAGGTTGAGGCCGTATTGTTTCGCAAGGTCTTCCAATCCGGCCATGCTAAAACCGTTCGTGGGTGAAGGCACTTGCACAAGGCTTTCCAGTTTGGCATCGCCCGGCTCCAGCTTTCCACCCACCGCTTTCAACGCAAATGTCCCGCAGCGAAACGCCATTTCCGGGTGCATCAAAATCAGGTAATATGAGTTCTTTGCCCCCTGAAACTTGTTCCGGTCATTGGCGTTGACGAAAGGCCAGTTGTCACCGGCGGCAATCAGCGGCTTGAGTTCCTTCGCCCGCCCCAAGCTGGCCAGCAAATCTGTCCAGTTTGCCAAAACCGCCCCACCCAACCGCCTGCCCTGCGGGCTGGTATTGTCTTTCAACAGCGCCCAAGCGGCGGCGAACTGTTCCAATGCCTTCGTGGTTCGCCCGGTGCGGCGGCAAAACGCCGCATAATCATAATGCAACGACGGTGCCCATGCTGAATCGGGGTAATCCTTGAAAAACTGTTCCAAGCCTGCCGTCCACCACGACTCCTGCAAATGGCTCACCACTTCCAAGAGTTCCCGGTTTTCCGCCTCGGTCGGCGTGGTGTTGGTGAGACACACCAATCCCTCCCGGAAGATTTGTTTGTGCAGAATTTGCTGGGTCAGGTTGTTTTGCGCCCGAACGGTTTGCATCATGCCGATGAAGCACACCGCCAGCACCATGCGCGTGAGTTTTCCTGTGTTCATTTTCTCCTTGTGATTTTAGGGAATGACCGAATTGCCGTCCGTTGTCCACACATTGAAGCCTTCCGACACCTGTGGTTTGGTGCCGTATTGATATTCCTGATAGTTCAGCAGCGCGTCTTGATCCGGGTCTTGTAATGCTGACCCTACGTCCAACCCATTTTGCACATACCACGCGTAGGGCACATCATAGCCGTCGCTTTGCGCCGCGTTGGGATCGGTGTGGCTGATTAGCGATTCATACGCGCTGCTGATGCCGTCACCGTCCGGGTCGTAAGGAGTTCCGAGCATTAAAAATGCCTGACGGCTGGTGATGTTGACTTCGTAGCGATTACAGTGCTGGCCCTGCCCCAACCACGACCAAACCATGTTGGTCATGGGCGAACTCAGAAAACTGGTCGCAAACACATCATAAAAATAACCATCCAGGCCGCCTTCGATTGTGAAAGAAACATTGAGCGAGCCATCGCCCACCGCTGAGGCGGTGATATTGGTCACCCACACATGCAAGGCGTCCGAACCATCCACGCAATCCGCTGTATTGGTGACCCATTGCAACATTCCGGCTCCCGAAATGGCCGAGTAGGTTTCAGGGGTAAACGCAGGGCTGGAGGTTGCCGAGTTCAACGTGAACATTGCCGTGTTATACGGATTCATCATGTAATACACGTATTGCTGGTTGAAAATCGTGGAAATCGTCCCGGCGTCCAGCGGCACATTGTAGGTGGCCACGGAATTAAATAAACCGTGCGCTTCGTTGTCTCCGTTCGTGCTACTGCCGATATAAAACCCGTTGGTCAGCACATCCAATCCGGGATACACGTTCAGCGGCGGGCCATTGGTGACCAGTCCGCCATCCACGTAAAGTAACGTGTCGTTGGTGCCCGAATAGGTGAGAGCCAGTTGATGAAAAACATTGGTGCTCCAGGAAATGGGAAAGGCAATGTAGTTGCTGATGCTGCCGGATGAGTCGTTGGTTTGCGTCGAGAAATACAGGTTCTCCCCGGCAGGATCAATGTAGAGACTCCACCAGCCGTAGCTGGAATTGGTCGTGTAATCACCGACTTCAAACAGCCGCGCATAATCGCCCGGACCAGTGCCGCCCAAATTCGTGGAAGACCAGTTTCCCGGCGCATACCACATCAATAATGTTCCGCCGGCGGGAGTAAAATTTGTCGCTCCACTGGCTTCAAACACATTGAAGCGCAGCCACGCAGGGGAGTTGGAATCAACGACGAGCGAGCGAAAATTGCCCAGCGGGGAGAGGCTTAGATTTGAAAATGAAACCGGTGACCGGCCATTGTCGCTCGTCCAATTCGTCGAATCGTAAAATGACCATGTCTCCAAGGGCGTATAGGTGACCGCATTGGTGTCCCCGCCTCCGGGATCAATTTGCGCCCGGCTGCTGGCAGCGCCGAGCAATAGCCATGTGAAAATAAATGTGAGGATGATTGAATGCCCCGGTTTGCGGGCAAAAGTCCCTGCCCTGAATTTGGCCTTCATAAATTTTGTGGGGGTTAAACCTTTCTTGTTCTGGTTTTAGCAATCATTGTTCAAAACGCAAGTTAAAACAGGCATAAATTTTTCTTTCTGTGTGTGTGTGAACACAGCTTTCCGCCGTCTTGCCGCTACCGTGGCCAGCGGTGATAAAGCCATCAATGAATTTGGTTGGTTTGCAGGTGAGGAAATGGCGCAAGAAAAAGGGCTGGTCGCAGGAAACCTTGGCCACAAAACTTCAACTGCGCGGCTGGAATATAAGCCGGGATTCGCTGGCCAGTCTGGAATCGCAGCGGCGGCGGGTGCCGGACTGCGAGTTGCTTTATTTCGCCCGCGTCCTGGGCGTGCGTTTGGAAGACCTCTTTCCCAAAAATCTGCCGTTGAGCAAGATCGGTGCGCAATTTCAAACCGGACAAAAGCTGGCCATTTTCCCGACGCGTTCAGAGCAGTGATTTTTTTCCGCAGCCGTGTCATGCCAGTGCGCTTTCCTTGACGAGTGAAAGAATGCGGGAGATAAAATCAGACGCCCCGAACGGCTTTTCGATGAAATCCACCGCGCCAAGTTCAAAGGCACGTTCCCGGTCTTCTTTATGACACCTGCCGGATACGAACACGACCGGCGTATTTTGCCAGCGGGGAAGTTGCTGCAAACGTCGAAAAATTTCAAAGCCGCCGGTTCCTGGCAGGTCTATATCCAAGGTCACCAAATCGAAGTCTCCGTTCTGAGCTAGTTCAATCGCTCTTTCAGCATTCCAAGCCGGTTGAGCATCGCACCCAGCCCGCGCCAATAAGAAGACCATCATCATGGCCAACGCTGTTTCGTCCTCTACCACCAGAATTTTCACTTTGCTTTCACTCATAAACCACTGATTCCCATTCCTTCGATAACGAGAATATTCTTCAAAAGCGTGGAACAATGCAAGGATAAATATGCAGTAAAGAAGAAAAATAAAATATGCCCGCTGTTACGCTCCACGCATCAAAAAAGCAGCGGCCATATCCTTGAATGTCGTCGGCTCTCAAGTTCGCAAACTTCGTGAACAAAAAGGCTGGAATCAGAATCAACTTGCCGCGAAGCTGCAATTGGCTGGCTGGGATACCAGCCAAGGCTCTCTTTCTCGGTTGGAAAATGGAGAACGACGCGTCCCCGATTTAGAGCTTTTTGTGCTGGCTGACGTGCTGGATTCCAAAGCGGATGATTTATTTCCGAAAAGCTTGCGCGGAAAAGTGAAAACCCTCTGGCCACACTATCGTGTCAAACTTTCGCGCGGGCAGCTTCCGCCAAAAGAGTAAATAACTGACATGCCTTGGTTGTTGAACCAATGTCTCTTTGGATTCTTGAGTCGGGCAATTGTATATCGCGTTTGTATATGGTTTGCGGTTTTTATAGCTAATCCGGTATAAACGTGGCCAAAGCTAAAAACGCAAAAGCCCTGTGTTTACAGGCAAAATCAATGAGGAACAAAGATAGCCAAAACCCGATTTAGAATTACGAAACCGTTGCTCTACCACTGAGCTACGCTGGCAGAAAGACGAGCTTACGTTGCCAGTTACACCGCGCAGCGTCAAGGTGGGTTTTGACCGGGCGTCGCCGGGCTTGTCAACGGAACGATGCGTCGAACCGGGCCGCCTTGCCGGAAGCCGCCCCGACCACTCCAGGCCGGCCGTCAGGCTGTCGAATAAAGCAGTTTTTCGGTTTGCTGCGCCGTCCGGATCATGCGGCGTGAAACCTTGATGATGGCCAGCCAGCCCCCGGGTTCGTGCCCTGAAACCTGCTAAAGATGCCTTCGCAAGCGCTCGCGAGGGGCTTAAAGTATGAGATTACATCTCGGTCAGTCAAAAAAACAGACAGGCTGCTCAGGTTTCACCCTGATGGAGATCATGATTGCTTTTGGCATATTGGCCATGACCACGGGCGGGCTGGTTTATGGCTATGTGACCGCCAACCGGCTGGCGGAATGGAGTTCCATGTCGCTGGCGGCGGAGTCTTTCGCCTCGCAGGGAACGGAGCGCGCGCGCGCCGCCAATTGGCGTCCGCGCGATTATCCGCCGGCCACCGGGCCGGGAACGATGGATGAACTGCCGCCTCCTGCCGGCGGCGGCCCGGCTATTACGAACGTGGACTTTTTTGACATTCCCAGCAAAGGCGACCCAGACAGCTCCGACTTCGATTTGTGGGTCACCAATTATGTCTGGGTTTCCAATGTCACCACCAACCCGCCGCTGCGGATGTATCGTTCGGACGCCATCTGGAGGTTTCCGCTGACAGGCAAGCTTTACACCAACAGCGTTGTTCTCCTGCGCGCTCCCGACCAATGAAAGCCCTCATTTCCGCTCCCACCGTGATTTCTCCGCCGCGCCGCCGGCACGCCGCCTTTACGCTGATGGAAATAATGATCGCGACGGGAATTTTTCTCGGCGTATTTGTCGGCGTGCTGGTGGGCCTCCAGCTTTTCGGGCTGAAGGTTTATACGCTGGCCGCGACCAAGTTGAGCGCCACGGACGATGCGCGCAAGACCATGAACGTCCTGCGCGAACAGATTCGCGAATCAAAGCTGGTCTATGTGGGCAATTACAGCAGCGGCGCTTTTAACCGGATCGCCAACGGCCAGCCGCAGACCGGGAACGCCCTGGAGATGTTTTTTGCCGATACCAACAACAACGCGGGCACCAATCCAATCGTCTATTACCAGCAGGTGACCGGGACTGCGGACAAGCCCACGAACGCCCTTTACAGCGTCAGCAACAATGTGGTGACCCGGATGGCAAATTACGTGACCAACAACATCGTGTTCACGGCGGAAGATTATCAGTCCTCCGTCCTGAATAACTACGACAACAATCCCGTCATCCGGGTGGTCTTGCAATTTCACGAATGGCAATATCCCATCGGCTTTATCGGCACCAACGGTCTGAACGCCTACAACCATTACCGGTTGCAGACCCGGATCGCCCGGCGGGCCAAACAATAAGGAGCGCTCCATGAAAACCGCATTGAAATCCCAATCGCCCGCCGCCGGTTACGCCCTGATGCTGACGTTGATGTTCTTGGGCATCACGCTGCTTGGCTTTGGCAGCATCATGGCCTGGGTGTCCTCCAGCAGCAAGATCACGAACCGCAACAACCTGCATGTCGCGGCGCAGGCCGCCGCCGAATCCGCCACGGAAACCGTCATTGCCTCGATGAGGCGCGATTTTACTTATAGCTCGCTCCGCTCCGAAAGCACCTATCAGGCAATGGTTCCCAGCACGAACGGCTGGCCGGTGGTGTTCACCTTCCAGTCCACCAACGGCACCGCCAATCAGACCTCGGTTTCGATTGGTGCCACCACCTGGAAAGAACTTCCCTCCCAATTCAGCGGACTTTCCGGCTATGGTCAGGACTGCGTCGTCGCCAGCACCGCCACCACGGCGGGCCAGCGTTACGCGGTGCCCGGCACGGTTTCCCAGGCGATTTGGTTTGGCAACATTCCCCTGTTCCAGTTCGCCATTTTTTACAATCAGGACATGGAAATTAACCCCGGCGCTAAAATGGACGTCAATGGTCGTGTCCATTCCAACTACAACATCTGGGCCACCGGCAACAGCACCAGCCAGCCGCTGACCTTTAACGCCGGCGTGGATGCCAGCGGGTTTGCCACCAACCGGTCCAGCACGCTGGATCCGCGTGATCCGAGCAGCCGCGTGAAAAATGCGGTTGTTTACTCCGACACCAACAACCCGGTGTCCAACGCCGATTCCCTGACCTTGCCCGTGGGCATTGACAGCGACAATAATCCGACTAATGTGGAGAGTATTCTTCGGCTCCCGCCGGTCGGCGTGGATCCCAATTCCACCAACGGACAGGTCTATCTCTATAACTCGTCTGATTTGGTCATCTCTAATTCTCCCAACGGCATCAATGGTTATAGCCCCACCAATGTCCTCACGGTGTATTATCAAAATCCAAACGCGGTGAACCGCCTGACCCCGGTTGTCCCGGATTTATCGTCCGTCCAGACGATGACGTCCAATTCCTATGTGCTCAGCTTTGCCGTGACTACAAATTTGATTCCGACCTACACCTACACCACGAACATCACTTCCCAGGTTGTAGGGCACAGGCACAATCAGCACACTGTTTATACAACCAACATCACCGCTCATGCGGGCACGCCGATTACCCAGGTGGTTACCAATTCCATTACCAATGTGGTCACCAGCACGATCACGTTCACGAATTATTTTTATTCCTTCGTCACGAACCAGACGTTTTACGATTATCGGGAGGGGAAGACGGTGCAGGCGGTGCAGGTAGATGTGGGCAAGTTGAATACTTGGCTGGCAAATAGTTCATCCACCGGCGGCGCGACCTATAATACTCAAAATGAGACTGACAAGACGCACGGCATCAATTCTATTTACGCCTACAGCGACGTCGGCTTGGACGATTCCACTCTGCCCGCCGTCCGGGTGACAAACGGAGAGCAGTTGCCTGCCGACGGGCTGACGGTCGCCACGCAGTTGCCGCTCTATGTCAAAGGCAATTACAACACCAAGGATGGCACTGGAACTTCTACAGCTTTGGGTGACACGGTTCATACCCGCCCCGCCGCCCTGCTGGGAGATGCCCTCACAGTCCTCTCAAAAAGCTGGTCTGATAATAACAACAGCGGCACCAGTTTAACCGGAGGTAAGCGCGATCCGGCTGACACCACCATCAATGCCGCCACGATGGAGGGCATTGTGCCATCTGATGGGGTCAGCTACAGTGGTGGTGTGGAAAATTTTATGCGGCTGCTTGAAGACTGGTCGGGAGCAGGCAGCACCCTTACTTACAATGGTTCCATTGTGGTCATGTTTGCCAGTCAATACGCCACCAGCCCATGGGGAAAATCAAATGTTTACAGCGCTCCCAACCGTAAGTGGGGCTTCGATCCCAACTTTACAGATTCCAGCAAGCTGCCGCCACTCACGCCGCAGCTCAAAGCCACCATCCGCGGCGTCTATGCCGCAAAGTAAATCTGGGCCGGCAGTTTGATTAAGAGCAGAGATTAAATAAAACTGCGGCCGCGTCTGGTTCATGGCGGTGCCAAGCCGCGAGGTTATGGAGTGCGGCGGGAAGCGGAGCGCCACGCCGCTTTCGCCCGCCCGGAAAGTTTGCGAACTTGCGGGCGTCTGCCGCCCGCACGAAAGCGGTGTCGCGCCCTGCTTGCCACCGCAGTCCAAAAACGCCACCGGCTCAAGGCGGCGGTGAGCGGCGATCAGGCGAGGATTTTTTGCGGGCGCGCCAGGCCGCCGGTTTTTGCGAAGTAAATCTGGCCGGCAGTTTGATTTATAGCAGAGATTAAATAAAACTGCGGCCGCGTCCGGTTCATGGCGGTGCCAAGCCGCGAGGTTATGGAGTGCGGCGGGAAGCGGAGCGCCACGCCGCTTTCGCCCGCACGAAAAGCCTGCGAACTCGCGGGTGTCTGCCGCCCGCCCGAAAGCGGTGTCGCGCTCCGCTTGCCACCGCAGTCCAAAAACGCCACCGGCTCAAGGCGGCGGTGAGCGGCGATCGGACGGGGAATTTTTTGCGGGCGTGCCAGGCCGACGGTTTTTGGGATCGCGCTCCCACGTTCGTTCGGACACAGGCGGGACGCCGGCCCGGCTTTGAAACAGCCACGGTTTTACTTGAAACGCTTCTGACACGCTCAAACGGGGCACATTGGCAGATGCCCAAGCGCTGGCTGGAGAATCGTTGGTCATTTTAATCTTGCAACTGCCGCCGGGCATCGCAGGATTTGGTCATGCGCCGGATGTTTCCTCTTTGGTTGCTGCTGTTGCCGCCGTTGACTGGCGGCTGCCTGACCCACAAGCTTTGGACGGAATCGGATCTGGACGAGTGGAACGAGCCGGGGGTCAACCCCGGCCTCCGGCTGTTCCGCGATGAAAAGCAGGATGATTTTCTGGTGTTGTATGACGAGTATTCGGACCGTTATTACACCACGCATGAGCGGGCCTTTTTTCTGAAGACCAACGAACAGCGGCTGAGGCAGCACCGGGAGCCGGTTTTCAGCGACACCAACGCCGCCGCGAGCCTGCCGTCGGTGCCAATCTACAAGGCCGCGCCGACGAATGTGCCGGACTGGTTTTACGCGGTCAACGCGACCAACAGCGCGATGTTCGACCTTTACTCCGGCCCGCGCGAGCTGGGCACATATTCACTGCCGTTTTATGACGATGGCGAGGGGCGGATGGAACGGATTCTCTGGACGCCGCTGACGGCGACGGTGGATCTCACCATCATCGGCGGCGTGGTGGCGATCATTTGCTGGGATGCCCTGGCCGAATCCAATGGTTCGGTCAGCGTCAATTGAACCGCGCGGGGCTACTTCACCAAATTGGTTCCCGGCAGATAGACCGTGAAGGTGGTGCCCACGTTGCGCCGGGTGTGGACGTGCAGCGCGCCGCGGCCTTCCCGAATGAGGCGCTGGACGATGTTGAGGCCGAGGCCGGTGCCCTGGCCCGAACTTTTGGTGGTGAAGAAACGATCAAAAATTTTCGGCAGAATTTCAGCCGGAATGCCGGTGCCGGTGTCGCGCACCCAGAGTTTCACCAGCGGAACGCTGTTATCCATGCTTTCGACATTGAGCAGCCGGTCGTTCGGGCCGTCTTTGAACAGCGCGAGATCCAGCGGAGCGGCCAGGACTTCGCCGCCGATCTCCACCAAGTGCGGCAGCGGCGTGCATTGAAAGGCGTTCACGGTGAGGTTCAGCAGCATTTGGATCAGGTCAATGCCGTTGATTTTGACGCTGATGTCGCCGACGAAGGGCGTCAGGCGAAATTCATTGTCCTGCAGACTCGGATGCACGCGCACAAGCTGCTCCAAGTCGCGCAGCAACTGGTTCACGCCGGCGTGCGGCGCGGAGCTGTCGGTCTGGCGGCGGAGAAATCCCAGATACCGTCGGGAAATTTCGATGCAGTTGCCCACCTGCCGCTCGATGATGTTCAGCCGTTCCTTGACGAATTCCTGATCCTCCGGTTCGAGCCGCTCGCCGCTGCTCAATTTTTTATTCAGCAGTTGCACGAAGCCGGAAATCACCGTGAGCGGGCCGTTGATGTCGTGGATGATGCTGGCGTAAATATCGCCGCGCGTCTTGGCGATCTGCTCCTCCACGCGCTGGTTCTGAAGTTCGACCAGGAGTTCATGGACTTTTTCGGCGCTGTTATGAATTTCGCTGTCCGACACCCGGCGCTGCATCGCCTGGCTGACAGCGCTGCGGATGGTGGCGATGTCAAACGGCTTGTTGATGTAGTCGCACGCGCGCAGCCGGAGCGCCTGCCGGATCGTGTCCGTGGTCTCAAACGCCGTGATCATGATCGCCTCCAAATCCGGCCGCACCATGCGCAGCCGCTCCAAAACTTCAATGCCCGACATGCCGGCCATGCGGATGTCCAGGATCGCCACGTCAATGTCATGCTGCTGCGCCAGTTCAATCGCCTTCACGCCGTCCTCGGCCATCAGCAGGTCGTAGGTGTCCTTGAAAATCACCTTCAGCGACATCCGCGGCCCTTCTTCATCGTCCACGACCAGCAGTTTGCCGCGCGGTTTGGGCGCTGCCGGCGGCGGAGGGTTGGCTGGAGACATCAGCAAATCGGGTTGGTCAATGGCAT
>Ga0164241_10003395_pt1 | contig 16120 bp, 10 predicted proteins | sample OricomyardsoilBY_FD_108780 | JGI IMG/M metagenome (GOLD analysis project Ga0164241, IMG submission 108780) | Backyard soil microbial communities from Emeryville, California, USA - Original compost - Back yard soil (BY) | ecosystem: Environmental > Terrestrial > Soil > Unclassified | place: USA... | reverse complement strand
GTCGCGGAATAGCGAACCGCCCCGCACATGCAGCCGCCCTGGATGTCATCAGCCAATTTGAGATCCCCCCATCTGCGGTTGAGCTTAACCAAAAAAAAGAGCGCCGCTTGCGCGGCGCTCCAGCGTTGCGGAAACGGGGGTCTTGTTCCGCAGCTTTCGGTCTGTGGTCCCCGGTAGGGTTCCGGAGGCCACGATTACTCTGTGTCACGACGGCGGATTTTCTCCCACCCCTAAGACGGTTTAATTGCACCGGACGGCGCCGATGTAGACCGGTACCAGACCGGTATTCTTCCTTCAGGGAGAAGGAGTTGCGGTCGCCGAGCGCAGTGAGGGTGCCATGTAGCGGTCCCACACTCTTTCCGTCTCCCGGCGGCGGCCTTCGCCGGCCAGGACGATGGCCCGGGCCTCGGCCTCGGTCAGCCGCCCCAGGCGGCACAGCACGATGACCGACCCGGCCACGCGCCCGAATTTCAGCGAGCGACCGAGCGAGTTTTCCATCTGCAGTTCGGCCGCGAGAGTCTGGCTCTCGAGTGCGTACTGAACCCGTTCCGGCAGCTCCCAGCTCACCGCGATTCGCCCCGCCGTCGGCGCCACCCAGGTCTCCAGCATGCGGGCAATGCTGCCCGGGTTGGGATTCAGGTGCGGTTGGGCGGCGAACTGGTCGCGCACGATGCGAAACACCACGATGGCTGACAGCCCATACAGCAGGCCGATGAGCTGCGAGACGAAAGGCTCGGACTGCTCGACGTTGACCGCGTGCTGCTCGGAAGCCGAGGCCGCGTACAAGGTGTGCTCCCAGACCAGCTCGGGGAAGCGACTGAAGCTGCCGGATCCGGAGGTCATCACGGGCTGCAGCAGCGCGGTGGCGATGATGGATCGAATGCCCTGCACGCCCACCAGCGTCACGGCCCGGTCGATGCTCTCAACCGGCATGTTGTTCACGCGGTACATCGAGCTGTTCGCGATCCGCAGCAGGTTGCCGGTGAGCGCCGGGTCCTGCGCGATGATGCGCGAGATCTCGACCATGGCCGCCTGCGGATCGTTGACCGTCGACAGCAACTTGGGCAGCAGCGACGGCCGGCGCGGAATGTATTCGGGACGCGCCTCGATGCGCTCGAGGATCTCCTGGATCTTCTTGAAGACCGGCGCGTGCTCCGGATCCGTGGGCTCGCTCAGCGATTCGCGTGGGGCGTCATCGAGCGCATAGGCCACGAAACGGCGCAGTGCCTCGTCCCAGTGGATGGCGGCGCGGTTACCCGTGGAGGTGGTGCCGGTGAGCGTACGGTTCGAGCCGGTGGTCGCCGCCAGCGGATCGACCGGCGCGGGCCTGGTGCGCGTGGCACGCATGAAGGCGACGACGCCCGCCACGGCGACCAGCACTCCAACGACCAACACCACGACCATGACAACCATGGCGCGGAAGGCTACCCGTTCGCCGGGTGCGGCCGCCAGATGCGACGTCGCGATAAGATCGGCCCAACCTGTGACGCAGTCCAAGGACGAGCAATGAGCACGCTGACTTTGCGGATCAACGGCAACACCCGCACCACGGACGTCGATCCGGAAACACCGCTGTTGTGGGTGCTGAGGGATTCACTGGGAATGCCGGGGACCAAGTACGGCTGCGGCATGGCGCTGTGCGGCGCCTGCACGGTGCACGTCGACGGCGAACCGGTACGCGCCTGTTCGACGCCCGCATCCGCCGTGGTCGGCAAGGACATCACGACCATCGAAGGCCTGGCGACCTCGCCGACCGAGCTGCATCCATTGCAGCGCGCCTGGATCGAACACGACGTGCCACAGTGCGGCTACTGCCAGGCGGGCCAGCTCATGTCCGCGGCCGCGTTGCTGGCCCGTACCCCGAAGCCCACCGACGCGGACATCGATGCCGCCATGGCGGGCAACATCTGCCGCTGCGGCACGTACCAACGCATCCGCGCGGCCATCCACAGCGCCGCGGGCCAGCTCGCGCAGGAGAAATCGAAATGAGCGCGCGCGCGAATCCGGCGGCGGGCGCCGACGAAGTCCTGCGCGAACTCATGCGCGACATCGAGCTCGGTGCGGCGGCCACGCCGCTGCGGGCGCGCAAGCTGGATCGCCGCACGTTCATGCAGCTCACCGGCCTCGCGGGCGGTGGTTTGCTGCTGGGATTCCACATCGGCGATGCGCAGGCCGCGATAGCGCCAGCCGCGGACTTCGTGCCGAACGCCTTCCTGCGCATCTCGCCCAAGGGCTCCATCCTCATCTACAGCAAGGGTCCGGAAATCGGCCAGGGCATCAAGACGGCGTTCCCCTTGATCATTGCCGAGGAACTGGATGCCAGGTGGTCCGACGTGGTGGTCGAGCAGGCGCCGGTGAATCCCGCGGTGTACGGGCGCCAGAGCGCCGGCGGCTCGCGCTCGATTCCCGACAGCTGGGACCAGCTGCGCCAAGCCGGCGCGGTGGCGCGAATGATGTTGCTCGGCGCCGCGGCGGCCGCGTGGAAAGTACCCGTTGACCAATGCACCACGCGCGACAGCGCAGTCTGGAACGGCAAGCGCAGCGTGAAATACGGCGCGCTGGTGGCGAAGGCGTCGGCGCAGCCCGTGCCGGATCCCGTCACCGTGAAACTCAAGCAGCGCTCCGAATATCGCCTGCTGGGCAAGTGGTACACCGGCGTCGACAACCACAAGGTGGTCACGGGCGCGCCGCTGTTCGGCATCGACCAGTCGCTGCCGGGGCTCAAGTGCGCGGTGTACGAGAAATGTCCGGCCACCGGCGGCAAGGTGCGCAGCGCCAATCTCGAGCAGATCAAAAAGTTGCCCGGCGTGCGCGATGCCTTCGTGATCGAGGGCAATGGCAAACCCACCGAGGTCATGCCCGGCGTGGCCATCATCGCCGACACTACCTGGGCGGCGTTCCAGGCGCGCAAGCAATTACGAGTCGAGTGGGACGAGTCCGGTGCCTCGAAGGACAGCTGGAAGGGCATCGTCGAACGCGCCACGCAGCTCGGCAAACACCCCACCGGCGAGAAGACCACCATCAGCACCGGCGACACCGCGGCCGCGCTCGCCGGCGCCGCGAAAACCGTCACCGCGTTCTACTCCTATCCTTTCGTGTCGCACGCACCGCTCGAGCCGCAGAACTGCACCGCCTGGGCGCACGACGGCATGGTCGAATTCTGGGCACCCACGCAGACCGCGGACCGCGCGCTGCAGACCGCGGCCGGCGCGCTGGGCGTGCCGGTCGAGCGGATCAAAATCAACCAGACGCGCGTCGGCGGCGGATTCGGACGCCGCCTCATGAACGACTACGTCTGCGAGGCGGGCGCCATCGCGCAGCGCGCCGGCATCCCGGTGAAGCTGATCTGGACGCGCGAGCAGGACATGGCGCACGACTTCTACCGCCCGGGCGGATTCCACTCGCTGGCCGGTGGCCTCGACGCGGACGGCAAGCTCGTGGCCTGGCGCAACCACTTCATCACCTTCAGCACCGACGGCACCAACCCGGTGAGCGGCGGCAACATGCCGGAGCAGGAGTTCCCGGCGCACAATCTCCCTAACTACCTGCTCACGCAGACCATGCTGCCGCTGGCGACGCCCTGCGGTCCGTGGCGCGCGCCGCGTTCCTGTTCGGTGGCCTGGGTCATCCAGGGCTTCCTGCACGAGCTGGCGGTGGCCGGCGGACGCGATCATCGCGATTTCCTGCTGGAGATCATGGGCGAGCGGCGCCTGCTGCCGGGTGGCCTCGACACCGGGCGCGCCGCCGACGTGATCCGGCTGGCGACGGAAAAAGCCGGCTGGGGCGGCAAACTGCCGGCGGGCCATGGCCTGGGGCTCGCCTTCCACTTCAGCCACGCCGGGCACTTCGCCGAGGTGGCGGAAGTCAGCGTCGACCAGGACAAGCGCATCCGGCTGCACCGCGTGGTCGTGGCGGGCGACATCGGCCCCATCGTCAACATGAGCGGCGCCATGAACCAGGGCGAAGGCGCGGTGATCGACGGCTTCAGCACCATGCTCGGGCTCGAAGTCACCATGGAAGGCGGCCGCGTCGAGCAGTCGAACTTCCACCAGTACCCGATCCTGCGGATGCCGCATCACCCTAAGGTCGAAGTGCACTTCATCCAGAGCGACAACCCGCCCACCGGCGTGGGCGAGCCCGCGCTGCCGCCAGTGGCACCGGCGATCTGCAACGCGATCTTTGCCGCCACCGGTCAGCGCGTGCGCACGCTGCCGCTGTCGAAGGAAGGCTTCAGCGTTTGAGAGTGGCGTGCCGCACTACTGAGTACGCGGCATGGTGATGGACGGATACGGCACCGGGTACACGCTGGCGAGATCCTCGAGCTTGATCGAGCCCGGCACGTAGGGCGCGGAATCCGCGCCGGGCGCCGATTCGATCTTGAGTTCAGCATAGCGGCGGAGTTTTTCGTCGACCGCGCCGGCCGCGACCGTTTCCAGCACCTTGGCATACCGCGCACCACCCTTTTTCGACAGCAGGCGGCAGAACCAGCCGTAGGCGTCGCGCTGGTCGGCCTCGATCGGCGATGGGTACTTCGCGAGCAGCAATTCCGCCGCGGTGTCCATGACGAGCGTGGGCGCCGGCTTCGGCCGGTCGTGATTGTTCTGGGCTGCCGTTTGCGCCGACGGACCGTCGCCGCTCAGCAGCATGGTCATCTCGAGCGACTCGTCGTCGGGTAGTTTGAACTCGGCGGCGAAATCGCGGTACGGCATCACCGGCTCGAAGGCCAGCGGGTTGATGGTGACCTTGCGCATCAACCAGCCGATGCCGTTCTTGTACTGGTAGGTCACGCGGCCGATGCCGCGGTAGTAATGAAACATGTAGGGCGTGCGGATGTGGACGAACAGCCCGTCCGTCATGCGACGCTGATAGCCCACCACGGCGTCGGGTTTGCCCGCGACCACGAACTGCCGATCGACTCCACCGTTCAGCGGCAGCGTGGCAAGGCTCACCGCCAGCTCCGCGGGATGGCGCGCCGCCAGCGCATCGAGCGCGTATTGCCGGCGCAGGGCGGCCCGATCGATGGTCCCCGGCAGGTATTGCGGCACCGACTGCTGGTATTTCTTCGCGTAGCGCCCGGCGAGGCTCCTGATCGCCGAATCCTTCGCCTTCTGGGCCACCTGCTCCGCGACGGTCCGGTATCGCGCCGCATCGCGCATCTCGAGGATCCCGAATACCTCCTTCAAGCCCTGCCGGTACGAGGGGTCGTTCACGTTGGCGTTTGCCAGGAACTCCGCCAGCAGGTCGAGCATCTCCCGGTCGCACATCTCCGGATGCATTTCGGGCAGGTCGAACACCAGCTGCGCCACCGAAAGCTCTTCATCCGATGACGCGATGACGTATTGGTAGGTCCAGTACAGCGGAGATTTCTGCGCGCCGGCGGCGGCGAGTGCCGGCCCGGTCAGCGCGAGCAGCAGGGTGGCGACCAGGAATTTCACGAGTCCCCCTTCTTGGGCGCCGATGGCACCGCGCGGAAGTGTGCCTGTGGAACCATCAGCTAACAACCTGGATCCAGGGTGCAGTACGACAGCAAGAGCAGGCCCACGGGCCTCCAGTTCATCGAACATTCAGCGCGGCCGGAGGAAACTCACCGTCATGAAATCCTGGCTGACCTGCATTGCCGCCCTGATCGTCGTCTGCAGCGCTCCGCACGCCGCCGCGGCCGATGCCTTCGTGGGACGGGCCTCCAGTTCCCAAATTCGCGCGCGTGTCGCCGAACTGGTCAACAAAGCCCGCAGTCACGGCCGGCGATGCGGTCGGGAGAAATTTCCCGCCGCTCCACCGCTGAGAGTTTCGCGCCCACTGAATGACGCGGCTGCCGCTCACGCCCGCGACATGGCGCGACGGAAATTCTTCGAACACCAGGGCAGCGATGGCAGCCAACCCAGGGACCGGGTGCTGCGCGCCGGCTACCTGTCGCGCCTCACGGGCGAGAACATCGCGCTGGGCCCCGAGTCGGCGGAGGAAGTGGTTGCCGGCTGGCTGGATAGTCCCGGGCATTGCGCGAACATCATGGACGCCCGCTTCCGGGACATCGGCGTCGGCCTGGCCAGCGGCACCAGGCGGGGGCAGATCTACTGGGTGCAAACCTTCGGCTCACCGCGATGAATTGACTCGCCCCGCGTTCCTCAACCATCCTGCGGCTCAAAGGCCGCCGGGATGCGGCTGGGGAGCAAATCATGAGAAATGCGAAGCCGGGGCGGGTATTGCCCCTGTGTTCACTGGTCATCACGGCCGCCTCGGGGGCCCTGGCGCAGGAAGCCGCGCAGCCTCCGGCCGCGCAAGACGCGCAACCACCGATCGAAGAAGTTGTCATCACCGGATCACGCATCCGGCAGGACGAGAAGGGCTTCGCGAACCCGGTGACCACTTTTTCCGCCGACGCCCTGGTGCAATCGGGCAAGACCGATCTCGCGGACTTCCTCGCGCAGACCCCGGCATTGCTCGGATCGACCACCGGTGATCTGACCGCGGGATCCAACTTCGACTTCGGCGAAGTGGGACTGAACCTCCTCGACCTGCGCCACCTGGGCGTCGACCGCACGCTGGTGCTGGTCGACGGTCGCCGCCATGTCTCGGGCCTCGCCGGCTCCGCGGCCGTCGACATCGACGCGATCCCCATGGACCTGGTCGAAGCCGTCGACGTGCTGACGGGCGGTGCATCCGCGATCTACGGCGCCGACGGCGTATCGGGCGTGGTCAATTTCCGCCTGAAGAAGAATTTCGAAGGCCTGTCGGTTCGCGCGCAGACCGGCACGTCGAATGAAAGTGACGGCAACAACCTGTTTGGCGCGCTGACCGCCGGCATGAATTTCAGCGAAGGCCGCGGCAACGTCGCCTTCGCCTATGAATACAGCTCCGACGACCGGGTGAACGACCAGGACCGCAGCTACCTGCGCCCGCCCAAGGCCGCCTATCTATTCCAGAACCAGGACGACCTCGACGACCAGCCGTCCGTGCCCGATCTCATCCCCTACAACGACGTGCGCTACGCCGACAGCGCCCCCAACGGCGCGGTCGACGTCGACTTCGACGGCGCCTCCGATTACCAGGGCACGGGCGCCGTCTATGACCGCGGTTTCCTGCTCGAGAATTCCGGCGGCTACACCCAGGGTGGATCCAGCACCAATACCGATGGCTACCAGGGCGACCTGTTCCCCCAGCTGAAGCGCCACATCTTCAACCTGCTCGGCCACTTCGACGTGAACGACAAGCTCACGATCTCCGCCGAGGCCAAGTACGTGCGTTCGCAGGCGCTGTCGCTGTCGCAGCCGAGCTACGACTTCTATCTCTTCATGACGCCCGACAACCCGTTCATGCCGCAGGAGATCCGCGACGCGATCGTGCCGGGAGCCGCGGCGGAATACTTCGAGGATCCGGACACGCCGGACGGCGTGCTGGTCACGCGCGACAACTTCGACCTGGGCATCAACACCGAAGACACGTTGCGCGAGACGCTGCGCGGCGTGCTGGCCGCGAATGGCGACCTCTCCGATCACCTGCGGTACGAAGTGTCGTACGTCTATGGTGAGACCCGGAGCAGGATCGTCGAGAACAACAACCGGCTGGAGGAAAACTGGCTCGACGCCATCGACGTGATCAGCGATCCGGTCAGCGGCAACCCGGTGTGTCGTTCAGGCAATGCGGGCTGCGTGCCCTACAACATCTTTGGCAACGGCGTGCGGGACGAGGGCGCGCTCGGCTACGTCTCCACCGACAGCGTCTCTCATAGCAAGGTCACCCAGCAGGTGGTGTCGGGCTCGGTGTCGGGCGACTTCGGATCCCACCTCGAACTGCCGGGCGGCTCGATCGCCTACGCGGTGGGCGCGGAGTATCGGCGCGAAACCAGCGATTCCGTTCCGGCGCCGGAACTCCAGGACGGCACCACCTGGCTGGGACTGATCACGGCGGCCGAGGGTCACTTCGACGTCAAGGAGCTCTTTGCCGAGATCAACCTGCCGATACTGACCGATGCGCGCTTTGCGAACCGCCTGTCCTTCGGCGCCGCGTTCCGCGCCTCCGACTACAGCACCATCGGCCAGACCAACTCCTGGAAGGTGGATGCCGTGTGGGCGCCGATCGAGTCGGTGACCTTCCGCGGCACCTACGCGCAGGCCGTGCGCGCGCCCAACATCGCCGAACTCTTCTCGCCGCAGACCTCGGCGTCCGACTTCATCACCGATCCCTGCGACATCAACGAGCTGAACAACGGCACCGGCACTCGCGAGGCCAATTGCGCCGCGCTGCTGACGGAGTTCGGTGTCGATCCAGCCACCTTCACGCCGTCGAATACGCCGCAGGCCACGCTGTACACCCTGGGCACGTTCGGCGGCAACCGCGACCTCACCGAAGAAACGGCCAAGACCTGGACCGCGGGCGTGGTGCTGCGGCCGCAGTTCGCGCCGGGCCTGAGCGTGTCGCTCGACTGGTACGACATCGAGATCGAAGACGCCATCAACACCGCGGCAGCCGAGGAGCTGGCGCAGCTGTGCGTCGATCAGCCCACGATCGACAACGCGTTCTGCCCCGGCATCACGCGCGATCCGGACACGGGCTACATCGTGGGCTTCACGGTTCGCCCGGAGAATGTCGCGGCCTTCCGCACCGCCGGCCTCGACATGAACTTCGACTACCGCTTGTCCACCGAGAGCATGGGAGACTTCAAGTTCCAGCTCGTGGGTGGCTATCTGCATCGTCTCGAGTTCGTGTCCAGCCCCGGGGCTACCGTCGACAACGATCTCGACGAGCAGTACAACCCGAAGTTCTCGGCCACCTTCGATGCGAGCTGGACGAAGGGCCCCCTGACGCTGGGCTACGGCATCAACTGGTTCAGCGAGACGGACCGGTTCACGCGCGAGATCCTGGCGGGCGATCCGGACTACGCCGACAAGCGCTATTTCAAGGTGCGGCAGAAATGGGAGCACGAGATCAATGCCGCATACGACATCAACGACAGCATCAACATCTACGCCGGCGTCAACAATCTGTTCGATGCCAAGCCGGCGTTCGAGTACAGCTCCTACCCGGTGTCCGCCATGGGTCGTTACTACTACCTCGGCGCGCGCATGAATTTCGGCGGCGCAGGTCAATGAGCTCGTGGCGTGCGGCCGGGCTCCTGCTGGCCGCCCTCGCTTCCGGAGGCGCGTTCGCCGAGTCGCCTTTCGCCACCGGCGACTACTATCTACTGGCCGCGGTTTCCGAGCCGGCGTTTTCGCCGTCGGGCTCGACCGTCGCGTACGTCGTGTCCCGCAACCACGAGAAGGACGACGAGAGCGAAAGCGATCTCTGGTCGGTACCCTGGAGCGGCGGCGCGCCGCGCCAGCTCACCAGGACCCCCGACGCCAGCGAGTCCCAACCGCGCTTCAGCCGCGACGGCAAGTCGATCTTCTTTCTCAGCGACGCCGGCAAGGATGAAGAAACCCAGCTCTGGCGCATGTCCGCGAACGGCGGTGGCGCGCGCCAGGTCACGAAGATCCCGGGCGGCATCAGCGAATTCGACCTCTCGCCCGACGGCAAACGGGCCGTGGTGGTCGCCGAGGTCGGCCTCCGCGTCGGCAGCAAAGCAGAGACGCCGCCGCCCATTGAAATCGATCGTTACCTGTTCAAGCTGGATGGCGAGGGATACCTCGACGATCGCACGCAGCAACTGTTCATCGTCGATCTCGCCAAGGGCAAAGCGCGGCAGCTGACGCAGGGACAACGCGATCACTGGCATCCGAGCTGGTCGCCGGACGGATTCTCGCTGGCCTACACGGCGAAGGAACGCGGCGAGACCGATCGCGACTCCAACTACGACGTCTTCGTGCAAGGCGTCGACTCCGGCGCGCCGAAGAAGCTCAGCACCTCGGACGGACCGGATGACGATCCGGACTGGTACGCGCGACCCGAATGGTCTCCGGACTCGCGCCGCGTATTGTGGCTCGAGGGCGGTGACAGCAAGTGGATCTACTACGCCACCGCGCAGCTCGCGGTGGCCGACGTCGCGAGCGGCGCGGTCACGCGGCCCGGGCGCATCGATCGCTGGTACTACTACCCCAAGTTCGCGCCGGACGGTTCGATCGTTTCGTTGATCGAACAGGACCGCGACACCTGGCTGGCGCGCATCGACCCGGCGAGCGGGCACATCGATTACCTGACCTCGGGCAAACGCTTTGGCGCCGGCTTCACCGTCGGGTCCGATGGCCGCATCGCCTTGCTGGAAGGAAACGTCGGCTCGCCCTACGAACTCTTTGCGCTGGACGGCCAACGCCAGCTTACGCATCACAACGCCTGGACGAATGACCGCGCGCTCGGCGAGGTGCGCGACGTGTCCTTCATGAGCGGCGACACCGAGATCCACGGCTATGTCACCTTGCCGGCGAATTTCGATGCCGCGAAGCGTTATCCCTTGCTGGCCTACCTGCATGGCGGCCCGGTTTATCAGCACAGCCACGAGTTCGACCTGGCGGCCCGACTGTACGCGGCCGCGGGCTACGCCGTGCTCGCGGTCAATCCGCGCGGCTCATCCGGTCGCGGCTTCGACTTCTCCCGCGCCATCTATGCCGACTGGGGCAACCTCGATGCGCAGGACATCAGCGCCGGCATCACGCACCTCATCGAGGGCGGCATCGCCGATCCCCAACGCATCGGCGTGTTTGGCTGGAGCTACGGCGGCATCCTCACCGATTACATGATCGCCAGTGACAAGCGGATTCGCGCGGCGATCTCGGGCGCGGGCGTGGCCAACGTGCTGGCGACTTTTGGTGTCGACATGTACGTGCGTGAGTACGTGTACGAGCTCGGCACGCCCTGGGAAAACTTCGACGTCTGGCGGAAACTCGCCTATCCATTCCTGCAACCCGAACGCATCAGTGCGCCGACCCTGTTCGAATGCGCGGGGGATGACGACAACGTTCCCTGCGTCGGCGCGCAGCAGATGTACCAGGTGCTGAAAACCCGCGGCGTGCCGACGCGCTTGATCGTCTACCCGGGACAGAACCACGAGCTCGACGTGCCGAGCTACCTGGTGCACCGCATGCGCAACAACATCGAGTGGTTCAATCGCTGGTTGAAGTAACCGCGGTCAGGAGCGGCTGTGCTGCAGTAACCAGTCGTAGATGCTCTGGTTGTAGCGATCATATGACGGCAGGCCCTGGCCCAGGCCGGTCACACCGAGGACGGGTAGTTCGACGTCGTTGTGGCCGATGCCATCCAGCACGGTGATCTTCGCCCGTTCCCGTGGATTGCAGTCATTGATGGCCCTCACCGTGTTGACCTGGTCCAGGTACGGCACCGTGGCATCGTTCCTGCCGATGAACGCCCACGCCGGGGTTGCGGCAAGTGTGCATGCGGCTGACGACGGATAACCGCCCGAGATGGGGAATACCGCCGCGAGTTGCAGTGGATAGTTGGCGACGTAGTCCCAGGTATTTCCAGACCCCTGGCTGTGGCCGCCCATGTAGATGCGCGAGGTATCCACCTTGTAGGTGTTGATGGCGTAATCGATGAAGCGCTTGGTTTGCGCGGCGGTCAGCTGGTACTCGGTCGGATCCAGGCAGCGCTGCGGCGCCAGCACGATGAAGGGACGCGAATCATCCCAAGGCCCGTCCTTGATGATCTTCACCAGGTTGATGCTTTCGAGAATCGACAGCGGGGCCTGCACCGTGGAGGAATTCAGGAAGCGAGCATTGAACCAGCCGTGTTGATAGATGATCAGCGGAAACTTCTGCTCGGGATCGGCGCTGTAGTTCACCGGCAGGTGTTCGTAGTAACCCATGTGCCCGCGGGTGGTGCCGATATCGCGCGCGGTCTGCTTCGCGAACGTTCCTGCGTTCACCCGCACGATCCGCACGGCCTCGGTCGCGGAAAGCTGTGCGCCGTTCTTGACGTTGTAGCGCACCAGGTAGTCGCCCACGACATTCGTGTCGAGCCCGGTCAGTCCGCTGACCAGGATGCGCGTGCTGATATCTCCTTCGCGCGGATCGAGCGCGTAGGCACCGGCGTCCATGTACGGAGTGCCCAGTGGATGGCTGACGACCTTGGCGCCCAACATGGTGATGACGGGCTGGTCCGGATCACCGGCGTTGATCGGCACGGTGGAGGAACATTCCACGAACAGCGGATCCGGGGTTGCCGGCGTGGGCGCCGGAGCAGGACCCGGCGGGTTGCCACCGCCGGCCGCGCCGCCACCGCCTCCACCGCAACCGGCGATGAAAACGGAGCACAGGGTGATCAGTAATTGAGATCGATTGAGGTAGCGCATGAGTGCGCCAAGCTTACTGGGATTCTTCCACCGGGGGCGAGGAGCCCATTGCTGCCGCACATCGTCGCGAATGCGATCGATGGCGGCGCGTGTAGGTAATGGGCTCAGCGAATACGGAAGTAACGCAGACCCTGGTCGCGGCTCGAGAACTTCCTGTTGGTGAGAGAAATGCGTGGACCGCCCTTCTGACGCTCTTCCGGGGGAGTAGCTAGGGAGTGACGCCGCGGCGGCAGGCCTTTGCCGCCCTCCGGAACTGGATCACACGGCGCGGGTACAATGCCCGCATGGACATTCCAGATGACGACCTGCGCGCCTGCGTGCGGGTATTGCGGGCAATCGAAGCGGATCGCTCGCACCTCACGCGCCTCACGCAGGAACAGCGGCGCGAACTGCTGACGCTCGCCGGGCTGGTTGCCAAACCCGAGCGTCACGATCTCGTCAGGATGGCCAAGGCTTTCCGGCGCGCCGAACGCGAAGCCGCCAAGGAGCAGGACCGCAAGGCCATCGAGCAGGCGGGCCTGCGGGTCCAGCGTCGCGCCCCGGTGTTCGCGCCGCTGTGGCTGGAGCCGCCGAAGCCGGAAGACATCACGGAACAACCGCGCCTCAACCAGGAGCGCGACTGCTACGTCTGCAAGCAGCCGTTCTCGAAAGTGCATCGCTACTACGACTCCATGTGCGAGCCCTGCGGCGACTTCAACTACGCCAAGCGCGAGCAGAGCGCGGACCTCACCGGCCAATACGCGCTGGTCACCGGCGCGCGCGTGAAGATCGGCTACCAGGCCTCGCTCAAGCTGCTGCGCGCCGGGGCACACGTGATCGTCACCACACGTTTTCCCATCGATGCGGCCGATCGGTACTCGAAGGAAGCGGATTTCGCGGCGTTGCGCTCACGGCTGCAGATCCATGGCCTCGACCTGCGCCACTCGCCCAGCGTGGAGCTGTTCACCCGGTACCTCGCCGAGCGGCTGCCGCGCCTCGACTACATCCTCAACAACGCCTGCCAGACGGTGCGACGCCCGGCGGGCTTCTTCGAACACCTGCTGGCGCGGGAAGCGGAGCCGATCGGGGCGCTGCCCCAGGAGCTGCGATCCGTGCTCGCGGGTCATGATGAGTTGCTACGCAGGATCGAGGGATCACAAGCTCCCGCATCCGGGGCCCTGCTGGCCGGGGCGGAACACAATCCCGGCGAGGGCCTGGTGCACAGCGCCGCGCTCTCGCAGCGACGCTACCTCGACGAGGACTACCGCGGCGGTGAGGCGCTGTTTCCCCGGGATCGCTTCGACGAGGACCGGCAGCAGGTCGACCTGCGCACGATGAACAGCTGGCGCCTGCGCATGCATGAAGTGGAGACGCCGGAGCTGCTCGAAGTGCAACTGGTGAACGCCATCGCGCCGTACATCCTCAACGCGCGCCTCAAGCCGCTCATGGTGCGCACCCCGGGGGCTCACAAACACATCGTCAACGTCAGCGCGATGGAGGGGCAGTTCTACCGCGCCACCAAGACCGACAAGCACCCGCACACCAACATGGCCAAGGCGGCGCTGAACATGATGACCCGCACCAGCGCGCCCGACTTCGTGAAGGACGGCATCCACATGAACGCGGTGGACACCGGGTGGATCACCGACGAAGACCCCGCGGTACACGCGGCGCGCAAGGCCGAGCTCGGGTTCTCACCGCCGCTGGACATCATCGATGGCGCGGCGCGGATCGTGGATCCGATTTTCTCCGGCCAGCTCAGCGGCGAGAATGTCTGGGGGCAATTCCTGAAGGACTACAAGCCCGCGCCCTGGTAGCCAGGGTCAGCGCGTGGCGGCGAGATGAGTGATCGCCAGGCGCGACCACAACCGGTCGACCTCGGCACGACGGTCATCCGCGATCACGATGGCGCGCGCCGAGAGTTCGCGCAGGTGCCCGCGATTCACCAGGATCAACAATGCCCCGGCCAGTCGCCCGAAGTGCAGCGAGCGAGCCAGGCCCGGCTCGTCCGGAGTCGACAGCACGGCGCGCAGGCTCTTGGGCAGTTGCCAGTTCTCGGCGATGCGCAGCGCCATCGTTGGCACCCAGTCCTCGAGCAATTGGGCCATGGCGGCCGGCGGTATGTCCTTTTCAGCCAGGCAATGTTCGCGCGCGATGCGGAACACGGCATTGCTCGCGAGTCCGAGCAGCAACACCAGCAGCCGCGCGCTGAAGGCATCGGCCTGCTCGATCCGGGCTGCATGCAATTCCGCGCACGCGGCGGAATACTGGCTGTGCTCCCAGGTGGCTTCCGCAAACGAGGAGAACGGCCCGCGCGTGCCGGTCATCACGGGGTGCAGCAGCGCGGTGGCCACCAGCGAGCGCAATCCATCCATGCCGACCAGCGCCACCGCCTTCTCCAGGCTCTCGATCGGTTTGTGCCGGCGCACGCCGTAGAAGGCACTGTTCGACAGCTTCAACAGGCCTCCGAGCAGCGTGCCGTCCTCGCCGATGATCTTCGCCATCTCGCGCATCGAGTTCGTATCGCTGTTGATGGCGGTCATGAGCCGCGGCAGCAGCGACGGCCGGCGTGGCAGGTATTTCGCCTGGAGTTCGAGATCGCCGAGCATGCGCGCGGCCGGCTCGAGCGCGTCGAGCTCATCCGGTGTTGGTTCGTCCTTCAGGTCGGAGAGATTTGCGTCGAGTGCGTGCGCCGAGAATCGCCGCATGGCGACGCTCGCATGCACACCCAGCCACGGGCCGACGTCGGCGGCCTCCCCCGGGGGAGGCTGCGCCCGGCTTCCTTGCCGATCTTTGATCCGCCCGAACCATTGATCCGCAAGAGAGCCGATTCCAGTGCGGAAAGCGGCAATCATGGTGTACGGCTATCGGCACGGCTTGAGGGAACTGAAGCGTTCCCGCAAGAAAGAGACTAAGTAAAACGGCCTCACTAGTTGCCGCGGGCCGCCGGCGTCAGCGGGCGCTTCCAGACCCCGATGCGCTCTACGATATCGGCAAAACGCGGATCGCCGTGCAGCGAATCGAACACGGGATTCTGCGCGACGAAGCCGAGCGTCGAAGCGCGCTGCTCCAGCGCCTTGTCCAGCCACATCACCGCGTTGTCGGCATCTTTCATGCACGCGTAGATGGCCGCGATATCGACCGCGGACACGTACTTCTCACGCGAAACTTCCAGGATGCGCGCGAGCTCGGCTTGCGCCTCCGCGCGCCGGCCCGAAAGTGCGTAGACATCGGCGACGTCCGCATAACTACCCGGCGAGATCTGCGGCGCCTTGGCGAATTCCGCGAGCGCGAGATCGTACCGGCCGGTGTGCAGGTAGACGCGGCCGAGCGACCGGTGCGCGATCGCGAAATCGTCATCGAGCGCCAGGCTCTCCTTGATCTGATTTTCCGCGTCCGCGTACCGCCGCGCGAAGTACAGCATCGACCCGGTGCGCGTCTTGGACAGCGTGAGCAGCGGCTCGAGTTCCTGCGAGCGCCTGATCTCGGCCAGGCCGCGGTCCAGCTCACCGCGCATCGAATACAGCACGCCGCGGGTCAAGTGCGCTTCGGACAACGCGGGATCGAGCTCGATGGCCCGCGTCAGGTCTGCCTCCGCACCCTCCCAGTCGCGGTCGTACTGCATCTTGATCTGCCCGCTGGTGGCATAGGCCGTCGCGAGGCGCGGCTCGACTCGCAGCGCCTTCACCACGGAATCACGCGCGCGCGGAAAGGTGTCGGCCGGCGCGCGCAAGCCCCATATCCCCAGCGTCACGTAGGCTTCCGCCATGCGCGCATGCGCGAGCGCGAAGCGCGGATCGCGCGCGATGGCTTTCTCGAAGTAGTCGATCGCGAGCTGCAGGCTGGGTTCGCTGCTGCGCGACAGCGCATAACGACCCTGGTTATAGAGAAGATAGGCCGCGT
>Ga0164241_10003394_pt1 | contig 16124 bp, 9 predicted proteins | sample OricomyardsoilBY_FD_108780 | JGI IMG/M metagenome (GOLD analysis project Ga0164241, IMG submission 108780) | Backyard soil microbial communities from Emeryville, California, USA - Original compost - Back yard soil (BY) | ecosystem: Environmental > Terrestrial > Soil > Unclassified | place: USA... | reverse complement strand
GCCGGCGCGGGAGATTCGGTGGGCGAGGTGGCGGCGGTGGCGGTGATTTGACCGAGGCGCGTTTCGATCGTGGCGAGGGCTTTGGCGGTGGCGTTTTCGAAGGCGGCGATCGCGTCGGCGTGGGCGGACGTGAGGGCGCGCTCGATGGCGATGCGCAGATCGGGGGCGGACGGCGTGCCGGGTTTCGCATGGTCGGCGGTGTTCGCGAAACGGGCGAGCGACTCGGTGAACTCGGCGAGATGCTGGCGCGTGGCGGTCTCGAGGGTGGCGAGTTCGGCGGCGGTTTTTTTAACCGAGGCGAAGGTGGTTTCGAGCCGCTCGATTTCGGAGGTGCGCAAGGTGTTCACTTCCTGCGCGAGCATTTCGTTTTCGGTGACGGCGACTTCGTTGAGCTGGGTTTTGAAGTCGTTTATTTTTTCCTGAAGTTTTTGCGGAAGCTGATCGAGGTGTTTGAGGGAGCGCTGGGTGAGCTCGTTCAGCGATTGGAGGCCTTGGGCGGCGATGCCGAGCTGTTCGGCGGATTCGGCGGTGATGCGGGCGAGGGCGGCAATTTCATTCTGGCGCTCGGCGAGCGCGAGATCCTGGCGGCGCGTGTAGTTGAGCAAAAACGGGACGCAGGCGAGGGCGGCGCCGAGGCCGACGCAGACGACGGTGGCGACGAGCGGTGTGCCGGTGAGCGGCGCGACGGATTGGCTGGCGACGACGGCGGCGGTGCCGAGGAGAACGGCGTCGCCGACGATGAAGGGCCAGGGGGATAATTTCGGGGCCTCGTCGGGGATATTCATAGGCGGCGCAGCGACGGGCTGTTTTGGAAGTGGAGAATGGTTATCTCAAGGCCAAAGGCGGCGCGCGCGGAATCGGTGGAGGACGTGCGAGTTTGCCGTTTCCTTCGAGGCGGACGCGTGATGTGCTCGCGCCACACTCCAATGGACTTCGCTCACTTCATGCGGATAGAGCGGGAGGCGCGCGGTAAAACGCTTCACTACGTCGTGCACACGCGCGATCCGAAGTTCTCGGTCGAGCTGGTGCCCGACCCGGATGCGGCGGACAAGATCGGGAAAGGCGTGATCAAGCGGTTGTGCGTGCCGAATTCGTGTGTGGGCGATTACGGGAAGTGCGCGAAATTCGTCTCGGCGGCGCAGGAATTTTTCCGTGAGTCGTTCGCCGCACCGGTGTCGAAAGCGGAGACGCGGCGCTTCCAAGCGTAGCGGAAAAGCGCGGGGAAAAGCTGAGCGGCGGAGAGCCGGGAGGCGAAGCGCGCGGAGAGGGAAACGCGACGGAGGCGCGCGGCGTGTTTTTAGTTATCGCGGCGGCTCGATGACGAGATGGCCGTCTTGTTCGACGATTTTCACGGTGATCGCGTGGCCGGTGTTTTCGCCGAGGTAGGGTTCGATGGCGGCGATGAGCACGGGGAGATTGGCGCGCAGGTCGGCACTTTCGTTTTGGAGCGAGGCGCTGACATTCCAGAGCTCACGGGTCTGGTTGGAGAGATCGGCGCTCTCGGTGGCGGAGAGCGTGATGTGCTTCGGATAGAGCGTGTAATTATGCGTGGTGATGTCGTTGCCCACGCGTTCGTAGCGGCCGGGGACGACGGTGGTTTTGGTGGTCGTGGAGGTTTTGCCATCGGGGCCGGTTGTCTTGGTGACGGATTGGACATGGCCGCCGCCGAGCTCGGCGTAAACCGGCGTCGAGTGGGTGACAGTGCGCGTCTCCGCCGGGCCGATACCGTACGTCAGCGTGATGCGGAGGGCGGCGTCGGCGGGGCGGGGCGCTTCGGTATAGCCGTGGCGAAGAAGCGCCGAGCGGATCAGAGAAGCCGCTTCGCGGAAACGGAGACTCGCGGGATCGAGGTCTTTCGTGCCGGAGGCCAGGACATAGGTTTTCAACGCGGGCATGGCGGCGAGGTCGTTGATCGCATCGACGCGCACGCGGTAGGAAGGCGCGGCGCAACCGGCGATGAGGAGCAGCGCGAGGAAGAGGAAGGTGGAGCGAAGCGGGAAGGGCATCGAGAAAATGGATTCAGCGGACCGACAACGGGGCGGCGGAGGAGTTGCGAGTCATCGGCGTGGACGCGGCGGAAATCGGACAGTGTTGTTATGACTGTAAGGTACGCGGCTGGTTTGTGTGACGGTTATGAAGGGGAAAAGGGTGCGCGGCTTTTCGATTGGTTTCCCCTTTCCCCGCTCGCAGGCGTGGGAAATCCGGCGGAAGGCGCTCTTCCCCAACAACCCTTTGGCTTCACTCGTCCGCCCCGACTCTCGTGAGCATTCACCGGGGCGGCCCACGTTCAGTCGTTTCCCTTTATGAAAACCTCCCCTTGGTTTCTCGCACTGCGCATGGCTTGCGCATTTGTCCTCCTCACCCTGTCGCTGAAAGCGGCGCCGTCGCTCATGGAAAATCTCGGTCGAGGCACGGTCGCGATCCGCACCAGCGGCACGGATGCGTTTATCAGTTGGCGCATGCTCGGCACGGATCCGGTGGACGTGGCGTTCAATGTCTATCGCTCCACCGGCGGCGGCGCTCCGGTGAAACTCAACGGCTCGCCGCTCACCACGCCGACGCACTTCACGGACACCACGGCTGATTTCACGCAGACGAATGTGTACTCGATCGCGCCGGTGGTCGGCGGAGTCGAGCAATCGATGGCGTCGCCTTTCACCGTCGCGGCCAATGCCGATGTGAAACCGTATCTGTCGCTCCCGCTGCAAAAACCCGCCGATGGCGTTTCTCTTTCCGGTGAGGCGTATGGATACACGGCGAACGATTGCTCGGTCGGCGATCTCGATGGCGATGGCGAGTACGAACTCATCGTGAAATGGGATCCGACGAACTCGAAGGACAACTCGCAGAGCGGCTACACGGGCAACGTTTTCCTCGATGCGTACAAGCTCGACGGCACGCGTCTCTGGCGGATCGATCTGGGGCGCAACATCCGCGCGGGCGCGCATTACACGCAGTTCATGGTGTATGACTTTGATGGAGACGGACGGGCCGAACTGGTCTGCCGTACAGCGCCGAACACGAAAGACGGCACCGGCGCGTTTATCGCGCAGGCGGGCAAATTCGTCGGCACGCCCTCGGCGCCGATCGATCACGATGCGGACTATCGCAACAGCGCCGGTTACGTGCTCTCAGGCCCGGAGTTTTTCACGATCTTCGACGGCCTGACCGGCGGCGAACTGGCGACGACGAACTACGTCGTCCCGCGCAATAACAACCCCGCGAGCGACGACGTGTCGTCGTGGGGCGACAACTACGGCAATCGCGTGGACCGCTTCCTCGCCTGCGTCGCGTATCTCGACGGGCAGCGTCCGAGCATCGTGCTTTGCCGCGGTTACTACACGCGGGCGGTGCTCGCGGCGTGGGACTGGCGCGGTGGGCAACTCACGCAGCGCTGGGTTTTCGACTCGGATGCGGGCGCGCCGAATGCGCCGTACGCGGCGTGGCGCGGACAAGGTTCGCACTCGCTCACCGTGGGCGATGTCGATGGCGACGGGCGTGACGAAATCACTTACGGCGCGGCGGCGATCGATGACGACGGTACGGGACTTTATTCCACGCAGCTCGGTCATGGCGACGCGCTGCACATGAGCGATATGGATCCGGCCCGCCCCGGCCAGGAAGTCTGGATGGTTCACGAAGATCCGGGCAGCTACGGCCCGACCGGTCTGGAGTTTCGCGACGCTCGCACGGGTGAGCTGATTTTCGGCTTGAGCGGTGAAAACGCCGATGTCGGCCGCGGTGCGGCGGGCGATGTCGATCCGCGCTACCTCGGTTACGAAATGTGGGGATCGCGCGGAGCGCTCGTCACCACCGACGGCACCGCCATTTCCACCACGAAACCTCCGATGAATTTTATGTGCTGGTGGGACGGCGATCTCCTCCGCGAGACGCTTGATAACACCACGATCGGCAAATGGAACTGGCTGACGAATCACACCGACGTGTTGCTCTCGCCATCGGGAATCGCCTCCAACAACAGCACCAAAGCCACGCCGAATCTCTCCGCCGACATCCTCGGCGACTGGCGCGAGGAAGTCGTCTGGCACTCGACGGACAGCTCGGAGCTGCGGATCTACACGACGACGATCCCGACCACGTATCGCTTCCCGACCTTGATGCACGACCGCCAGTATCGCCTCGCGATCGCCTGGCAGAACGTCGCGTACAACCAGCCGCCGCATCCGGGCTTCTACCTTGGCGAAGGCATGAGCACGCCGCCGATGCCCGAGATCGTGACGTCGCTCGCCGCCCTCGGCACACCGGCGCCGATGGTGAATTCAATTAACCGATACGATCCGTTTGATGCCGGGACAGGCGCGACCAGCGTGACTTTCCGCGTGACGTTTAACACCCCGGTGACCGGCGTGGACGCCGCCGATTTCACCCTCACCGCCACGGGCTCGCTCACCGGAACTATCTCCGATGTCACCGCGCAAAGCGCCGTCGCTTATAACGTGACCGTGGGCGGGATCACCGGCAGCGGCACGATCCGCGTCGATCTCAACGCGAGCGGCACCGGTATCACGACCATCGAGGATGGGACGGCGATTTCCGGCGGTTTCTCCACGGGCCAGACTTACAACCGGGCTACGCTCGCCTGGACGCGGGCGACGACCGGCGGGCTGTGGAGTAACACCGCAAACTGGGATGGTGGCGTCGTCGGCAACGGCGAGGACCGCGTCCCGATCTTCGGTAATTTCGATCTGCAGGCGGACAACACGGTGATTCTCGATACGGCTCGCACGATCGGAGGGTTTAACTTCGGCGATCTCGATCCATCGTCGCCGGCGGGCTGGACCATCAGCGACGGTGGCAACCCGGCGCATGTGCTGACGCTCGGCGTCACGTCCGGCAGTCCCACGACCACGGTCAACGCGCTCGGCACGGATGCGACCGTCACGCTGGACGTTCCCCTCGCGGGCACGGATGGTTTTGCGAAGGACGGTGCAGGCACGCTCGTGCTGACGAAGCCCAATACGCTCACGGGCTCCGTCAGTGTCAGTGGCGGCACCCTCCGTATTGGAAATGGCGGTACGCTCACGAGCACGTCGAGCACGGGCATCTCCGGCTCCGGCACGCGGCTCAATGTCGCCGGTGGCGATTTCACGAGTTCGGGTTTGGTGACGATCAACGCGTCATCGTTAATCGTTCTCGATAGCGGCACGCTTTCCCTGAACGGCGGCGTGCGCACGGCTAACGCGGATGGCGCCACCTTGCGCATCAATGGCGGCACATTCACGACCCCGGCGATCACCGTGCAGCGCAATGGCACGGCCAATCCGAATTTCGGCTCGGGCGTCATCATCAAGGGAGGGACCTCCACCGTCGGCACTATCGGCCTCGGCACGAATAATTCCACCGGAGCGATGTCGATCGAAGGCGGCAGCCTCACGGCTACGGGCACGGTCACGGTCGGTAATCAGGCGAGCGGCGGACGCGGCGGCGCGATCCGCGTTCTTGGCGGCACCTTCAATTCCACGGACACGACCAACGGCATCGTTCTCTCCCGCAAGAATGGCTCGAACGCTAACAACATCGCGTCGCTCACACTGACCGGCGGCGTCACCACGGCGGAAAAAATCACGCTGGGTTACGACGCCACGGTTAACGCGGGTTCGGGCACCGTGAGGGTCAATGGTGGCGCACTTTATCTCGGCTCGGGCGGCATCGTCAAAAACGGCACCAGCGGCATGACGACCTTGGTCGAACTTTCCGGCGGCACACTCGGCGCGCTGGATACGTGGAGCACGACGCATCCGGTGTCGTTGCCTGCCTCCGGAAACATCACCTTGCGCGCGGCCGACGAGGTGGGCGCGGCGCACGCCTTCACGCTTGAGGGCAGCATTTCGGGAGCAGGCGGCTTCACCAAAACCGGGACGGGCGCAGTCACGCTTTCGGCGGCGAACACCTTCACCGGCGATGTCTTCATCGATGAAGGCACGCTCTTCCTCGGCAGCGGAGGCAGCCTCGCCGCCAGTGGCGCGCTGGCCGTCAACTCCACCGGCCAGTTCGCCGGCACAGGCTCGACTGCGCGTCCGATCTCGCTCAACGCAGGCGGCACGGTTGCTCCCGGTATCGGCGGCGTGGGTACGCTCAACGGCGCTTCGCTCACGTGGAACGGCGGTGGCCAGCTCGCCTTCGATCTGGGTGCGACCAGTGATCGTCTCGCGCTCAGCGGCGCGCTGACCAAGGGCAACGCGGGGACGTACACCTTCGCGTTTGCCCCCATGAACGCGCCCGCGGTCGGCGACACGCATACGCTCGTCACCTTCGCATCCACCGATTTCGCCGCGAGCGATTTTAACGCGACCGGGCTCGGCTATGCGCAGGGCGCGTTTTCTCTCTCCGGGAATTCGCTCCTGTTCACTATCACCAGCGATGGCTCGGGATGGAGCGCGTACAACACGTGGGCTTCCGCGAGCGGATTGCCCGAAGGCCAAAACGGACCGTCCATGGATTTTGACGGCGATGGCGTCAGCAACCTCGTGGAGTTCGTGCTCGGGACCGATGCCACGGCGGCCGGCCCTGACGCGATTTCACTCGTGAGCGTCACCGACGGCGGCGTCGATTATCCAGCACTTCGATACACGCGCCGGATCAACCGGGGCGACGTAACCACGGAGGTGCGGACTTCTGCCGCCCTTGACTTCGCGGTGTCGCTGGGCTCCGTCGAGATGTCGGTGACCCCGCAGGGCGATGGCACGGAAATCGTGACCGTTCGTTCAGGAGTCCCCTTCACGCAGGAACCACGTCAATTTCTACGTCTGTTCGTTACCCTACCTTGAAACTCATGACCACGCATCGTCTCCCCCTGCTGGCCGCGTTTTGCGCGAGCCTACTGTCGGCGCACGCCGGCACCACCGTCACTTCCGCGCCTTACGGCGCGCTGGCATCCACGATCGACTCGAGTTCCTCGGGGCTCGCGTTCCCGTTGATGACCGACGTTTTTTCCGGTCGCATTTCTGCGAATACAACCACCGCGCTGACCTTCGAGTCCGGAGATCTTGCGGCAGCCCTCACCGCCGGCGAACCCTACTATGTTGAAATCGTCAGCGGACCGCTTGAAGGCGAACGCTTCGATTTGAACACCGCCGCCACGATCAGCTCGGGCAGCGCCACCCTTAATCTCGCCGCCAATTCCAACAGCACGAGTAACAGCCTCTCGGCCGGGGTCCTCGCTCAAGCCCGCGCGGTGGTGCGTCCGCACGTGACGCTCGCCAAACTCGCGACGATGTTTTCTCCCGCGCTCGTGGGAAATGCGAGCAACACCTTGGCGGATGGCATCCGCATCTACGGCGGTCCCGCAGGTCTCACGACCTATTTTCTCCGTCCGGACAATGCCTGGCGCACAACGCCGACTGGCGCTGATCAGAGCAATCTCGTGATCCCGCCGGATATCAGCGTAATTCCTCTGATCCGTTCGGGTGCCAAGCAATGGACGCATGTGGGCGTCGTCCGCTCGAATGTGTTTCGCAAAAAACTGAAGCCCGGTCTGCAAGGTTTCGCGACGGGCTTCCCCGTGGATATGTCGCCTGCTCAGATTGGCGCGTTCGTCGATCCGCAGGAATCCGCGACCATTCGCTGGACGGGCTCGGACATTTTCGCGAAGGCGGACGCCCTCCGGGTGTACGACGGCGCGATCAACAACTACCACATGTATTATCTGCGCGCGGACGGCTCCTCGTGGTATTTGAATGGTGGATCCACGGACTTCTCTAACGTGAAATTCATCACGCCGACCTCGGGCACGCTCGTGGGCCGCATGAAGGCCGATGCGGGATACCTCATCATCCGTCCCTACGACCTCTGAGTTCGGATCGTTTTTCCCGAGAGCGCGCCATGAATCCGGGCGCGCTCTTTTTTTCCCCATCTCACAAACTGTCCGATTGAAAACGCCCTGAATGGGCGCGAGAGGCGAGCCACACATGGCCGCGCTTTACCCGATCCGCCGTCTGCATCACGGACGACCGGATTCCGACCCCTACCGACTGCGACCCACTCTATGAATCATCGTATTCTTTCCTCCAAGCTCCGCCGTGTCCTGATGGCGGCCTTCTCCGTGGCGACCGGCGCCACCGCTCTTCAGGCGATTCCCGCTTTCCCCGGAGCAGAAGGCTTCGGTGCCAACGCCACCGGCGCGCGCGGCGGCACTGTTTATCACGTCACGAATCTTAACGACACCGGCGCGGGCTCCTTCCGCGACGCCGTGAGCGCGGCCAACCGCACGGTCGTTTTCGACGTCGGCGGCATCATCCGCGTGAACAGCGTCGTGGTCGTGAAAAGCAACATCACCATCGCGGGCCAGACAGCACCCGGCGGCGGCATCACGATCTACGGAAACCGGGTCTCCTTTTCCGACGCGAACAACACGATCTGCCGCTACGTCCGCATCCGTGAAGGCATCAACGGCGATGGCGGTACGGACGCGGTCGGCATCGCGTCCGGCCACGACATGATTTTCGATCACGTATCGGCTTCTTGGGGACGGGACGAAACGTTTTCCATCAGCGGCAGCGCGATCTCCAACATCACGCTCCAGGACTGCATCGTCGGCCAGGGCCTGCTCGTTCACTCGGCCGGCGGTCTCGTGCAGACAGGCGGCGGCGTGAGTATTTTCCGCACGCTCTACATCGATAACTGGATGCGCAACCCGAAGGTCAAAGGCGTGAACGACTATCGGAACAACGTCGTTTACAACTGGGGCAGCGGCGGCGGCTACATTCCGGCGGGCGATTCTGCGGGCGATACCTATGCCAACATGATCGGCAATTATTTCATCGGCGGTTTCGACAGCGGCGTGGGCACTTCGCCGTTCAAGACGGGCAATCAAAATTACCGCCTCTTCCACACGGACAACCGTGAAGACCTCGATCTCGACGGCACGCTCGATGGCACGACCGTCACCGATGCCAGCTTCCCGACGCTCCAGCTGGTCGGCACCGCCTTCGATTATCCTTCGCCGTTGATCACGCTCACGCCTGAGCAGGCGCTTGAGCATGTGACTGCCTACGCGGGCGCCTCGCTCCGTCGTGATTCTGTCGATACGAACATGATCGCCGAGCTCCTCAGCTATGGCACGCTCGGCAAGCAGATCTACAACGAGAGCGAAGTCGGCGGCGTCGGCACCGTCGCTCCCGAGGCGACCGCGATCATCGATACGGATGAGGACGGCATGCCCGATTGGTGGGAGCAGGCCGCCGGGACCGATCCGCTTGTGGCGGACAACAACGGCGACCTCGACGGCGACGGTTACACGAACCTCGAAAATTACCTCAACTCGCTCGCGACGGCCGGCGTTCCGCAACTCGCCATCTCCGGCATCACCGGCGATACCGGTGTTTCCGCCACCGACGCCATCACGACCAACGGTGGTTTCGTGATCAACGGTACGGCTCCAGCAGGCGCGACCGTCCAGGTTTCCCGCATCGATACCGGCGTGCTCGGCACGACGATCGCCAACGGCTCGGGCGACTGGGCTTACGATTACACGTCGGCCGCGCTGCCCGGGCGCTATTACGGATTCAAAGCCGCGCTCGACTACGGTGGCGGTTCGCTGTCGCTGCCCACTCCCGTGCTGACCGTGGATGTCGATAACACTGCGCCCGCCGCTCCGGTGATCACCAGTCTCGTCACGTCGCCGGGTTACACGTTCACCGGCACCGCCGAGATCTTTTCCACAGTGGAAGTTACGCTCGACGGAGTCGGCGTTGTCGCCACCGCCACTGCTGACGGTGCGGGCAACTGGTCCGCCAGTTACGTCGGCTCTCCGCTCGCTCCAGGTTCCTATGACTTCACGGCTGTCGCGACCGATCTCGCGGGAAATACCGGCGCCGCCTCTGGTAATTATTCCGTCAATACAGCGCTGGCCTCGCCCATGTTCACAGGCATCTCGCCTGACTCGGGCATTTCCAGCAGCGACCAGATCACCAAAAACACCAAGCTGGCTTTTGCCGGCACGGCTCCGGCCGACTCCATCGTTGAAATCACCCGCGTCGGCACCGGTGTGATCGGTTCCACCACGGCCGACGGATCGGGTGCATGGAATTTCGACTACAGCGGCACCACGCTTGCCTCGGGCGTTTATAGATTCACCGCCACGGCCTCGACCGGTGGAAGCGCCAGCCCGGCGTCGTCGCAATTTCAGGTCACGGTGGACACCGCCAAACCCACGATCCCGTCGCTCGTACGCTACGACCCGGCAACACCGGCGACCAGCGCCGGCACGGTCGTCTTCCGCGTCACGATGGATGAGCCCGTCATCAACGTGGACACGGCGGACTTCGGCCTCACGAAAACATCCTCCGCCACCGGAACGATCTCCTCTGTCACGCAGATCACCCCGAGCATTTATGATGTGACGGTCACCGGCGTCGGCGGCGATGGCACGATCCGTCTGGACCGGCTTCCGTCGGCCAATATCACCGACTACGCAGGCAACACCACCAGCACCGGCTTCACCGGTGGCCAGTCGTACTCGATTCGCCTCGCGGGTTCTGGCGTCTGGACGAACACAGATTCCGATGGACTCTGGAGTGATTCGGCCAATTGGGAGGCGGGCGTGATCGCCAACGGCTCCGGCACGACAGCGGACTTTGGTGCGCGCGATATCGATGGCGACGTCGTCGTTCAGCTCGATTCCCCGCGCACCGTAGGTCGCGTCGTTTTCGGCGACGCTGATTACACCTCACCGGGTACGTGGACACTTCGCGATAACGGCAACGCCGCCAACATCCTCACACTCGACGGCCCCGCGCCAACGATCGAGGTGGGCGGCTTTATCTCCACGCCGGCCTCCGATCCCACGGACGTACCTGCCGCCAACGCGTATCCAGCGAGCTTGGACGTCGAACTCGCCGGCACCGGCGGCCTCACCAAGACCGGCGTCGGCACGCTGCAAATCGTCCGGCCCGCCACGATCACCGGCCCGCTCACCATCACGAAAGGCATCCTGCAAATCGGCGAGGGCGGTTCCTATTCACCGTCTTCGGTCAACATCGCGGTTTCCCAACAACTCCGAGTTGCTGGCGGCACGTTCAGCACCGCTGGCGACGTCAAGTTCAACTCCGGCACCGGCGTGGGCGTGATCGTTAGCGGCGGCACCGCGAGCTTCCAAAAAATCATCCCGAGCAATGCGCGCAATGGTCTGGTCAAAGTCACGGGCGGCACGATGACGGCGACGGATATTTCGTTCCAGCGCAGCGGCGATTCGCGCAACATGTTTGCCTACGGCCTCGTGATTCAAGGGGGTGAATCGACGGTGGGCACTGTCGGTCTGGGTACCGGAAATTCCTGGGGCGCGATGTCCGTCGAAGGCGGCAAGATCACCGTCACGGGCCCGCTTCACGTGGGCTACCAGGCGACTTCCAACCGCGGCGGACAGCTGCGCGTGTTGGGCGGCGAACTGGATGTCACCGACGCGACCACCGGTCTGATCATGTCGCGCAATCCCGCGAGCAATCCCAACAATGTCTCCGAGCTCACGATTACCGGCGGCACCGTGAATCTCGCTCGCTTGGTGTTGGGTTACGATGCGACCAGCACCGGCGGTTCAGCCACCGTGTCGGTCACCGACGGCGAGTTGAACATCGGCACCGGCGGCATCGTGAAAAATGGCACCGGCTCCTTCGTCTCCACGATCACGCTCAACAGCGGCACGCTCGGCTCGATTGCCGCTTGGAACACCAGCCATCCGATGGACATTCTCGGCACGCCGGACACACTGGCGCTCCGTGCGGGTAATGGCGCAGGCATGCCGTATGACTTCTCGCTCACCGGCGTCCTTTCCGGCGAAGGCGGTTTTGCCAAAACAGGTGCGGGCACACTCACACTCGGCGCGGCCAACACCTTCACGGGCGATGTCGCGATCGACGAGGGCACGCTTGCGTTGACCGGTTCGCTCGCCTCCGGCGGCGTGGTCGCTGTCAACGCCGGCACGCTCGCCGGCACCGGCACGTCCGATAAGGACGTTGCGCTCAACGCCACCGGCACAGTTTCTCCGGGTATTGGCGGCGTCGGTACATTGAGCACGACCTCGTTCGTCTGGAATGGTGGCGGACAGCTAGCCTTCGATATCGGTGCGGCCGACGATAAGCTGACTATCGGTGGCGCGTTTTCCAAAGGCACCGCGGGCGCTTACGCGTTTGCGTTCCATCCGACGGAGCCGCTCGCGATCGGATCCACTCACGTGCTGGCGACGTTTGGCTCGTCCGATTTCGCATCGTCCGATTTCAGTGCCGTCGGTCTAGGCTCCGCCAAAGGCCAGTTCTCGATCAACGCCGGGTCGCTGCTCTTCACCGTGACGAGCGATGGTTCCGGCGAGACCGCTTATCTCGACTGGGCATCCGGCTACAGCTTCCCCGCGGGCCTCGATGGCGCGACGGACGACGCGGACGGTGACGGGCAGAGCAATCTGCTGGAATTCATCCTTGGCCAAGATCCGACGACGGGTGGCGCGGCGAGCATCGAGTCGGTCACTGTGACGGACGGCGGTGGCGAGTATCCGGCATTACGTTACACGCGCCGTATCGCGCGTGGCGACGTGGCGGTGTCCGTCCATGTGGCGACGACGCTCGATTTTGCGGGATCGCTTGGTTCGGTCGAGCTCTCGGCCGTCGATCAGGGTGACGGCACGGAATTGGTCACCACACGCTCGGCGGTTCCGTATTCGATCGAGGCGACTCAGTTCCTCCGCGTCGAAGCGACGCTGCCGTAACGGCTGACGACGGATCGTCTCCGGTCGCAATTCAGGCGCGTCACTTCGGTGGCGCGCTTTTTTTCGCCTTAAAAGCTCCGCACCATCGCCGCGACGCGGGACCATTCCATCGGGTTGAGGTCATCTTTTCGCCCGGGAGAAATCTGGCGGTGATCAGTCATCCACTCCGCAGTCCACCCGAATCGCGCCCAGCGCGGGGTCAGCCATTCCCGCGCCGAGTCGAGTTGCGCCGAGGCGAGCGGCATGGCGTAGGTGTCGCCGGCGAACGCGAGCCCGAGCAGGAAGTCGTTGCAACGCGTGCGTCCTTGAAAAACGGATGCGCCGGCATGCCACGCGATCGCTTCGTCCCGGACCAGCGTGCACCGCGTGCCGTCGATCGCGATGAGCGCGTGGTAGCTCACCTCACTCGCGGGATCGAGCATCCGCGCGATCGTGTCTTCAAACGGCCGCACGCTGTGATGGAAAACCACGCCCAGGCGTTCGTGCACGGGTGACGACGAGAAGTTGGGCGACGGTTTTTCGAACTCAGGGAAACTCATCGCGGCGGCCGGGTTTCTCAGAACTGCCGCCACACGACGACGCCGAGCGACAGCAACATGCCGATGCGGATCGCGCCCTCGAAAGTCATCGTGACCAGCACCCATTTCATTCCGCAGGTCCGGCGTATCGAAAATCCCAGCACAGTCAGTCCGATCATGGCGAACACCTGCGGCCGCCCGATGGGTTGGGAAAGCATGAGCGCCATCCAGACCCAGTAGATCACGATGCCGAAGCTCCAGAGAAACGAAGTGAATTCTCCCGGGCCGCGTTCGCGCGGGTCGACACCGCGCTCGATCTGTTTGATGCCGAGGTAGCGCTCGCCCACCACGAGCTGCCCCAGCTCGAACAGCAGCCAGAGCGGCGTGAAATAGAGGAGCGGAGAAAGCGGAGTCATGGATCGCGGCCGTCGGTGGCGATGCGCGCCACCTGAGACACGGATGCTCCGCGGGGAATAAATGACAAGCCCCGCGCCTCTTACCTGCATCCACGACATCGCTTGTGGCGTATGCCTTTTGAAAACGGGCCGCCGTTTCTCCCGAGGCGCGCATTTTGACTTTGTCCCGTTCCGCATAAACTCCCTTCGCTCCGATGAAATTCTCCGTACTCACGACGCTTTTATTCCTTCCGCTTTTGTCCATGACCTCCTGCAACGCTTCCACCGCATCCAGCGATCCTTCGTCCGCGCAGCCGTCCTCGTCGACCACTGCGAAAACCGAAACGATTGTTTTAGGCGGTGGTTGTTTTTGGTGTCTGGACGGCGCTTATCGCATCGTGCCGGGCGTGAAGTCGGTGGTGAGTGGATACAGTGGAGGCGCGATAAAGAATCCGAGTTATGAACGCGTCTGCACTGGCACCACCGGCCACGCCGAGGTGGTGCGGATCGAGTACGATCCCGCTGAAGTGACGCTGGAGCGGTTGCTCGAACTTTTCTGGGTCGTGCACGATCCGACGACGCTGAACGCGCAGGGTAACGATCACGGCACGCAGTATCGCTCGGTGATTTTCTACGCGAACGACGAGCAGAAAGCGGCTGCGGAAAAATCGAAGGAGGCGGCCCAAGCCAAGTTTCGCGATCCGATCGTGACCGAGATCTCGCCGATCGCGCCATTCTACGCGGCCGAGGACTACCATCAGGATTATTTCCGCAAAAACCCGGATGCCGGCTATTGCCGTTACGTGGTGCGCGCCAAGGTGGACAAGATGAAGAAGGCGATCAGCCACTGAGCACGTTCACGAGCGTGCATGAAAAAGGCGGGCCATGCGGTCCGCCTTTTTCGTGAACTCCCCGGCCAGCCGGGGCGGACGTTTTCGTCTCAGCCGTGCATCGGTAGAACGCAGACAAAGACAGCGATCAGATGGCAGGCGCTGCCGCCGAAGACGCAGAGATGACGCATGACCTGGTGGTAACGGAGTCGCTGCCAGAGGTGGAACAGCGTTCCCAACACGTAGCACATCACGCCGGCGAGGATCAGCCAGAGTGCGAGTTCCTGAAGCGACGAGAGCATGGGTTTGATGGATACCAGAGCGAGCAGACCGAGCGACAGATAGGAAAACGTCGTGATGGCTTTCAGCCGGCCGGAAAGCATCAGGCTGGAAATGGTGCCGGCGAGACAAAGGCCCCAGACAGCGCCGAAAAGGCTCCAGCCCCACGGACCGCGGAGGTTGACCAGAAGGAACGGCGTGGCGGTACCCGCGATGAGCAAGAAGATCGCCGCGTGGGCGTACTTGTGGAAAAGCTCGCGGGCGCGCTGCCGGGTTGGTCCGTAAAAGGCGGTGTAGAGAAGTACGAGGCTCACGCCGAAGACACTGAAACTGACGATATGCCACACGTTGCCATAAATCGCGGCGAACACGTCGAGAAGTGCGAGGCACGCCACGCTCAACGCGAGCCCGAGGCTGTGGGTGAAGCGATGGGCAATCTGTTCGCCGCGCGTATATGTCGCGGGCGGTTTGCCGGCTTCGGCGCGACGAGCCTTGATCAAGGCGTCACTTTTTTGATCGCACCAGCGAATGAGACCGCAGGGGCGTGGGCTTTCGAAGTCCGATTCCTTCCATTCAGAGCCGTCCACGTAGAGCGTGCGCGGGAGGATCAAGGTGCCGAAAACGACGTCGGCGACGGGCAGGGTGAAGAAGCCGGAGATCGCCTCGTTGCAGTCGATGACGGCGTGGTGGCGAAGGTGAAAACTGTACACCTTGCGCCAGAACCAGCCGAATTGCCGGTGCTCGATGAGCGGCGCCCAGCGTTCGAACGCCCAGTGCTCGATCGCGTGGAAAACTTCATAAACGATCAGCGAAGCGGCGAGCGCTGCGAACCCGGCCAGGAACCATGGAAATGAGGGAGCCGCCCATTGCAGCGCGGCGAGGAGCGGCGTCAGAATCGCGGCGAAAATCACCAGTGTGTACCACGGGAAAAACGAAGCCTCGCCCTGCTCGGGAGTGGTGACAGGGAAAACATTTTCCACGAACGGCACCTCGCGTCCGCCCGGTGTGCGGCGGCGACCGATGCGGGTGAGATTATGATGCAGCGTGTGTTGTTTGTAGAAACGGGAGAGGAACGGGATCACTGGCTTGTGCAGGACGTAGCGGTGAAATCCATATTCCATGAAGCAATTGAACATCTTGATCGCCAGAAAGGCGGCGAGGAAGCGCCAGACGGTGGTGGAGATTTGCGCGGTCCAGACAGCGTTCGGCGCGAGGAGCCAGAGCAACGCGACGAGGCCGGCGAGAGAAGTGACCACGGTGAACAAGAACAGCGGCAGCGAGAATGCTTCCTCGGTGTGTCCATGATGGTGATCGTGCGGAGTGGATGGAGTTTCCATGATCCCGCATCATCGGCACGATTTCGTGGACAGGCAATGGCTGAAAATGG
>Ga0164241_10003393_pt1 | contig 16126 bp, 12 predicted proteins | sample OricomyardsoilBY_FD_108780 | JGI IMG/M metagenome (GOLD analysis project Ga0164241, IMG submission 108780) | Backyard soil microbial communities from Emeryville, California, USA - Original compost - Back yard soil (BY) | ecosystem: Environmental > Terrestrial > Soil > Unclassified | place: USA... | reverse complement strand
TAATTTCAACATTAACAGTCATCGCATGGAAGTCTGGTATAGTTTGGATCACGGGGTTTCCTGGCAATATCGCGGCGTGGCGGACACCAGCACCAATCTGGGCCTGTGGGAACCGCGTCTCGGCTTGACCAGCGCCGGCCGGTTGATTTGCTATTATTCGGACGAACGCTTTGCGAGCAGCGGCTACAATCAATTGCTCGGCGAGCGCGTTTCTCCAGATGGTGGATTAACTTGGGGGCCGGAAATATATGCGTGCGCCATTGCCGATGGCGTCAAACGTCCCGGCATGGCGGTGACGGCAAAATTGCCTAACGGCCAATATGTGTTGAGCTACGAGGGCGTCGGCTATGGCGGCTGGAGCCAGGTTCATATCAAGTTTTCCAGCGACGGCATCAATTGGGGCAGCGGTCCCACTGATCCGGGCACGGCCGTGCAGACGGCCACCGGCGCTTATGTCGGCGCCTGCCCTTACATTTTATGGGTTCCGGCTGGCGGCCCGAATGGAACTTTGGTCATCTCCGGCCAGTTTTTGATCAACACTCCGAACACCGACCGGGAATTTCTCATCAACACGAATCTCGGCCGGGGCAATTGGACGATGATTCCCGCAGCCGTTCAGTGGCAGGGCGGCGGCAACAATCTCGTCGGCTGGAGCCAGGGCATGATTCCGACGCAGGATGGCCAGGGCGTCATTCAATTGGCCAGTTCCCAAATCACCGTGAACGGCAACACGAACAATAATCAAATGCTGGTCGGCCGCGAGCAATTGATCTTGCCGGGCAAAACTTACAACATCGCCAATCAAAACAGCGGCCTCGCGCTGGAAATTCCCGGCAACTCACCCGTGCATGGCGTCGGCTTGCAGCAAGGCGTCGTCACCGGCGGCCCGGCGCAGCAATGGACGTTCAATGATTTGGGCAATAATATCTGGACGATCACCAACCCCGGCAATCAACTGGCCTGGGACGACAGCGGCTGGAACACGACGTCCGGCACGAAACTGGAACAGTGGGATTACAACGGGCTGCCGGTGCAGCAATTCAAACTTCGGCCGGTCGGAAACGGCGCGTGGCAATTCATCAACGTGAACGCCGGTTTGCCGGTCGCGGTCACAAATGCTTCCACCAGTCCAGGCGCGGCGATCATGCTGGCGGCCGGCACCAATTCGCCGGAACAAAACTGGTTTCCGTCGCAGCCGGACGTCATTCCCGATGCGTATTATGCGCTCGATGGAAATGTTTTGGACAATAGCGGTCACGGCAACGACGGCGCGCCAGGCGTGAGTGCCACGAACTACGTGGCGGGCCGCAGCGGCGGACAAGCATTGCAATTCAATGGCGTGGATTCGTATGTCCAGGTTCCCCGCTCCATCGGCGCAGGAAACGGTTTCAGCGTGGCTTTCTGGATGAAGACCACTTCGCCCGGCAATTCGGGCGCGGCCTGGTTCATCGGCGCCGGCCTGGTGGATGGCGATGTGAATGGTCCGGCGAATGATTTCGGCGTTTCCCTTCTCAACGGCAAAGTGGCGTTTGGCGTTGGCAATCCCGACATCACGCTGCAATCCACCGTCGCCGTGAACGATGGCCGGTGGCATCACGTCGCCGTCACGCGCAACGGCTTCGATGGCGCAATGGCCGTTTATCTTGACGGCGTGCTCAACACGAATTGCCTCGGCCCCGTCGGCCCGCGCATGGCTTCGCCGTTTCTGCGGCTCGGCAGCATCCAGACCGGCTTTGCCGGAAAATTTTACAATGGCGCGCTCGCCGATGTGCGGCTTTACAACAGCTGGCTTGATACCAATGCCGTCGCGCAACTGGCCGCCGCACCCGCGCTGTTGGCGCAGTTAAAATTTAACGAGTCCGGCGGCGGCACGGCGGCAGATGCCACCGGCCACGGCTGGAACGGCGCTTTGATAAACGGCCCGACGTGGGTGGCCGGCCACGACGGCAATGCCGTCAACCTGAATGGCGTCAACCAATACGTCAGCCTGACAACGGATGTGGTGAGCAGCCTGAATGATTTTTCCATCACGGCCTGGGTGAAAATGAATGCCCGGTCAACGTGGTCGCGCGTGTTTGATTTCGGCACGGGCACGGGCAATTACCTGTTCCTTTCACCAGCGGCGGCGGCGGGCGGCCTGCGTTTTGCCATCACCACCGGCGGCGGCGCGGGCGAGCAGATGATCAATGATACGAACGCCCTTTCAACCGGCGTCTGGCATCAGGTCGCCGTCACCCAAAATGCGGGCGTCGGCATTCTCTATGTGGACGGCATTGCGGTCGGCACTAATAGCGCCATGACCATCACGCCATCATTGCTCGGCATCACCACGCAAAACTGGATCGGGCGCTCGCAGTATCCCGCCGATCCGTATCTGAACGGCGTGGTGGATGATTTCCGGATTTACAATGGCGCGTTGAGTCCCGGCGAAATTGCCTCGATGGTCACGCCGCTGGCCGCGCCGACGGATTTTATCGGGAGGCGTGGCGACGCGCAGGTCACCTTGAATTGGAACGCTTCGCTCAATGCCAATGGCTACAATCTCAAGCGTTCGCTGAGCAGCGGCGGGCCTTACGCGCTTATCGCCACCAATCTGCCGGCGCTCACGTTCACCGACAGCGGACTGCTCAACGGAACAAATTATTATTACGTCGCCACGGCGACGAATTCGACGGGCGAAAGCGGCAACTCCGCGCCAATCAGCGTTCGCCCAACATCAGCGACATCAACCTCAATTTTGCCTTTGCTTGACGCCGGCCAGTTGCAACTCAACTGGCCGCCGGATCACACCGGCTGGCGGTTGCAAATGCAGACCAACGCGCCCGGCGGCGGGCTGGGAACCAACTGGATCACGTTGCCCGGCTCGGATTTGATCAACGAATATTCCGTCCCAGTTGATCCGGCCGGCGGCAGCGTGTTCTACCGGCTGCTGTCGCCCTCCTGAGCGCCTTGCCGGATCGGACGGCGGATGTTTGAACCTGCTTTGACAACTCTCCCCGCTATCGGGGATGTTTTTGAAATTAGCCCCGTGACATCATCTTTTTCCGACGTAATTCCCATCTCTCGAAAAACGCATGTTGAAATATGACAACGGTTCCAGATTCGCACGGACGATGAATTCATTCTGGCTCGCGCTCGCGGCAAGCGCCTCCCTGGTGACCTCCGGCCTCGGCGCGAATCCGTTCATCACCAGCATTTACACGGCGGATCCATCGGCGCACGTGTGGGCGGACGGGCGGCTTTATGTTTATCCGTCGCGCGACATGGATCCGCCGCGCGGCTGCGATCTGATGGATTGCTACCACGTTTTTTCCACGGACGACATGGTGAACTGGCGCGATGAAGGCGAAATCCTGCGCGCCAGCGAAGTGCCGTGGGGCCGCAAGGAAGGCGGCTTCATGTGGGCGCCGGATTGCGCGTTCAAGAACGGAACTTACTACTACTATTTTCCGCATCCCAGCGGAACCAAATGGAATGACACCTGGAAAATCGGCGTGGCGACGAGCAAAAACCCCGCCAGCGATTTCAAGGTGCAGGGCTACATCGAAGGTCTGGGCGGCTTTGCGATGATTGACCCCTGCGTGTTCGTGGACGATGACGGGCAGGCTTACATTTATTTCGGCGGCGGCGGCCATTGCGCCGGTGGAAAATTGAAATCCAACATGACGGCGGCGGACGGCTCGGTTCAGCCGATGACCGGCCTGGAGGATTTTCACGAAGCCACCTGGGTCTTCAAACGCAAGGGCATTTATTATCTGGCTTATGCGGACAATCATCCCGGCAACAACCGGATGCGCTACGCCACCAGTTCCGCTCCGTTGGGGCCGTGGATGTATAAGGGAATTTATCTGGAACCGACCGGGTGCGACACCACGCACGGTTCGGTGGTGGAATACAAAGGGCAATGGTATCAGTTCTACCATGACAAATCCCTTTCCGGCCAGGGCAATTTAAGATCCATCTGCGTGGACAAATTATTTTTCAACGACGACGGCACGATCCGAACCGTTATTCAAACCAAGAAAGGCGTGCCAGCCGTCGGCCCGGCGCCCAATCCGCCCATGACGAAATATCCGGCGGCCAATGCAGCAGCGGGCGGCGGAGCCGTCATTGCGGATGACAACGCCGCCGAGGGTGGAAAAAATGCGGGGAACCTTCATCTCGCGGATTCCTACGTGGAATTCAGCGATGTCAACGGCGGTAAAAAAGGCGGACGGAACACCGTCACCATTCATTACGCCACGCCGGAAAAGGCAAAATTAAGGTTGAGCGTGAACGGCGTGGATTATTCATTTGTGAACACGCTTCCGACCGGCGCTTGGAATGATTACGCCGGCCAGTCGCAGCTCACCGTTCCGTTGCAGCCCGGCAAAACCAATGTCATCCGGCTCACCGGCGGCCACGGCGGAGTGAACGTGGATTATATCACGGTCAGCCCGTTGCCTTGAGCGAAGCATTGAATGGCCTGACGCAATCCAATCTCATCCTCGTCCTCCTTCTCGTCCTTGTCCTCGCGTTTTAAGGATTTCGAGAACGAGAAAGAGGACGAGGATGATTTTGACCGCCGGTATTTATGAGATGACTTCCAGAGGCCGGACGCCTTGAGTCTTCATCCGGCTTCTGCTTCACTTTGTCCATGCACCCAAAGCTGTTGACATCCGTGGCGTGGATGACCTTTGCCGCCGCCATTTCACTTCACGCCAAAACTTTTGAAGTGGCGCAAAAAAATCCGCTGGCCGGCGATGATGGCGATGGCAGCCGGGAACATCCGTGGAAAACCATCGCCAAGGCCGCTGAAAAAGCCGGGCCGGGCGACACGGTGATGATTCGCGACGGCATTTACCGCGAAGCAGTGGTGGCCAGAACCAGCGGCACGGCGCGTTCGCCGATCATTTTCGAGGCCGCGCCGGGAGCGCACGTCGTTCTCACCGGAGCCGATCATCTGACTGGCTGGCAACCGGTTCCCGGCGACCGGCCGATTTTTCAAGTTCCGTGGACACACCGGTTCGTCGGCTGGTCCAAAAACATGGCGCACCCGAATGACGAGTATCACCGGCTCATCGGCCGTTGCGAGCAGGTGGCGATTGACGGCTATCTGCTGCGCCAGGTGCTGGCGGCGGATCAACTGGCTCCCGGCGCGTTCTTTGCGGACACGTCCAACCAGGTGCTTCAAGTCTGGGATGCCGGTAATCGGGACTTGAACAAAGTATATGCCGAGGCGTCCACGCGATCGGAAATTTTCCGGGTGGAGGGCGATTACGTGGAATTGCGCGGACTGCATTTTCGTTTTGCCGCCAACATGGCGCAGCACGGGGCCGTGGCGCTGGCGGGCGGCCATGACGTTTTGGAAGATTGCACCATGGAAGACATGAACAGCAGCGGGGCGACTTTTTCCGGGGAACATCAGCTTGTTCGCCGCTGTATTTTCCGCGACAACGGCCAACTGGGCTTTGGCGCCAACGGCGCGCACGATTTACTGTTCACGGAATGCCTTGTCGAAAACAACAACACCAAGGGTTTCAACCGAGGCTGGGAGGCGGGCGGCGACAAGTTGGTTTTATGCCGCAGCGCGGTTTTGGAACGCAGCCGGTTTGTGCGGAATCGCGGCAACGGCATCTGGTTCGACATCGGCAACGAGCAATGCGTCGTGCGCCAATGCCTCATCGCGGACAATGAAGACAGCGGAATTTTTGACGAAATTTCCTACGGCCTGCACGCGCAGGACAACGTGATCGTTGGCAACGGATTCGCCGCGACGGACGGCGCGTGGGGCGCGCAGGCCGGGATTTCACTTTCCAGCAGCCCGGACAGCCTCATCGAACGCAACCTGATTCTCGGCAACCGGGAGGGGTTTGACTTTCGCGAGCAAACCCGCGCCACTTCGCGGATCGGAAGCAAGGCGGAAGCGCCGGTCTGGAATCACGATGAAACCATCAGCCGGAACATCATCGCGTTCAATCGGGACGCGCAAATTTGGGGCTGGTTCGACATGAAGGACGGACGCGAATGGCCGGCCAAGACGCGCGCGGGCCAGCCGGAAGGGCTGACCTTGGAAAAACTGCATCTTAGCTTTGTGGAAAATGATTACTTTGCCGGCGCCGGACAGGGCTGGTTCAACTGGGGCGTCACTTGGAGACGGCACCAGAGTTATGCCAACCTCGCCGATTTTCAAACCGCGCTGGACATTGATAAAGGCGGTCGTGCGCTGAACCCTTCTTTCGCCGACTTGAACGCCCGGGATTTCCGGCTCACACCCGAGGCGATGGCGATTCTGAAACCGTGCTATCCCGCGAAGCCGGTGCCGGGAACAATCCTGGGCGTGCAGCCGTGAGGCTGCGGACGGATTTCAAAAGTCATTTCTCCAATCAGCCTCGTAAAAAAATCCCCTTGGGGTTCGGAGCGGGAAATGCCGTTCTTGATGGAACTAATTCAGAATCCAACCGCCTGTAATATTCAATTTCAGGCTCATTCACATTTTCTTCCCATGCACCTTCGCCGCGACTTTCAGGCGCAGGCCGTTCAGGCGGATGAAGCCGATGGCATCGTCCTGGTTGCAGACCTTGGTCGGGTCGGCTGCCATCGTGGTGTTCATTTGCGGGTGATAATTCACGTCTGTTTCCGGGCCTTGGCAACAGATTTGCCGTCTTGGTCGGCATTAAATCCAATCCGCCGGTTCGACCGCGCCGGTTCGGGCGGCGGTGGCGGCGGATCGAGAACGTCCATCACCCGCCGCAGCACTTGAATGATGGCAATTTCGTGTTCATCCAGCCGCGCGGTCAGTTTCTTTTCCAGGTCCGCCAGTTGCTTGGCCAGTTCCTTCGTGCCGCCAAGCAAATCACGCATCTGCACAAACGCCCGCACCACGAAAACGCTCATCCGCACCGCCGCCGGGCTGTTGAGAACATTGGCCGCCATCACCGCGCCGTTTTCGGTGAAGGCGTGGGGCAAAATACGAGGGTCGCGGTGCTTTTGTGAACCGGTCACAATTTGTGACCGGTTCAGATTGGCAAATTCGTGCGCAGTAATCCGGAATAGAAAATCATCGGGGAATCGCTTCAGATTGCGTTTCACCGCTTGATTCAACGCTTTGGTTGTTACTCCGTAAATCCGCGCCAAATTCGAGTCGAGAATCACCTTTTGTCCGCGAATCGTGCGAATCACCGGTGCGATGGCTTCAATCTGATTGCTCATAACATTTTCCCATGCGGTCGCAAATTGCGACCGGTTCAAAACTCATCTTGAGGTTCCAATTTGAAACTTCAAATTTGTTAATCCAAATGCAGCAAATGTTAAATAAACTTGAAGTCGCAAATTGGAACCTCGAGCCTTCGCTTCACTTCTTCTTCCCATGCACTTTTGCCGCCACCTTCAAACGTAATCCGTTCAGGCGGATGAAGCCGGTGGCGTCGTCCTGGTTGTAGGCCTTGGTCGGGTCGGCTTCCATCGTGGCGATGTGCGGATTGTAGAGGCTCACCTTGGATTTGCGGCCGCTGACCATGATGTTGCCTTTGTAGAGTTTCACGCGCACCGTGCCGGTGACGTTCTTCTGCGATTCTTCGACGTAGGCTTGGAGCGCAAGACGTTCGGGCGCATACCAGAAACCGTTATAGACGAGCTCGGCATATTTCGGGATGAGCGCGTCGCGCTGGTGCATGACTTCGCGGTCCATCGTGAGACTTTCCATCTGGCGATGCGCGAAGAGCAAAATCACGCCTCCGGGCGTTTCATAAACACCGCGTGATTTCATGCCGACGAACCGGTTCTCAACCATGTCCACGCGGCCAACGCCGTGTTTGCCGCCAAGTTTGTTCAACGCCTTCATGACGCCGAGCGGGTTCAATTTCTTGCCGTTCACGGCGACGCAATCGCCTTTGACGAAATCGAGTTCGACAAATTCAGGTTTGTTCGGCGCGTCTTCAGGCAGGCAGGAAAGCGTGGTGAAATACTGACGGTTTTTCAGATCGTAGCTGTCATACCACGGATCTTCGAGAATGCCGGCCTCGTAGGAAATGTGCAGGAGGTTGCGGTCCATCGAATACGGTTTCTTGGCGCTGGCCTGCACGGGAATCTTGTGCTTGGCGCAATAATCAATCATCTCCTGCCGACCGGGAAATTCGCTGCGATAGCGTTCGTCGCGCCACGGAGCGATGACTTGCAAATCGGGCGCGAGCGCGGCGGCGGTCAATTCAAAACGCACTTGGTCGTTGCCCTTGCCCGTTGCGCCGTGCGCGATGGCGTGGGCTTTTTCCTTGCGCGCGATTTCCACCATGCGCTTGGCGATGAGCGGACGCGCGATGGACGTGCCGAGAAAGTATTGACCTTCGTAAATCGCCCCGGCCCGAAGCATGGGGAAAATGAAGTCGCGCGCAAATTCCTCCTGTAGGTCATCAATGTAAATTTTCGACGCGCCGGTCTTAATGGCTTTCTTTTCGAGGCCGTGGAGTTCCTCTTCCTGGCCGATGTCGGCGCAAAAGCCGATCATCTCGGCGTTGTATTTTTCCTTGATCCAAGACATCAGCACCGAGGTGTCGAGTCCGCCGGAATAAGCTAAAACGATTTTCATGTGGCACGGATTTTAACCGTCAAGACGCCAAGGACGCAAAGAGGAAATGCACGAGGCCGACACGTTAATTCTTGGGGTTCAGCCTTGATGGAAAGGTCAAATGCGTTAGCATCAAAGAGCTTGAACCTGTTACACCGATGAGCCGGCTGAAGAATTTCTCCCGCAACCTCGCCACCAGCTATCTTCAGTTGGGGGTGAATGTGGTGTATTCGCTGGTTTCCATCCCGCTCATCCTACACTGGCTGCCCAAGGCGGAATTTGGCCTGTGGGCGGTGCTGGTGCAGATGATGAGTTATATCACATTGATTGATTTGGGGATCAACCAGGCCATCGCCCGCTTTTTGGTGGATCACAAGGACCAACGAAGAACCGGTGAATACGGCGCGCTCGTTAAAATTTCCGCGTTCGTCAGCGCCACCCAAGGACTGATTGTCCTTGCCGTAGTCACCTTTGGATCGCCATTGCTTGCCGACCTGATGCAGATTCCGCCAGAATATCAGGCCACGTTCATCAGCCTGATGCGCTGGCAGGGAGTGATTGCCGCCTTCACTTTCTGCATGAACCCGCTGGGCATCATGCTGAATGCCCACCAGCGTATGGATATTCTCTCACGCCAGAGCATTCTCAGCATGGGACTGAATCTGGGCCTGCTGTTTGTTTTTCTCTCCCGCGAGTGCGGCATTTATTCGTTCATCTACGCCAACGTCATCACGGCCATAATTGCTCCAGTTCATTATTTCTGGCATTGTCAGCGACTGGGTTTCTTGCCTCGCGATGGGGAGCGGGGTTGGGTTTCTTGGCATCAATTCAAAACGGTCTTTCTGTATGGGAAAGACGTTTTCTTGATGAATGTGGGAATCCAGTTGGTGGCCGCCAGCCAAACGATTGTTGTTGCTCGCGCTTTGGGACTGGAGGCTGCCGCAGCGTGGTCGGTGGGCACCAAAATATTCATGCTGGTCCGGCAACTGATGTATCAACCCACCGGGGCAGCACTGGCCGGCCTGTCGGAAATGCTGGCCCGACATGAGTCCGAACGCATGAAACATCGTTTCCAAAATCTGGTCGTGCTGACTGCCAGCCTGGGTGTTTTTCTGGGAATGGTTTTTGCCTTGTGCAACAGCCTGTTTGTCGAACTCTGGACATCGGGCAAAATTATCTGGTCTCCCCTGAACGACATTCTGCTCGGAGCGTGGCTTTGCATTGCCTCCGTGCAGACTACTCATGGCAGTTTGGTCTTTGTCAATAAGCAGATCGGTCGTTTGCCTTACATCTTTATTTTGGAAGGTTGTGCTTATGTGACCCTGTCGCTGCTGGTGGGTTATCAGTGGGGGGTGCCTGGCATCATCGGCTGTTCGGTGCTATGCCTCGCAATTTTCTCCTGCCATTTTTGCCTGCGCCAGAGTGGACGTTATTTTCAGATCCGTCCCTCGGAACTGCTTTGGGTCTGGTTACGCCCTACTTTGAAACTGGCCATGATGTTGGTTCCGTTGGCTCTGTTTATCTGGCTAACCACCTCAAATTTACCCATTCTGTGGCGGCTCATCATTCATGGCGTGGCAGCAGGTTCCATCGGCGGCACGCTTCTTTTACACTATGGCTTGCCAGCCGATATGCTGCGGGATGTGAGGTGGCAATTGCCCCGGCCGGCATCGTGGTTGTTGCGGAGAATCGGTCCGGCAATCTTACGTGGCAAACCTTGATTCAATCCAGCTTCTCCAACTCCGTCAGACATCCATCTTTTGCCGGGCAAAAGGTGGACAAAACAATATTGAATTCATAAACTCAACTCCATTTTGAGATCAAAAATCCATGCGAATTCCAAATAATCAACCCGGCTGGACTTCGTGGCCCCAATCCTGCGGTCAAGGCATGTCCGAGCTTCTTTTGTCGTCAATGACTCCGGGGCGCGTCACTATTCTGAAATCATATTTTACATTCGCCCCGTGAGTTTTCTCCTTCGAGTATATCAATCGCTGCCCGTCATCAAGCAGCTCCTCGGCATCCGGCGGGAATTGGCGTCGCTGCCCCAATGTATTCAACTGATGAAAACCACCTCGGTCATCCAGGCTTTGGCCGCGATCAAGGCGAGTGATCCTCGTTACGCCGATCCGCGCCGCCTGCTGGTTCACGGAGCGCAGTATTGGTCCCAAAATTACGAGGACGGCATGATTGCCGAGATTTTCCGCCGGATCGGCACTACCAGCAAAATGTTTCTTGAAATCGGCGTGGGAGATGGTTCGGAAAATAACACCACGGCCCTGCTTTCCGCCGGCTGGAGCGGCTGGTGGATCGAGGGCAGCACTCAATGTTGCGAAGCCATCGCCCGCCGGCTCGCCACCATGCCGGATACTGCCTTACGCTTGAAAGTTCGCCAAGCTTTCGTGGCGGCGGAAAACATCCCAGCGTTGCTGACGGAACTGGGTGTGCCGAACGAAATTGACTTGTTCTCCTTGGACATTGACCTGAACACCTACCACGTCTGGGCCGCGCTGAAATCCTTCCGCCCGCGCGTGGTCGTGGTGGAATACAACGCCAGCCTGCCGCCTGATCAGGCATGGATTCACCCCTACGAAGCAGATGGCGTTTGGGATCGAACCCAGGCGTTCGGGGCAAGTTTAAAAGCCTATGAATTGCTTGCCCAAAAATCCGGCTACAGACTTGTGGGATGCGATCTGCTTGGGGTGAACGCCTTTTTTGTGCGGGACGATCTTATAGCCGACAAGTTTGCGGCACCTTTCACGGCGGAAAATCATTATGAACCTGCCCGTTACCACCTGCATTATCGGTGGGGGCACGCCTCAAAGTTTTTTGGCGAAGCCCATAAAACGGTTTAGCGGTTTTATGACGTGGGAGTTTAATACCGTAGCATCAATTTAAGAAACATCATGCAGCAGGTCATTCAATCGTTAAAACTGAGGGTGCTCAATTTGATCAGGTATTTTGGATACGCCATCCACAAGCTGCCACCCAGACCCCAAAAAACTTCCCGGGTCGTCAGCGTCACGCTTGGCGGCAAGAGCATTAAGATTCACAGTGGCAACCCCCTTTGTTTTCATTACCAGAAGTATCCAAATCATAATGATTCCGTCGGAATTCTAGCAGCTCTGGTTCAAGGCCGCTTTCCCAAGGCTTGGGTGGTGGATGTGGGTGCCAATGTTGGGGATACCCTGGCCATCATCAAGGGCCATGCTTCGCTCCCGGTGATCTGTGTGGAAGGCGACGCCATTTGTTATGACCTCCTCCAACAGAATGCCCGGCTGTTTGACAACGTCCACCTGTTCCGCACCTTTCTTTCCAACCAGCCGGGCACAATGCAAATCGCAACTCAAAAAGACGGATGGAACATGACTTTGAGCCAGGCCGGCCCGGGCCATTCCGGTCGGACGCTGCAATTTGAAACCTTGGATCGGCTGGTTCAGGGGGTTAACCCGTCCGCCGTCGTGAAGCTGCTGAAGGTGGATACCGAGGGCTATGACCTGCGCATCTTGCGCGGGGCTTCCAGCATCTTGATGCGGAACCAGCCGGTCATCACCTTTGAGCTGAACCGTGAAAATTTAGAACCCTTGGGTGATTCAGTGGGTGATTTTTTCGATTATCTGATTAATTTAGGGTATCACCATTTCATTCTTCATGATGCCGGCGGCCGGCTGATCTGCGCTTTGGATCAGCATGAAAAGTCCGTTTTTATGGATTTATACCAATACTCAAACCTCGGGCAGCCCATCTACTATTATGACATCTCAGTTTTCCATAAAACCGACAAGGAGTTGTTTGAAGAATTTCTGTCTGCGCAGAGGACCAAGAGAAATTGACTTATGCTATTTTAATGTCATGAAAATCATAAATGCGCTCGCTTATCATGCCCGGCAGAAACCGCGCAAAGCTTGGGTCAAATTGTGGAGTCTGTTGCCACCACCGGATTTTGATCATCGGGCCATTTGTGTGGCGACATCAACGACTTGTCATGTCTGCCCTCCAAGCTCGCTGCGGATCATTTGAGAAAATTTTAATTATGAACACGAAGTCTATTCAGTGTTTGATGGGACTTAATGGTGCCAGTGTCATCAGGGGGATGCGGCTAGGGTTTTCAGAATTACTTGGTGGGTGTAGGGCCAGCTTTTCCGCCGCCCATCCCCTGCAAAATAAAACTGACAACATAATCCAAAAGGAACTGAAGGCCATTCCTGAAGTATCACTGGATGAAATTCTGGGCAAACACAAGGCGACCATTAAAGTCAACGTGCAAAAATATGAGGATGGCATGTTCCCCTCCCATGAGGCGATGGCTTTGCTATCCATCTTGGTGGCCGAAAATCCCAAGGAGGTTCTGGAGATCGGAACTTTCATGGGGCACACGACGCGGGCGATGGCGGAAAATTTGCCGGAATCAATTATTCACACGGTGGATCTGCCTCCGAATTATCCCGTGCCAAGTAGCAACGACCCGAACCTACCCAAAGATGACTTCCATCTCATCGAGCGACGGGTGGTTGGCCGTGAATTCAAGGAGCATCCGGTTGCGGCGCGCATTCGTCAGCACTTCGGAGATACGGCCGCCTTGGATTTTGCAGAATGTGGGTGCCCCACTTTTTTCTTCATTGATGGAGCGCATACCTATGAATACTGCAAGCAAGACTCGGAAAAATGCCTTGCATTGGGTGGTGGCCGAGGCACTTTTTTGTGGCACGACTGTGACGGCAGCCATCCCGGGGTGTTAAAGTTTGTTTCCGATTGGAGGTCATCAGGTCGGAATATTGTGAGGATTAAAGGCACGGCCATTGCCTACTGGAAAAGCACATAACCCATGAAATCCCGGCTTCAGCGAATCTGGTTTTTGCTGCGGACGGTTTTACCATTGCTGCTCTGGACCCGCCGCCGGCCTGTATTATTCGTGCGGCCAGGGGCCATGGGGGATATTCTCTGCACGTTTCCTGCCGCATTGGAGTTAAAGAAACGTCACCCTGGAGCCACGTTCATATACAGTTGCATGCCCGATTATGCCTGCCTGCCACGTCTCGGTGGTGTAACTACGCGTGTGACCTCGGCTAACATTGCTCGAGAAAGTGTCTGGCGGCATTGTTTCTCGGCGATTTATCATTTTTCCTACCGGGCGGAAACGACGGGTTGTTCGGAGGGAACATTCATCGAGGAATTTTGCCAGCAGCATGGGGTGACAACGGACGGGACGCATCACCGCCTGAAACTGGATGGCATGGCGGCTGCCCGAATGAAAGCCATGCTGGAACAACGGGGACTGGGGATGGGGCCGTTGATTGTGTTGCACCCCGGCCCGACCTGGCCGGTCAAGGAATGGCCGGAGGCAGGCTGGGTGGAACTGGTGGCGGAATTGCGCCGGCGGGGTTTTTTCAATCTGGTTCAGTTGGGTGTGGGCAAACACCCCCAATTGGGTGCGTTGCCGCGCATCAACATTCCCGGCGTGCTGCCCCTCGTGGACCAGTTGACCGTGGAGGACACTGTTGCCTTGGTTGCGCAAGCGGATCTATTGATCGGGATAGATTCGGGACTGATGCACATCGCAGCCTCGGTTGGAACCCCGGCTGTGGGAATGTTCGGGCCGACTTCGCCACAATTTCTCTATGCAAAATCCTCCATTAGTTCCTTTGTGGTCAGCCGCGTGGAATGTCAGGGTTGCCATCACCGCGTGCCCCGTATGCACTGGATGACGGGCTGTCCATACAACATTCGCTGCATGAAGGAAATTTCCGTGGAAGCTGTCTTGCGGGAAATCATCCAGCGCTTGGAAACGCTGCCAGCGCCGGTTTCTGAAAAATGAGCGCGCCCATCAGCATTTTAATCCGCACGTTCAACTCGGCCGGGACACTGCGCACGGTGCTGGCCCGGTTGGATTTGCAGCCGGCGGATGAAATCATCGTGGTGGATTCCGGCTCCGCCGATGCGACTCTGGCCATCGCAGAAAAATATCATGCTTGCATCGTCGTTGCGGAAAAGCCGTTTAATTACAGCAAATCCCTGAACCTGGGATTTCAAGCCGCGAAAAATCCGTGGGTGTTGGTGCTCAGCTCGCACTGCGTGCCGCTGTCTGAAAATCTGGTGGAGGTGTTTCGTCAGGCGGTTGAAAAATTCCCGGAAATAGTGGCGGTGGCCTACGGCGAATGCTCGTTGATTGAACAGTCAAAATCCGCCCCCCCGGCCATCCTTTTGGCCGACCAAACCTCCCCCGTCGCTCAACGCAAGGAAGTCTATGGCGGCAATGGCCTGGCGTTGTATCGGCGTGATCGCTGGCGGGAACAACCGTTTGATGAAACTTTGCCGACGGCGGAAGACCTGGCTTGGTTTCTATGCGCGCTGGAGCATGGGGCTGCGGCCGCCCGCGTGCCACAGGCCCGGGTTTTGTATCGGAATCAGGGCGGCCTGCGCCACATGTTTAACAAAGGCTGGCTGGAATCCCAGATGGCCATTGCGCTGGCAGGCGGGCGGGGCGCAAATTTTTGGGAATTGGGCATCAACTGGGGATCGCTGCTTAAAAAATGGAGCACGGCTAAAATTCCATTATCAATGTTACTGCGCCAAAGCGCACACGCATTGGGAGCCTATTTAGGCCCCAAATTTTCCAGCCGTTCGAGAAAAGATGACAAGAAGTGAATGCCGAATGCCATCCACCGACCTTTGCCTCCGCCGGCCATCTGAGGCCGTCGCAACTGGACAATGTGTCCACACTACACGGCAAAATCGCAGAAGCTTAAACCGGGAATTTTTCTTTACTGGCAAACCCAAGCGACAGCACACTTCTTATGATTATGCCTGATACACAATCTGCCATTGAGGGCCAATTAAACACCGCCGAACGGCGGCTGATTACGGACGCCATAACCGGTGCGGCGAAAAAACCGGGCGTCGCCGTTGAGGTAGGCACCTGGCTGGGCGGCGGCAGCACGCTGCATATTCTCCGGGCGCTGGAGCAGAACGGCACCGGCCACTTGTGGGGCATCGAGGTGGATCGCTCCATCTACGAACGGATGATCGCGAGCATCCGCGCGGCGGCTCCGGTGGAGGCGCAACGGTTCACGCCGTTGTTTGGCTTTTCGCAGACGGTGCTCAAGCAATGGAAAACGGAACAGCCCGCGAACGCAACCGTTGACTTTTGCTTTCTGGACGGCGGCAACAATCTGCGCGAACAGATCGAGGAATTTGAATTGCTTGACCCGTTGATTCCTGTCGGCGGACAATTGATGTCCCACGACGCCAAGATGCGCAAAGGCCGCTGGTTGGTTCCATTCATTTCCCGGCTGGATAATTGGGAAAGCCGGCTGCATGATGTCAGCGAGAACGGGCTGTTTTACGCCAGAAAAATCGCCGGCCAGCCTTCCCCGCAAAGTTTGCGGGCGGCGAAGCGAAATCTTTTCCGCCAAAGCTGCCATCCAGTTGAAGTCGCCGCCTCCTATTTACCGTCCTCAGTCTGTGCCTTTGCTTTGCGGCTATTGCCCGGAAAATTCTCCCGGAATCTGTCCGACGGGAAAAATTAAGCCGCATGAGCGATTCTGCCAGTTTGGACAGCCTCAAAGCCGGACGTGTGGCGGCTTA
>Ga0164241_10003392_pt1 | contig 16128 bp, 14 predicted proteins | sample OricomyardsoilBY_FD_108780 | JGI IMG/M metagenome (GOLD analysis project Ga0164241, IMG submission 108780) | Backyard soil microbial communities from Emeryville, California, USA - Original compost - Back yard soil (BY) | ecosystem: Environmental > Terrestrial > Soil > Unclassified | place: USA... | reverse complement strand
TGCCCAACTGGATCGAGTTCCTGGTCGTGCACTTCGCGGCCACCCGGATCGGCGCCGTGTCCAACCCGCTCATCCCGATCTACCGGGACCGCGAGGTCGGCTTCATGGTCAAGCTGGCCGAGTCCAAGCTGATCGTCGTCCCGGCCGAGTTCCGCGGGTACGACCATGCCGCCATGGTGGACCGGCTGCGCCCGGATTGGCCTGCGCTGCAGCACGTCCTGGTGCTCGGCGGTCAGACCGGCGGGGCCAGCTCATGGGAGGCCTTCGCGGCCACGCCGTGGGAGGAACGGCGCGACCCCGCGTCACTGTCCGGGTACCGGCCGGACCCGAACGATGTCACCCTGCTGATGTTCACCTCGGGCACCACCGGTGAGCCCAAGGGCGTCATGCACACCCACAACACACTCGTGGCGGCCAACCAGCCGCTGCCGGACCGGTTGGGCGTCGGGCCGGACAGCGTCATCCACATGGCGTCGACGTTCGCCCACCTGACCGGCATGCTCTACGGCGCGCGGCTGCCCACCCAACTGGGCGCCACCGGCGTCTACCAGGATGTGTGGAGCAACGAGAAGTTCGTCGAGTTGGTGGACGAACACCAGATCACCTACACCTCGGCGGCGACGCCGTTTCTGCACGACACCCTCAACGCGCCCAACCTGGACCAGCACGATCTGTCCAGCCTGCAGCGGTTCTGCTGCATGGGCGCGCCGGTGCCGCCTGCGATCGTCCGGGCGGCCCAGTCCCGCATCCCGGGCATGACGGTGCTCGGCGGCTGGGGGCAGACCGAGAACGGCCTGGTCACCCTCGGCATCCCCGGCGACCCGCCGGAGATCATCGCCGAACGCGACGGCTTCCCGTGGCCGGGCATGCAGTTGCGCGTGGTCGATCCTGTGGACACAGCTGGGACTCCTTTGCCACCCGGCGAGGTCGGCCGGTTGCAGGTACGGGGTCCGTTCCTGTTCGTCGGGTACGCCCGGCGGCTGGAGATGACCCGGGAGCTGTTCGTCGACGGCTTCTTCGACACCGGCGACCTGGCCTACATCGACGAGCAGGGCTACCTGAAGCTGTCCGGCCGGACCAAGGACGTGATCATCCGCGGCGGCGAGAACATCCCGGTCGCCTACGTGGAGAACGCCCTGTACGAGAACCCGAAGATCGCCTCCGTGGCGGTCGTCGGCATCCCGGATCCGCGGCTGCAGGAGCGGGCGTGCGCCTGCGTCGTGTTGCGGCCGGGCGTGGATGAGTTCACCTTCGAGGAGATGAAGGCATTCCTGGGCGAGAAGGGCGTCGCCAAGCAGTACTGGCCCGAGCGGCTGGAGGTGCTCCCCGAACTGCCGTCCACCGCCAGCGGCAAGATCCAGAAGTACAAGCTCAGGGATCAGATCGGGCAACGGGTCGGAGGGCAGTGAGATGAACACGGCATACCTGGTCGACGGGATTCGGACCCCGTTCGGTCGGTACGGGGGCGGCCTGTCCTCGGTGCGGACCGATGACCTGGCCGCGCACGTGCTGCGCGGCCTGGTGGACCGGTTGCCGTCGGTGGACTGGGACGCCCTGGACGACGTGGTGCTGGGTTGCGCGAATCAGGCCGGGGAGGACAACCGGAACGTGGCCCGGATGGCGGCGCTGCTGGCCGACCTGCCGGTGACGGCACCGGGCTCGACGGTGAACCGGCTGTGCGGGTCCAGTCTGGACGCGATCGCCATCGCCTCGCGGGCGGTCCGGTCGGGTGACGCCGACCTGGTGCTGGCCGGCGGGGTGGAGAGCATGAGCCGGGCGCCGTTCGTCATCCCGAAGGCGGCGTCGGCGTTCTCCCGGTCCACCGAGATCCACGACACCACCATCGGCTGGCGGTTCGTCAACCCGCTGATGCGGGAGCGCTTCGGCACCGACTCGATGCCGGAGACCGCCGACAACGTGGCCGCCGACCTCGACATCAGCCGGGAGGACCAGGACGCGTTCGCGCTGCGTTCCCAGGACCGGGCGGCCAAGGCCATCGGCTCCGGCCGGCTGGCCAGGGAGATCGCGCCGGTGACCATCCCGCAGCGGCGGGGTGAGCCGGTGGTCGTGGACACCGACGAGCACCCGCGGGCGACCTCACTGGAGGCCCTCGCGAAGCTCAAGCCGATCAACCCGGGCGGCACCGTCACCGCCGGCACCGCCTCCGGGGTGAACGACGGCGCGTCCGCGGTCCTCATCGCCTCTTCGGCGGCGGTGCGCAGGTACGGGCTGACCCCGCTGGCCCGGGTCACCTCGGCCGCGGTCGCCGGGGTGCCGCCCCGGATCATGGGCATCGGCCCGGTGCCGGCCACCCAGAAGCTGTTGTCCCGCAACGGTTTGACGGTCCCGGATGTCGATCTGGTCGAGCTGAACGAGGCGTTCGCCGCGCAGGCCCTGGGTGTGCTGCGGCAGCTGGGCATCCCGGAGGACGCCGGGTACGTCAACCCGAACGGCGGGGCCATCGCACTTGGCCACCCACTGGGTGCCAGCGGGGCCCGGATCGCGCTGTCCGCCGCGATCGAACTGCACGACCGCGGCGCCCGCCGGGCTCTGGCGACCATGTGCATCGGCGTCGGCCAGGGCATCGCCGTCCTGCTCGAAGCCGCCTGAATCCCTCACCCTTGGAGAACCCCATGACCACGACTGTCAGCGTCGACAAGCCGGTCGGCATCTACGCCGGCGCCGTCACCGAGGAACGCACCCCGATCACCGACCGGGCCCGCGACTACCTGAACCTGGATTCCCTGTTCACCGCCGAGGAGCTCGCGCAGCGGGACAAGGTCCGCGCGTTCGTCGACGCCCGGATCCGCCCGAACATCGCCCGCTGGTACGAGGACGCGCACTTCCCGGTGGAGATCGCCAAGGAATTCGGCGATCTCGGCCTGCTCGGGATGCACCTGACGGGCTACGGCTGTCCGGGACGCAGCTCGGTCGAGTACGGCCTGACCGCCCTGGAACTGGAGGCCGGCGACTCCGGCCTGCGCACCTTCGTCTCCGTCCAGGGCTCGCTGGCGATGAGCGCCATCCACAAGCACGGTTCGGAGGAGCAGAAGCAGCAGTGGCTGCCGGGCATGGCCAAGGGTGAGTTGATCGGCTGTTTCGGCCTGACCGAGCCGACCGCCGGCTCCGACCCCGCCGGCATGAAGACCGTCGCCGTCCGAGACGGCAGCGATTGGGTCATCAACGGGGCCAAGCGGTGGATCGGCCTGGCCTCGATCGCCCAGGTCGCCATCATCTGGGCGACCACGGACGAAGGTGTGCGCGGTTTCGTGGTGCCGACCGACACCCCCGGCTTCACCGCCACCCCGATCGAGCCGAAGCTGTCGATGCGCGCCTCCATCCAGTGCGACATCACCCTGACCGACGTGCGGCTGCCCGCGGACGCGGTGCTGCCGAACGTCGTCGGACTCAAGGGGCCGTTCGCCTGCCTGAACGAGGCCCGCTACGGGATCATCTGGGGCGCCATGGGCGCGGCCCGCGACTCGTACGAGACCGCCCTGCGCTACACCCTGGACCGCCAGCAGTTCGACACCCCGATCGCCGGCTTCCAGCTGACCCAGCGCAAGCTGGCCGACATGGTGCTGGAGATCGGCAAGGGCATCCTGGTCGCCCTGCAGACCGGTCGCCTCAAGGACGCTGGAACCCTGCAGCCGCAGCAGATCTCGTTCGGCAAGCTGAACAACGTGCGGGAGGCCATCGCGATCTGCCGGGAGGCCAGGGCCATGCTCGGCGGCAACGGCATCACCCTGGACTACTCGCCGCTGCGGCACGCCAACAACCTGGAATCGGTGCGCACCTACGAGGGCACCGACGAGGTGCACACCCTGATCATGGGGCAGGCCATCACCGGCCTGGCCGCCTACCGGTGACCGCCGTGACGACCACTGCGCCCGTGACCCGCGTGGACTACCAGACCCTGTACACCGAGGTGTCCGACGGCATCGCCGTTCTCACCATCAACCGGCCGGAGGTCCGCAACGCGGTCAGCCGGCAGGTGCAGCGCGACATCCGGGCCGCCCTGGACGCCTTCCGCACCGACGAGCGCGTGCAGGTGGTGATCTTCACCGGCGCCGGCGACAAGGCGTTCGTGGCCGGCGCGGACATCTCCCAGGTCCGCACCTACACCCTGCACTCCGCCCTGTCCTCGGACCTGCAGCGCCTCTACGACGACGTCGAGGCGTTCGAGAAGCCGACCATCGCCGCCGTCAACGGGTTCGCCCTGGGCGGCGGCTGCGAGCTGGCCATGTCCTGCGACATCCGGATCGCCGCGGACACCGCCCGGTTCGGGCTGCCCGAGGCGAACCTGTCGGTGCTGCCGGCGGCCGGCGGCACCCAGCGGCTGGCCCGGCTGGTCGGCACCGGCCGCGCCATCGAGATCATCCTCACCGGCCGGCTGGTCACCGCCGACGAGGCGCAGCGGATCGGTCTGGTCACCTCTGTCGTCCCCGGCGACGAGCTGCTGGCCAGGGCCCGCGAGGTGGCCGGGCAGATCACCGCCAAGGGTCCGCTGGCGATCCGGCTGGCCAAAATTGTCATCCGGTCCGGGATGGACGCCGACCAGCGCACCGGCCTGGTCGTCGAGCGGCTGGCCCAGGCGCTGTTGTACACCACCGACGACAAGAACGAGGGCACGGAGGCGTTCCTGAACAAGCGTCCGCCCGTCTTCAAGGGCCGGTGATCCGCATGAGCGAGGCTTGCCGAGCGAACCATCGACACAGCCAGGTCGGCGCCGCTTGCGGAGCGACCCAGCTCGCGAGGTGCCCCGGAAGGGCGGTGACCTGATGACGACCGTGAATCACGTCGTGGTGGTCGGCGCCGGCGCCATGGGCTCGCAGATCGGCATGGTCTGCGCCCTGGCCGGCCTGCGGGCCACCGTCACCGACATCGCCGAACCTGCCCTCGCCAAGGCGGAAGCCGAACTGCGGAGCCGGCTTTCGCGGGACGTGAGCAAGGGTCGGCGGACGGCCGACGACGTCGAGGCTGCCTTCGGAAGGCTGTCCTTCACCACCGATCTGACCGCCGCCGCGTCCACCGCCGACTACGTCATCGAGGCCGCGGTGGAGCGGCTGGACATCAAGCGGGCCCTGTTCGCCGAGCTGGACAAGGCCGCCCCGCCGCACGCGATACTGGCGACGAACTCGTCCAGCATCGTGTCCTCCCGGATCGCCGACGCGACCAGGCGGCCCGACAAGGTCTGCAACCTGCACTTCTTCAACCCTGCGCTGGTGATGAAGTGCGTCGAGGTGGTCCGTGGACCGCAGACCTCTGATGGCACCGTCGAGACGTCCGTCGTGCTGACGGAGCGGCTCGGCAAGACGCCGGTGGTGCTGAACCGGGAGATCCCCGGCTTCGTCGCCAACCGCATCCTGAACGCCGTTCGCGACGAGGCGATCTACCTGCTGGAGAACGGCATCGCGTCGGTCGCCGACATCGACACCGCCTGCCGCACCGCGTTGGGCTACCCGATGGGGCCGTTCGAGCTGATGGACCTGACCGGCATCGACATCGGCTACCTGACCAAGAAGGACCGGTTCGCACAGACCGGTGACCCCAAGGACGAACCGAGCCGCAGCGTCGCGACCCTGGTCGAACGCGGCGAACTCGGCCGCAAGACCGGGCAGGGTTGGTACTCCTACGACGAGGCCGGCACCAAGGCGCCCAGGCCGACTGAGGAGCTGACAGTCCAAGTGAGCGAACGATGAGCAGCAAGCTGAACCTCGCGGCCGACCATACGAAGGACCTGGCTCGTGACCTCACAGTCCCACGCGGCACGGACTATTACCTGCTGTCCGACCTGCTCAACGACGAGGAGCGCGAGATCCGCGACCGAGTCAGGGCTTTCGTCAATGTCGAGGTGCTGCCGATCATCAACGACTATTGGGAGCGGGCCGAGTTCCCGTTCGAGCTGGTGCCCAAGCTGGCCCAACTCGGCATCGTGGGGAGCTCGATCAAGGGGTACGGCTGCCCGGGCCTGTCCCGGCTGGCCGCCGGTATGGTGACCCTGGAACTATCCCGCGGCGACGGCAGCGTCAACACGTTCATCGGCGTGCAGAACGGCCTGGCGATGGGGTCGGTCAACATGCTCGGCTCGCAGGAGCAGAAGCAGCGGTGGCTGCCCGGCATGGCCAAGCTCGACCTGATCGGTGCGTTCGCGCTGACCGAGCCGCAGCACGGCTCCGACTCGGTCGCGCTGGAGACCAGCGCCCGCCGCGACGGCGACCACTGGGTGCTCAACGGCACCAAGCGGTGGATCGGCAACGGCAGCATCGGCCATGTCGTCATCGTGTGAGCGCGGGACGAGGCCGACGGCAAGGTCAAGGGCTTCGTCGTCGAAAAAGACGATCAGGGAGCGTATCCCGAGGGCTACGCCGCCGAGCTGATCACCGGCAAGATCGGCAAGCGGGCGATCTGGCAGCCGGACATCATCCTGGACAACGTCCGGGTGCCGGAAGAGAACCGGCTCGCCGACGCCAACGGGTTCCGTGACGTCAGCCGGGTGCTGACCGCCACCCGCGGCGGGGCGTCCTGGGAGGCGGCCGGTCACGCGATCGCCGCCTACGAGGCCGCGCTGACCTACGCCACCAACCGGCAGCAGTTCGGCAAGCCGATCGCCTCCTACCAGCTGGTCCAGAACAAGCTGGCCAACATGCTGGCCGAGGTGACGGCGATCCAGCTGATGTGCTTCCGGATGGCGCAGCTGCAGGAGCAGGGCAAGCTGACCGGGCCGATGGCGTCGCTGGCCAAGATGGCGACCGCGCGCAAGGCCCGCTGGATCTGCGCGGAGGCGCGAGACATCCTGGGCGGCAACGGGTTGCTGCTGGACTTCCACGTGGCGCGGCACATGACCGACATGGAGGTCGTGCACACCTACGAGGGCACGGACAGCATCCAGTCGCTGATCATCGGGCGGGATGTCACCGGCATCTCGGCTTTCGACTGACCCTGTGGAGGGGACAATGCAAGCCTTACGGGCACATTCGCTGGACGGACCGTCGGCGTTGGCGCTGGACGACGTCCCCGACCCGGTCGCGCCGGCCGAGAACATGGTGCGGATCGGCGTGCACGCGGCCGGGGTCGGTTTCGTCGACACCCTGGTCACCCGTGGGCTGTATCAGGTGCGGCAGGAGCCGCCGTTCATCCCGGGCATGGAGGTGGCCGGGGTGGTCGAATCAGCCCCGGCCCACTCCGGACTGAACGTCGGAGACCGGGTGTACGCGTCGCTGCCGGTCGGCGGTTGCGCCGAAACGGTGTGGGCAGCCGAGCATCTGGTCGCTCCCCTGCCCGGGTCGCTGACCTTCGCGCAGGGCGCGGCACTGGTCGTCAACGACCACACCGCGCACGTCGCGCTGGCCCGCCGGGCCAGGCTGCGTCCGGACGAATCGGTCCTCGTGCACGGCGCGGCCGGTGGGCTCGGGTCGGCGGCGGTCCGCATCGCCGCCGCGCTCGGCGCCCGGGTGACCGCGGTGGCCAGCACCGACGAACGCCGGGCGGCGGCCCTCGCGGCCGGCGCCCAGCAGGCCTACGGGCCGGACGGGTGGCTGGCCGCGGTTCGGGCAGCCGGCGGCGCCGACATCATCGTCGACCCGATCGGCGGCGACGTGTTCGACGCCTCCCTGCGCGCGTTGGCGGTCGAGGGCCGCCTACTCACCCTCGGGTACGTCTCCGGACGGATCCCGTCCGCGCCGGCGAACCGGCTGTTGCTGCGCAACTCCGACGTCCGCGGCGTCAACTGGCTCGCCCTGATCGAGGCGCAGCCCACGCTGTTCCGTTCCACCGCAAGTGGTATCGCAGCGCTGCTGGCCGGCGGGATGCCCGGGCCGGCCGTCGTGGAATACGACTTCGCGGACGGTGCACGGGCGTTCGCCGACCTGGAGAACAGGGCCGTGGTCGGCAAGGCGGTCCTGCGCGCCCGCTGAGCCCCATCACTCCCGAGGGTGCGCGGCGGGAGGGGCCGACTCAGCTGTACCCCGCCCCGAGCGCCGACCCCGGCACCGTCCAGCTGCCCGGCGGCTCGGGGCGTCCGGGACACCGAGCCGACCGGCTGTCCATCGCGATCGAAGGTCGGGGCGCGTTCCGGCGTTTCAAGGACGTGCTGCATCGGTGGCCGGACGAGACCGCCCGCTGGTACGCGTTCTCCGAAGACCGCCGGCTGGGCCGGGCGCGGCAGTTCCTCGCCGCCGAGGGCTACCGCACGACCCGTTACTGACCGACCCGGTACGGTCACGGCGTGCAGATCCCACCGACCTTCGAGCAGGCTCGCCGGCTGCTGGCGATCCGCCCGGTCGGGATGCTGCCGCTGCAGATCCGCCGCCTGGATCTGGCGACCCAGAACGCCGCGCATGCGCTGGACGTCGTTCAACCGATCATCGGCGATCTCGGCGTCGGACCCTATCTTGATCTGCCGGACGCCGACGTCCCGCTCGCCGCGGAAATGCTGACGCAGTGGGGCGCGGGTCTGCCGCACGCCCTGGATGCCGCGGTCACCAACGGCCTCGGGCAGGCAATACCCGGAGCACAACGCGTGGAGTCGGTTCACCTCTATCGCGACATCCGGTTCGCCGCGACCGCGCTGCTCCGGCCCGAACTCATCCGTGGCCTGCTGGTCGACGGCGACCCGGTCGTCATGGTGCCGACCGTCGACAGCCTCATCGTCGGCGGGTCCGCGGACCCGGCCGGTCTGACGTTCATGGTTCGCATCGCCGACCGCACGCTGGAATCGGACAAGCGCACCGTGTCGATCCAGCCATTGATTCTGCACGGGTTCGGCTGGGCCCCGTTCGACTGGCCGGCGGCGACCAGGCCGCACGCGGCCGCACTGCGTCGGCGCTGGGACACCATCCACTACGCCGCTCAGCGCCCCCTGCTGCAACAGCATTACGAGCGGGCCGGGCAGCCGCACCGGGTCGCCGAACTGACCCTGGCCGCCAAGGACGGCGACACGCTGACCTACACCACGCTCACCGAGGGGGTCCCGACGGTGCTGCCGCCGGCCGACGTGGTGGTGCTGGTGCGGTCGGACGGACGGGCCACCCGGCTGCCCATGGCGCAGCTGATCCGCACTCCTGGCCTACTCGTGCCGGTCCCGGACTCCGTGCCGCCCTTGGCGTTCGCGACCCGGTTCCCGGACGAGCTCACTCGCTGAGGTCCGGCGAAACCGACGCCGCAACCACATCACCTGCGGCTTGAACCACACGGACTCCGCGGAGCGGCTCACGCGAATGCTGACGGCGGCCCGAACCAGGAGCCCTCGCCGGCCGACTCGGATCGCGCAGTCGAGTACGCGACCCGGCGGATCGGCCGATTACCGTGCCCGGGTGACACAACACGGCCGGACCCTCGTGACGGTCGCCGTCCTGCTCCTGGCGATCAACCTGCGGCCGGTCGTCAACGCCATCGGCGCCGTCGTCCCGGAGTTACGGGACGCCACCGGCCTGCCCGCCGGTACGACCGGGCTACTGCTGTCGCTGCCGACGCTCGCCTTCGCGGTGACGGGCCTGGCCGCCCCGGCCCTGGCCGGGCGCATCGGCCCGCACCGCACCGTGGTCATCGCGTTGACGGCGCTGCTGGTCGGCCAGTTGGTCCGGGCGGCCGTCCCCGGGGTGCCGGCGCTGTTCGCCGGATCGCTGCTCGCGCTGGCAGGCATCGCGGTGGCGAACGTGCTGATGCCGGGCCTGGTCCGGCTGCATTTTCCGGACCGGATCCCGGTGATCACCGCCGCCTACACCACGTTGTTGACGATCGGCGGGGCGGCAGCGGCCGGACTGACCCTGCCGGTCCAGCGGTCCCTCGGGGGCGACTGGCGGCTGGGCATCGGGCTGTGGGCGGCGACCGCGGCCATCGCCCTGATCCCCTGGTTGCTGCTGATCCGGGAGACCGGCGGGACCCGGGGGGCTGGGACGCGGCTGCCGCTTCGGGTGCTGGCCCGCACCCGGGTCGCGTGGGCGCTCGCCTTGTACTTCGCCTGCCAGTCGATGGTCGCGTATGTCGTCTTCGGCTGGCTGGCCGAGATCCTGGTCGCTGACGGCATGACGGACACGGCCGCGGCGGCGCAGGTATCGATCGCGATCGCGATCGGGATCCCGCTGGCCGCCCTGGTGCCGCCGCTGCTCGGCCGGTCGAGGCGCCCATCGGTGCTGGTGATCGTGCTGGCGGCCTGCTACCTGGCGGCGTTCGCCGGCCTGATCATCTCGCCGACGGACCCGGTCTGGCTCTGGTCGTTCCTGATCGGGGTGGGCACCGGCGCATTTCCGCTGGCCCTGACGCTCATCGCGTTGCGGGCTCGGACCGGGTTGGCCACCACCTCGCTGTCGGCGTTCACCCAGTGCGTCGGTTACCTGATCGCGTCGGTCGGGCCGCTGGGGTTCGGTCTGCTGTTCGACGTGTCCGGTACCTGGACCGTGCCACTGCTGGCGATGTGCGCCGTCGTGGTGGTCCAGATCGGGGCCGGCCTGCTGGCCGTTCGTCCCCGCTACGTCGAGGACGAACTGCAGACGCCCCCGGGCACCCTCCGCTGAAGTTGATCATGGCGTTCTGCCGGGCGGCCATCGGCGTGTCGCGAACCTGGACGGTGTGTCGCGGGCACGGCCCCATGATCAACACCGATATCTGGTGGGCCGCCGCGCGGGAGGGTTCAGGCCGGCCCCAGCAGGGCGGTCGCGGTGGCCGCCCGGCCCTCGCCCCGCCCGGTCAGGCCAAGGCCGTCGGTGGTTGTCCCGGCCACCGACACCGGCGCGCCGACCACGTCGGCAAGGATCTGTTGGGCCTGCTCCCGGCGCGCGGACAGCTTCGGCGTGTTCGCGATCACCTGGACCGAGGCGTTGATCACCCGCAAGCCGGCGGCCTCCACCCGGGCCACCACCTCGGCCAGCAGTGTGACGCCGGACGCGCCGGCCCACCGCGGATCGGAGGTACCGAACACCGCCCCGAGGTCGCCGAGGCCGGCGGCGGACAGCAGCGCATCGCACAGCGCGTGCGCGGCGACGTCGCCGTCCGAGTGCCCGGCGCAACCGTCCACACCGTCGAACCGCAGCCCGGCCACCCAGCATTCGCGTCCGGACTCGATGGGGTGCACGTCGACGCCGGTGCCGACCCGCAGCCCGCCGCCCGGTCCGGTCATCATGCGTTCGGCCAGCTCCAGGTCGTCCGGGGTGGTGATCTTCATGGCCGCCCGGTCTCCGTCGACCGCCACCACCGTCACGCCGATAGCCTCGGCCAAAGCGGCGTCGTCGGTCGACGACTCCCCCCGGCCCGCCGCGACGGCATGCGCCCGGCGGAGCACATCGGGTTGAAAACCCTGCGGGGTCTGCACGATCCGCAGCAGGCTTCGGTCGACCGTGCCGGCCAGTGCCTCGCCGGTCCCGATGGTCCGGATGGTGTCGACCACCGGCAGCACCGGGACGACCGCGTCGGCACCTGCCCGGATCCGCGCGACGACCCGTTCGATCAGCGACACCGGCGCAAAGGAGCGAGCGGCGTCGTGCACGAGCACGACCTCGGCGTCGGCCGGAACGAAGGCCAGGCCGGCGGCCACGGAGGCGGTGCGGTCGACACCGCCGACCACGACGACCGCGGACGCACCGAGCAGCGCTCGGGCGCGATCCAGTTGGCCGGGCGAGACCGCGACCACCACCGAGCGCACACCGGCGGCCAGCAGGCGGTCGACGGCGTGGACCACCAACTCGCGCCCGGCCACCCGCACGAACGCCTTGGGCACCTGGGCGCCGAGTCGCTCACCGGACCCGGCCGCCGGGACAATCGCGGCTATCGTCATCGTGGGCGGACCCGAAAGAGGCGGCGCGAACGCGTCGCACCGCCCGTCATCGAATCGTCAGGAAGCCAGGACCTCGTCGAGGATGCCCTCGGCCTTGACCTCGTTGGTCCCCTCGGCCAGGGCGAGTTCGGACACCAGAATCTGGCGCGCCTTGGCCAACATCCGCTTCTCGCCGGCGGACAGGCCGCGCTCGCGATCGCGACGCCACAGGTCTCGGACGACCTCGGCGACCTTGTTCACGTCGCCGGAAGCCAACTTCTCGAGATTGGCCTTGTACCGCCGGGACCAGTTGGTCGGCTCCTCGGTGTGCGGCGCCCGCAACACCTCGAAGACGTGATCAAGGCCGGTCCGGTCGACGACATCACGTACCCCGACGATCTCCGCATTGTCGGCCGGTACCTTGACTGTCAGGTCGCCCTGGGCGACCTTCAGGACCAAATACAGCTTCTCGACACCTTTCACGGTCCTGGTCTCGGTGGCCTGAATGAGGGCCGCACCGTGATGCGGGTAGACAACCGTTTCGCCAACGTTGAAAACCATGAGCGTTCAAGACCCCTTTCGCTCCTGCCATCCTACCACGATCTGAGCTGCAGTCTCACCCGTTGTCGCAGGTCAGGGCCTATCCGATCACTTGACAAACCCCACAGATGCGTGCATCGGGCAACTCGGGCCGAATTGTCCAGGCCCCGGCGGCGCCCCTGCCGCGGGCTCGGCCGGGTCACCGGCCGGTCACGACACGGCCGCCGACCCGCCTCCCGCCGAGCAAAGCCGACACCCCGGCGACTAACCTGCTTGCCAAGACCGCTGTGTGGGCGTCGCCCGCACACGATCCGCGCAGAGGTGTCTCGCAACGTCGATAGCGCAACTCCGCCCCACCGGGCGGGTTGACCAGAAGAGGGGACCGCCGTGACCCGCACCGCCCGGTTGCCGCGCCGAGTGCTCGCTCCCGCCGGTTTGGCGCTGTTCGCCGCGATCACGTTGGCCGTCAGCGGCTGCGCGGCCGGCCAGGACTCGCAGACCGCCGACCAGGTCGCGGCCATCGACGGCGCCAACGGCACGGTCGGCAACATCGCGGTGCTCAACGCGCGGCTGGCGCCGACTGTTCGCGAGGACTACCCGGCCGGCTCGAGTGCCCGCCTACTGCTGTACATCTCCAATGAAGGGTTGGCCGCGGATACCCTCGAAGCCGTCACGACCAGCGCAGCCAGGTCCGTCGAGGTGTCCGGCTCCGGGTTGCTGCCGCCGCAGACGCTGTCGGATTTCGCGAGTGTGACCGGCACCGAGGTCGTCGTCACCGGCTTCGTGGACGATCAGCCCTACGGGGTGTCGATCCCGATGACGTTCTCGTTCGCCAACGCCGGCTCGATCGACCTGAACATCCCGATCCAGCTACCGGCGGAGCGTTCGACCGATCGAGAGACGGTCGACATCCTGCCGCCGCACCCGACGCCCCTATGGGAAGAGGACGAAGTGGCCCAGGGCGACGTCGGACCGGGCGGACACTGAGTCTCCCGGACCCGCCGCCGGCCCGCCGAGGCCGAATCGACCTCACTGTCGGACCCCTGCTCTAGCGTCGGCGGCATGAAATCCAGTTCGTCGCCCCGGACCCCCCGGCCCGCCTTCCGGTGCAGCGCCTGCGGGCAGGAGACCGCGAAGTGGCATGGCCGCTGCCCGGAGTGTCGAACCTGGGGTTCACTCGACGAAGGACCGGCCCCGGGTTCCTCGGTCCGCCGGCTCTCGGCGGGTCCGGTTGCCCATCCGGCACGCCGGATCCGCGAGGTCGCGGCCGACGTCGTTCGGCCGACGGCCAGCGGGGTGGCCGAGTTCGACCGGGTCCTCGGCGGCGGGCTGACCCCGGGGGCGGTGATCCTGCTGGCCGGTGAACCCGGTGTCGGCAAGTCGACGCTGCTGCTGGCCACCGCCAAAGCCTGGGCCGAACGCGGGCAGGGCTTCGTTCTGGTGGTCACCGGGGAGGAGTCGGCGGCCCAGGTCCGGCTCCGGGCCGAACGGATGAACGCCCTGCACGACGGGATCTTCCTGGCGGCCGAGGGCGAGCTGGACGCGGTGCTGGGCCAGATCGAGCTGGTCAAGCCGCGGCTGCTCATCGTCGACTCGGTGCAGACCATCGCCGCCGCAACGGTCGACGGCACCGCGGGCGGGGTGAGCCAGGTCCGGGCGGTCGCGGCCGCGCTGACCGCCGAGGCCAAGCAGCGGAACATGGCCTGCGTCCTGGTCGGGCACGTCACCAAGGACGGCGCCATCGCCGGGCCGCGCGTCCTGGAACACCTGGTCGACGTCGTATTGCACTTCGAGGGGGACCGGCACTCGATCCTGCGAACCATCCGTGGGGTCAAGAACCGGTACGGCCCGGCCGACGAGGTCGGGTGCTTCCGGATGGTTCCGGACGGCATCGCCGAGATGCCCGACCCCTCCGGTCTGTTCCTGACCCGGCGGGCCACGCCGGTGCCCGGGACATGCACCACCGTCACCCTGCAGGGCCGCCGCGCCCTGCCGGTGGAGCTGCAGACCCTGATCACGCCGTCCGGCGCCGAGTCCGGCCGGCGGACCGTGTCCGGCATCGATTCCGCCCGGGCCGCGATGGTGGTGGCCATCCTGCAGCGGTGGTCCGGCGTCAGCCTGGCCGGCAAGGAGGTCCTGGCGGCGACCGTCGGCGGATGGAAGATCACCGAGCCGGCCGCCGATCTGGCGCTGGCGCTGGCCATCCATTCCTCCGCCCGTGACACGCCCCTGCCGGCCGGCCTGGTGGCCATCGGCGAGATGGGACTGGCGGCCGATGTGCATCCGGTTCAGGGCGTGGCCCAACGTCTGGCGGCAGCGGCCCGGGTGGGTTTCGAGTACGCGATCGTCCCCCCGGGGGCGGCCGCGGACCGACCGCGGGGCATGCGTGTGGTCCAGGCGGCGACGCTGGGCGAGGCCCTCGGCTTCGCCGGCGGCGACCCGGTGGTCCGCTGGATGCACCGGGGCGCCTCGGGCGGTGCGTCGACCGGCGCGAAGGGAGTCGGCTGATTGGGTACTCCCACCCCAGCCGGGTGACCTGGGCGTGACCCGCCGGTCCTAAGCTTGCCGGTGACGCCGAGGGAGGGCAGGGGTGGAGGATCGCACGAGCATCGCCGCTCATCGCGCCGTGCTCGCCAGGGTGGCCCCGGGAACGCCGCTGCGTGACGGGCTGGAGCGCATCCTGCGCGGCCGGACCGGAGCGCTGATCGTCCTGGGCTTCGACCAGGCGGTCGATGACCTGTGCGACGGCGGTTTCCGGTTGGACGTCGAGTTCTCGTCCACTCGGCTTCGGGAGCTGTGCAAGATGGACGGCGCGGTCGTGCTCAACGACGACGCCACCAGGATCGTGCGCGCCAACGTGCACCTGACCCCCGACCCGACGATCCCCACCGTGGAGTCCGGGACCCGGCATCGCACCGCCGAGCGGACCGCCCTGCAGACCGGTCACCCCGTCATCGCGGTCAGTCACTCCATGTCGATCATCAACCTGTACTTCGGTGGGCGCCGGCACGTGGTGGCCGACCCGCCCACCATCCTCGGTCGGGCGAACCAGGCGCTGTCCACGCTCCAGCGGTACAAGTTCCGCCTGGACGAGGTGGCCCGCGCCCTGTCCGCGCTGGAGATCGAGGATTTCGCCACGCTGCGCGAGGCGATGACGGTGCTGCAGCGGCTGCTGATGGTTCGCCGGATCGCCGACGAGTTGACCAGCAACGTGATCGAGCTGGGCACCGACGGCCGGTTGCTGGGCCTGCAGCTCGACGAGATGCTCAGCGGGACCCAGGGCCTGCAGGAGCTGCTGATCCGCGACTACCTGCCGGCCGAACAGGCGCCGGACTCCATCGACGAGATCATCGAGGCGCTCGACGACCTGGACGAGGTCGCGCTGCTGGATCTCTCGGCGGTTGCGCGGGTCCTCGGCATCAACACCGTCGGCGACGCGCTGGATTCGGCGGTCAGCCCGCGGGGCTACCGGCTGCTCGCCGGCATCCCGCGCGTCCCGCCGGCCGTGCTGGACCGGCTGATCCAGCACTTCGGCAACCTGCAGGGCCTGCTGGCCGCGACCGCCGCCGACCTGCAGGCGGTCGACGGGGTCGGCGAAGCGCGGGCCCGGGTGGTGCGGGAGGGCCTGTCCCGGCTCGCCGAGTCGTCCATCGTCGACCGCTACGGCACGGCCCTATAGGACCGCGGACCGCACGCGCCCAGGATCCGGTCGCGCCCAGCGACCCAATGTTCCGCAACTCCCCGCAGACCGGCACCGTTCGGCCGCGCGGTCCGCTCGCGCGGAACATGCGGTCGCGCCCAGCGACCCAATGTTCCGCGACTCCCCGCAGACCGGCACC
>Ga0164241_10003391_pt1 | contig 16131 bp, 14 predicted proteins | sample OricomyardsoilBY_FD_108780 | JGI IMG/M metagenome (GOLD analysis project Ga0164241, IMG submission 108780) | Backyard soil microbial communities from Emeryville, California, USA - Original compost - Back yard soil (BY) | ecosystem: Environmental > Terrestrial > Soil > Unclassified | place: USA... | reverse complement strand
GTCGTCGAGCGCGCGGCCCCACACGTCGGGCCGCATGACCATCCCGGCCCCTCCGCCGAAGGGGGTGTCGTCGACGGTGCGGTGCTTGTCGAGGGCCCAGTCGCGCAGGTCGTGCACGCGCAGGTCGAGGAGCCCCGACCGGCGCGCCTTGCCCACCAGGGAGAGCTCGAGCGGTGCGAGGTAGTCGGGGAAGATCGAGACGACGTCGACGCGCACGTCAGGCCTCTCCGTCCGCTGCCGGGAGGTCGACGTCGAGCTGCTCGGCGTCGCGCGCCAGCAGCCCGCCAGGGGGGTCGAGCACGACGCGACCTCCCGGCACGTCCACGACGGGAACGATCGCCCGGACGAAGGGCACGAGCGTCCGCTCGCCGCCCGTCTCGCGGACGACGAGGAGGTCGTGCGCCGGGGACGGGTCGAGTCCCTCCACGGTCCCCACGACGGTGCCGTCGGCGAGCTCGGCCCGCAGGCCGGCGAGCTCGTGCGAGTACCAGGCGTCCTCCTCGTCGGAGACGTCGGCGTCGACGACGAGCTCCACGCCGCGCAGCGCCTCCACCGCGGTGCGGTCCGCGGCCTCGGTGAACCGGACGTACCAGGCGCCGTTCAGGACGCGGACGGCGTCGAGCGTGAGGGGGCCCGCGGACGACGGCACGGTCGTGAGGCGGACGCCGGCCTGCAGCCGCGCGGCGGGGTCGTCGGTGCGCAGGTCGAGCCGCACCTCGCCGCGCAGCCCGTGCGCGCGGCCGATACGTGCGACGGTCAGCTCCATGGCGCCGTGCTCCTTCGGTTCGATGGTGCGCGTGAGGCCCGGTCCCATCGAAGGGACCGGGCCTCACGCGTCGTGCTGGGTGGGCCAGCCCGAGCCGCCGCGGGCGACCCGAGCTAGCGGCGGTCGACGTCCACGACGTCGACCCGCACCTGCTCCTCGCCCGCGAGCGCACCCACGACGGTGCGCAGGGCGCGGGCCGTGCGACCGCCGCGGCCGATGACCCGGCCGAGGTCGTCCGGGTGCACCCGGACCTCGAGCAGGTCGCCGCGGCGCGTCGCACGCGACGCGACACGCACGTCGTCCGGGTTGTCGACGATCCCCCGGACGAGGTGCTCGAGCGCGTCGGCGAGCATCAGGCCTGCTCGTCGGAGGCGGGCTCCTGCTCCTTGGCCGGCTCGGTCGCCTTGGCGGCGGCCTTCTCGGCGACGGTGGCCTTGTGCTTCTCGGCGGCCTCGGCTGCGGCGGCGACCGCGGCAGCGGCGTCGGCCTTCTCGCCCTTGACCCTCAGGGTGCCCTCGGCGCCCGGAAGGCCCTTGAACTTCTGCCAGTCACCGGTGATCTTGAGGAGGACGAGGACCTGCTCGGTCGGCTGCGCACCGACGCCGAGCCAGTACTGGGCCCGCTCGCTGTCGATCTCGATGAACGACGGCTCCTCGGTGGGGTGGTACTTGCCGATCTCCTCGATCGCGCGGCCGTCACGACGGGTGCGCGAGTCGGCGACGACGACGCGGTAGTACGGGGCCCGGATCTTGCCGAGGCGCTTCAGACGGATCTTGGTGGCCACAGTGGTGGTCTCTCCTGGTTCGTGGGGTGAGGTCCGCGTTCCGCCCCAGGTGGGGCCAGGGGCGGTGGTGGACCGGGGACACGGCGGTGCGCGGAGAGAGGGGCCGGGCACGCCGAGTACGGCTCCATTGTGCCAGACGACGACAACCGGCTCCAAGCCCGGCCGGGCCGCGCGCACCCGGCGCCCCGGAACGCCTACCGGCGCGGGTTCTCCCCGGCCACGATCACGGCCCTCGGAGACCGGAGCACGCCGATGTCCTCGCGCGGGTCGGCGTCGTACACGACGAGGTCCGCGACCGCCCCCTCCACGAGGTGCCCGAGGCCGAGGAACTGCCGCGCGCGCCAGCTCGCCGCCGCGACGACCTCGGCCGCAGGGATGCCGGCCGCCACGAGCTCCGCGCACTCGTCCGCGAGCCGTCCGTGCTCCATGGTGGTGCCGGCGTCCGTCCCGACGAGCAGCGGGACGCCCGCGTCGAACAGGGCGCGGACGTGCGCGTAGCGGTTCTCGTGCATGCGGCGCATGCGTGCCGCGTAACGGGGGTACCGCCCGTCGGCCTGGGCGGCGAACCGGTCGAACTGCGCGACCTGGAGGAGCGTCGGAACCACGGGCACGCCCCGCTCGGCCAGCTCCGTCATGAGCTCCGGCGGCACGCCCGTCCCGTGCTCGAGGCAGTCGACGCCGGCTGCCAGCAGCCCCGGGACCGCCTCCGCGGAGAACGTGTGCGCGGTGACCCGCGCCGCCTCGGAGTGCGCGACGGCGACGGCCGCCGCGAGGACGTCGTCGGGCCACAGGGGCGTCAGGTCCCCGTCGGCGCCGAGGTCGCGGTCGATCCAGTCCCCGACGAGCTTGACCCAGCCGTCGCCCGACCGCGCCTCGCGGCGCACGGCCTCCGGCAGTTCGCCGACGTCCCCCAGCTCGTCGGCGAGCCCGCGCACGTACCGCCGGGGCCGGGCCAGGTGCCGTCCCGCGCGCACGATGCGCGGCAGGTGCGGCCGGTGCACGAGCGGCGACGTGTCGGTCGGCGACCCGGCGTCGCGCACCGCGAGGACACCCGCGCGGCGGTGCGCCCGCGCCTGCTCCTCGGCCTCCGCCAGCCCGACGGCGCCCGCCGCCCCGAGCCCGATGTGGGCGTGCATGTCGACGAGGCCGGGCAGCACCCAGCCCTCGATGGTCCGCTGGTGCGTCCCGGGAGCCGAGGGTCGCGTGAAGGTCACGACCCCGTCCTTGACCCACAGCTCCGTGAGCTCGCGGTGGTCCCCGAGCAGCACGTGCCCGCGGATGTGCAACGAGGGGCCCTCGAGCGCAGACATGTGGCTCCTTCACGACTCGCGGCCCCGAGGGGCCGCTGGGGCCGGGCGGTCAGCTCAGCGACCGGCCCGGCGACGAAACGATAGCGGCACGGTGGGCCGTCATCGACCCAGGTACTTCTCCAGGTCCGGCGGGAGCTCGAGGCCCTCGAGCCCGGTGCCCGTCGGGTCGGACGAGGCCGCCGGTCCGCCGACGCCGAACGCCGAGCCGGGCGAGCTCGGGCCCGCGACGGTCTCTCCCGCGGCTCGCGCCGCCGCCGCACGCTCCTGCGCGGCGCGCTTCGCGGGGTTGCCCGACTTGCCCTTGACCTTGCGTTGCGGCGCCTGCCGCCCGCGCGCCTTCTTGCCACCGCCGAGACCCGGCAGGCCACCCATGCCCGGCATGCCGGGGACGCCGCCGCCCCGCGCGACCTGGCGCATCATCTTCTGCGCGTTCTCGAAGCGCTCGAGCAGCTGGTTGACGTCGGTCGTCGTCGAGCCGGAGCCGCGGGCGATGCGGGCACGGCGCGAGCCGTTGATGATCTTCGGGTTCTCCCGCTCCCCAGGCGTCATCGAGCGAACGATCGCCTCGATACGGTCGACCTCGCGCTCGTCGAAGTTCTCGATCGCGTCGCGCATCTGGCCCATGCCCGGCAGCATCCCGAGCATCTTCTTCATCGAGCCCATGGAGCGCAGCTGCTGCATCTGCACGAGGAAGTCCGCGAGCGTGAAGTCCTGGCCGGCCTCGACCTTCGCGGCCATCTGAGCGGCCTGCTCGGCGTCGAACGCCTTCTCGGCCTGCTCGATGAGCGTCAGGACGTCGCCCATGTCCAGGATGCGCGACGCCATCCGGTCCGGGTGGAAGACCTCGAGGTCGGTGAGCTTCTCGCCGGTCGACGCGAACAGGATCGGCCGGCCCGTGACGCCCGTGACGGACAGCGCAGCTCCGCCGCGCGCGTCGCCGTCGAGCTTCGACAGGACGACACCGGTGAAGTCGACGCCGTCCTCGAAGGCCTTCGCGGTCGCGACGGCGTCCTGACCGATCATCGCGTCGATGACGAAGAGGACCTCGTCCGGCTGCGTCGCGTCGCGGATGTCCGAGGCCTGGCGCATGAGCAGCTCGTCCACGCCGAGCCGGCCCGCGGTGTCGATGATCACGACGTCGTGCTGGCGCTGGCGTGCGGTCTCCACGCCGTCACGGGCGACCTGGACGGGGTCCCCGATGACGGGCCCGTCCTCGGCGTCCGCACCGAACGTGTTGCCCGGGTGCGGTGCGAAGACCGGCACTCCCGCGCGCTCCGCGACCACCGAGAGCTGGGTCACCGCGTTGGGGCGCTGCAGGTCCGCGGCGACGAGGAGCGGGGTGTGCCCCTGGTCCTTGAGCCAGCGGCCCAGCTTGCCCGCGAACGTCGTCTTGCCGGCGCCCTGGAGCCCCGCGAGCATGATCACGGTCGGCGCGGTCTTCGCGAACCGCAGCGTGCGGGTCTGCCCACCGAGGACGCCGACGAGCTCCTCGTTGACGATCTTGACGACCTGCTGCGCGGGGTTGAGGGCGCCCGACACCTCGGCCGACAGGGCGCGCTCGCGCACCTGGCCCGTGAACTCGCGCACGACCGGCACCGCGACGTCCGCGTCGAGCAGGGCACGGCGGATCTCGCGGATGGTCGCGTCGATGTCCGCCTCGGAGAGACGACCCTTGGTGCGCAGGTTCTTGAAGGTCTGCGCGAGCCGGTCGGAGAGCGTGTTGAACACCAGGAGACCTCGGAGGTTCGGGGATCGGAGCGCCCCCAGCCTACCCGGCGGGGTCGGGCTCGCGGGCGCCGGGCGGAGCCGCGCGCGGCGCACCGGGACGTCCACCGGGGCCTTCGCGCAGAGCGAGCATCGTCAGCCCTGTCAGGTCGTCGACGAGCCGCGCCCGCCACGCCGTCCAGCCGCCCGGCCCCAGGGACGACGCGTCGGCCTCCGTCAGGGCGCGCAACGCCTCGAGCAGGTCCGCCCGGTGGTCCACCGCCGTCGCCAGCGCCGCGACGGTCGCCGGGTCGTCCGGGTCCGAGCCCACAGCGAGCCGCGACAGGGTCAGGTGCTCGCGCACGAGGAGCGTGACGTCGTCGCGCACCGCCGGCTCGAAGCCCATCCGGTCGAGGATCCCGGGGACGAGGCGAGCCCCCTCGACGGCGTGGTCCTCGGCGCCCGCGCGCTTGCCGACGTCGTGCAGGAGCGCCGCGAGCAGGAGGGCGTCCGGGAGGGCGACCTGGCGCTTGTCGCGGGAAGCGCGCGCGACGACCTCGACCAGGTGCCGGTCGACGGTGTGGCGGTGGACCGCGGCGCGCTGCGGCCGGTTTCGGACCCCGGACCACTCGGGGATCCAGGTGGTCACGACACCGGCCAGGTCGAGCGCCTCCCAGACCGGGATCTGGGCCGGCCCGCTGCCGAGCAGCGTGAGGAACGCCTGCCGGGCCGCACGCGGCCACGGCTCGGGCGGGGCCGGGCAGCGCGCCAGCGAGCCGACGGACACCGGCGACAGGACGAGGCCCGTGCGCGCCGCGGTCGCCGCGGCGCGCAGCGGGAGCACCGGGTCCGCCTCGGGGTGCGCGTCGACCGCGAGGACGAGCTCGCCGTCGTGCTCGACGAGCCCGTCACCGACGGGGCGCAGCCGGGGCGCCGCTCGCCGGCCCCGGACGAGCACCGGTCGGGCGAGCCGGGGCCGCTGCAGCGACTGGCGGGCACGGCGGACCGTCGTGTCGAGGGCGTAGCTGACCTCCCGCCCGGACTCCGCGAGCCCGGCGAGGAGCGCATCCCCGTCGTCGTAGCCGGCCACCCCGGCGACGTCCTCCAGGTCCTGCAGGACCAGCCGGTTGGTGTGCCGGCGCGCGACGACGTGGACCGCGTCGCGGACGTCGAGCAGGTGGGTCGCGGCGCGGTCCACGTCGCCGTGCGGGCGGTCGGTGAGCCATGTGGCGGCGAGCGCTGACAGCACGACGGCGTCACGGATCCCGCCGCGCGCCTCCTTGAGGTCGGGCTCGATCAGGTAGGCGAGCTCGCCGAACCGGTCGGCGCGCTCCTTCGTGGAGGCGAGGAGCTCCGGCAGACGACGCCGCGACGCCGAGCGCCAGTCCCCCAGCACGGCCGACGCCGCTCGGTGGACCACGACGGCGTCGCCCGCCACGGGCCGCACGTCGAGCCACCCGACGGCCGCGGGCAGGTCCTTGGACGCGACCTGGCGACACTGCGACAGCGTCCGCACCGCGTGGTCGAGCTCGATCTTGGCGTCCCACAAGGGGTACCAGAGCCCCTCCGCGACACGCGCCACGGTCGCGGCGTCGTGGGTCCGGCCGTCGTGGACGAGCACCAGGTCGAGGTCGCTCGCCGGACCCAGGTCACCGCGCCCCAGGCTGCCGACCGCGGCCAGCGCGAGACCCGGGGTCGCGCCGTCGTCGTCGACCGTTCCCTCGACGCCGCCGGTCGCCTGCGTCCAGAGCGTGCCCAGCGCCCCCTCGACGAGCGTGACGAGCGCGGCGCGCCGTGCGACGCCGCTGCGCCCCGGGCCGGAGAGGCGGGTCCCGGTCTCGAGGAGCGCGGACCGCAGGTCCCGGACCCCCACGGGGCCCGGGACCTGCGGCTGCTCCTCGACAGGCTGCTGCCCCCCGGCAGGCTGTCCGTCGGTCATCGGCTAGAGCGCCTCCGCGCCGGTCTCGCCGGTGCGGACCCGGGTGACGGCGTCCACGGGGACGGTCCACACCTTGCCGTCGCCGATCTTGCCGGTCTGCGACGCCGACACGATGGCCTCGGTGACGGCCGACGCGTCCGGGTCGTCGACGAGCACCTCGACGCGGACCTTCGGGACGAGGTCCACGGTGTACTCCGCGCCGCGATAGACCTCCGTGTGGCCCTTCTGGCGTCCGTAGCCGCTCGCCTCCGAGACGGTCATGCCTTTGACGCCGGCGGCCTCGAGGGCCGACTTCACGTCGTCGAGCCGGTGGGGCTGGATGATTGCGGTGACGAGCTTCATGCGGAGATGCCCTCCTTGACGCGGCCGCCGGTGGCGGGGGTGGTGTCGTACGCGGTCTCGCCGTGGAGCGCGAAGTCGACGCCGCCGACCTCGTCGGCCTCAGCGACCCGCAGGCCGGTGACGGCCTTGATGACGAGGCCGATCACGTAGGTCAGGACGAACGAGAAGACGACCGCGATCGCTGCGACCACGACCTGGGTCGCGAGCTGGGTGACGCCTCCACCGTAGAGCAGGCCCCGCTCGGCACCGTCGGGGAACCAGCCGCCCTGCTGGTCCGTCGCCAGGAATCCGATGAGCACCGTGCCGACGATGCCGCCGACGAGGTGGACCCCGACCACGTCGAGCGCGTCGTCGAAGCCGAACCGGAACTTCAGGCCGACCGCGAGAGCGCACAGGACGCCGGCGAACAGCCCGATGATCATCGCGCCGTAGGAGTCCACCGCCGCGGCGGCGGGCGTGATCGCGACGAGGCCCGCGACGACGCCGGACGCCGCGCCCAGCGAGGTGGCCTTGCCGTCACGGAACTTCTCCGTGGCCATCCACGCGAGCATCGCGACGCACGTCGCCACGAAGGTGTTGATCCATGCACGGCCCGCCGTGCCGTCGGCGGCACCCTCGGAGCCGGCGTTGAAGCCGAACCAGCCGACCCACAGCAGGGCGGCGCCGAGCATGACGTAGGGCAGGTTGTGGGGCCGCATCGGCTCCTTCGGCCAACCCTTGCGGCGGCCGAGGATCAGTACGAGCGCGAGACCCGCCGCGCCGGCGTCGATGTGGACCACTGTGCCGCCCGCGAAGTCGATGGGCGTCGACAAGGCGCTCGCGATCGGGCCGTCGCCGCTGAGGAGACCGCCACCCCAGACCATGTGGGCGAGCGGGAAGTAGACCGCCGTGACCCACACGGCCGAGAACGCGACCCAGCTGCCGAGCTTGATGCGGTCCGCGATGGCGCCGGTGATGAGGCCGACCGTGATGACCGCGAAGGTGGCCTGGAAGCCGACCGCGACGAGCGCGGGGACGCCGCTGCCGCCCAGGAGGCTGTTGTCGTCGGTCAGCCCGGCGAGCCCGAAGTACTTGAACGGGTTGTCGACGATCTCGTTGAACCCGCTGGTGTTGCCCGCGAAGGTCATCGAGTACCCGTAGAGGATCCAGATGAAGCCGACGACCCCGGCGGCGACGAAGTTCATCACCATCATGTTGAGGACCGACTTCGAGCGGACCATGCCGCCGTAGAAGAACGCCAGCCCCGGGACGGTCATCATCAGGACGATGACGGCGGACGTCATCATCCAGGCCGTGTTGCCGGTGTCCAGCTTGAAGGCATCCGCTGCCATCAAGGCTCCTGTTGCCATGTGCCCGTCTCTCCCTCCGCCGACCTGGTCGGCCGGTCGGGGACAACGCTCTCGGCGACGCGTTTCGCGCGGTCGCGGAGCGTGTTACGGGCAGGTGACATGCGCCGCCCGGGCGTAAATGTTGGGTTTCGTCGGAGCCGGGACCGGCTCAGACGCCCAGGAGCCCGTCCACGAACGCCTCGGGGTCGAACGGCGCGAGGTCGTCCGGTCCCTCACCCAGGCCGACGAGCTTGACCGGGACACCGAGCTCGCGCTGGACCGCGACGACGATCCCGCCGCGGGCCGTGCCGTCGAGCTTCGTCAGGACGATCCCCGTCACGCCCGCGACCTCGCCGAACACGCGCGCCTGCGTGAGCCCGTTCTGGCCGGTGGTCGCGTCGAGGACCAGCAGCACCTCGGTGAGCGGCGCCTCCTTGGTGATCACGCGCGTGATCTTCCCGAGCTCGTCCATCAGGCCGGCCTTGTTCTGCAGGCGGCCCGCCGTGTCGACGACGACGACGTCCGCGCCGTCCGCCCGCCCCTTCCGGACGGCGTCGAACGCCACGGCGGCCGGGTCCGCGCCGTCACGGTCCGAGCGCACGGTCGGCACGCCGACGCGCGAGCCCCACGTCTGGAGCTGGTCGGCGGCCGCGGCCCGGAAGGTGTCCGCCGCCGCGAGGACGACGCTGCGCCCCTCGGCGACCAGCACCCGGGACAGCTTGCCGATGGTCGTCGTCTTGCCGGTCCCGTTGACCCCGACGACGAGCACCACGGCCGGGACCTCGGCGCCGTCCGGGCCGGGGTGGCGCTCGGTCGCGAGCGAGCGGTCGACCGCCGGGTCGACGATCGCGAGGAGCTCGGAGCGGAGCAGCTCACGCACGGCCGCGGGATCCTTGACGCCCTCGACGCGGACGCGCGCGCGGAGCGCGTCGACGATCTCGCCCGTGGGGCCGGCGCCGACGTCGGCCAGCAGGAGCGTCTCCTCGAGCTCGTCCCAGTCGTCGTCGGTCAGGTGGTCGCGGGACAGGACGGCGAGGAGGCGCGCGCCCAGCGGCGATCCCGACCGGGCCAGACGGCTGCGGAGCCGGACGAGCCGGCCCGCAACCGGCTCGGGCCGCTCGAGCTCCGGCGCGGCCTCGGCCTGTGCCGCTTCGGCGGGAGCCGTCTCCGGCGCGGGCGCCGTGCCGACGGGAACGGGGGAGGGCGGAGCGGTCTCAACAGCGGGCGGCGCTGCGTCGGCGCCGCCCGGCGCCCCGCCCCGACGCGACGCGCCGACCCTCCTGCCGACCAGTCCGGCCACGAGGGCGACGAGCACGACAGCGATGACGATCCACAGCCAGAGGTCCTTCACGCGGACCAGTGTTCCAGGCTCACGGGCACCGGCCCACCCGACTCGCGCCGACCGTCGCCACGGGACGCGTCGTGCGGCGGGGCGGGGTCAGCCCCGAGCGGCGTGCCGCCAGTCGTGCCAGTCGCGGTTGGCGTCGTCCGGCTCGGACCACTCGAAGACCTCGTCGAGCCCGGTGTCGACGACGGGAGGCGCGAGGTGCGCGGCGACGGCCGGGGCGCGGTCGGGGTGGCGCCGGGCCACCCGCTCGGCGCGGATGTCCTGCCAGCCGGCGCGGAAGTCGGTGGCGAAGCCGCGTAGCCCGGTGCCGGGCAGCTCGGGGTTGTCGCGACGCTCCACCCGGTGCACGGCGTAGAGCACCGCGACCGCGGCGACGAGGGCGACGACCATCCAGAACCAGAGCTGCACCACGCATCCAGTATCGGCGTGCAACCTGGCCGCGCACCTCCGGCACCCTGTGCGTATCCGAATCGAGACCCGTCTTCACCCGGGGCACACAACTGCTCCCGATCCGTGACCGGTCCGTGATGTTGGACCGGCCCATGGCCTAGGCCCCCACCGGCTCCTCGGACCGCAGCCGCTGGCTGATCACGGTGGTCACGCCGTCCCCTTGCATCGTCACGCCGTAGAGCGCGTCCGCGATCTCCATCGTGCGCTTGTGGTGCGTGATGACGATGAGCTGGGAGTCGCGTTGCAGCTCGGCGAAGATCTCGAGGAGCCGCCCGAGGTTGGTGTCGTCGAGCGCCGCCTCGACCTCGTCCATGACGTAGAACGGGCTGGGCCGCGCCTTGAAGATCGCGACGAGCAGCGCGACGGCGGTGAGCGACCGCTCGCCGCCGGACAGCAGCGAGAGCCGCTTGACCTTCTTGCCCGCGGGACGCGCCTCGACCTCGATGCCCGTGGCGAGCATGTCGGACGGGTCGGTCAGCACCAGCCGCCCCTCACCACCGGGGAAGAGGCGCGGGAACACCTGCTCGAACTGGGCCGCGGTGTCGGCGTACGCCTCGGCGAAGACGCGTTCGACGCGCTCGTCGATCTCCTTGACGATCTCGAGCAGGTCGGCGCGCGACTTCTTGAGGTCGGCGAGCTGCTCGGTCAGGAACGTGTGCCGCTCCTCGAGCGCGGCGAACTCTTCGAGCGCGAGGGGGTTGACGCGGCCGAGCTGGCCGAGGCCGCGCTCGGCGACGCGCAGCCGCTTCTCCTGCTCGGCGCGGTCGTAGGGCACCTCACGCGGAGGCGCGTCGGACCCGTCGTCGCCGACGCCCTGACCGGCAGGCTCGAGGACCGGGACCCCCCGGTGCGGCCCGAACTCGTCGACGAGCACCTCGGGGTCGAGGCCGAGCTCGTCGACGGCGCGCTGCTGGAGCTGCTCGACCCGCAGCTGCTGCTGGGCGCGGGCCACCTCGTCGCGGTGCGCCACGTCGGTGAGCTCACGCAGCTCACCGGTGAGCCGCTCCACGTCGGCGCGGGCGGCGACGAGCCCGGTCTCGCGCTCGGCGCGGTCGGCCTCCGCGGCGGCACGCTCGTCGGCGGCGCGGGCGACGGCCTGCTCGACGGCGGCGAGCGCGAGCGCGGCTCCCGTGCCGACGGCCTGCGCCCGGGCGACCTGGACCGCCCGCGCCCGCTCACGCTCGGCGGCGACGCGGCGCGCCTCACGCTCGGCGGCGGCCGCGCGGGCGAGCGACTGGGCCCGGCCCGAGAGCGCACGGGCGCGCTCCTCGCTCGTGCGCAGCGCGAGGCGCGCCTCGGTCTCCTGCTGGCGCGCGGCCGTCGCAGCGCCGGCCCGTTCGTCGCGGTCCGTACCGGCCGTCTCGATCGCAGCCTCCGACTCCTCGGGGGCACGTTCGGCCGCCTCGAGGCGGGCGGCGAGGGCGGCGAGAGCCTCGTCCTGCTCGACGAGCGACGACTCCGCCGCGGCGAGCCGGTCGCCTGCGCGCTCGGCCTCCGCCCGGGCGGCGCGCGCGGTGGCGCCCAGGTGACCGAGCTCCTCGGCGACGGCCGCGAGGCGGGCGTCGGACTCGTTGAGGCGGGCGAGGGTCTCCTCGTGCCGTTCGCGCGCGGACTCCTCGGCGCGGGTCGCGCCGGCCAGCTCGAACCGGGCCCGCTCCCCCGCCGCGACCGCAGCGTCGAGGGCCTGGCGGCCTTCTTCCAGCGCGGCCTGCAGGTGCAGGACGCTCGGCGACGACGCCGACCCGCCGGCCGCGTGCGCCCCGGCGAGGAGGTCCCCGCCCGGCGTGACGACGCGCAGGGCCGGGTACGCGGCGACGAGCGCCCGCCCGTGCGCAAGGTCGGGCGCGACGACGACGTCCGCGAGGAGCGCCTCGAGGCCCGCCCTGGCCCCTGCCGCCGCGGTGACGACGTCGGCTGCCCAGCGCGCGCCGTCGGGCAGGGTGACGTCACCGGGGCGCGGGGGCGGGGACCCGCCGGGCTCGCCGACGACGAGCGCGGCACGCCCCGCGTCCTGCTCGCGCAGCCAGCGGAGCGCATCGACCGCGGCGTCGAGCGACTCGACGGCGACGGCGTCGGCGAGCGGACCGAGCGCCGCCGCCACGGCGTCCTCGAACCCCGGCTCGACGGCGACGGTCGCGGCGACCGAGCCGAGCGTGCCGGGCCGGTCGTCGGCGAGCAGAGCGCCGGCGCCGTCCTTGCGGTCGAGGCTGAGCTCGAGGGCCTCGACGCGCGCCGACCACTGGGTGCGGTCGCGTTCGGCGACCGCCGCCTGGTCGCGCAGCGCTGCGACGCGGGCGGCCGCGCTGTCGAGCGCCCGGGTGGCGTCCTCGTGCTCGGTGTCGAGGTCGACCTCACCCGCCTCGTCGCCCACGACCCTCGCCTCGAGCTCGGTGAAGCGCGCGCCTGCCTCCGTGCCCCGCCGCTCCGCCTCGGCGACGGCCTCCCTGAGCCGCCCGAGCTCCGCGTGCGTGGCGTCGACCCGGCTGCGTTGCGCGGCCACCTGGCCGGAGAGCCGTGCGAGGCCCTCGCGCCGGTCGGCCGAGGCGCGCTGCAGGCCGGCGAGAGCACGCTCGGCGGCGGTCGCGGCGTCCTCGGCGGCGCTCCGGGCCGTGACCGCGGCCTCGAGCGCGGCCCGCGCGAGCTCGACCTCGCTCGTGAGCTCGCGCTCCGCGTCCCGGGCGCGCTCCGCCTGCGCCTCGAGGTCGTCGGGGTCGGCGCCGCGCTGGACCGGTTCCGCCGAGCCGAGCAGCCGCTGCCGCTCCGCGGCGAGGGTCTGCGTGCCGCGCAGCCGCTCGCGCAGCGCCGACAGGCGGTAGTAGGTGTCGTTGGCCTCGGCCACGGCCGGGCTCGCCGCGGCGGCCGCCTGCTCGAGCGCGGCCAACGCCTCGCGGCCCGCCGCGAGCGCCTCCTCGACGCGGGTCTGCTGCTCGCGCAGCGCCGTCTCGCCCGCGAGGTCCTGCTCGAGGGACGCGATCGACTGGGCCAGGTCGTCCGCGAGGAGCCGCGACCGGGCGTCGCGCGCGTCCGCCTGGATCACCTGGGCCTTGCGCGCCACCTCCGCCTGCCGGCCGAGCGGCCCGAGCTGGCGCCGCACCTCCGCCGTGAGGTCCGCGAGCCGCGTGAGGTTGCCCTGCATCGCGTCGAGCTTGCGGACCGCCTTCTCCTTGCGCTTGCGGTGCTTGAGGACGCCGGCCGCCTCCTCGACGAAGCCGCGGCGCTCCTCGGGCGTCGCCCGCAGGACGGCGTCGAGCTGGCCCTGTCCGACGACGACGTGCATCTCGCGCCCGATGCCCGAGTCGGACAGCAGGTCCTGGATGTCGAGGAGCCGGCAGGACGAGCCGTTGATCGCGTACTCGCTGCCGCCGCTGCGGAACAGCGTGCGGCTGATCGTGACCTCGGCGTACTCGATCGGGAGCGCGCCGTCGGCGTTGTCGATGGTGAGCGAGACCTCGGCGCGGCCGAGCGGCGGGCGGCCGGCGGTGCCGGCGAAGATGACGTCCTCCATCTTGCCGCCGCGGAGCGACTTGGCGCCCTGCTCGCCCATCACCCAGGCGAGCGCGTCGACGACGTTCGACTTTCCCGAGCCGTTCGGGCCAACCACGCACGTCACGCCGGGCTCGAACCGCAGCGTCGTCGCCGACGCGAACGACTTGAACCCGCGGAGCGTGAGGGTCTTGAGGTGCACGGGCCGAGCCTAGTTCGGGAGGCGCGGGATCCCGGGGACCTCGGCCTCTCGCCGGGTCGGCCGGGGTACCACGGGGAGGGCCGCGACGGGCCGGGCCGTCACAGGCCGGGGAACCAGAGCCCGATCTCCCGCTCGGCCGACTCGGCCGAGTCGGAGCCGTGCACGAGGTTCTGCTGGACCTTGAGGCCCCAGTCGCGGCCGAGGTCGCCGCGGATGGTGCCCGGGGCCGCGGCGGTCGGGTCGGTCGCCCCGGCGAGCGAGCGGAAGCCCGGGATGACGCCCTGGCCCTCGGCGACGACGGCGACCACGGGGCCGGACTTCATGAACTCGACGAGCGGGCCGTAGAAGGGCTTGCCCTCGTGCTCGGCGTAGTGGGCGGCGAGGAGCTCGTCGGTCGCGGTCAGCAGCTGGACGGCCGCGAGCGTGTAGCCCTTGGCCTCGACCCGACGCAGGATCTCCCCCACGAGACCGCGGCGGACGCCGTCGGGCTTGACGAGGACGAGGGTGCGTTCGGTGCTGTTCGGCGTGCTCATGGGCCACACCCTACCGGCGCGGCAGAGCCCGTCAGGACCTCGCCCGACGTCGCCGTCAGTCCGTCTCGGCTCCGCCCGAGCGCCGCGCGCCGCGCTCTCGCGGCGGGACGTTGGGGGCCGTCTCGGGATGCTCGGCGTCGTAGGCCGCGCGCTCGGCGTCGACCCTCCCGCCGAGCCGCAGGGCGGCTACCCAGAGCACGGCGAAGATGCCGCCCGCGAGGAACATGAACGGCACCGCGAAGCCTCCCGCGATGACGGGGACCTGTACGACCGTTCCCGCGACGTATCCCCCGGGGGCCGTCACCAGCCGCGAGAGGACGAGCAGGACGACCGACAGCACGAGGCCGACGGTCCAGATGACCGCGCCGCTGGGCGGGTCGAACAGCGGCCAGGCCTTCGGGACGGTACGCAGCCCGTACGCGACCAGGGTGCAGAAGAAGACGACGAACGCCTCGAGCAGCAGGACCGTCTGCGTGAACTGGGGCTTGGCCGGGGACCGGGGCTTGATGCGTTCGCCCGGGAGCGGCACGTCCTTGGGCAGGGTGCGACGCTGGGGCTCGGGCCGCCCGGGGCCGTCGGAGGGGGTGCTGCTCACCGCTCCAGGATACGGGCCCGCGCTGCGCGCCCGGGCGCGTCACGCCTCGCCGAAGCCGCCCTCGATCGCACCGGCGACGGCGTCGAGCGCCTCGCCCGCCTGCGGTCCCCGCGCGGTGACCTCGACCTCCTGGCCTCCCGTCGCCCCGAGGCCCATGAGCTCGAGCACGCTCGCGGCCTCGACACCGCCCACCGTGACGTCGGCGTCGAAGCCCGACGCGGTCCGGGCGAGCTCGGCGGCCGGACGCGCGTGCAGGCCCAGCGGGTTGCGGATCGTCACCGTCCGGCGCAGCACCTCCGCCGGACCGACGGGTGCCCCGGGACCTGCCAGGCCACCGCCTTCGGTGGGCGGGGACGCCGGCGGCGCGCCCGGGCTCCCCGTCGGCGTGAACGAGCGCCCGGCGTCCTCCGCGACCCGCAGGACCGCGTCGGCGCTCTCCCCCCCGTTCGCGGCCACCGCCGCGGCCACGGCACCCTCGACGAACGGCGCGGTGGCCAGGTGGACGCGCGCCTCGTCGTCGGAGTCGAGGAACTCGGTCACCGACTCGACCGTCAGGATCGCCGAGCCGAGGTCCGCGAGCACGACGACGCCGTCGGCGGCGGCCAGAGCCCGCGCGAGGGCCTCCTGGACGCGGTCGAAGTCGGTGCCGAGCCCCCCGTCGGGCATGCCGCCGGCGGCCTCGATGGTGACGGCTGGGGCCATCTGCGCGGCGAGCCGTGCCGTGCCGCGCGCGAGCTCGTCGGCGTGCGAGACGAGGACGAGCGCCGTGCGGGGGCGGGCCGCGCCCGGGTCCGTCACGACTCGGGCCCCGCTGCCGTCGTCGTCACGCCGTCCTCCGACCCCGACGCAGCGACCCCGGCCGCGAGCACGAGCGCCGTGGAGGCTGCGCCCGGGTCCTCGTGCCCGATGCTGCGCTCGCCGAGGTAGCTGGCACGGCCCTTCGTCGCGAGGAGCGGGATCGTCGCCTCGGCCCCCTTCTGAGCCGCGTCGGCAGCGGCGGCGAACACGGCGCGCGCGTCGCCACCCGCGTCAGCCGCCTGGACCGCGGCCTGCACGGCCGGGCTGAGAGCATCGACCATCGTCTTCTCGCCCACGGTCGCCTTGCCGCGCGCCTGGACGCCCTCGAGGGCGCCCTCGAGGACGGCGACCACGCCGCGGCCGTCGAGCTCGGGCAGGTCCGCGAGCTTCGCGGCCCGCAGGAACGCCGTGCCGTACAGCGGGCCCGCCGCGCCCCCGACCGTGGACATCAGCGTCGTCGCGACGAGCTTGAGCACGTCGGAGACGTGCTCCGGCGGCTCCGCGAGGGCGTCGAGCTTCGCGACGACCGCGGTGAAGCCACGGTTCATG
>Ga0164241_10003390_pt1 | contig 16138 bp, 14 predicted proteins | sample OricomyardsoilBY_FD_108780 | JGI IMG/M metagenome (GOLD analysis project Ga0164241, IMG submission 108780) | Backyard soil microbial communities from Emeryville, California, USA - Original compost - Back yard soil (BY) | ecosystem: Environmental > Terrestrial > Soil > Unclassified | place: USA... | reverse complement strand
CGCGACCTTCGCGACCGATACCGATTCCGACATCTTGGCGGTGCGCTAGTGGAACGCTACGAGGACGGGCCGGACTGGCTTTGCGCGGCGTTGGTCGAGCCGCACGCCGGTGTCGCCCCGATGCTCGAAGGCCGAGGCGGAGCCATGGTGCCGGACGCGGACACGGCGCTGGACCTCTTCCTCGACTGGGCCGACGTTCTCGACGACGCGACGATGGCAACGCTCGACCAGGCGTTGTCCGAATGGGTCGATGGACGTTGGGGCGTGTGGCGGCCCGATGATGCGGCCGACGCGGTGCTCATCGCCCAGGCATGGGAACGGGCATGCGACGTCGCCGTGCAGCTGCGACGGGTGGATGGGCTGCGCGCTCAGCTTCGCTCGCGGGTCGAGGACCGCATGGAGTACCTCGCCCCGCTGTCGTCCTCGCCCAGCCGTGATCCACTCGGTCGTTTCCTGGCCGCCGTCGGGACGCGCCAGGTCGATTCGCATCTCGCTCCGGTGTGGTGGCGGATCGCTCGTCTGCCCGACGACGTCCCCCTGCACCACCTGCGCTACGCCCTGAACGGGATCAGGTGGCTGCCCGTCGTCGAGGCCAGTCACCAAGGCCGGTTCCGACCGGAGCTCGTCGACTTCCTGGTGACCGTCGAGGCGTCCCTGGGACGCCTCGTGGGCGAGCGGCGTCTCACCAGCGAGCGGGGGCGTCGGACCTTCCTGCAACTCGGGCGTCGAGCACGTTCGCTGTATCCCAAGGTGGACTGGTGGCTGCCCCACGTGGAGTCCCTCGACCTGAGCGCGATGGCGGGCTCGTGGATGGCCGAGCTCTTCCCGGAGGTCGACGACGCGTGTGACGCCGACCCCTCGGCCCCGGACAGGGTGGAGCGTCCAGGGCTCGTCACGGTGCGCAAGCCACGTCAGGACGAAGAGCACGACTTCATGGTTCGCAGCGTGGACCTGCGGAAGCAGCTCCGCGCCGATGTGGAGGCTCACGGGGGCCCCCGCCCGGTGACCCTCGAGCTGGTGGAGGCCCTCCTCGTCTCCCAACGCCGCTACGCCAAGCAGACCGGCAACGGGAGCCCGTTGGCGCAATCGCTCTGCAGCTTCGCCTCGCCCCTGCGGCACGGCCGGCCTGGCCTTGCCGCCGCGTGGGCGCGAGAAGCGGTCCAGTGGGAGCCGTGGACCACCTATCCCTGGACGATCCTGACGCGCGCGGTGCTCGCCAGTGAAGGCCCTCGCGAGGCGCTCGAGGTCGCGTTCCAAGCGGTGGACCGCGTGCCGCACCAGCAACCCACCTGGCACGAACTTGGTCAGGTGCTCACCGAGCTGCATTGCCTCGATCAAGCCGAGGAGGTCTTCCTTGCCGAGATCGAGCGATTCGGCGACGTCGTCCAAGGTCTCCACTCGCTCGGGAGCCTGTACCTGCGAAGGGGACAGATCGCGGACGCGCAGGACTGCTTCGAGCGGGTCCTGGTGGTGGAGCCGACCAACTGGCGTGGGTTGAGCGGGCTCGCAAGCAGCTACCGGCACGCGGGGACACCGGAGCGGGCGATCATGCTCCTGGAACCGCATCTGACGGGTGCGAGCGCCGCGGGTGCCAGGAGCTTGCAACGTGAGTACGACCGGGCGAGGCGAGGCGAGGACCCGCGCCGCGCCGACCGCAAGGACCGGCGCTCCGACGACGCCGAGGTCGCCTCTGTCCTCAGCGTGGACGATCCCCGGACCCAGCTCCATCAGGCACGCCTGCTCCGGCGCGTGGCCGTGCGTCGTGGGGATCCGAGCCTGGCCCGCGCGGCGAAGGCCCTGCTCGAGGGGCGCGGCGACGAGCCGGACGTCGTTGCCGAGCAGGCCTTGATCGATGCTGAGCTGGGAGAGTTCGAAGCGGCGGAAGCGCTTGCGTCACGTGGTCTCGATCGTGCCCCCGGGGACTTGTCGTTGCGCTATGTCCGCGGGCATCTGGCGGTGCGCACGATCGAACGGGACCGACCCGAGTACTCGCCGGGACGGATGGCCGAGATCATGACGGCGCTTCGGCCGTTGAGTGACCTCAACCCGGCCGCTGGTCCTCTGGTCGAGCTGCAGGCGGCCCGTGCTTCGCTGGGCATGGTCGACGGTGCGGCGGTGCTGAGCGAGCAGCGCAAGCGCCTTGCCCGCCTCGTCGAGTGGCAACCGCAGGAGCAGTCGGAAGAGCGTGGATGGTGGGAGCAGCGGGTTCGCAAGAGCATGTTCGACGACCGCGGTATCCGCGACGCGCGCATGCTGACCGAAGGGCTCATCGTCGACGCTCGCGGACGAGTTCCCGAAGCGTCGCGATTCCTCGACCAGCTTCAGGAGGAGTTCGTCAGTCGCGTCGCCGTCTCCTGAGGGTCCGCCGGCTCCGGGCAGGCGGGCGCGCTCAGCCCGGGCGGGCGAGCAGGACGGTGCGGTCGCCGTTGTGGAAGTCGGGGTCGTGCCCGTCGCCCGGTTGCGCCCGGGTGACGTCGGGGAAGCCTGCCGCGGTCGCCATCAGGCGCAGCGCGGCGGGATTCGGGCAGAACGACAGCGCCCCACCGAACGACGCGAGCGGGTTCGTCGGATGGTCGTTCTCGAAGTGGACGGCGAGCACCGCGTCGGTCGTCTCGAAGGCCTGCCGCGCCCCGAAGCCGAACAGCGCCGGCGTCTCCACCCGGGCGGTCTGGCTCTCGATCGCGCACAGTCCGCCGGTGACGGCGTGGGCCAGGCGCAGGACGCCCATGGGGTGCTCGACGTGGTAGATCAGCCCGAGGCACAGGACGACGTCGAACTGCCCGAGCACCTCCGGATCGAGGTCCAGGACGTCGGAGGTCACGAACCGCAGGCGCTCCGGATCGATGCGCAGGTGGTCGCGGACCAGCTCGGCGCGGCGGACGCTCTGGGCCCGGATGTCGACGCCCACGACCTCGTGCGCGCCCCAGTCGAGCAGGCGGTGCGCGAACCAGCCCTCGCAGCACGCCAGGTCCAGGGCGCGGGCCGAGGGGCCCGCCGCCGCGAGCGCCTCGCGCACCGGCCCCTCGATCAGCGACGCGCGCGTGGCGTGGATGCTCTCGAGGGAAGGGTGGATGAGCGGCGTGCGGCGCGGGCCGAGCTGCCACGAGTACATCCAGGCCGGCTCGCGGCCGATCTCGTCGAGCAGGTCGGGGGCGAGCGCCGCCGTCATGCCGTGTCCGTCCGGGTCGCCGCGGTCATGGGCGCCATCATCGCGCAGCCGTCGCGTCCGCGTCGGCCTCGCGTCGCCGGCGATCGATCTCGGCCTCGAGGGCGGCGATCTCCCGCAGCGCGGCCCGGACCGGCGGCTGGTCGTCGACGGCGCCGGGCGCCGAGAGCGCGGCCGCACGGTCCGCCGTCGCCGCGAGCGCCGCCGTCCGGTGGTCGGCGTTCGCGCGGGCCTCGGCGTCCGCGAGGGCGAGCTGGCGGTGGAAGGCCCGCCCCTCGCGCCGGTCCTGCGGGGCGACCTCGGCGAACGCGTCGGCGGCCAGCGGGTCGCCTGCGGCGCGTCGCCAGACGCCGAAGCCGAAGCCCTGGTCGGGGTGGACCATGGTGACGCCGGTGGGGCGGAAGGACACGGCGTCGAAGCCGCGGCCCGCGTGGACGTCGAGCCACCAGCGGGAGACGAAGCGCAGCGGGCCGCCCTGCGCGTCCGGCCGGTCGAAGCCGAGCACCAGCAGCCCGGTGCCCTCCTCGTCCCACGCCTCCCCGGCGGGGCCGTGCCAGGCCCAGGCGCCCGGGCCGGCGAGGACCGCGGCGAGCAGGCCTCCGGGGCGCAGCACGCGGTGGGCCTCGGCGAGCAGCGGGGCCCACCCCGCCGTCCCGCGGGCGAGGGCGCGCGGGATCCACACCACGTCGGCGCTCGCGTCGGCGAGCGGCAGGGGGAGGGCGCCGTCGTGGATCGTCGCGTCCGGGGCGAGCGTCCGGGCGACCGTCGCCGCGTCGGCCTCAGGCTCCCAGGCGTGGAGGACCCCCGGCCAGCGCGCGGCGAGCTCCTGCAGCGCGGTGCCCGGCCCGCAACCCAGCTCGACCAGAGTCGCGCCGTCGGCGATCGCGGCCTGCGGGAGCGACGCGAGCAGCTCGTCGACGAGCGCGGCGGCGTGCCGCAGCCGCGTGCGGTGCGGGTCGGCGGGATCCCACCAGCCGGCGGAGACGTGATCTGCGTACCAGCGGCTGCCGGTCGGGGCCACGTCCTGCAGCGGCCACCACGCCTCAGCGAGAGCCGGTACGGGCGTGCGCCCGGTGCGGCGGGGCCTCACTCCGGCCACCGCCGGCCGATGGCCCGGACGCCGCGCTTGGCCGCGCGGCGGACGTGGGAGCTCAGCGGCACGGGCGGCGGGGGCGGCGGGGGGACGGTGGCCGCCGCCTCGCGGACCGCGTCGGCGAGGCGCTGCTCGGCCCGGGCCCGCTCGGCCTCGATCGCGGCCGCGTGCTTGCCCTCGAGGGCCCGGAAGGCCTGCTCGGCCCGCTCGGCCCGGGCGTGCTCGGCGGTGAGCCGGGCCTGCGTCTCCGCGAGCTCGTCGGCGGTGGCGTATGTCTGCGACACCAGCGCCCCGATGTCCAGGCCGGCGGCCAGCGCGCCGGTCGGCTCCAGCGCCGGCAGCGTCTCGTCCCCGGCGAGGGCGACGGCGTACAGCGGCTCGGTCGGTCCCGCGGTCCACACGAGCGGCGGGGAGACGACGGCCGGTCCGTCCCCGGGCGCGAGGTCGATGACCGAGGCCTGCGCGGAGTGCTGCCACCGTAGGTCGACGTGGGCGAACCGGGCGCGCAGCAGGGCCTCGAGCTGGCCGGAGTCGATCTCCGCGACGTGGTGGGGGTTGTGCACGGAGATCGCGCCGGGCACCGGCGTCGAGATGGCCAGGACGCCGCCGGGGCGCAGGACGCGCTTGAGCTCGTCGAGCAGCCGGTCCTGCTCGGCGATGTGCTCGATCGCCTCGAAGCAGACGACCAGGTCGAACGACGCGTCCGCGAATGGCAGGTCGAGGAGGTCGCCGAGGATGAACTCCAGGCCGGCGTGCGCCTGTTCGCGCGCCTCGATGATCGCGCCGGCGAACGCGTCGATCCCGGTGACCGTGCGGGCCCCGGCCCGGCTCAGCATGTGCGCGCCGTAGCCGACCCCGCAGGCGGCGTCCAGGACGTCCGCGCCGTCGGCCAGAGGGGCGGTCCAGCGGTAGCGGGCGACGTGCTCCACGTGGGTGAGCGAGCCGGGTGAGACGCGCGGGTCGAGCCGCTCGGTGAACCCCGCCCACGGCCGCGGGCGGCCCTGGCGCCGGCCGGGATCGGTGGTGACCTCGACGACCCGGCGGTGCTCGACCGTGATCCCGTCGGCGGCGGTCGCGGTGACGACCACCTCCGCCGGTCCGGCGGGCAGCCCGGTGGTGGAGCCCATCGCGACGAAGCCGCGGATCTCGCCGATGCCGAGCGCGGCGGTGACGTCGGGCCGCCAGCCGCTGGGGACGACCTCCGAGGGCCGGCCGCCGACGGTGACGGTGAGCTGCGGCGGGCCGTCGGGCGACCACGCCCAGCCCTCGACGATGACCTGGTCGCGGACCGTGGGCCGCTCCCCGTCGCCGGGGCGATCCACCGAGAGCTGCGTCGACGTCGTGACGGTCGTCATGAGCACCTGACCCTATAAGCGCCACCCCGGTCGCGCTTCCAGCGCTCCCCGAAGCGGGCGATGTCACCCTCGTGCACGCCGTGGCGGTACGTGGCCGATTCGAGGTGCTCCAGCTCCGCGCCCGGGCACCACGCGATGCGCCAGCCGTCCTCCTGGATCCGGAAGCACAGGTCGACGTCGCCGTAGACGTGGACGTAGTCCTGGTCGTGCCCGCCGACGGCGGCGAACGCCTCGCGCCGGACGAGGAGGCAGGCGCCGGTGACCGCCTCGGGGTTGCCGGGGACGAGCAGCTCGAACCGGTGCCCGGGCGCGTCGGCGGGAGCGTCGTGGTAGAGGTGCCCCGTCCCCTCGCCGATCTGCACGCCGGCGTGCTGGATGCGGCCGTCCGGGTGGCGCAGCAGCGCCCCGGCGACGCCGACGCCCGGGAGCGTGACGACCTCGGCCATGCGGGTCAGCCAGTCCGCGCGCAGGGGGCTGACGTCGTCGTTGAGGAAGAGGATGAGCTCCTCGGTCGTCGCGTCGGCCCCGAGGTCGACGGCGCGCTGGTAGTTGAACGGCTCGCCGATCGGGTACCGCACCACCGTCGTCGGCACGGGCGCGTCGGCGGCCACGCGGGCCATCGCCTCCGGGTCGTCCGCGGAGTCGACGAGTACGACGCGGAGGGGGCCGTAGTCCGTGCGCTCGGCCAGCGCGGCGAGGCAGTGGGCGGCGAGCTCCGGCGTCCGCGAGGGAACGACCGCGGCGACGGCCGGGAGGTCGTCCAGGGGCCAGCGGACGTCTCGCAGGCCGGCGACCGGACCGGGCGCGATCGCGACGGGGCGGCCGCGCCGCGCGGCGAGGCGCTCGACCGCCGCCCGGGCCGCGTCGTCGTCCACCGGCAGGCGGACCGCCGGGGTGAGGGCGAGGACGTGCGGCAGGGCGATGGTCTGGAGCCGGCGGTCCACGAGCTCCAGCGCGAGGCCGTAGAGCCCGGCGTCCGCGGGGAGCGCGTCGCAGAGGACGTCGGCCGCGCGCGGGCCGACCGCGAGCAGCGGGCCGATCTGGTCGATGGCGGGCAGGGCGTCACTCTGGAAGGCGCGCTTGCGCCAGCGCAGCCAGCGGTCCTCCCCGATGAGCGCCGCCTCGTCGCCGATCACGACGTCGGGGGTCGAGGATCCGGCGAAGGCCGCCGCGATCTGCTTGACCGCCCCGGGGCCGGGCGTGCAGCCGTCGGCGAGGATCACCAGGGGCGGCCCGCCGAGGGCCGTGCGCGCGAGCGCCTCCTCGAACCCGGGATCCCCGAGGGCGCACAGGCCGACGTCGCCGGCGTCGCCGGTGGGGGAGGTCCACCACGCGACGGGCTGGCCGAGCGCGACGGTCAGCAGGAGCGTGTCGGTGACGACGTCGCCTCCGGCGAGCGTGCCGGTCACGGTGATCGTGTGGACGCCGGGCGGCAGGCCGCGCGTGTCGCACCAGGCGCTGACGAACACGTCGTCGCCGACGGTGCGGGCCCCGGTCGCGGTCGGGCGGCCGTCGACGTCGACGACGAGGGAGGCGAACGCGCCGGACGGGGTGGCGGAGGCCGTGACCCACTCCAGCGCGCCGCCCCGCGCGGGCCGGCCGTGAGGGCTCTGGATGGCGATGCGCGGTTCGGTCTCCTGCACTGGGGCGACCCTATCCGATTGCGTTAGCCTCACCGACCGTGATCGTCTTCCTCGTCGCCGTCGCCGACCAGTCCCGCTTCGACGCGATCGCCGCGCCCGGGATCGAGCGGGTGCGCGAGCCGGACTCGCTCGTGGTGACGGTGCGGCCGGAGCCGGGCTGCGGGCCGCAGCGCGCGCTGAACGCGGCGCTCGACGAGCTCGTCGACCAGCCCGACCTGGAGGCCGTCGTCATCCTCCACGAGGACGTCGAGCTGGTGGGCCTCGACACCGCCGCCGTGGTGCGCGACGCGTTCACGGATCCGGACGTGGCGATCGCGGGGGCGATCGGCGCGCAGGGCGTCCCGGGCCTGGCCTGGTGGGCGGGCATCCCGATCGGCGCGACCGGCACCGAGCACGTGCCCGACGGCCGCATCGCGGGCGTGATCCACCGAGGCCCGGTGGACGCGGTCGACGGCCTCGTGCTGTGCCTCAGCCCGTGGGCGGTGCGGATGCTGCGGTTCGACGAGGCGCTGGCCGCCGACTTCCACGGCTACGACATCGACCTCTGCTTCCAGGCGCGCTACCACGGGCGCCGGGTCGAGGTGATCCCGCTGGCGGTCCACCACCGTCACCGGGCGCTGTTCACCGACACCGAGCGGTGGGTGCGCAACGAGCTGCGCTTCCAGCATCAGTGGATCGACCACCGCCCGATCTCCGAGCGCCGCCATCAGGCGCTGGCGCCGCCGGCGAGCCCGCCGGCCTGACGGTTCAGCGGGCGGGCGGAACCGGGCCGGCCGCGCGTGCGGCCTCCAGCTCGGCGTGCCGCTGGGCGAGCTCCGCGAGCCGCCCGGGCGTGCGGGCGGCCAGGTCGGCACGCCCCTGGTGCACCGCTCCGACGGCCTCGGCGGCCTGCTGGTCGAGCACGGCGCGGCGCATGAGGGCGTCCTCGCGCAGCAGCCGCAGCTGCGCGGCCTGCGCCCGGCCCTCGGCGACGCCGTCCGCGCCGGTGTCGAGCAGGTCGTCCTCGTCCACGGCCTCGGGGCGCGCGCGGGAGACGACGATGTCGTGCGGCCACGGCTGGCCGGTGATCCGCGGGGTGTGGGAGACGATGTCCAGCGCCCGGCCCCAGCGCTCCGCGACCCAGCCCGGGTCGTGCGTGGTGACGGGGCCGCCGTGGTCCCAGTCGTTGCCCAGGACGCGGCCGTACATCCCCGGGTCGTCGGGGCTGGGGAGGCGCAGCTCGGCGGCGGTCTGCGGGCCGATGACGGTGGTGAGGAGGATCCCGCCCGGGGCCAGGACGCGGCGCAGCTCGAGCAGCCAGCCGGCCCAGTGGTCGACGATGTGGGTGAACACCGACAGCGCGTAGACGAGGTCGAAGTGGCCGTCGGGGTAGGGCAGCCCGGGGGTCTCCTCGCACTGCCGCGCGTGGATCCACGGCTCGCCGTTGGCCTGGAGCCAGTCGATGCTCGGGCCGTCGATGTCGACGCCGTGCAGGTCGCCGTCCTCCCCGACGACGTTCACGAGATGGCGCAGCACGCGGCCCGCGCCGCAGCCGAAGTCCAGCACGCGCGCGCCGTCCAGCGTGACGTCCGCGGGCAGCTGCTCGCGCATCGTCCCGACGAGGAACTCGCCCTGGCGCAGCCACGCCTCGGCGGGATCGTCCGCCCACCACGGGGCGCGGCGGAGCTGCCGCTCGGCGACCGCGCTGGTGGACGTCGTCGCCCCGACGCGCTCGCGCAGCGCCAGCGGCGGCAGGGGCAGCGAGCGGCCCGTCGGTCGTTCGGCGTGGGTCGCTTCGGGCGGCACGGCGCGAGTATAGGTGGACAACCCGGGTTGTCTAGATCGACCCGCCCGTTCGCCAAGTTGTTGCCACCCCTCGGCAACAACTTGGCGAACGTCCTGCGGTCGGACTAGATCGCCGCTCCGGGAGCCCCTGCTGTCTCGCTGCGCCGTTCACCCCACCGCCGCCACCAGGCCCGCCGCGTCTTGGCCGGCTCGGTCGCGGCACGGGCCTCGACGTCGAAGTAGAGGAGCGTCTCGCCGAGCGCGGTGTACGGGATCAGGAGGGCGAAGATCAGCGAGCCCAGCAGGTTGATCCAGAACAGCGGCAGCGCGGTGAAGATCAGCGCGAACGTGAGGACCGGGCCCACCACGACGCCGATCACGTTGAAGAACAGGACGGCGCGGGCCGTGTGCCACCAGCGACCGCGCACGAGCCGCGTGCTCTCGCGGAACGCCCGGCGGACGGAGCTGTCCTCGAACAGGATCCGCTGCTGCACGAACGCCCAGTCGACGAGCTTCCAGAGGGCCAGCGGGATGCCGACGATCGTCGCGAGCAGCACGAGCAGCATCACCGTGACCGCCAGCTCGGCGAGCACGACCCGCCAGAAGCGGGCGAGCATCCCGCGCCACGAGTCGGTGAAGCCCGCCGCGCCGGTCAGCACCAGGGAGCGGACGAAGACGATGACCACCGCGGAGACGATCGCCATCGCCACCGGCCGGGAGAGGGTGTTGAGCAGGTCGCCGACCGCCTCCCAGGCCCCGGAGGGGCCGGCCGAGATCGCGGCGACGGCGTACTGCGCCCCGCCGACGATGGGGATCGCGACCGCGGCGATGAGCAGCAGCGGGCGCCAGTGGCGGCCGTAGAGCTGGCGGGCGGCCCGCACCAGCTGCCCGAATGCGCGGCGCGTGCGCAGCTCCCGCAGGTCGATCGGGCCCCAGCGCGTGAAGCCGACGAACAGCAGCACGATCGCGGCGAGCACCGCCAGCGTCGCGATCGCCTCCCCGGGCGACTTCGCGTCGAGGTTGACCAGGTCGGAGACGCCGGCCACGGTGGCGCAGAACGCGTCGGTGATCTGCGGCCCCGCCACGGTGCCGCCCGGCATCCGGTTGCTGGAGCGGCGCTGGGCCTCCATCCACGACCACGGGTGCTTCCACTCGTGCTTGGTCTGCGGGCCGGTGGGGCCGTCGTTGAACCCCGACTCCTTCTGGCCCCAGTGCCCGTAGTAGCTGAGCCACGCGAACGCGCCGGTGTCGGTGACGCGGTCGGGGAGCAGCACCGGCTGGGGGCGGACCTCGCGCAGCGGGGCGCTGGTGTCGTCGCAGCCCAGGCCCGAGCCGTGCTCCCCGTTCTCGACGTAGACGGCCGAGTCGTAGAAGGTCGCGTGCGAGCCGGCGCCCGGATAGACGATCGGGTGCGTGCCCTCCTTCTGGACCTTCGCATCGTCCCAGTTGGCCTGCTCGCCGCCCGCGTGCTGGAACAGGATCATCTTGCTCGGCGGCACGCCGTCGCGCAGCGCGGCCGCCGGCGAGGCCGCGTCGAAGCCGAGCTGCATCCCCTCCCAGTCGCTCTCGTGCAGGTCGTTGAACTGGTTGAAGTACCAGTAGAAGAAGAACTGCAGGACGAACCCGGGGTAGCCGCGCTCGCGCGCGATGTGCGCGTAGGTGACGGCGGGCGCCCGCCCCTCCCGCTTGATCTTCCGGAACGCGCGGGCGTAGACGCACGTGTCGCCGAGCGGGCTGCCCTCGAGGTTGAGGTAGTGGTCGGGCCCGAGGCCGGCGATGTCGGCCGCGGTCGGCGCCCGCCGGATCGGCGTCTCGCGCTTGCCCGGGCCGCCCCGGTCCAGGGTGACCGTGGGGTTGCCGAGCGTGATGTCCACCGTCGTCGGCTCGTACTGCTCCCCGGTGGTGTCGCAGGGCGGATCGGTCTCCTTGCGCACCATCACGATCGGCGCGTACAGGTCCGCCAGGCGCTGGGCGGCGGCGTCGATCCGGGGCGCCGTGGGGGCGGACGTCTCGGTCGGCGTCGCCGCGGGCGCGGCCGGCGGGATGAGCAGCAGCAGCGCGGCCACCGCCCCGACCAGCGACCAACGACACCGGCGCGCGTTCACCGTCCCAACCTACCGCGCGTCCCGTCGAACCAAACCGCCAGCAGCGGCTAGGCTCGGGCGATGCGCTTCCTCCTGAACGTCATCTGGCTCGTCTTCGGAGGGCTGCTGCTCGCGCTCGGCTACGCGCTGATCTCCCTCGTCATGTTCCTGCTGATCGTGACCATCCCGTTCGGGCTGGCGTCGCTGCGCATCGCCGGCTTCTGCCTGTGGCCGTTCGGCCGCACGATCGTCCAGAAGCCGACGGCGGGCGCGGCGTCGGCGATCGGCAACGTCCTGTGGATCGTCCTGGCCGGCTGGTGGCTGGCCCTCGGCCACCTGATCACCGGGATCGTGCAGTGCGTGACGATCATCGGGATCCCGCTCGGCCTGGCCAACTTCAAGCTGATCCCGATCTCGCTGACGCCGCTCGGGCGGGACGTCGTCTCCACCGACCAGGCCGCGGGCGGCGCGACCGTGCCGTCGTCCTGGTGATCGCGGGTCGTCTTCCCCTCCCAGCCGGGTCGTCCGGTGTGCGAACCTTGACGTCGACCGAACGACCACCCGGCGAGCCGACCGAAGGAGCACGCAGATGAGCGAGACGACCGAGACCGCGATCCTGGCCGGAGGCTGCTTCTGGGGCGTCGAGGAGCTCGTGCGCAAGCTGCCCGGCGTCCTCTCGACGCGCGTGGGGTACACCGGCGGCCAGGTCGCCAACGCGACGTACCGCAACCACGAGGGCCACGCCGAGGCGATCGAGATCGTGTTCGACCCGGCGACGATCTCCTTCCGCGACCTCCTGGAGTTCTTCTTCCAGATCCACGACCCGACGACGCTGGACCGCCAGGGCAACGACCGCGGCTCCAGCTACCGGTCGGAGATCTTCTTCACGAGCGACGAGCAGCGCAAGGTCGCGCAGGACACGATCGCCGACGTCGACGCCTCCGGGCTGTGGCCCGGGCCGGTGGTCACGAAGCTCTCGGCGGCGGGCCCGTTCTGGGAGGCCGAGCCCGAGCACCAGGACTACCTGCAGCGGATCCCCAACGGCTACACCTGCCACTACGTGCGGCCGGGGTGGAAGCTCCCGCACCGCGCCGAGGCGACCGCGGATACCGCGTCGTGACCCCGCTGGCGCAGGATCTGCCCGCGCTCACCGGCGGCTACCTGCCGGCGGAGCGCTTCGACGGCAACGTGGTGCTGGTGGTGAACGTCGCGTCCAAGTGCGGGCTCACCCCGCAGTACGAGGGCCTCGAGCGCCTGCAGCAGCGCTACGGCGACCGCGGGTTCACGGTGCTCGGCGTCCCGTCGAACCAGTTCGCGGGCCAGGAGCCCGGGACGGCCGAGGAGATCCAGACGTTCTGCTCCCTGACCTACGGCACGAGCTTCCCGATGACCGCCAAGCTCGACGTCAACGGCCCCGACCGCCATCCGCTGTACGCGGAGCTCGTCGCGGCGACCGACGCCGCGGGTGAGGCCGGCGACGTGCAGTGGAACTTCGAGAAGTTCCTCGTCGCGCCGGGCGGCGAGGTGCTCGCGCGCTTCCGCCCGCCGGTCGACCCGGAGGCCGACGAGGTGGTCGCGGCGATCGAGGCCGCGCTCGCCTAGCGCGGGACCGGCCGGGCCGAACCGACGACCAACCAGACGGAGGACGACCCATGGGCCAGGCAGTGGTGCACTTCGAGATCATCGGCGCCGATCCGCAGCGGCTGCGCGGCTACTACGGCGAGCTGTTCGGCTGGGAGTTCGACACCAGCGGCCCGGTCGCCGCGTCGGTCTCCGAGGCGGGCAACTACGGGTTCGTGGAGAACCCCGACGGCGCCGGCATCCCCGGTGGGGTCGGCGGGGGGCCCAACCATCCGAGCCGCGTCATGTTCTACGTCGGCGTCCCGGACGTCGAGGCCGCGCTGCTCGAGGCCGAGCGGCTCGGCGGCGTGCGCACGATGGGACCGGAGCGGGCACCCGGCGGGGGGCTGGTGGTCGGCCACTTCACCGACCCCGAGGGCCACCTGATCGGCGTCGCGGCCGCCGCCTAGCGCCCCTTCGCCTTCACCGGGACGTCCGGCTGGGGCGCCCGCATGCGCTCGATCCGCTCGTCGAGGAACCGCTCGACGATCGCGACCATCGGCACCTCCGGGTCCAGGAGCCACGAGGTCTCCATCCCGTTGAAGAACGCGATGATGATGTTCGCCTCTTCCGTGAAGTCGAGGTCCGGCCGCAGCTCGCCGTCCTCCTGCGCCTGACCCAGCAGGAAGGTGATCGAGAACCGGAACTGCTCGTAGTCGTCCCGCATGCGGGCGCGCAGCGGCGAATCGGGCGAGGCGCTCTCGGAGAGCAGCATGTTCCACAGCATCGTGCGCTGGCGGTTCTCCTCCTGGAACTCGGTGATCCGGATGAGCTGGCGGATCCCGGCCAGCCCGCGGTACTGCGCGACCTCGAGGCGCACCTGCATGAACCGCTGCTCGTGCCGGTCCAGCACCGCGTGCAGCAGCAGCTCCTTGGACGCGAAGTGGTGCAGGACGGCGGGACGCTTGATCCCGGCCTGGGCGCCGACCTGCGAGAGCGTGGTGGCGTGGTAGCCGTACTCGGCGAAGAGCTCGGCCGCCGCCTCCAGGATCGTGGCGCGCGCGACCTCGCCCCGCGCGACGGCGGTGTTGGTGCGTCCGGGGAGCCGGTCGTCCATGGGGTGAGCCTACGCCCAGCGCGCCGTCGAGCCCCACCTGCGTCCCGCTCAGCGGGATCGAGGTGGGGCTCGGCGGGAAGGGCGACGCGGGTTGGGCACGGGGGGTGCCGGGTAGGGCCGAAGTGCCGGCGTCGAGTGGCGACGCCCCGAACCCAGGAGTGCATTCCGTGTCCAGCTTCCTCTCCCGCCCGCGGGCGGCCGTGATGGTCGGTGCCGTCGCCGTCGCCCTGCTTGCCGTCCCCGCCCTGGCGTCCGCCGCCTCCGGCCCGACGCTGCTCAGCCCGAACAAGGGCGCCGTCGTGCCCGTCAACACCGCGCCGACGTTCACCGTGCGCGACCGCAGCAGCCAGGCCCGCAAGTACAAGGTGTGGATCACCGTCGCCAGCGTGAAGAAGATCAAGCGCGGCGAGCTGCAGAAGGACTCCGAGCACGGCTACTTCTCCGACATGAGCCGCAAGAAGAACGGCAAGTACGCCGTGACGCCGAAGCTCTACTCGTTCCCGGACTACTTCCTCGCCCGCCCGGGCAAGTACTGGTGGCAGGCCCACCACATCGACTGCGGCGCCAAGCAGAAGAGCTGCAGCATCGTCAGCAAGATCCGCAGCTTCACCGTGCAGTAGGCGTCACTCAACCCGGGGCCGAGCCCCACCTCGATCCCGCCCGGCGGGACCCAGGTGGGGCTCGATCTCGGTGGGGGGCGCGGGGCTGCCCCGTCCGACTACACGAATCGGGTGTTATTCCGCGCGCTGTTCGGTAACGTAGCGGCTATGCGTCCGCTTGCCGCTCTCTTCGCCGCTGTGGTCCTGCTCGGGGCCACCGCCGCCTCCGCCTCCGCCACCGACCGCTATCTGGCCCCCACCGGGGTGAACACCGGCCCCTGCACCGTCCAGGCCGATCCGTGCTCGTCGTTCAGCTACGTGCAGTCGATCGTGACGGGCGGGGACACGGTCTACGTCGCGGCCGGCGACTACACGCCGGACACCAACTTCCTCAACGTCCCGAACATCACGTACAAGGGGCCGCAGGCGGGCGTGTCGGCGATCGGCCGCACCGGTCCCGAGGCGCGCATCCTCGTGTCCTCGGGCGGGTTCGGCTTCATCATCCAGGCGGACAACGTGGTCGTGGATGGGCTCTCGTTCACCTCGCTCTCGGGGGCGGGGGACGGCTCCTTCGGGCTCTACAACCTCAACCCGGCGACGGTGCGCAACACGAACTTCGTGAACATCCTCACCGGGCTCTACGGGGGCGCGGGGATCGTCGCCTCGGGGCTGAACTTCGACACGAAGAACGACGCGATGTACGCCACGGGCACCTCGACGGTGGTCACCGACTCGCGCTTCAACCCGCCGGGGCCCTACGCGGGCCTCGTCTCGGGGGCGAACGGGCCGGCGACCGTCACCGGCAACACGTTCGTGAACGGCACCTACGGCTTCCTGACCTACGCGGGGTCGTCCACCGTCATCCTCACCGGCAACGCGATCTCCCCCTCGATCCCGAACGGCGTCTACAGCGACGGCTCGACGATCGACGCCCGCGACAACTGGTGGGGCTGCAACACGGGGCCCAACACCGCGGGCTGCGCCACCGTCGTCGGCCCCGGCGCCGGCGTCACGACGACCTCGCCCCGGATCATCCTCAGCGCGTCGGTGAGCCCCGACCCCGTCCTGAAGACCGCCTCCGTCCAGGTCACCGCCGACCTGAAGCACAACAGCGCCGGCGATCCGGTCGCCATCACGCCGGTCGGCAAGACCGTCACCTTCTCGGCCGACAACGGCACCTACGCGAGCCCCACCGCGCCGCTCCAGGCGGGCGTCGCCACCCGGACCCTCGGGGACTTCACGATCATCGGGCCGAGCACGGCCTCCGTCGCGGTCGACAACCAGGTGGCGAACAAGGCGTTCAGCACCTACCTCCCGATCCCCGTCTCCACGGTCGCCCCGGTGATCGAGGACGGCAGCGCGCCCGTGGTCAGCGTGCAGCTGATGGGCACGAACGGCACCTGGAACCCGGCCGCCAACACCGGCTACGCCTACGAGTGGAAGCGGTGCGACACCGGCGGCGACGACTGCACCACGGTCTCCACCCGCAACCGGTTCTACACGCCGACGGCCGACGACATCGGGCACACGCTGCGCCTGCAGATCATCGCCAGCAACGTCTACGGCCCGAGCCTGCCCGCCACCTCGGCGCCGACCGGCGTGGTGCAGGGCCTCGCCCCGGCCAACACGTCGCTGCCGACGATCGACGACGCGACGGCGCCGGTGATCCTCACGCAGCTGACCGGCCAGTGGGGCGGCTGGTCCCCGGCCGCGACCGCGGGCTACACGTACGAGTGGCTGCGCTGCGACACGGGCGG
>Ga0164241_10003389_pt1 | contig 16142 bp, 16 predicted proteins | sample OricomyardsoilBY_FD_108780 | JGI IMG/M metagenome (GOLD analysis project Ga0164241, IMG submission 108780) | Backyard soil microbial communities from Emeryville, California, USA - Original compost - Back yard soil (BY) | ecosystem: Environmental > Terrestrial > Soil > Unclassified | place: USA... | reverse complement strand
CGGCGGACGCGCAGGTTCAGAAACCGTTTGCACAGTTGGGCGAACTGTTGAAACGCAAGTAGTAGTCGCCTAAGAGGATTGGTTCCATGCCTGTTCAGAAAAGTCGTAAAACGCCGTCGAAGCGCGGCATGCATCGTTCGCACGATGCGCTGTCGAAGCCCGCGTTGTCCGTCGATCCGCAGTCGGGTGAAACCCACCTGCGTCACCGCATCACTCCCGACGGTTTTTATCGCGGCAAACGCGTCATCGAAAAACCGGCCGAAGTCGAGACTGAAGAATAGTCTTCGGGCGGAGCGTCGCCTCCGCTCGTAACGCATGCCGTCGATCGCCGTCGATGTGATGAGTGGCGACAGCGGTGCGCCGGAGTGTATCCCCGGAGCGCTGCACGCCCTCGTCACCGATCCCGCCCTCGAGTTGATCCTCGTGGGTGACCCATCCGTCATCGAACCCGCGCTGGCCGACGTGCCGCCGGCGGTTCGCGCGCGGCTGTCCGTTCACCCGGCCGCCACGGTGGTGGGCATGTCCGAGCACCCGCGCGAAGCCATTCGCCGGCGCAAGGACTCCTCGATGCGCATCGCCATCGACCTCGTGAAAGAGGGCCGGGCGGGCGCCATGATCAGCGCCGGCAATACCGGCGCCCTCACCGCAATGTCGCACTTCGTCCTGAAGACGGTCGGGCCCGTGGAACGCGCGCCCATCATGTCCTCGGTGCCCGCGCGCAACGGTGGCCACACGCACATCCTCGACCTCGGCGCGAACACGAAGGCTTCGGCGCTGCAGCTCGCGCAGTTCGCCACCATGGGCACCATCGTGGCCCGGGACGTGTTCGGCATCGCGACGCCGCGCATCGGCCTGCTGAACATCGGTGAAGAAGACACCAAGGGCCACGAGCTGATCCAGGAAGCGCATGAACTGATCCGCGGCACGGCGGGTCTCAACTATCTCGGCTTCGTCGAAGGCAATCACATCTTCGACGAGAACGTCGACGTGGTGGTCACGGACGGCTTCACGGGCAATGTCGCGCTCAAGGCGATGGAAGGCCTGGCCAAGCTCATCGTCGAACAGCTGCGCACGGAATTTTCGCGCGATCTCTCGAGCAAGCTCTCCGGGTTGCTAGCCCGCCCGGTGCTTCGGCGCGTGGGCGACAAACTCGATCCTCGGCGCTACAACGGCGCGTGCATGGTCGGACTGACCGCAGTCGTGGTAAAAAGCCACGGCAGCGCAGACCGCGTCGCTTTCGCCCAGGCCATTAGCACGGCGGCGATCGCGATGCGCCGTGGATTGCCGGCAGCCATCGCGAACGCACTGGCCAAGGCGTAGTTACAACGCAGAAAAGGGCGAGCATGTATTCACGCATAGCCGGCACGGGCTCCTATCTTCCGGAACAGATCGTCACGAATTTCGATCTCGAGAAGAAGATGGACACCACCGACGAGTGGATCCGTACGCGCACCGGCATCGAGCGGCGTCACATCGCAGCCGAGGGCCAAACTACCGTCGATATCGCTGAACACGCCGCGCGCCGCGCCATCGAGGCCGCGGGTGTCACGCCGGCTGAAATCGACTTCATCGTGTTCGGCACCACCACGCCGGATCTCGTGTTCCCCAACTGCGGCACGCTGCTGCAGGCGCGCCTCGGTGCGCGGGGCTGCCCCGCGTTCTCCGTCGAGACGGCATGCAGCGGCTTCATCTATGCGCTGTCCATCGCCGACAAGTTCGTGAAGGCGGGCGAGGCCAAGTGCGCGCTCGTGGTCGGCGCGGAGACGCTCTCGCGCATCACCAACTGGTCGGATCGGAACACCGCGGTGCTCTTTGGAGACGGTGCCGGCGCCGTCGTGCTGAAGCCGTCGGCCGAGCCCGGCATCATGAGCACGCACCTGCACTCCGACGGCGCCTACAAGGACCTGCTGTACGTCGACAGTGGCGTTTCAAAGGGGTTCGACATCGATCCGGCGACCAACAAGGTCGATATCGGCATCAAGATGGCCGGCAGCGAGGTATTCAAGGTCGCCGTGACCAAGCTGGGTGGGGCGGTGGATGAAGCGCTCGCGCACAACGGCCTGGAAAAATCCGCGGTGAACTGGCTGATCCCGCACCAGGCCAACATCCGCATCATCGGTGCCATGGCCAAGAGACTCGATCTGCCCATGGAGCGCGTCATCGTCACCGTGCAGGACCACGGCAACACGTCGACGGCCTCCGTGCCGCTGGCGCTCGACACCGGCGTGAGGGATGGCCGCGTGAAGCGCGGCGACCTGCTCTTGTTAGAGGCCTTTGGCGGCGGCTTTACCTGGGGTTCCGCCCTCATCAAGTATTGAGTTGGTGCCGGGTGGGGAAAGTGGGGAGTCAAAGCACTCCCCACTTTCCCCACCCGGCACCATGAATCTACCGCCGGGCCACCTTCGCCATTTCGCGCTCGAGGTCATCGAGCAGTGACTGCACGTCCTCGGCTCCGCCTTCGGCATCTTCCATCATGATGGCGCCGTCTTCGTCCATCTCTATCTTCGTGATGCCCGGGTTCGCCTTCTCGAGCTCTTCGAGCAGGTTCTGCGTCTTCTGGTGTTCCTGGAGCAGCTTGCGGCTCTGGGCCACGAGCTTCTTGTGCTGGAGTCCCTGCAGGATGGTCATCTGCAGTTCCTTCGGGTGGCAGGGCTTGAGCAGGAAGCGATAAACCTCGCCCTCGTTAATCGCGCGCACCGCGGCTTCGAGGTCCGCCTGGCCCGAGAGGATCATGCGGATGGTGTTCGGCCACTGCTTGCGCACTTCGGCCAGGAACTGGCTGCCGGTCATGCCTGGCATGCGCTCGTCGGAGACGACCACGTCGATCTCGTTGCCCGCGAGGATCAGCAGACCCTTCTGCGCCGAGTCGGCGGTGAAGATCTCGAATTGCGAGCGATCGAGACTGCGAACCAGCGCCGAGGTGAGGTTCGGTTCGTCATCGACCAGCAGTAGTTTGCTCTTGTCCATAAAATTTACCTTTATTCAATCGCGTTCTGTGTGACCGTCGCATACGCCTCGCGCCATTCGCCCCAGCGGTCCATGCGTCCCTGGGCTGCGAGGTATTCGAGATTCAATCCGAGTTCGGCCGAGCGCACATCCGCGATGTCCGGGCGGTGAGCGAGGCGATCGGCGCAATGCACGATGCCCGCGAGCCCGAACTTCGGGTTGGGCGACTGCGACGGATCCTCGTGATAGGCGATCGCTTCGGCGATCGTGTTGGGCAGGCCCCACAGGCCGACGAGATAGGCACCCACGTCGCTGTGCGCGGCGTGGAGCTCGAGCATCTCGATCTGCTGAAGATCCCCCGGACGGTCGCCGGCCTGCTGGAGCACCTTGGCGTACTGCTCCGGCATGCCCATGGCGAGCACCAGCTTGCCGATGTCGTGCAGCATGCCGGCGAGAAACGCGGCGGCGACGAGATCGCGGTCGAGGTGTTCCGCGATGGCGATGCGATGCGCGGCTGCGGCGGTGGACATGCTGTGCTGCCACAGCTCATCCATGCTGAAGCCTTCGACGGCTGGCGGCTCGCAATCGGAAAAGATTCCCTGGCCGAGCACCAGCGCCATGATGCGGTCGAGGCCGAGCAGTGCCCCGGCGCGCCCCACGTCGGCGACGGGCTTCTGAAGGCCGAAGTACGCCGAGTTCACGAGCTTCAGCAGGCGCGCGGTCATCGACGGATCGGTGGAAATGATGCGCGAGACATCCGCCAGGCTCGAGTTCGGCTGGCGCAGCGTCTCGATGAGCCGCTGATAGGTCGCGGGCAATGCGGGTAGTTTGTTGATGCGCGCCACCAGCGCCTTCACCGAGTCGCTGCCCGCGAGGTCGCGCAGCGCGAAGGCACGGCTGATCGTTCCCTGCAGTATCTCCGCATCGCAGGGTTTGGACAGGAACTGGTGCGAGACGCCGAGCGCCTTCATTACGGATTCGGTTTCCGCCTGGCCCGAGAGGATCAGGCGAATGGTGTTCGGGTATTCCCGTTGCACGACTTCCAGCAGCTCCGCGCCATTCATGCCGGGCATGCGCATGTCGGTCACGACGACCTCGCAGGGCTCGGTGCGCAAGGCATCGAGCGCAGCCTGCGCGCTGCCGACGAACGTCATCTGCCACTCGTTGCGCTTGGGCCGAAGCATCCGCTTCAGGCCCTCGAGCACGCGTGGTTCGTCGTCGACGAAGATGACGCGGATTGCGTTCAAGCAGCGGCTCCTGCCGCCGGCTCCGCATCCGATTTGGATCCACCGATGGGCAGGCGGATCACGAACTTGGTGCCCGCGCCGGGAGCGCTGACGACCTTGATCGTACCGCCGTGCTTGTCGACGATGACATTGTGCGCAATGGCGAGACCCTGGCCCGTGCCCTTGCCGACTTCCTTGGTGGTGAAGAACGGATCGAAGATGCGCTGCTGGATGTGTGGCGGCATGCCAGAACCAGAATCCTGGATCTCCACCACGACGTTCTCGCCTTCAGACCGCGTGCGCACGCAAATCCTGCCCTTGCCCTTGCCGCCATCGCCGACGACGTCCGAAATCGCATGCGCGGCGTTCACGATCATGTTGAGCACGACCTGGTTGAACTCGGCCGGTGAGCAGTGCACCGAGGGCAGGTTGGCGTCGAGCTCCAGGTCGATCTCGGCGACGTATTTCCATTCGTTGCTGGCGACGGTAATGGTGCTCTGGATGGCGCGGTTGAGATCCGTCGCCGTCTTCTCGCGCGCCGGGTGCGAGAACTCTTTCATCGCACGCACGATCTTCGCGACCCGGTCGACGCCTTCCAGCGACTGGTTGAGCGCGCGCGGAATCTCTTCCTTCAGGTAGTCGAAGTCGGCCTCGCCGAGCAGTTCGCTGGCCGGTTCGCCGCCGACGTTGACCAGCTGCGCGAGCAGCGTGTCGAGCTCACCGAACGATTCCTTGAGGAAGCGCAGGTTGTCGCCCACGTACTGCGTCGGCGTGTTGATTTCATGCGCGATGCCCGCGGCGAGCTGGCCGATGGCCTCGAGCTTCTGCGCCTGGCGCAGGTTGTCCTCGAGGCGGTCGCGCTCCTCCAGCGTCCTCTTCAGCATCGAGATGTCGGTGAGACAGCCTTCCCAGCCGGCGAACGCCTGCGTGGCGTCGTAGAGCGGCGCCGTATTGATGAGCACGTTGAGCTTGCCGCCCTTGCAGTTCTGGATCGTGGTTTCCCAGTGCTCCACCGCGCGCTGTCTGGCGATCTGGTCCAGGAACTGTGCCCGCTTGCCGGGTTCGAACAGCAGATCGAGGAAGTTCACCTTGTCGAGCGGAATGCCCTGGCAGGAGAGCAGCTTCACGCACGCCGCGTTCGCGGTCTTGAGCACGCCGTCCTGGTTCGCGGTGAACAACGCCACCGGCACGTTGTTGAACAGGTCCTGGTACCGGCGCGTGGCGCGCACCAGGTCTCGATGGAAATTGTTGCGCTCCACCGAGTAAGAAACGATGCGCGAGAGCATGCCGGCATTCACCCGGCGCTTCTCGAGATAGTCCTGCGCGCCTTCGCGCACGGCCGACAGGCCTTGTTTGTAGTCGTCGGAGCCGGTGAGGACGATGATGGGAGTGAGATCCGCAACGGCGCGCAGCGCAGTGAGCGCCTGCAGGCCTTGCGCGTCGGGCAAGCCGAGATCGAGGAGCACGAGGTCGTACTCCACTTTCTGCAGCCGGTCGGAGGCATCCGCAGCGGTCTGCACCCAATCGCAGGTCACCTGGTTGAGGCCGGCGTCCTTGAGGTGCCGCTCGACCACGCGGGCGTCCGCCGGGTTGTCCTCGACCAGCAGCAAGCGGATGTTCCTGATGTCGAATAACTCGTTGGTGCTCATCGGCGTGGTTTCTTCACTTGGTGTTACGGACATGGCAATACGCCACACGCAGACATATCGGCCTGTGGGGCCAATACCTTAGGCACCGGCGACCCATTGCCGCCGGTCGCGATGCCATTCACATATCGGCCGCGTTCACTACGGCTAAACCCTACGGGCATCGAATCTGGGCGCTCGCTCACAATGGGTCATCGAAGTTTCTGGTGCATTGCTATCCAGACTCGGCCGAGTGTGCCGATCCAGTCGCAACACCGTTTTATGACGAACCGCGCAGCAGAAAATCCGGCAGACGTCTCGCCACCGGCGGCCCCGCGTGATGCGCTCTTCATGGCGCATCCCGTGCCGTCGATTCTGTTCGATCGCAAGTATCTCGTCGTTGCCGCCAACACCGCGTCGTGTGCGCTCTTCCGTTGCCAGCCGTCCGACCTCGAAGGGTTTGACATGGTGACCTTCTTCCCCGAACTCGGCAGTTCGCTGCGCGCCACGCGCCAGGTCACATCAATGATGAACGTGGCGGTGCACCGTCCCGACGGCAGCAACTTCATCGCTCGCCTGCAGATCGTCGCGCCGGGCGAGGGCGATGCACCCATGCTTGCAACGGTCGAGGACCAGACCGAACACGAGGCTGAGATCGCCGCGGCGAACAAGGAATTCGAGACGTTCACATCGGCGGCGGGTCATGACCTGCGCGGACCGCTGCGCATCCTCAAAGGATTCATCGAAGCACTCGACGACGAATGCGGCGCGGCATTGAACGACGAGGGAAAATCGTTCCTCAAGGAAATCATCAAGGCCGCAGACCGGATGGAAGGCCTGATCGACGGCCTGCTCCAGCTGTCCCGCGCCACGCGTGTGGAGATGGCGAGCGAAAGGCTGGATCTCACGACGCTGGCCGAACTCGTCACGTATGACCTGCGCCACGGGAAGACCGCGCGGGACGTCGAGTGTGTCGTGGATGCTGACATCCACGGTTGGGGCGATGTCCGCCTCATTACTTCGGCGCTGCGCATCCTGTTTGGCAATGCCTGGAAATACACCAGCCGCACCGAACGCGGCATGATCCGGTTCCACAGCGAGACACGCGAGGGACGCACCTGGTACTGCGTTTCCGACAACGGTGCGGGCTTCGACATGTCGCATGCCAGCCGGCTCTTCCAACCCTTCATCCGCCTGCATCGCCAGGACGAATTTCCGGGATATGGCATCGGGCTCGCCACCGTACAGCGCATCGTGAAACGACACGGCGGCGACATCGAGGCCGAGTCCGCGGTGAAACAGGGGACCACCATTCGTTTCTGGCTGCCGCCGCGCCCGCCAGATCGCTGAACGACTCCACCGAATCGCGACGCAGCGCACATTCGGAGCAGGAATTCGTGATGGCGGCTGCAAAGCCCCGGGGCTTGCCATTTGCCAGAATGGCGCGCATGAGAGGAAAAACCTTCAGCTTCACCGCTTCGGTGACGGCCGCGTGGCTGTCCGCGTTTCCGGGGCATGCGCTGGCGCAATCGGTCGCTGACAACTCCTCGAACGCGCCGCACCTCGTCGATGCGAGCCAGATCAGCACGGGTGACACCGCCTGGATGCTCACGTCCACGGCGCTCGTCCTGCTCATGACACTGCCGGGTCTCGCCTTGTTCTACGGCGGCATGGTGCGCAAGAAGAACCTGCTATCCACCATGGCACAGAGTTTCGCCATCGCCTGCGTCGTCACGGTCCTGTGGGTCGTGATCGGCTACACCCTTGCGTTCACCGAGAATTCACCGTGGATCGGCGGCACCACGAGATTTGCGCTCGAAGGGCTTTTCTATGCCAAGGGCGGGCAGGTGTCCGTCAGCCACATGGCGCCGACCATTCCCGAATCGGTTTACATGATGTACCAGATGATGTTCGCCATCATCACGCCCGCGCTGATCACCGGCGCATTCGCAGAGCGCATCAAGTTCTCATCGATGCTCGTGTTCATGGCGCTGTGGTCGGTGTGCGTCTATGCGCCGATGGCGCATTGGGTGTGGTCGCCGGATGGCTGGCTGCATTCCCTCGGCGTGCTCGACTTCGCGGGCGGCACCGTGGTGCACATCAATGCAGGCGTCACGGGTCTCGCCTGCGTGATCATGCTGGGTGAACGCAAGGGTTATGGCACCGACCCGATCTTCCCTCACAACCTCGCGTTGACGATCACCGGAGCCGCGCTGTTGTGGGTGGGATGGTTCGGCTTCAACGCCGGTTCTGCGTTCTCCGCCGACGGCCGTGCGGGCCTGGCATTCGCGAACACGCATTGCGCGGCGGCCACGGCTGCGCTCACGTGGATGGCCATCGAATGGGCGGCTCGCGGCAAGGTCAGCGTGCTCGGCATCGCCTCGGGCGCGGTGGCGGGACTCGTGGCCGTGACGCCGGCCGCGGGTTATGTCGGCATCGGCGCGGCAATGGTCATCGGCGTCGCGGCGAGCCTTGCGTGCTTCGGTGCAGTCGTCGGTCTCAAGGCCTGGCTCGGTTACGACGATTCACTCGACGCATTCGGTATTCATGCCGTCGGTGGCGTCGTGGGGGTGTTGCTCACGGGCGTATTTGCTTCGATGGCCATCACCGGGTTCGAAGGCAACATCCTGGCGCAGTTGATCGGCATCGGCGCCTGCGCAGCGTACGCGCTCGTCGTCAGCCTGATCCTCTTGATGCTGCTCTCGGTCACCATCGGTCTGCGCGTCAGCGAAGAAGCCGAGGCCGCGGGACTCGACGTCTCGACTCACGGTGAGAGCGTGGAGTAATCCTTTAGCAACATGAACAGGCCGTCGCAGGTAGCAGCGTCAAACGTTCCACCGGCCGAGGCGGCCAAGCCGTCACGGTATCTTCGCGGCGTCCGCTAGCAACCACGGCGACGTGGCGCTCCAGAAAATCACGTCGACTCCCAGGTAGTCTTGCGCGAATGCGACGAACTCGTTGCGAGTAAACCGCTTCCTGGTCTCCGGATTCGTGTACGTCAGCGTCGGCTCCTGGATCGCCATCGCGACCAGGCTCAGTTGACCCTTGTAGCGATTGAAGAACGGATACGAGTTCTTCATCTGCGCCTTCTTGTACGGGACGATATCGGGGCCGCCGAGTCCGATGCCATTCAGTTTGGCGAACTCGAACGTGCGCGACATGTAATGGCGGTTGTTTTCCCACTCGCAGGGCCAGAAGTTGACGTACTGCACGACGTGCGACTTCCGGAATACCTTGCGTGCGTGCGCGATGTTCTCGAGCGTCGCGTCGAAATACCCGTCGCAGGTGAACCCTGTCTGGTCGTTCTTCTGATCGACGTCGGCGGAACTCTCCGGCAGGTTGATGCCCCACACGCGGCCATCGAATTCTTTCGCGAGCGCCGACAGCAACTCCTGGAAGCGCACGCGCACGGCCGGGTTCCACTGTTGCGTCACCCATCCGTGTCCTTCCGGCAGGTTCTCGCCGGGGTTGTCGGCCTGTGCTACCAGGCCTCCGCGATAGATGGGTTCCTGCAGAAGGTAGGCGGGCACGTTGCGGTGCTTCACCTCGAAGAAGCGATCCTGGATCTGGATGAAGAGATTGCGGTCGAGCCGCGTGAGCAGGGCGAGGTCGCGCTCGATCTGCGAAAAGTCGTACTGGCCGCGAGCGGTCTCGAGCGATTTCCAGCTGTAGACCACTTGCGCGCCCGCAATATCGGGGCGGCTGAGCAGCGGACCTTGCGAGGCCAGGTCTTCGGAATTCGTGAAGAGGAAATTCCGGGGTGCGGCGGCAGCCCGTTGTGGAATGCAGAGCAGGAGGCTGCCCACCACCGCAAATATCGCGCACGAAAAAAAACGCCGCGCAAATGCGCGGCGTCTTTCAAGAGCCGTAATTGAGGGCTCTTACTTCGAGATCGAGCGACGGAACATCCGGTCGATCTTCTCGTTGGTGGCATCGCAGCACGACTGCGAAGCCTGCGCGGCGGCCAGCGCCTGGTTGGCAGCGCTCTGCGCACCACTCGCGGTCGACGAAGCAGACTGAGCAGCGGCATTCGCAGCGTCAGCCGAGCTCTTGGCAGCGGCGAGGTCGGCGGTGAGACGGCTCACCTGTTGTTTGAGATTGTCGACTTCGGCTTGCAGAGGCTTCAGGTCCTGGCAGCCGGCCAACACGGTGAACGCTGCAACGGCAGCAACCTTGATAATCGCACTCTTCATAACGACAAATCCCCTTATTGGTGGTTGAGCAAGTCCGCTTCGCCATCAACTCGCATCGAATGCGATCTGAGTGAAGGTAGACGTCTATTAGGCGGGCGCAACTGCAACAAATTCGGGAGTTGTTTGCAACTGAAATTTGTTTCGTGTCGGCCGGTGGCGACAATAGCAAGTTTGTCAGCTGGTCAGCTATTAGGACTAACACCATCTCGCATTATTTCCCTCGCCGCGTTGTGCCCGGGAATTCCCGTGACTCCGCCGCCGGGATGTGCACCGGAACCGCACAAGTACAGGCTTTTCAGCGGAGTGCGGTAATCACCGTAACCTAACATCGGTCGCGCGGCCCAGAGCTGATCGAGCCCGAGCGCGCCGTGGAAAATATCACCGCCAGTGAGTCCGAGTTTCTCTTCGAGATCGAGCGGACTCAGCGCCGAATGGCCGACGACACTGGCGCGAAAATTCGGCGCGTACGATTCCACCGTCGAAAAGATGAGGTCCACAGCACGCTGCGTTTCCTGACTCCAGTGGCGGCCGTCCGGGAGTTTGTAGGAGAAATGCTGACAGAACAAAGAGGCAACGTGGGCTTCCCTGGGAGCGAGAGTGTTGTCAAGCGTCGAGGGAATAAGCATTTCGACGATGGGTCTGCGTGACATGCCCGTGAGCCGCGCGTCGGCGAACGCATGGTCCATGTACTCGAGCGAGGGCGCGAGAATGATTCCGGAGCCGAGGTGCGCGCCGCCGTCATCGCGCGGCGCAGCGATGAATTTGGGGAGTTCGGACAGCGCCACGTTCATGCGGAACGTCGCCGAACCCACGCGCAGGCGTTCGATGCGCGCGCGGAATTCCGCGGGCAGGTCCGCGTCCGCCAGCAGTTGGAGGAAGAGTGGTTTGGGCCCGATGTTGGCGGCGATCGCGTTGCCTTCGATCACGCGCCCGTCGTCGAGCTCGATGCCGGTGGCGCGTCCGCGCTCCACGACGATGCGTTTCACGGGCGCATCGGTTTCGAGGGTGACGCCGAGCCGCCGCGCCTCGCTTGCCATGGCCTGCGTTATCGCGCCCATGCCACCGACCGCGTGACCCCAGACACCGGTTTTGCCGTTCACTTCGCCGAACACGTGATGCAGGAGCACATATGCGCTGCCCGGCGTGTATGGACTCGCGAAGCTGCCCACGACGGCATCGAAGCCGTACAGCGCCTTGACGGCGTCGGACTCGAACCAGTGCTCTAACAAGTCGCCGGCGCTGCGCGTGAACAGTTCGTGGATGTCTCGTTGCACAGCCGCATCGAGTTTGCGGAAGCGGCGGCCCATCTGCAGCGCGCCCCACAGGTCGCGCAGGCGCCGCGGATCCGCGGGCGGCGTCTCGAGCAGTTGCGAACGCAGCAGGGCTACGGCCGCGTCGAGCATCTTGTAGTAGGCGGGCAGGCGATCGGCGTCGCGTGCCGAGAAGCTGTGGACCGAGGCGGTCGTGCGCGCGGCATCCGGCCCGGCCGTGAGCGCGCGGCCATCCGGTAGTGGCAGGAAGTTCTGCATGGGCCGCTCGAGCACCTTCAGGCCGTGTTCGACCAGGCGCAGGTCGCTGATGACCTTCGGGTTCAGGAGGCTGACCGTGTAGCTCGCCGTCGAGTTGCGGAAGCCGGGGTGGAATTCCTCGGTGACGGCCGCGCCGCCCAGGATGGACCGGCGCTCGAATACGCCCACCTTGAGGCCGCTTTTGGCGAGGTAGCAGGCGCAGGTGAGGCCGTTATGGCCGCCTCCGACGATGACCACATCGAAGCGAGCCTTGATGCTTGACCTGGATAAATTCACAGTGTACAAATCCTCAGCCCTGATTCTTCTTTAAAGGAATCTGCCATGTCCGATCTCACCCCACGTCAAACCGAAATCCTGCGGCTCATCCAGCGCGCCATCGCCGAAACCGGCATGCCGCCCACCCGGGCGGAAATCGCCGGCGAGCTCGGTTTCAAATCCCCGAATGCGGCCGAAGAACATCTGCGGGCGCTCGCACGCAAGGGCGTCATCGCGCTCGTGCCCGGCGCCTCGCGGGGCATCAAGCTCATGGACACCATGCGCGAACAAATCGGCCTGCCGCTCATCGGCCGTGTGGCCGCCGGCCGTCCCATTCTCGCCGAGGAGAATATCGAATCCCGGCTCGACATCGATCCCGCCATCTTTCAACCCAAGCCACATTACCTGCTGAAGGTCATCGGCATGTCGATGAAGGACGCCGGCATTCTCGATGGTGACCTGGTGGCCGTGCATCGTACGCCGGAAGTGCGCAATCGGCAGATCATCGTGGCGCGTCTCGAAAACGAAGTCACCGTGAAGCGCTACAAACAAGACGGCCCGGTGGTGTGGCTGCTGCCCGAGAACGCGGACTTCGAGCCCATCAAGGTCAACATCAAGGAAGACCCGCTCATCATCGAAGGTGTGGTGGTGGGAGTGCTGCGTCGGGGTGCTTCCACACGAGGAAATGGGCTGTCGTGATCCGTCGTCGGCTGAGATAAAAACATGTTGTTAGGACTTCGCACCGCCATCTATCACACGCCCGACATCACCGCGGGCAAGCTCTGGTATGCCCGTGTGCTCGATATCGCGCCGTATTTCGACCAGCCGTTCTACGTGGGCTTCAATGTCGGCGGGTTCGAGCTCGGCCTCTCGCCGGATGCCGGGCCGGATGGGCGCTGTTCCGTCGGTGCCTACTGGGGTGTGAAAGACATCGTCGCCGCGCATGCGCGCCTGCTCGAGCTCGGCGCGGCGCCGCGCACGGAGATCCAAGACGTGGGCGAAGGCATTCGTGTCGCCGACGTGCTCGATCCCTGGGGGAATGTGGTCGGCATTATCGAGAACCCGCATTTCAAGTTGCCTGCCTGAAGACCTGCCGAGATCAGACCTGTCGAGATCAGACCTGCCGAGATTCAAATGAAGCGTGCCTCCGGAAGTTTCGAAGTCAGCGTCCAGCCGCTGGCGAATTCAGAAGTGTCGGCCAATCCGCTGCTCGGCCGGTTCCTGCTCACCAAGAAGTTCAACGGTGATCTGGATGCCTCGGCTCGCGGACACATGTTGTCTGCGGGCACAGCCACCAAGGGCTCCGCCGCTTACGTGGCCATAGACCAGGTCACGGGCATGCTCCAGGGCCGCAGGGGCAGCTTCGTGTTGCAGCACTCGGGAAGCATGAAGCGCGGGTCCTCGTCGCTGTCGGTCATGGTCGTTCCGGATTCGGGCACCGAGGAGCTCGCGGGCATCACGGGCACGCTCAGCATCAACATCATCGATGGCAGGCACTTCTACGATTTCCTCTATTCATTTCCTGCGAGCTGATGTCCGAAACACTTCCATGCCAGACGCCCACGAAAAGCAATTGGAAGAGTTGCTCGCCCACCCGTCGGTGTGGCGTGGGCGCAGTCGCGCCGCGGTTGAAACCTTTCCCACGGGCTTCGCGGCGCTGGATGCGGGGTTGCCGGGCGGCGGTTGGCCGCGACATGGCCTCGTAGAAATCCTCACGCCGCACCCCGGCGTCGGCGAACTCTATCTACTGTTGCCCGCGCTTGCGGCGTTGTCGCGGCTGGCGCCGGCTCGCTGGTGCACCTGGGTGTCGCCGCCGCACGAACCCTTTGCGCCGGCGCTCGCGGCGCACGGCGTGGCGCTCGATCGCATGCTCATCGTGCGCACCCATCTGCCCTTGTGGGCGCATGAGCAGGCGTTGCGTTCGGGTGCGTGCGAAGTGGCGTTGGCCTGGCTGCCGCGCGCCAGCCCCCGTGCCGTGCGTCGGCTGCAGCTGGCGGCCGAACAGGGGCGGGCGCTGGGGGTGCTGTATCGCAGTCAGAAATATGCCTGCGAAGCCTCACCAGCCATGTTGCGGGTGCTGCTCGAACCCCTGGCGAATCAACACGGTGCGCGCCTGAGCCTGCTCAAGAGCCGTGGTGGCACTCGCGAGTCCATCGATCTCACGTGGGCTTCCGCTGCTGCGGCATGAGTGGGCGGCAGTTCATGAGACAGCTCATGGAATAACGCATGCGCGCACAGAAAACACTTTTTGAACCGGGGGATGTGAGTGCGGCGCCGTCCGTTTTACGGGTGCGGCCGGCGCCGCCTCCGCCCACGGGGCCAGGCTCGGAAGGCCAGGCTGCGCTCGAACTCGATCCGCGTGAGTTGTGGGTCGCCGCGCATGTGCCGCACCTGTCGCTTCGAGCGTTACCGCGGGATGAGTCGGGGGCGCCGCTCGTGGTGCTCGACGAGGCGCGCAATCCGCGCATCATCGACGCGGATGACGAAGCGCAGGGGGCGGGAGTCCGCGTCGGCATGACGCTGGGCGCGGCGCTGGCCACGGCGCCCCACATCGACGCGCGGCCGCGTGACACGGCGCGCGAGCTGGCGCTCATGCAGCGGCTCGCCGGCATCGCCGCCACGTTCACGCCGCAGGTGTCCATCGAGGCTCCGGACGGCTTGCTGCTCGAGATCAAGCCGAGCATTCGTCTGTTCGGTGGTTTGAAAGAGCTTTGCCGCCAGCTGCGTGAAGCCTGCCTGGCGGACACGGTGCTGGCGCGCGGTGGGACGGAGCCGCATTTCACGCTCGCACCCACGGCGCTCGCGGCGCTGGCGGCCGCGCGGGCCGGTGCGCGCTGTTTCATCACCGATCCGCGCCAGCTGCCGGCGCGGCTCAAACTACTACCCGTGGGTGTGTTGCGTTGGGACGAGGACGCCAATGCGCGGTTGCTCGGCATGGGTGTACGCACGCTCGGGGATCTTCTGCGCCTGCCGCGCGCCGGTTTTGCCAAACGCTTCGGTCCGGCGCGGCTGGCGGACCTGGATCGTCTGCAGGGGCGCCGTGCCGATCCACGCCGGCGGCTCGCGCGGCGCGAGCGTTTCAGGACGCGCGTGGATCTCGACCATGAAATCGAAGATCACGATCGCATACTCGAGGTGTTGCGGCCGTTACTCGATGAGCTCGAGCAATTCCTGCGCAGCCGGCAGCGCGGCATCACCGCTTTGCAATGCCGTTTCCATCACTACCGCGCGGCGCCGACCACCTGCGCATTGCGCCTGGCGGCGCCCGAAGCGGATGCCACGCGGCTGCAGTCCTTGCTGCGTGAACGGCTGGCCAATGTCCGTCTGCCGGAACCCGTGCGCCGTTGCGAATTGCGCGGCGGCGCGCTCACGGAGCGGCCGCTTGCGAGCCGGCCGCTGTGGTCTCCCGGTGAGCGCGGCCACGCGCCGGCGAACGAGATGCCGGCGCTCATCGAACATCTGCGCGCACGCCTTGGCGCCGAAGCGGTGTATGGCATCGGTTGCGTGTCCCAGCACCGCCCCGAGAATGCCTGGTGCGCGACGGAGCCCGCGCTCGCGCCGGTAGTTAGCGCTTCTCATGCGGGTGCAGGGGCCGGCGATGTTTCCAGGAGCCCGCCTTTCCGTCGGCCCCTGTGGCTGTTGCACGTTCCCGAGGAGCTCGATACGCAGCGCGGGTGGCCGCGTCGTGGCGGGGTGCTCGAATTGCTGGCCGGGCCCGAACGTATCGAGAACGGCTGGTGGGATGGCGCCGACGCGCGACGCGACTACTTCGTGGCGCGCGATGCGCGTGGCGCGCGTTTCTGGGTCTACCGGGAATGCGCGGGCGCCCGGAAGTGGTTCCTCCACGGAGTCTTCGGATGAGCGCCCAGTCTCCGGCCGATATGGCTCCGGCCGATATGGCTCCCGCCTATGCGGAGCTGCATTGCCTGAGCAACTTCAGTTTCCTGCGCGGCGCCTCGCATGCGGAAGAACTGATCGTGCAGGCGAAGGAGCTGGGCTACACCGCGCTCGCCATCACCGATGAGTGTTCGCTCGCCGGCGTGGTGCGCGCGCATTCAGCCGTGAAGAAGGTCGGCGGCATCGAGCCCATAAAGTTGATCATCGGCGCGGAGTTCACGCTCGACTGCGGGCTGCGCCTCGTGATCATCGCGCGTAATCGCGCCGGATACGGGCGATTGTCGCGGCTCATCACGCGAGGACGGCGCGCGGCCATCAAGGGCAGCTACTCGCTCACACGCGCCGACATGGAGGAGTTCGTGGGTAATGCCGCGCTCCCGCGCGAGCACGAAGCCGTGTGCGAAGGCACGCTCGCGTTGTGGCTGCCCACGCTCGGTGACGATTCCCCAAGGAAAGATCCCGGGCAGGGCG
>Ga0164241_10003388_pt1 | contig 16148 bp, 13 predicted proteins | sample OricomyardsoilBY_FD_108780 | JGI IMG/M metagenome (GOLD analysis project Ga0164241, IMG submission 108780) | Backyard soil microbial communities from Emeryville, California, USA - Original compost - Back yard soil (BY) | ecosystem: Environmental > Terrestrial > Soil > Unclassified | place: USA... | reverse complement strand
GGGAAACCTGTATGATGAATGGATAGAAGCCAACAGAAAACGCGTTGATAAATTAAGCAATAAGCAAATTGGGTATGTATATATGAAAGATATGTCAGGTGGCTCCCTGGATCGTTTTGAAAAGGAAATGGTGTCCGATTCTATCAATCAACGTAGAGCGTTGATACTGGATCTCAGGTATAATACCGGAGGAAATGTGCATGACAGAGTGTTGCAATTTCTATCGCAGCGCCCTTATCTGCAATGGAAATACCGCGATGGGAAAATGAGCCCGCAGCCTGATTTTGCACCGGCAGCCAAACCGATTATCTTATTAACGAATGAACAAACACTCAGTGATGGCGAAATGACGGCAGAGGGTTTTAAACAATTAAAACTTGGGAAGATTGTTGGCGCCGAAACATATCACTGGATCATTTTTACTTCCGCTAAACAGCTTGTGGACGGGTCTTCGGTACGATTGCCTTCGTGGGGATGTTTTACGTTAGATGGGAAAAACCTCGAGCATACCGGCGTTTCACCGGATATAACTGTAAAAAATACTTTTGAAGACAGAATAAATGATACCGATCCGCAGATTGAGAAAGCCGTTGAAGAAATAATGAAAGAGATGAAATAAATGGTAAATAAAAATGCCGTCAAAAGGGCGGCATTTTTTATGAGGTTGATAATAATAACAATCAGGGGTAAACGAGAAGGATTTTCTATCCTTACCGTAAACGAACAAATTTCTTCAGTTTCTGTTTACAGCGATTCGTAAATTTTTATTTTATTGTAAAGTGTTTTGCGGTCAATTTTCAATATCTCGGCTGCTTTTGTTTTATTATAATTCACTTCTTTTAGCACGTTCATTATCGCTTCATATTCCGCTTTGGCTGCCGCATCTTTCAGATCTACTTCTTTTGTTGTCTGAGTTGGGGCGCCAAACGTATGATGATTTACACTACCGGCAAATGCACCAAGCGATGATGACTGGGTAATTTCCCAAGGCAAAACTTTTGAATTTATTTTTCCCGAAGGGGTGAGCAAAACAGCGCGGCGAACAACATTTCTGAATTCCCGTAGATTGCCGGGCCAGGCATAATTCAAAAACATTTCTTCCACATCTTCTTCATACCCTTCTATATTTTTTTGAAGTTCAGCATTTGTCCGGTCAAGAAAAAATTCTGCAAATAGCAGAATATCTCCTTTTCTGTTGCGCAAAGCAGGAAGATTGATAGAAAACTCATTAAACCGGTGATAAAGGTCTTCCCGGAATTTGCCTCTTCGGTAAGCTTCCTGAAGGTTTTCGTTAGATGCTACAATAATCCTGACATCCACGTCCATTTCTTTGGTTCCTCCTACTCTTTTGTATTTTCTTTCCTGGATTACCCTCAACAACGAAGCCTGCACGTCCTTTGGTAAATTGGAAACTTCGTCCAAAAATAAAGTACCACCATTGGCCAATTCGAAATGCCCTTCTTTATCGGTAATGGCGCCGGTGAACGCACCTTTTACGTGTCCAAATAGTTCACTTCCCGAAAGTTCTTTCGATAATGTACCGCAATCCATTGCAATGAAAGGTTTTCCTTTTCGGGCACTCGCTTCATGAATGGTCTTGGCAATCACCTCTTTTCCTGTGCCACTTTCACCATAAAGTATTACACTATAATTTGTAGGCGCCACTATTTCAATCTGGCGATAAATTCTTGCAGTTTCTCCATCCTGGCCCACCAGGTATTCATTATTTAGCGATAGCTCATATTTTCTTTTCTCGCTGACAGCGGGAGCAGACGAGGCTGCTTTTGAAGAGGGGGAATTTTGTTCTGCGACAGTGTTGGCAAGTGCTTTTTCAATGACATTTACCACTTCATCGGGAATTAATGGCTTGGTGATATAGTCAAAAGCGCCCATCTTAATTACATCTACGGCTATTTTGATATCAGAGTAGCCGGTAATAATGATCACAATTGTTTTAGGTTTGGCCTCTTTAATTTTTACCAAAACATCTTTACCGTCTTTATCGCCCAGCCTAAAGTCGCAAAGTACTATATCGAAATGAAATTCGTTAAATTTTGCCAACCCTTTGCTGGCATTGTGCGCCACCTCAGTTATGTAGCCTTTCTTATTCAAAAACCGGCTTAGCAAAGCACACATATCAAAATCATCGTCAATAATCAATATTCTTTTAGTCATACTATAATATAAGCATTTAGGTGTGTAAAGTTACTATAAATCTTTGTTTTTTAATTGCGGCTGAGAAACAGTTTTTTCTTCAGTTTCTACCCATTCTGCGTATTCATTTGGAATAATATTATACCCATAAAGCTTTGCGTGTACTTTGGTAAATTCGGCTCCGAGGTAAAGTATGATTGAGCTATAGTAAACCCATACCATAAAAATGATAATGGATCCCGCGGCGCCATATAGAGAAGATAATTTGCTCTTGCGGATGTAATACCCAATGCCCATTTTGCCCAATGTAAAAAATATGGCAGTAACAAAACCTCCCAGAAGTACGTCTTTCCATTTAATTTTTGCATCGGGCAATATTTTGAAGACGAGAGAAAATAAAAATCCGGTGACCAGTAAGGAAAGAATGGCCTCGGTGACTGTCATGAAATAACTACTGTAATTTTTCAGGTAGTTTGATATTAAATCCCCAAACGCATTTAAAAGCGCATTTAATGAAAACGAAATAATGAGTATTGCGCCAATGCTAAGGATTAAAGAGAATGAAAGCAAACGGGTAATAATTAACTTCCACCAGACTTTTTTTGGCTTTATTTTTAATCCCCATATTTTATTTAATGAATCCTGTATCTCACCAAAAATAGTAGTAGCCCCGATGAGTAGAATGATGATGCTTATTACACTTGCCACATAATTGTTATTATTCAAATGAATATTTTTAATCGTGTCCTGTATCTGTAATGCAGCTACACTGCCAACAAGATGGCTAAGTTGCTCATAGATTTGCCCCTGCATAGCTTCCTTGCCGAAAAAGAACCCAAGCAAAGCCGTTACGATCACCAACAGCGGAGCAATGGAAAATACGGTATAATAGGCAAGCGAAGCACTGTATTTTAAAATATTATCCGCGGAAAATTCTTTAAAGACTGTTTTTAAATATAAGAAGATATTTAGTATATATTTTTTCATGTTTATCTCAATTTCTCTCCTGTTCTTTGCAATTTAGAAAGTTAATCAAAAAGTTTTTAATGGAACAATCGGGTACTTTTCGATGCACAATTAAATATCAGTTGATAAAACAACGTTTAAAAATCCGGGATGCAAAGATGGTTACTTTTTATTTCAAATGATGATGAAAAATGGAAATCGGGCTTGTCTTTATTAAGGCCATAAGCAAGAGAATCAATTAATACCTACATTTATATTTATGAACGATCCTAAATTTCAAATTAACACTGATTCCGGATTATACACGGATATGTATGAACTGGCAATGGCCGAAGCTTTTTTTAAACAAGGAATTCATAACACGCATGCGTCTTTTGATTATTTTTTTAGAAAATTACCGTTCGCTGGTGGTTATGTAATTTTTTGTGGATTGGCCGAATTATTACCAGTTATTGAAAGCCTTCATTTTAATTCTGAAGAAATAAATTGGTTGTACAAGAACGGATTTGGCAGAGATTTCTTAGAATGGCTGGGAGCATTTCGCTTCAGAGGACTCATACGTTCTATGCCGGAAGGAGAGGTTGTCTTTCCGCTGGAACCCTTGCTGCAGGTGGAAGGCAACCTTGCCGAAGTGCAGTTGATAGAAACTTTATTATTGAATTACCTGAATTTTCATTCGCTGATTGCGACTAAGGCTGCAAGAATGCGGTATGCGGCAGGCGATCGCCATCTTAGTGAATTTGGACTGCGAAGATCGCAGGCTTTGGGAGGAATTGCTGCAAGCGGCGCCGCCATTGCTGGAGGGTTTGATAGCACATCCAATGTTTATGCAGCAAAGCGATATGATATAAAAGCCAGTGGTACCATGGCGCATTCATTTATCCAAAGCCACGAAAATGAATTGACAGCTTTTAGGAAATTCGCAGAAGCGCATCCGAAAAATTCTACGCTGCTTGTAGATACGTATGACACATTGAAAAGTGGCGTGCCCAATGCAATAATTGTAGCACGGGAAATGAAAGAAAAAGGCCAGCAACTCCAGGCAATACGATTGGATAGTGGCGACTTGGCCTATCTCTCGAAACGTAGCCGGAGGATGCTTGATGATGCTGGTTTGCAAGAGGTGCAAATTGTTGTTTCTAATCAATTAGATGAATATCTTATCAAAAGTTTGCTGGATCAGAAAGCGCCCATTGATGTATTTGGTGTTGGTACCAGTTTAGCCACAGGACAACCCGATGCAGCGCTTGATGGAGTGTATAAATTATGCGAAATAAATGGGCAGCCAAAAATTAAACTATCTGAAAATATTCAAAAGGTAACATTGCCGGGCGTTAAACAGGTTTATCGCTATACCGATGAAGAAGGTTGCTTTGTTGCAGATGCCATTGCTCTTGCAGAAGATGGCATTCCAAACCAAATGATCCATCCGTATGATCCTGAAAAAAGCATGGAGTTAAATACAAACATGGCAACGCTATTGCTCCATAAAATAATGGAAGATGGAAAATCATTGTTAGAAAATTATGAACCGAAAGATGTGGCTGCTTTTTCACAACAAAGATTGCAACTCCTGCCTGATGAGCACAAACGTTTTAATAATCCACATACCTATAAGGTAGGAATTAGCGAACCTTTGCATCAACTTAGAAGTGATTTAAGAAGGGGATATAAAATGTAAAAATTCAACAACACTCATTTTTATTTCTTGAGTCAAAATAAAAATCTTCAATAAAAGCCTGCCTGGTCGGCAGACAGGTCGGTTTACTGTACTACCACTTTTGAAGGGATCTAAGTGACATCACATCCATAAATTGATAATTTCAATCAATTATCTTTGCACGATGAGTAAAGTAAGAGTAAGATTTGCGCCAAGCCCTACCGGTGGATTGCATCTCGGTGGCGTGCGTACAGCGTTGTATAATTATTTATTTGCAAAAAAAAATAATGGGGAATTTGTGTTGAGAATAGAAGATACAGATCAAACCCGTTATGTAGAAGGCGCTGAGCAATATATCATCGATTGTCTTACGTGGTGTAGTATCTCACCGGACGAAAGCGCCGAAAATCCCGGTGAATATGGCCCTTACAGGCAAAGCGAAAGAAAAAATATTTATCGCGAATATGCCGAACAATTGGTGAGATCAGGTCATGCATATTATGCGTTTGATACACCGGAAGAAATTGAAAATCTGAGAGAGAAGTTGAAGGCGGAAGGAAAATATAATGTGCAATACAATTTTCAAAACAGGTTGGAAATGCGTAATTCGTTGAGCCTTCCGGCAGAAGAAACCGAAGCATTGCTGAAAATAGATTTTCCTCACGTCATCAGAATTAAGATGCCGCGAAATGAATCTGTTCATTTCAACGACATGATTCGCGGTGATATTGAAATGCAAACAGACGGTGTAGATGATAAAGTTTTATTGAAAGCAGATGGAATGCCTACTTATCATCTTGCAGTGGTTGTGGATGATTGTCTGATGAAGATCACGCATTCATTTCGCGGTGAAGAATGGCTGCCAAGTGCTCCTGTTCATGTGCTGTTATGGAAATATCTGGGATGGGAAAAGCAGATGCCTCAGTGGGCGCATCTTCCATTGATTTTAAAACCAGATGGCAACGGGAAATTAAGCAAAAGAGATGGCGAGCGATTGGGTTTTCCGGTATTTGCTATGGAATGGAATGATCCTGCGAAAGGAAAAGTGGCAGGTTTTAAAGAGCTGGGTTTTTTGCCCGAAGCATTTATCAATATGCTCGCGTTGCTCGGATGGAACGATGGTACAGAGCAGGAAGTCTTTTCTTTGAATGAAATGGTTGAGAAATTTTCGATTGACAGGATTCATTCTCACGGTGCAAAATTTGATTTTGAAAAAGCAAAATGGTTCAACCATGAATGGATAAAAAAATCAAGCGTTGAAAGATTGAAACCGGATGTAAAAAAAATATTTGAAGAAAAAAATATTTTAATAGAGGATGAAAGCAAATTAGAGACGATAATAGAATTGATAAAAGAAAGATGCACGTTGCTGATTGACTTTTGGCAGCAGGGAAGTTTCTTTTTTACAGCTCCTTCGGAGATTGATACTTCTGCAATTCTTCCAAAATGGAATGAAAATAAAAATCAGTTTTTTGTGGAATTAATCCGGGCTTATTCATTACTGAATTCGTGGGAACTAAATGATCTTGAACATACCTTCAAAGAATTGGCCGCCGCCGCACGATTAAAGCCGGGCGAGTTAATGTTGCCCTTACGCGTGATGCTGGTAGGCGGAAAATTTGGCCCCGGAGTTTTTGATATTGCTTCTATTCTCGGAAAGGAAGAAACGATAAAAAGAATAGAACATACTTTATCTTTATTAAAATAATTTTTTTCGATTGAAAAATTAAGAATTAATGAGAAAAGTAAATGCGTGGAATAATAACATAAGCCACTTATCAATCTAAAAAAATTGGGGATGTACTCAACTATTATTGCCGAATCAGAAAATGGTATTTTTACCATCACCATCAACAGACCGGACAAACTCAATGCATTAAATAAAATGGTTTTGGATGAGTTGGACAATGCCATGGACACGGTTTACAACGATGATAGAATTAAAGGAGTTATCATAACCGGCGCCGGAGAAAAACAATAATTATACTGATCCCTCTCTATTTATTTTTTACCGACAAAAGGAGGCTGCATATTTCTGAATCAAATTGACTATCTTATTGTAGTTCAGGGAGACTGACAACTTGAGCCAATCAATATCGGGTTTTCGGTAGCAATAACTTTAGATAATAAAACCATTCCAATTCGTTTTAGGTACGCACTTAATAAGTGAACAGCAGCATTTGCTAAATGGTTCTTGACGTGGTTTATTAACAGTAATAAATTCGTATCAGAAACATTCAACCAAATTTTTCAACCAAAAATTACTAAAATGGAAAACGAAAAATTACCGGCAGATACGTTAGCCGTAAATCAAAATGAAATTCCAAATGTGCCTAAGAAAACGGTACATTCTAATGAGAAGGTTACCGAAGTAAAAACTTTTTTTAAAGATGATCTGCTAAAGATTGTAAAATCAATTTTCACAGAACCCATTAAAGGAACACTTGCAATATTTACTAACGCCGAAGCGAGAGCATACAGCCAGGCGCTCATTCTAATTGCAACGACGCTGCTCATTTATACTATCGTTCCCTATTTAATGGTTGGCAGCCAGGTGCGTGATTACATGGGTTTTGGCCCCTTTTTTAAATTAGGACTTAGTGTTGCATTGATATTGGTCATCATCTCTTCGCTTGCTTTTGGTGTTAAAGCGATATCAGGTAAACCTGACTTTAAAAAGGAATTACTCACCGGCGGATTGTGCGGAATACCTTTAATGATATTTATTATAATAGTTGCCTTATTCGCAGCCTTTAAAGGTGACGGCTTTCGATATGGAAATCCTCAGTCGTTCCTAGACCAGGGGATTTTTCTATTGATGATAACGCTTTATCTCATGCTTATGTTATTCAATATTGTACAGCAATCTTTTAAAGCATCCGGCACCAACGACGCATTAAGCTGGTATCTGTCACCGTTAGTTATTTTCCTGGCGTTCTATATCGGTGTAAAAATAGCCATGAGCATTTTTGGATCCTCTTATGGCTACCACAATAATTCTCTGTTTGGGTATTAATCAGTAAACCAACCAATTTTAATAAAATGAAAAAGATAATAACACACTTGATGGCATTAAGTTTATTCTTATCCATTGTCACATTCACATCATGCAAAGAAGATCCTGTTGACAGGCAATTAGATAATATGGAATCCATGTTAGCAAAGGTTGATAAGCTATCTCATGAAGAAAACCCTTCCCGCGAAGAAATAATAGATTTTAAAAAAGATGCTATTGACTTACGGCAGTCATTAGAGGCTATTCAGCAATCCATGGCCTTTACACCTTTAGCAAAGGGTGACCGATTAATGGTGAGCCAGAAAAAAAGATTTATAGAACTTCTTCAGAAGGAACAAAAATTATATCGTGACGGGAATTTTGAGCGACTACAACGATTCGTAAAGCAATATAATTTGGATTATTAGATCCATTTACCATGGTAAAAATTAATTAATAATCAATAAAAATAATTTTTATGAAAAAAATACAATGGCTTTATTTACTTGCAGCTATCCTGTTAGTTGCCGGTTGTGGCAGTACAAATAGTTCAGCCGACTTAAATCTTATACCAGTAGCTGAAGGAAATGATTTTGGCTATATTAATAAGAAAGGCGAGTTTGTTATCAATCCACAGTTTAGCAATGCAACTTTGTTCAAAGATGGCATGGCGCTGGTATCTGCCCAAGGGAGTAAAACTCCATGGGGTTTTATTGATGAAAAGGGAAAGTATGTAATACCGCCTTCCTTTAAGTATGCCACGATTTTTAGCGAGGGGCTGGCGTTTGTTGTAAACGAAAATGAAGCTCCCAAGGCCATAGATGAAAAAGGAGAAACCAAATTCACTTTACAAAATGCCGAAGCTGTGCGGCCTTTTCACGATGGGCTTGCAGGCTTTTCTGTTTTTGCAGATGATGGAGATAGAAAATGGGGGTTTGTTGATAAAAATGGCACTGTAAAAATTAGCCCGCAATTTTATCGCGTTGGTAATTTCAGTGAAGGAAAATGTGCGGCAACTATCGAAATTAACAAGTATGTATATATTGATAAAGATGGAAAAATAATTATTAATAATCAGTTTGATGGTGCCGGAGAGTTTCATAACGGAAAAGCGATAGTTGTCACTGGCAAAAAATGTGGGGTAATTAATGATAAAGGCTCTTACATTATCAACCCCCAATTCTCCGGTATGTATCCGGATGGCGATAACTATATTATTACGATGGGCGATAAAGTTGGATGGGCAGATAAAGAAGGTAAAATAATAATAAACCCGCAATACGACGATGCCAAGCCTTTTTACGGTAACGATTTAGCGCCTGTATCTGTAAATAAAGAGTGGGGTTATATAGATAAAGAAGGAAAGATTAAGATAAATCCGCAATTTTATTATGTATTGCCGTTTAATGGCAGTATGGCCCTTGTTCGCAGCGGCAACAAATTTGGATTTATAGATAAAGGGGGAAAATATACGATTAATCCACAGTTTGATGAGATATCACCTGACCTTATGGTTTATTTAGCTTCGAATCACACGGAGCATAGCGCTGAATATACATATATAGAAACAGAATTTTATGATATTGGTGCAATTACGGCAAAAGTAAAAGAAGATATTACTCCTGATGGTGTGAGGGGTGTTTCCCTTAATACGCCTATGGCGAGAGTGATGGCAAAGTTTGGCAAACAACAAAGCGATTTTAATCAGTATGTAGCCCGGACAATCTTAATAAGCAATGAAAAAATAGGGCATCTTGCTTCAGTAAATATTGCTGTGATTGGCACGCCTTACACTAACCAGCAAAGTTCTTATACAGATACGACCAAGGTTTTTAACGACCAGGCAACACCGCAAGAATTTTTATATACCCTAACCCCGTTTCGTAAAGTTTTTGACAAGAGGATAGAAATAATGGATGCCATCGAAAAAGATGTATTCAGCACATATTCAAAAGATATATCTTCTACCCCTTCGCTAAGGATTTATACTAATGCTTCAGAAAAAATTATGATGCAAGATGCAGGTACGGTTATTAATATTTATGTATTGCGGTCAACTTATGTGCTACAATAATTATTTCAATCCTTAAACTTTTATTTTAAATTTTATTGCCATGAACAAAAGTCTTATCATGTTTATAAGCTGCATTATAGCACTTGGTTTACATGCGCAAAACAATGATGGAAATACTTTTATTTTATTTTCAAATGAAGGGAAAACCTATGGTATCAACAACTTCACGGGTATTAAAGCAAGCGCATTAGTAAAAGATTCAAACAATGTACATCTAACAATTATATGCATGTTTGTTAACCCAACAACAAATGATACTTTAATGATATCGGCAAAAGATGAGGCGGGTTTTTCAACGGGTAAGCAACATATATTTTCTTCAAAGTCAAAATTGGTGTTCTATTATAAAATTGCAGGTAAAGGTTTATTTATAAAGATTATGGATAATGCAAGAAATGAAATAGTCACGGGCAATTACTTTAATATAAGCAAGTTGGAAAATAAACCCGGGGGCGTGCTTGAGGGTTCATTTGCATTTACGGATATTGCTTTTGAAAACAATAACAATCAGATTGTGACCAAAATTAAAGCAATTAAAGATGGTAAGTTTAAAACAGTGGTAGGTGATGGAAATTTATTTGGCAATAAGGCGGGGAATGCAGATAATAATTCTAATAATAAAAATGAACGCCTCAATGAAACGAATGAAATATTTACTTCGCTTGAACCAAATTATTTGATAAAAAAAATATTTAAGGCAGTAAGGCAAAATAATGATGGCTATTTTGGATGGAAACCTGATTTTGAAAGGGGTTTTGACAGCACTTTTTTATCAGACGATGGATACGCATATACACAATATGATACAGTTTTAAACTATAATGATGGCATAGATAAAGTACTTATGTTTTTCACCACCGTTACTTATCAAAACGGAGAAATTAAAGATTGTCACGCTTGCGGAGCATTGATGAGTTGCGCACTATTCTCAAAACAAACAAACGGTTATTATAAGCTTAACCGGCTTGATACAAATTTTACACAGAGTATTGCATGGGCGAAACCTGATCCGGTTGCATTGGTTAAAACAGGCGCTAACAAATATGCAATAGCAATTTATTCTTATGATGTGCATCAGGGTGATCAGGAAGAGGAGGTCGCATTTTATGAAGCTGAAAATTTTAAATCAATTTTTACAACTCAAATCCTTGATGATAATACCTGGGCAGCTTTGGAGAAAGGATATTCCAATGAAACTAAAATAAAATTTTTACCGGCAAAAAATGGAAGTGAATATTTTATTCTTCAAGCCATCACTTCCGGTACTGAAGAGAATGAAAGAAGAAAAATAGTACCAATTTATAAAAAAGAAACTTACTATTTTGATACAAAGAAGGGAGAGTATGTTTTGCAACCCAAAGCAGTTGTTAAATAAAATTTATAAATAAAATTTTAATTATAACCTAAAACAATTCATGATGAAAAAGCAAACGAATTTATTGACTTTGAGTGCCATATTAATTTTTGCTATGGCAACACTTAATTCCTGTTCTAAAAACAAGAATGATTCAGGAACAGATAGCGGCTACTATATGAAATTTAAAGTAGATGGTAAACAGGTGCAATATCCCATTGCCGGCATTACAGTAAGTGATTCTCTCATTGCAGGCTTTGCATACGGCGGAGGCGCATCTGGTGCTCCTTTTGACGGTAGCCAGGGGCTTGATCTCGTCTTTTATTCCCTAACGCCAATCAAAGCTGGTGATTCTTTTTCCGGGACTGACATACTAGGTGGCGCTTTACCAGCAGGGAGCATCGCTTATCTTCCTTCTTTAACCAGCAGTACTTACGAGAGTATCACACCGCAATTGAATTCGAAAGTTTCTATAACAATTACTGAGATTACATCTGAATATGCCAAAGGAATATTCTCCGGAACTGTACATGACAACGATGGAAGCGGTACGAATTCAAAAGCTATTACCAATGGAGAGTTTTATGCAAAAAGGCAATAATTGATGTTAAGGTGTAGAAAGCAACGCTTTCTTATACCTCCATCAACCTTTTTAAAAACTCCTCTTTACGCCTTGTGGAAACTTCAATGGAAGAATTGTCTGTCATGGTTACGTAACCGCCTTTTCCTTTATTGTAGCTTTTTATACAATTAAGATTAATAAGATGAGAATGATGCACTCTGAAAAAATTATAGTCAGTGAGCATTTCATCGAACTCTTTCAATGTTTTAGCGACTAATAGTTTTTGATTTCCTTTCATGAAAATCGTAGTATAGTTGGAGTCGCTTTCACAATGTATAATATCGCTTACCTGGATCACCATCAGACCATTTATTACGGGAACGCATATACGCTTTGAAGAACCCTGGATATTTTTTAAATTATGAAACAACACGTCAAATTTTTCCGACGTTTTTGTGTAAGAAATTTTTTGTTCAAACTTGTGGATCGCCTGTTTCAGTTCTTCTAACGCTACTGGTTTTAAGAGATAGTCAATTGCGCTAAACTTAAAGGCCTGTACTGCATATTGATCATAAGCAGTGGTAAAAATTACTTCAAAGTTTATCTCTTTTAATTGCTTAAGCAGATCGAAACCCGTTTTGCTATTGATTTGAACATCAAGAAAAACCAGATCAGGATTTAATTTTTCTATTGCCCCAATTCCTTCTTCTACTGTTTTATAATAACCCGATATAAGAACGTCGCTTTCGAAATTCTTATTCAGCAAGTCAGTGAGCCTGTCAATACTTGCCTGTTCATCATCTATTATTAAAGCATTAATCATAAGCGAATTTAAAAACTTAATTGCAAAGGCAATTTTACTTCTGCTCTCGTGCCTTGTTGCAACGGAAATAATTGCAAAGATGCATTTGCATTTTTGGTCCTATTAAGTATCTCAATGCGGGCACGCGTGATTTTCATACCCAGAGATTTTTTGCCGGTTTTTTCATCTGCTGTATCTTGCAGGCCAACGCCATCGTCTTCTACAATACAATTTATCATGTCGCCATCTTTTTTTATATGTATTAAAATTTTACCATCGCCTTGTTTATCTGCAAGGCCATGCCAGATGCTGTTTTCAACAAATGGTTGTAACAACAGTGGCGGAATTAATGTATTGTGGGGATCAATATCTTTATCAATCGTTATTTGATAACTGAATTTATGATTCAATCTTTCTGACTCTAATTGCATGTATAATTCGAGTGCCTTTAAATCGGATGAAAGGCTTACTTCTTTCTTTTCTGAGTTCTCAAGAATTAATCGCATCAACTGCGCAAATTTTATCAGGTAATCATCGGCAGCGCCGATATTATTTTTTTTGATATAGTCGCTTATGGAGTTTAGTGAATTGAAAATAAAATGCGGGTTCATTTGAGAACGCAGCGCTTTCATTTCTGTATCGGAAACCTTTGCTGTAAACTCCGCGTCTTTCTGAAGCTGTTTTGCGTCTCTTCTCCGCTTATAAAAAACAAAGCTGATGATGGAAGAAAGCAATAATGTAACTCCGACACCGGCTATTTCATTTTTCACCGCTTTTTGACGGCCGATTTCGGATTTTGCAAGTGCCTGTTTTTTTTGTTGCTCCGATTTTAAAGAATCTTCTCTTTTGTCGAAATTGTACTGCATCATTTTACTTGTTAACTGTTTGCTCAATTCGACAATATGGGCGCTGTCTTCTAAACTCCTGAACTTTCGAAATGCAAACAGGGCAGAATCGTAACGTTTTTGTTTTTCAAAAATCTGGGTAAGAAAATCCCATTCTTGCGCCTTATCCTCAAGATCACTGGCTATTTTTGACAACTCTATAGCACGATGTTGATATGCTAAAGCATACATAAATCTCTTTGCCGGATCAAACTTATGTTTTTTGAGAACATAAGGCGTTGCATATAAAATTGAATTCCCAAGATAAGTAAGACATCGAGCTTTGGAGGGCGCCGAATTCACTGAATCAGCATACCGCAATGCTTTTTTCAAATAGAATATGGCGCTGTCATGATCCCACATTTCATTGTACGTAATTCCCAATTTTTCATTTTCTGCGTCCACATCAAACCCTAAATCTTTAGCAAGAACCATTGACTTATGATAACAATCAAGTGCCTTCGTTAGCTCCGGCAGTGAACGACGGCCACTTTGACTAATTATAGTATAATCACCTCCCAGGTTGTGGTAGGCATACCACATCCCTCTTTTGTTTCGTAACCTCTGGAATATTTCCAGTGCTCTTTGATGGTAGGATATGGCTTTGTAAGGCTCATTCATAAAGGTGAAAATATTACCAAGGTTTATATTTATTTTGCCAATTCCGTTCTCATCCTTTGCTTGCTCATATGCCTTCAGAGCTTTTACATAGAATTCTGTTGCCTCTGCAATTTTGGTAGTACTTTTATAATCGTTGGCCAAATTATTGTAAACGTCGCCAAGTAGGTCTTTATCATTTAATGTTTCTGCGATAGTTACCGCCAGCGAACTAAATTCAATAGCTTTTTTGTTGTCGAGCAACCCATCATAGGCGCGGGCAATATAGTTGAGAGTCTGAACAATACATTTTTTGTCACCTATATTTTCATAAATAGTCAAAGCTTTTTGGAGGTTATCGAGGCTTGGTTTAAATTGAGATGCAAGATTTTGATTCACACCTTTCGTGTAATATCCATCCGCGAGGAGACTTTTGTTGTCAAGTTTAGTTGCTAATGCGATTGCACTGTCTGCCATTTGTTGTCCTTTAGTGTAATTCGAATATGCGTACGCATTCGCAATCTTATTCATCAGCGATACCTTTGCCGTATCATCTTTTTGATGATGATGCAATAAGTTTAGTAAAGAGTCAACATTTTCAACTTGAGCAAAACAAAAATGAACGAGGAAAATAGTTATTGAAATCAATATTACTTTTTTCATAACCAGTGTTGTAAAGTTGATAAAAGCAGCAACTATTTTGAAAAGGTAAGAATTTATTTTGAAACGAAGATTTACGAATTTATCACCAGGATTTCTCCTATACGGGTTTAGCGAACCGAAGGACACTTTTATTCTAAAGTGTAAAAATTCAATCAAAAAAAGGTAACGTTAGATATTCCCAAAAATTGATTAATCCCATAAGCCCGGTCAGTAACTAATTTATAGGTTTTTTACGTTTTTTATTAGTTATTTAAAATTGTTCATCTTTGTATTCAATGAGAGGCAAAAGAATTACCCCGAAAAAAATATTCTGAAAAGCAAAGGGTAATCGGGGTGTTTATTGCCAAAGTGAGACTTGACGAGCATGATCATGGAGCCAAGTGATTACCACTAACTTTTGCATATTATTTGGCCTGCCAAATGGAAATTAAAAAACAAAAAGAGATGATTATGAATTTTTCAACAATAAATACGGAGTTAGAAAATGGAATTTTTACCATCACCATCAACAGGCCGGGTAAACTCAATGCATTAAATAAAATGGTTTTGGATGAGTTGGACAATGCCATGGATACTGTGCATACCGATGATAAAATTAAAGGCGTCATTATCACCGGCGCCGGCGAAAAAGCTTTTGTAGCCGGGGCTGATATTGCTGAATTTATTTCCTTGGAGGATCACCAGGGAGCAGCATTTGCAAAGCGAGGCCAGGATATTTTCTTTAAAATAGAAAATTGCCCCAAACCTGTATTAGCTGCCGTTAATGGGTTTGCGCTTGGCGGTGGTTGTGAATTGGCGATGGCATGCCATTTCAGGTTGGCAAGTGTAAACGCTAAATTCGGCCAGCCGGAAGTGAACCTCGGCATCATTCCGGGATACGGAGGTACGCAGCGGTTAACCATGCTCGTTGGCAAAGGGAAAGCAATGGAATTAATGATGACCGGAAATATGATTGGTGCGGAGGAAGCAAAATCACTGGGCCTGGTCAGTTACGTAGAAGCGCCTGGAAACCTGATTCCGAAAGCTAAAGAACTTTTAAGGTTGATTATGACGAAATCGCCATTGGCTATCGCTAAAGTCATTTCTGCGGTAAATTCCTATTATGATTTTAATAAAAGCGGATATGAAAGAGAAACAAAACTTTTCGGAGAAGTATTTTTAAGTGAAGATAAAAAAGAAGGAACTGTTGCCTTTTTGGAAAAAAGAAAACCGGAGTTTAAAGGGAAATAGTAATACATGTTATTTTTTCATTTGCCGCGGTAGCTGATCTTCTTTGATCCAATCATTTCGATTTTTCCCTCCACACGTATTCAGTTAAATTTGCAGCAGGTTTTTAAAATCTTAATAAATAATAATGAACTACAGAATAGAAAAAGATACCATGGGCGAAGTGAAAGTTCCTGCCGACGCCTATTACGGTGCACAAACACAGCGCAG
>Ga0164241_10003387_pt1 | contig 16151 bp, 12 predicted proteins | sample OricomyardsoilBY_FD_108780 | JGI IMG/M metagenome (GOLD analysis project Ga0164241, IMG submission 108780) | Backyard soil microbial communities from Emeryville, California, USA - Original compost - Back yard soil (BY) | ecosystem: Environmental > Terrestrial > Soil > Unclassified | place: USA... | reverse complement strand
TGCGCTCGGCATCCAGCGCGCCAACATGGTGTCGCTGATCAACGAACTGGTCGATCGCGGCTTGATCGATCGCGTGACCGCCGAGGACGACCGCCGCGCCTTCGCGCTGACGCTGACGATGACCGGCGAGCGGATGACGACGGACTGCCTGGCCCGGATTCGCGCGCATGAGGATGCGATGCTGTCCGATCTTTCCGCCGAGGAGCGCACGACGCTGATCGACCTGCTCAGCCGGATCGAGGCGAAGGAAGGCTGAGCTCAGAAGCCGATATTCCGGGCGCGGTAATGCGCGATCGTCTCGGGGATCGAGGGGCGTTTGCCGTCGGTCCTGAAATAGACGCTTGCCGCCGCTTCGAACTCCGCATGGATCGGGTCGAGCGGCTGGCGACAACTATGCTCGGCATGGCCGTGGATATCGAGCGCGGTGAGCTTGCCGATATCCATCATGCCCTCCGTCATTCCGCCAGGATCAGCGCGTCGAGCGCGATGACACCCTTGCCCTTGGGATAGACGACCACCGGGTTGAGATCGACCTCACGGATGGCGGGCGTGCCGAGCAGCGCGCGGCCGAGTCCCGCGATCAGCGACGCCACCGCGTCAACGTCGAGCGCCGGTGAACCGCGCCATCCGTCGAGCAGAGGCCCCTGCTTGAGCGCGCGCAATTCGGCAGCGATCGCGGCATGCGGCAGGCCGGGCGGCAAAAGGCGCACGTCCTTCAGCACTTCGGCCTGCACCCCGCCGAAACCGATCAGGATCACCGGCCCCCATTCGGGATCGTTCTTCGCGCCGACGATCATTTCAAGCCCCCGCGCGCCCATGGCCTCCACCAGCGCACCGTCGAGCACGATGCCCGAATCGTAAGCCGCGACATTGTCGTACAGCCGCTGCCATCCCTCGGCCAAGGCCGCCTCGCTGGCGAGATTGAGGATGACGCCGCCGGCATCGCTCTTGTGGCTGAGCGAGGCCGCCTGCGCCTTGAGCACCACCGGATAGCCGATCCGCGCGGCGAGCGTTTTCGCTTCGTCGAGCGTCGTCGCGAAGCCGCCCGGCGGGAACGGCACGCCGAGCGGAGCGAGCAGATCCTTGGCGCGATATTCGGGGATGACGCCGCCATGCGGCAGATCGAGTGCGAGCGGTTCACCGGTCGCTGCGGTACCGCTGCTCGCAGCGCTCGACCGCCGGATCGCGCGGAAAGCGCGATCCGGCGAGGGGAAATAGCTGACGCCCAGCGCACGCAGCCGCGCGACATAGGCCGGCGGCACCGGAGCGCCTTCGTCGAGGCCGGCGAAGATCACCGGTTTTTGGGGCGCCAGCGCCTCGATCGCGGCGATGATCGGCTCGAACTTGAGCCTGGAGGTTGCGACATCGGTCTGGATGATGCCGAGCACGATGCTGCCATAGGCATGGTCCGCAAGCAGCGGCGCCAGCGTACGGCGGTAGAGATCGGGATCGACCAGCGCCTGGGCGGTCAGGTCCATCGGATTGCTGACCGCGATAAAATCGGGGATCGCCGCGCGAAGTGCGGCCTGCGTCTCCGCCGATGGAGCAGGGACGGGCAGGGCGATCGCCTCGCACAGATCGAGTGTCAGCGCCTTGAAGGCGCCGGATTCGGTCAGCACCGCACAGCCGCTGTCCGCGATCGGGCCCGCGCGGATGGCGAGATCGACCACGTCGCCCAGTTCCTCGAGCGTATCGACCTGCACGACGCCGGCATGGCGCACCAAAGTCTGCATCACCTGCCAGTCGCCGGCCATCGCGCCGGTATGCGTCGCGGCGGATTCGCGCGCGGCGCTCGACGTGCCGGGGTGGAGGAGGACGATCGTCTTGCCGCGTTCGCGCGCTTGCTCGGCCAGCGCCAGGAAGCGCTTCGGCTGGCGGAACTGCTCGACGATCATCGCGATCACGCGCGTGTGATCGGCATCGATCAGATATTCGACATAATCCTCGGCGCGCGACGCCGCCTCGTTGCCGGTCGAGACCGAGAGCGAGATGCCCAGTCCCTTGGCCATCAGCGTGGTGCCGAGCACCACCGCCATCGCGCCCGATTGCGAGACGATGCCCACGCCCGGCCGGTCGCCGAGCCGCTCGGCGGGAGTCTCGACGAAGGTCAGCGCGACGCCGTCGACATAATTGGTCATGCCGAGGCAGTTCGGACCCTCGATCACCATGCCGCTCTCGGCCGCGATCCGCGCCAGTTCGCGCTGCGCTGCCAGGCCTTCGTCCCCGCCCTCGGCGAAGCCCGCGGCGAAGATCACCGCTGCGCCGACCTTGCGCTTCGCCAGCGCAGCCACGGTGTCGAGCACCGCCGCGCCCGGTATCGCCAGTACCGCCGCATCCACACCTTCGGGTAGCGCGTTGACCGAGCGCAGGCACGGCCGACCCGCCAATCTGTCATGCTTCGGGTTGATGAGGTGAACGTCGCCGGCGAAACCGTGGCGCTCGAGATTGGAAAGCACTTGATTGCCCAGAGCCCCCGGCCGTTCGGATATCCCGAATATGGCGACCGAGCGGGCGCGGAGCAGGCGATCGAGGGCGCGCGCCTTCGGGCGATCGGGCGTGGCGGCGTCCATATCGTCAGGCCGTCTGCTTGCTCTTGTCATAGGCGCCCAGGCCCGGCTTGTAGCTCTTTTCGTCGATGAATTGGCGGAGCCCCTCCTTGCGCCCTTCATTGTCGTAGCTGTTGGCGGCTTCCTGCGCACGGATCAGGTAATCCTCGGCCTCGTCATAGGGCAGGATCGAGACGCGACGCACCGCGTCCTTGGTCGCCTTGAGCGCCACCGGGTTCTTCTTGAGCAGCACGTTGGCCACTTCGGCCACGCGGTCCTTGAGCTGGGCGAGTGGCAGCGATTCGTTGACCAGCCCCCATGCGGCCGCGGTCTTGCCGTCGATATTTTCGCCCATCAGTGCGTGATACATCGCCTTGCGGAACGGCATCAGTTCGACCGCGACCTTGGTCGCGCCGCCACCCGGTAGGATGCCCCAGTTGATTTCGCTGAGGCCGAACTGCGCCTCGTCGGCGGCAAAGGCGAGATCGCACGAAAAGAGCGGGCCATAGGCGCCGCCGAAGCACCAGCCGTTGACCATCGCGATGGTCGGCTTCTGATACCAGCGCAACCGCCGCCACCAGCCATAGGCCTCGCTCTGCGCCTTGCGCGTGCCGGCCAGGCCCTTGGCCTCGGTCTCGCGGAAATATTCCTTCAGGTCCATGCCGGCGCAGAAGGCCTCGCCCTCGCCGGTCAGCACCAGCACGCCGACATCGTCGCGATATTCGAGCGCGTCGAGCACCTCCATCATGTCGCGGTTCAGCGTCGGGTTCTGGGCGTTGCGCTTCTCGGGGCGATTATATTTCACCCAGGCGATGCCGTCCTTCACTTCGTAAGCGACGACGCCGTTGGTGCTCAATGCGGTCATAAATAATCCCTGTTCGATCAATCAGATGGGGAAGTGTCCTGGCTGGGTTTCGATGGTGATCCAGCGCAGTTCGGTGAAGGCGTCGATGCCGGCCTTGCCGCCGAAGCGGCCATAGCCGGAGGCCTTGGTGCCGCCGAACGGCATCTGGGCCTCGTCGTGGACGGTGGGGCCGTTGACATGGCAGATGCCCGACTTGATCGCCCTTGCGACGCGCAGGCCCCGCGCGGTGTCGCGGGTGAAGACCGCGGCGGAGAGGCCGTATTCGGTGTCGTTGGCAAGCGCGATCGCTTGCGCCTCGTCCCTGGCGCGGATCACCGCGACTACGGGTCCGAAGCTCTCCTCGCGGAACAGCTTCATCGCCGGCGTCACATGATCGATGACGTGCGCGGGCATCAGCACGCCGTTCGCCTCGCCGCCATTGACCTGTTCGGCGCCCGCGCCCACCGCATCGGCGATCAGACCCTTCACATGATCGACCGTCTTCCGGTCGACCACCGCGCCGAGCGGAGTCTTACCCTCGCGCGGATCGCCGACCGGCATCGCGCCGACCTTGTTCTTGAACTTGGCGACGAACGCATCGGCCACGCTCTCGATCACGATGATCCGCTCGGTCGACATGCAGATCTGGCCCGAGTTCATGAACGCGCCGAACGCCGCGGCCTTCACCGCCTCGTCGAGATCGGCATCGTCGAGCACGATCAGCGGCGCCTTGCCGCCCAGTTCGAGCAGCACCGGCTTGAGATGCTCCGCGGCGCGTCTGGCGATGATCCTGCCCACCGCGGTCGAGCCGGTGAAGTTGATCCGCCGTACTTCGGGATGATCGATCAGCGCTCCCACCACCTCGCCGGCATCGGCCGGCGCGTTGGTGACGAGGTTGACCGCGCCCTCGGGCAATCCCGCGTCGGCGAACGCCTCGACGATCAGGCCATGCGTGCGCGGGCATTGCTCGCTGGCCTTGAGCACCACCGTGTTGCCGCAGGCCAGCGGCACCGCGATCGCGCGCACGCCGAGGATGATCGGTGCGTTCCACGGCGCGATGCCCAGGATCACGCCGACCGGTTCGCGCAGCGCCATCGCGATGCAGCCCGGCTTGTCCGACGGGATCACCTCGCCGCCGATCTGCGTCGTCAGCGCCGCCGCCTCGCGCACCATGCCGGCCGCCAGCATCAGGTTGAAGCGCGCCCAGCCTTCGGTCGCGCCGATCTCGCCCGTCATCGCCGCGACGAACGCATCCGCCTTCGCCTCCAGCGCATCCGCCGCCTTCATCAACAGCGCACGCCGCGCGTTCGGGCCCAGCGAAGACCAGGCCGGGAACGCCGCCGCCGCGGCATCCGCCGCCGCTGCCGCATCCTCCGCCGTCGCCGCCCCAGCCACGCTCGCCACCTTCCCCGTCACCGGATCATGCCGCTCGAACGTCGCCATCGTCTCATGCGGCCGTCCGCCGACGAGCATCGAAACTTGCGTTGCCATCACCGCCTCTCCCAAATATTGCTATGACACATAACTTAGTGATCGCGTTCGCGCAAGAGCTTCGTTCAGATCGAGTCGAATAATCTCGCGACGCTATCGCCGGTGCCGAGAATGAGGATTCGTCGCGCCAGGATCGCGGCTTGTTCGGGCGCCATCGGTCGCGCCGCGCGGCCCGCGCAGGCGACGAATTTCTCGACAAGGGCCTCGTCCGACAGGGGGTGATCGGGGTGGCCGGCGGCCTGCATCACTTCGGCCGTCAGAGTCCGGCCATCGGCGAGTTCAAGCGTCACGATCCCGCTCGCGGCCTGGGCACGGCCCCAATCGGGATGGAGGCGGGGTGCGACACGTGCCGCGAGCGCCAGGATCGCGCGATCGGCACGCGCCGCGACGTCGAACGAATCGAGCGTCACCGCGCGCGCGATCAGCGCGGTCGCGAGCGTGAACGGAATGCTGAACTTGGCGTCGATCGCGCTGGTCGGCGCGATGCGTGATATGCGGGGTTCGCAGAGCATCGTCTGGACCGGCCCGATCACCACTTCGACTTTGACGATATCGCCTGGATCGAAGGCGTGCGCCTCGCGAAGGCGCAGCGCGGCTTCGATGTAAGCATGCGTGCCGCGACAGCTCGGCCACGGTTTGAAGCTGACATGCTGACCGAGGAAGACGCGGCCTAGCCCGTCGAGAAGTGCGTCGGTTTCGGGTGTGCCGCCGGCATGCTGCGCGAAGAAGCCGCAAGGTCCTTCCAAAGGCGCGGCAAATGCGGCCACGCCTTCGCGCGCCAGCAAGGCACCGGTTACCGCCGCGCGTGCCGCGAAGCCCTCGCGCACGGCACGAACATGTGAAGCGGGATCGTATTTGATCGCGGCAGGAAAGCTCGCCTGGCACAAAGCGAGGCCGATCGCGTTGCGCACGCCGTCCGCGTCGAGACCGAGCAGATAGCCGCAGCCCGCCGCCGCGCCGATTAGGCCGAGCGCCGCGGGCGAATACCAGCCTCGCGCGTCGAGTGCGGCACCCGCGGCAAGCGACAGGCGGCAGGCGAGATCGCCGCCCAGCGCCAGCGCCGCCACGAACCGCGCGCCGTCGATCGCCGGTTCGGCGTCGGCGAGCGCGAGGAGCGCTGGAACCAGCGCGGCATGGGGGTGCGCCGGCCCGGCATCGAACGTGTCGCCGAAATCGAGCGCGTGGGCGAGCGCGCCATTGGCCAGCGCGGCGGTCTCTAACGGTACGCGCAGGCCGTGGCCGATCAGCCGTGCCGGTCCGCTTTCGGCCGCCGCGCGCGCGCGCCGAGCGAACGGTGCGGCTTCCTCGCTCAGCCCGCTGGCGGCGAGCATCACACCATAGGCGTCGAGCAAAGCGCGGCGGGCCGCGTGTTGCGCCCCGATCGGCAGCGCATCTCCCGGGAAGCTCGCGACATGCCCGGCGATGATCGAAGAAAGAGCAGGCACCACGACCCCGTTGAAAGCGCTTGCATAAAGCTATAACGCTGTGTCGTATAACTGTCTATCCGGAGAGGCCCGATGCCTGTTGCCCGCGTAATCGTCGCCTTGATGCTTGCCGTCGCAGCGCCCGCTGCCGCGGGGCCGGCCGCGGACGAACCCGAAGCTCCAGCCGCGACGGGGCAGTTCGCCGACGGTGCACGCTGGGCCGCCACCGTGCCGCCGAACTGGAACGGCACGCTGCTGCTCTGGAGCCACGGTTACGCCCGGACCATGCCCGAGCCGGAGGATGCGCCGCGCCAGCATCGCGCGACGTTGCTCGCATCGGGCTATGCCTTGGCCGGATCGACCTATGCCGACGCGGGCTGGGCGCTCAATTCGGCGGCGCCCGACCAATTGGCGACGATCACGGCGTTCACCACGCGTTACGGCAAGCCGAAGCGGGTGATCGCCTGGGGCATGTCGATGGGCGGGCTGGTGACGTCCGCGCTTGCCGAGCACGTGCCGGCGCGGGTCGACGGCGCGCTGGCGATGTGCGGCTCGATCGGCGGCGCGGTGGGGATGATGAACATGGCGCTCGACGGCGCCTACGCCTTTCGCACGCTCGTTGCGCCCGACGCCGGGATCGAACTGACGCACGTCACTGACGACATGGCCAATGCGCGCCGCGTGATGGACGCGCTGAGGACGGCGCAGGCGACGCCAGAGGGCCGGGCGCGCGTAGCGCTGGCGGCGGTGCTTGCCGGCCTGCCGGGGTGGACGACGCCGGGTGATTCGCCGCCGTCGGCGGATGATTATGCGGGGCAGGAGGCGCAGATGGCGAAGACCTTCGCGATGGGCGTGTTCCTGCCGCGCGGCGATCAGGAACACCGCGCTGGCGGCGCGTTCTCGTGGAACACCGGGATCGATTATCGCCGCCAGCTTGCTTTGTCGGGACGTGAAACGATGATCCGCGCGCTCTACCGCCAGGCAGGGCTCGATCTCGACGCCGACCTAGCGCGGCTCGACGCCGGGAAGCGGGTGACCGCTGATCGGTCGGCGGTAGCGTATATGGTCGCCAATTACACGCCCAATGCGAAGCCGGTGATGCCGCTGCTCGGGGTACAGAATATCGGCGACGGCCTCACCTCACCCTCGCTCCAGCGTGCGTATGCGGAGGCGGCGGCGCACCGCGTGCCCGGACGCGTGCAGGCCTTATGGGTGGCAGGGGCGGGGCATTGCACCTTCGGCACCGATATTGTGCTGGCTTCGCTCCACCAGCTCGAGGCACGGCTCGACAGGGGACGCTGGCCGGAGCGGCCAGCGAATTTCATTGCCTATACGCCGCCGCCGATGCTGCGCCCATGCGTGCGCGGGCGCGCGTGCCGTTGATCAGTCGATCCCCTTGCGGGTCACCGTCCACTCCTTGTCGGTGCACAGCCCGCAATCTTTGCCGGTGAACATCCGGCCCGCCGTCGCATCGCCCTTCAATTGCCAGTCCATCCAGGCTGTCACCACCTTCGCCTCGCTGCCGCCATTGGGCTGCGCGAACGTGCCCATATGCCGCACGGGATGATCGGCGAGGAATACGGGTACCTGGTCGATCTTGGCGACGTCGTCGGTGCCGTTGGGATAAGCGACGTCCATCGGCCCGCCTAGGATGTAGAGTACCGGTGTGTGCAGCGTCTTGAGCAGCTCCTTGTCGACCTGCATGCCTTTGATCGGATTGCCGCCGTCGGCAAAGATCCCGCTATGCATCACGATGACGGCCTTGATGCGCGGATCGCCTGCGACTTGCAGCGCTTCCAACCCGCCGCAGCTCGTGCCCGAAACGGCGACGCGCGACAGGTCGATCCGATCATGCCAGGGGCCGGGCGCGGCATTTGCCGCCGCTGCCTCGTCGATGCCGCGCCGCACGTCCTCGGCCGAGGTTTTGACGCCCAGCTCCATCTTGCCCGAAGCGGCAGGCGTGGCGGGCGACGCGCCCGGGCCGGAGAGGATCGCGCCGGGTGCGATGGCGAGATAGCCGTGCGACGCGATCTCGGCGAGGAACAGGCGTGCGCCCGCGCCGTCCGCCGCGCACCCGCCATTGCCCCAGACCAGCACCGGCAGCTTTTTGTCACCCAAGCCGGCCAAATCGGCCGGGCGATAGACGACGTGATCGGGAAAGGCGGGATCGGTAGTCTTGATTGCGGGATAAGGCCCACTGCCCGGCGTATCGGGCATGGCGGCGTAGCGCGCGTGCTGCGCGATGCCGTCGGCACGCATCTGCGCATCGAGCTCCGCCTTGGTCTGGGCCTGCGCCGCGCCAGCCGCCAGCGCCACCCCAAGACCGATCGCCGCCAGTGTCCGCACCATTGCCGCTCTCCTTAATGTTATGCGACAATACTGTCTGTGGCGGGCGGCTTATGCAAGCCCTTTCATTTGCGCTCAAGCACTCTCGCGCGCGACGATCCGGAAGCCGACGTCGATCCGCCTTTCACCCAGAGCGTCACCCGCAGACAGCGCGCGCAGCACGCGCAGCGTCTCGCGTGCCACCCGTACGCCATCGACGTCGACCGTGGTGATGGTCGGACGCATGTCGCCGGCCATGCGCAGATTGCCGAAGCCGGTGACGGCAAGCTGATCGGGCACGCGGACGCCGGCCGCCTGCGCCTCGACGATCAGCCCCTGCGCGATCCAGTCCGATCCGCACACCACCACATCGGGCCGCTCGGCCAGGTCGGCGAGCGCGCGATAGCTGAGCCGTCCCTGGCCGAAATGGCTCGGGACGTTGACGGGAAACCGCGTCGGCTCCGGTCCGCCTTCCTGCATCCAGCGCAAGACGAAGCTGCTCGCGCGTCGTTCCGAGCGAGTCGAGCGCGGGATGACGAGATGCGGCCGGCGATATCCGCGCGCGCGCAGGAAATGCGCCATCGCCTCGCCCGCCTCGCGGTGCGAGAAGCCGATCGCGACATCGATCGGATCCTCGGGCAGGCCCCAGGTCTCGATCACCGTTACAGGGTGGGTGCGCAGCCGCTCGCGCGTCTCGGCGTCGGTGACGATCCCGGTGAGGATGATCGCGTCCACCCGGCGCGACAGCGCGGCATTGATCTGCGCGATCAGCCGCGCATTGTCGGCGCCGGTCAGCGACAGCATCACGCTGTTGCCCGCCTCGGACAATTCCTCAATCATCGCCTCGACGGTGTCGTTGAAGATCGATTGCGCGATGTCGGGCACCAGCACCGCGATCAGCCGCGAGCGGCTGCCGGCGAGCGCGCCGGCGTTCAAGTTTGGCAAGTAGCCGGTCTCGACCACCGCCGCGCGGATGCGCTCGGCGGTCTTGGCGGCGACGACCGCGGGATTGTTGAGGAAACGCGAGACCGTGGCCGGAGATACGCCCGCGCGCATGGCGACGTCTTCCAAGCGAGGTGCCCGAGGCGAGGTCATATCGCCATCATGCACGCAGGTCGCAGCGATGAAAAGCATCTTGCAAGCGCTTTCATTGGCGTGTAGCAGGATTGTTATGGCATATGACTTCGATCCGCTTCAGCCCGAAACGTTCGATAGTCCCCAGGCCGATTATGCACGCCTGCGCGCCGAATGCCCGGTCGCGCATTCGGATGCCTGGGGGGGCTTCTGGGCGTTGATGAAGCATGACGACGTCGCTGCCGCCGCGGCGGATCACGAGACGTTCATCACCTCGCGGCAGAATGTGGTGCCCAAGGTGGCCTTCACCGGTCGCCGCCCGCCGCTGCACCTCGACCCCCCGGAACATACGCCCTATCGCCGCGCGCTGGCGCCGCTCCTGTCGCCGAAGAAGGTCGAGCGGCTCGAGCCGGTGATCCGCGTCATCTGCCGCGATCTGCTGGCGAAGATGGTCGCGAAGGGTGGGGGCGATGTCTGTGCCGACTATTCGGCGCACATGCCGGTCGCGGTGTTCGCGCATTGGATGAACCTCTCGGCCGAATCGATCGCCGCGCTCACCGAGGTCGGTCGCCGCTACAACATCGCGGTGCAATCGAACGATGTCGAGGCGACCAAGGAAACCAGCCTTCTGCTCTACGACATGGCGCGCGGCGTGGTCGCGGATCGCAAGGCCGATCCGCTGCCGGTCGAGGATGACGCGACCAGCGCGCTGCTCGCCGCACGCTTCGAGGGCGAACCCCTGCCCGAGGAACTGATCGTCGGCACGATCCGCCAGGTGCTGGTGGTCGGACTCATCGCGCCGACCGTGGTGATCGGATCGATCGCGGTGCATCTCGGCCGCGACCGCGCCTTGCAGGCGAGGCTGCGCGCCGATCCGGCACTGGTGCCCGCCGCGGCCGACGAGCTCCTGCGCCTCTATACGCCCTATCGCGGCTTCGCGCGGACCGCGGTGCGTGACATGACGATCCGCGGGCGCACCATCCCGGCAGGCGAGCCGATCGCGCTCGTCTATGCTTCCGCCAATCGCGATGCCGACGTATTCGAGGAGCCGGAGTGTTTCCGGCTCGATCGTCCCAACATGAAGGAGTCGCTCGCCTTCGGGCGCGGGCCGCACATGTGCGTCGGCGCGGCGCTCGGGCGGCTGGAGCTGATCGTCGCGCTGGAGGAGCTGCTCGCCGCTGCGCCCGGCTTCGCGCTCGCCGGCGAGCCGAAGCCGACACGCTTTCCCGAGATCGGAGCGTTGAGCGTTCCGATCGCATTCGAGACGGCGACATGAGCGGCATCGTCCTCGCCACCGGCGATCTCGCGATGGATCGCGAGGATTATGACGAGAGCTTCGCCGCCACGCGCGCCGTGCTACGTTCGGCGGATATCGTCTTCGGCCAGCTCGAAACCAGCTTTGCCGAAAAGGGCACGCGCCTGCCGCAGGCGCGCCATGCGGTGCTGGCGCGCCCGGACGGCGCCGCCGCACTCGCATGCGCCGGGTTCGACGTGATCTCGATGGCCGGAAACCATGTGCTCGACTGGGGCAACGAGGCGTTCTTCGAAACCAGGGCCAACCTCGAAGCCGCGGGGATGAAGGTCGTCGGCGCCGGCGCCGATATCGTCGAGGCGCGCAGACCTGCGCGCTTCATCCTGCCCGACGGCACGACGGTCGCGATCCTCGCTTATTCGAGCATCCTTCCCCAGGCTTACTGGGCGGACGAGCGGCGGCCGGGCTGCGCACCGATGCGCGCCTTTACCGTGTACGAGCAGATTGAGCACGACCAGCCCGGCACGCCGGCGCGCACGCATTCCTATCCGCATCGCGAGGATCTGGCGGCGATGGAGGCCGACGTGCGCGCCGCCAAGGCCGAGAACGACGTGGTGCTGGTGTCACACCATTGGGGCATCCACTTCGTTCGCGCGACGATCGCCGACTATCAGCGCGATGTGGCGCGCGCGACGATCGCCGCGGGCGCCGACGCGGTCTTCGGCGGGCACGCGCATGTCCTGAAGGGTTGTGAGCTGATCGACGGCAAGCCGGTCTTCTATTCGCTGTGCAACTTCGCCACCGACCTGCGCATGAATCCTGCTCATGCCGCATCGAAGAGCTTCAACGAAATCCGCGTGCTCGCCGAGGAATGGGAGCCCGATTTCGAGAGTCTCTACAATTTCCCCAAGGCCGCGCGGTTGTCGATGATCGCGCGCCTCGAGATCGCCGGCGGCCGCGTGAGCAAAGCGGGGTTCCTGCCGCTCCATATCGGCCGCGACGCGATACCGCGCCTGCCTGCGCGCGGCGACGCCGAGTTCGGGGCGGTGGTGGATTACATGAGCGCGGTCACCGAGGAGGCCGGTTTGAACGCGCGCTACCGCGCAGGCGAGGCGATGGTCGAACTGGGGATCGCGGCATGAACGCGCGACGCGGCTTCCCGCTGGAAGGCTATGTCTTCCTGTATTTCCTGTTTTACCTGCCCAACGTGATCGTCACCAAGCTGGTGACGACGATGCCCAATACGGTGCTCGGGCGGCCGCTTACCGGCTTGGAGACGCTGCCCGCGTCGCTCATCCTGAACACGCTGATGACCTATGCGTTCATCTGGTGGTCGGGCTGGCATCGCGATGCTCATGCGGTGCGGATCGCCGGACTGCGCGTGCCGGTGCCGACACGCTACACCTTGCTGTCGGGCGTCGGCACGGCGCTGATCGTTTTCACCGTGCCTTTGTCCTTCACCTTCAAGGGCGTCAGCATCCCGTTCATCCAGCTGCTGATGCGCGGCGACATCCTGATCATCGCGCCGCTGGTCGATCTGATGTTCGGACGGCGCGTGCGCTGGTGGAGCTGGGCAGCGCTGGCGATGGTCGCGGTGGCGTTGCTGATCACGCTCAGCGCACGCGGCGGGCTGCGTCTGCCGCCGCTCGCGATCGCCACCGTGCTGCTCTACACGCTCGGCTATTTCTTTCGCCTCACCATGATGACGCGAGTCGCCAAGGATGGCGATCCCGCCTCGGTGCGGCGCTATTTCGTCGAGGAAAAAATCTTCGCGCTGCCCGCCGCGGTGGCGTGCCTGGCCGTCTTGTCGGCGCTGGGATTCGGCAGCCAGGCGGACGAGCTCGGTTTCGGCTTTATCGGCGTGTGGGGTAATCCGGCGCTGGTCTGGCTGGTGGTGATCGCGCTCACGCTCACCATCGTTTCGGTCTTCTCGGTCGTGATCCTGCTCGATCCGCGCGAGAACGCGTATTGCGTGCCGCTCGAACGCGCATCGAGCCTCGTTGCCGGCGTCGCCGCCGCGCTCCTGCTCGCATGGGTCTGGGGGCTGCGCGCGCCTACCGCGGCGGAACTTGTCGGCGCCGCCATTCTCATCGCCGCCATCGTGCTGCTTTCGCTCGCACCACGCTGGCGATCGTCCACCACCGCTGCCCGCGCCGAGGCGCAATAGCAGTCAGTTCTTACATCGCCCGCCACGGCACATCGAGATGCGCGAGCGGGTCCATCAGAGGAGGGGTTATGATCACGTCCCGTCACTTCGCCACCGTCGGCATCGCCGCGCTTGCCGCCGCCATCGCCGTTCCCGCCGCCGCGCAGACGGCCGAACCGGTCGATCAGGCCAAGGCTGATGCCACTGCCCAGGGTTCGCCGGATTCGGCGACGAGCAGCGCCGAGGCGCAAGACGTCGTCGTCACCGGCAGCCGCATCCGCGGCGTCCAGGCCGTCGGCTCGAACGTCATCGCCATCGATCAGTCGAAGATCGCCGAAGAGCCGGTCACCTCGGTCAACGATCTGCTGCGTCGCGTGCCGCAGGTCGTCTCACTCGGCGCCAACCGCAACGGCGGCACCGCGCAGAACGGCGCGGCGAATGCCACGCGCGGCGCCGGCATAAACCTGCGCGGCATCGGCACCAATGCAACGCTCTTGCTCTACGACGGCATGCGCTTCCCGCCGCAGGGCACGCAGGGCCAATATACCGATCCCTCGGTGCTGCCGTCGATCGCGCTCGCCCGGGTCGAGGTCGTGGCCGATGGCGCCTCCGCAGTCTATGGGTCGGACGCGATCGCCGGCGTGGTGAACTTCATCCTGCGCAAGGATTTCAACGGCGCAGAGTTCCGCGCCCGCTCGGGTTTCACCGACAGTGGCGGCTATGACGAGCAGCAGCTGTCGGGTATAATCGGGCATCGCTGGTCGGGCGGGTCGGCGATGATCGCCGGCGAATATACCCGCAACTCGGCGCTGCGCGGCTATGATCTGCCCTGGTATCAGAATGACAATCGCTATCGCGGCGGGCGCGATCTGCGCAACACGCTCTGCAATCCCGGCACTATCACCGTCGGCGGCCAGAGCTATGCGATTCCCGATGGCGGCGTGACTGCGGCGAATGTCGGCCCGCTGGTCGCCGGCACATCGAACAAGTGCTTCTACAACGGCCTCGACGCGGTCGTTCCCGAGCAGCAGCGCTACAGCGTCGTTGCTTCGGTGTCGCAGGATCTCGGCGATCGGATCCGGCTGTTCGGCGACGGCTTCTATTCCTATCGCAAAGGCATCATCCTCGGCACGAGCGACACGACCACCGCCACCGTCACCAGCGCCAATCCGTTCTTCGTCAGCCCCGTTCCGGGCGCGACATCGGAAACGGTGACCTATTCGTTCCTGCCCGAGCTCGGGCCCGACCGGAATCCCTATCACTCTTATTCGTGGAACCTGATGGGCGGGCTGGAAGCCAAGCTCTTCAGCGACTGGAAGGGCACCTTCTATTACGCGCATGGCGAATCGCGGGATGTCGCCGATCGCCGGCTCGGCGTGAACGCGGCGGCACTCGGCGCTGCGCTGGCCGACACCAATCCCGCGACCGCGCTCAACGTGTTCGGCGGCCCCAACAATCCCGACACGCTGGCCAAGATCAACGACAATTACTTCGTCATCACCGGCGCGACGCGGCTCGATGTCGGCAATCTGCAGTTCGACGGCTCGTTGTTCCAGCTTCCGGGCGGCGCGGTGCGCGTCGCGGTCGGCAGCGAGTATCGCAAGGAATATACCTTCACCGATCTCGCGACCGGCAACAGCGCCGCGCAGAAGCACGTCGCCGATGCCGGCTCGCGCGACGTGAAGGCGGTGTTCGGCGAGCTCTACATCCCGATCTTCGGCAACGGCAACGCGACGCCGGGCATGGAAGAACTCTCGCTGTCGCTGGCGGGCCGCTACGAGCATTATAGCGATTTCGGCGACACCTCGAATCCGAAGATCGGCATCACCTACAAGCCGATCGACGGGGTTACGATCCGCGGCAGTTACGGCACCTCGTTCCGCGCGCCGACCTTTACCGAGGTCTCGACGATCGCCGGGGGGGCCGGGCTCTATTACGACACATTACCGGGACCGAACGGCAATTTGACCGGCATCGGCATTGCCGGCGGCAACCCGAATCTGAAGCCGGAAACCGCCAAGACCTGGTCGGGCGGTATCGAGATCGCGCCGCGCGGCGTGCCGGGGCTGGTTGCCACCGCCACCTATTTCCATATCGACTATACCAATCAGATCCAGGCGCTGCGCGGCACGCCCGGCATCCTCACCAATCCGCTCTACACGTCTTTCGTGACCTTCGACCCGACCGCCGCGCAAGTGCAGGCGCTGCTCACCTCGGGCCTGCCGCTCAACGCGGCGATCAATCCCGCTCTGGTCCAGTTCATCGTCGACGGGCGCCGCCAGAATCTCGGTACCTCGCTGGTCGGCGGCATCGACTTCGGATTGAACTACAATTGGACGATGGGCCGGGCGAAGATCGACGCCGGCGTGCAGGGCACCTATTTCACCGAATACAAGTTCGAATCGGTCCCCGGCTCTGGCCTGGTCGACGTACTCAACACGATCAACTTCGCGCAGAAGTTCCGGATGCAAGCCGATGCCGGGCTCAGCCTGGGCAAGGTCCACGGGCGGATCACTTACAACCACCTGTCGGGCTACAAGAACACGACGGTCACGCCCAACCAGCACGTCGATGCCTATAATACCTTCGATCTGCTGCTCGGCGTCAACGTGACCGATCGGCTCAGCATCACCGCCGACGTGCGCAACGTGTTCAACACTTATCCGCCGTTCGTCGACACCACGTTCGGCTACGATCCGCAATCGGCCAATCCGATTCCGCGCCTGATCTCGATCACCGCGGGACTCAAGTTCTGATGCGGACGCTGCTCGCGGTGCTGCTGGCCGGCGCAGCCTCATGGGTGGCACCGGCCGCGGCCTCGACCTGTGCGGATCTGGCGGGCGATCATCCGGGATCGGTCACGGTCACGTCCGCAGCCGCGATCGATCCCGGCACCGGCTGGGCGCCGGCCACCAACAGCTTCTACAAGCCGCTGCCGGTTCACGTCGCTCTTTGCCGCGTCGAGGGTCGGATCGAGGGCAATATCGGCTTCGAGGTCTGGTTGCCGCTTGCCGGGAACTGGAATGGGCGGCTGCTCGGTGCCGGCGTT
>Ga0164241_10003386_pt1 | contig 16155 bp, 14 predicted proteins | sample OricomyardsoilBY_FD_108780 | JGI IMG/M metagenome (GOLD analysis project Ga0164241, IMG submission 108780) | Backyard soil microbial communities from Emeryville, California, USA - Original compost - Back yard soil (BY) | ecosystem: Environmental > Terrestrial > Soil > Unclassified | place: USA... | reverse complement strand
CTCGCCCTCCTGGGGCTTCTCCTTCGCGGTGTCGGGGATGACCAGACCGGACGCCGTCGTGGTCTCGGCCTCGACGGCCTTCACGACGATCCGGTCCTCGAGCGGCTTGATGGGGACCGACACTGTGGCCCTCCCTTTCGCTGAGTACTGCCTGCTGACGATGGGTTTGCGCGCACGCTGGCCGTCGTCGCGGGTGCCGGCACAGCGGGAGCACACGGCCGCCGTCGCCTCGTGCGAGGTGGCGGTGACCTCGGGTCCCAATCTAGGGGGGCGTTAGCACTCGGTCAAGGCGAGTGCCAGCGACCACGCTCGTTCAGACGACGGCGCGACCCACCGCCGGCGCCGACGGGCACCCAGCCGACGAACGGGGACGTCGCCGCGCGCACGAGCGCCCCGTACCCGAGCCCGAACGTCAGCTCGTCCCCGACGCCCACCGCGAGGTCCCCGAGGTCGAGCACCAGGTGGTCGCTGCTCGCGCCGAGCACCACGACGCCCTCCGGCGGCGCGATCCCGTCGGGGTCGACATCCTGTCGGCCGACGGCCACGAGCCCCTGGCGGACGATGCCGTGGCCGGGCCGCCTCGGGGCGTCCCCGTAGGCGGCCTGCCCGATCTCGCCCCACGGCTGGGCGGGCTTGACCTGGACCTCGATGACCTCGGCGACGAGGGAGAACGCATCCGTGCGCAGGCCGGCGACCGGACGGCGCGTCAAGGGATCGGTGCCGAGCAGCAGGGACTCGCCGAGCCGCAGCTCGTCGATGCGCCCCACGTCGTCCCCACCGAGCACCCACCCGAGCGAGGCCGAGTTGCCGCCGGAGACCACGGTCAAGGAATGACCGCAGGCGGCCTCGACCACGTCGGCGAGGCGTGAGAGCTCGTCCATCGTGCGCGGTCCCGGGATGACGCCGCTCTGGCACGCGAGGTTGGTCCCGATGCCCGCGAGCCGCACGCCCGCACGGTGCCGCACCGAGCGCGCCAGGTCCACCAGCTCCGCGGCGGGAACACCCTCACGCAGGTCCCCGAGCTCGACCATGAGGACCACGTCGTGCCGCGAACCACGCCGCAGGGCCGCCGCCGAGAGCGCGTCGAGGGTCCGGGGCTCCGTCACGAGGCTCGTCGTCGCGAGGCGCACGACGTCGTCGACCTGGCTCGGCATGGGCGACCGGATCAGCGTGAGCCGGGCGTCCGCGACGACGGGATCTCCGCAGGCGCGCAGCCGGGCGAGGTTCTCGACCCGCGAGTCACCGAGCCCGGTCACACCGCCGGCGAGCATCGCCGCGGCGAGGTCGGGAGAGCCCAGCGCAGCCTTCGTCACCCCGACGACGCGCACGCCGCGCGGCGCCAGCCGGTCCACGAGCGTCCGCGTGTTGTGCGTGACCGCGTCCAGGTCGACCTCGAGACGCGGCGCGCTCACCGCCCGCTCGGCGCGAGCGCCGTCGTCGCCGGCTCGGCCGGGGGCGACGCGACGAGGGTCGGGAACGCGAGCAGCACCATCTCGACCAGCCGGTCGAGGGGGCGGGTCAGCGGGTCGGTCACGGGGAGGGCGAGCTCGAGCTCGAGCTCGTCGATCGCCTCGCCGACCTCGTCGTCGGTCATGTGCTCGTGGTTGAGCGTGACCCCGATGACCCGCGTGTCGGCGAAGGCCTCGATGAGCGCGATCTCGCTCTGCACCGTCGGCATCGCCACCATCGGGAAGTCGCCCAGGAACTCGCGCCTCGGCGCGTGCTGCACGACGACGCCGGCCGGCCGGCTGCCGCGCAGGATGTGCGCCGACGTGAGGTAGGCGGGGTGGCTGAGCGCCCCCTGGCCCTCCACGACGATGACGTCGGGGTCCTCGCCCTCGAACGCCGCGACGACACGGTCCTCGACCTCGCCCGAGCAGAACTGCGGCACGAGGGCGTCGAGCGCGACGCCGTACCTCCCGCCCTGGATCAGGGTCGTCTGCCCGGTCCCGACGAGGACGGCCTTGATCCCGCGGGCGACGAGAGCCTGCACGAGCAGCGTGGCGGTCGTCCGCTTCCCGATCGCGCCGTCGGTGCCGAGGACCGCGATGCGCGGGCAGGTCACGTCGAAGATCCGGCCCGAGAACAGGTGCAGGTCCTTGGTCTCCTTCGGGCGTCGCACGTCGGTGATCGTCACGCCGGCGAGCAGCGCCGCGGAGACGAACTCCGCGTCGTCGCCGAGGAACTCGTGGAGGCCGTTGATGATGTGCATGCCGCGGGTGATCCCGTCGAGCAGCACGACCCGCTGCTCCGGCGACAGCAGCCCGTCGGCGGGCGCGACCCCGCAGACGAGGTGGTCGGGCACGTACCCGGCGTACGCGATCGCGTCGGCGAGGCTCGCGACGACGGGGATGCCGTTCGGCACGCCGTCAAGGAAGGCGCCGGCGTCGACACCGGCGTGCCGGCTGTCGATGACCGCGACGATCGCGTACGTCTCGGAGTGGCGGACGAGACCGTTGGCGGTCTTGCCGTCCTGCTCACCGAACTGGCCCTCGCAATACACGACGGCCGACGCGTGGGTGGGCATGGCAGGACGAGATGACAGCGGGGGCATCGTGCTCCTCGAGGAAGGGCTCAGAGGAGGCGACGGCACCAGTGGCGGGGCCTGAGGGCCCGACTGCCAGCGAGGGCGACTTGCGCTGAGTACCGGACGTGTCTCCGGCGCTGTGGACGGTATCAGCGCTACCTGGGAGCGCGGCCGACCGATCGCGCCGGCGCCGCCACGGCCCGTGGGACCATCGGTGCGTGGACCTCGCGACCGTGGAACAGCTCACCTCGCCGACCGGCCGCGCGCTCCTCGAGGCCCTGCCGCCCTACGACGAGAGCCGCGCCCTCGCGCTCTCCGCCGGCCTGCGCGAGCGCGGCGTCGACCCCGGTCTCGCGGCGGCGGCGCTCACGCAGACCCGGCTGCGCGAGAAGGCCCGCGCCAAGCTCGGCCCGTTCGCCGACGGCATGCTCCTCACCCCCGAGGGGCTCGAGCAGGCGACCCGGCTCGTCGTCGCGGCGCGCCACGCCCGGCGCTTCCTCGCGGCAGGCACGACCCGAGTCGCCGACCTCACCTGCGGGCTCGGCGCCGACGCCCTCGCCTTCGCGGGCGTCGGGCTGCGCGTGCTCGCGACCGACGTCGACCCCGCGACCGCGGCCCTCGCCGCGCACAACCTGCGCGCGTTCCCCGAGGCGGAGGTGCGGTGCGCCGACGGCCTCGTGCTCGACCTGGCGGCCGAGGGCGTCGACGGCGTCTACGCCGACCCGATGCGACGGACCCGCACGGGGACGCGCGTCCTCGACCCCGCCGCCTACGCTCCCCCGCTCGACGCCGTCTGGGCGCTGCGCGACGTCGTGCCCGCGCTCGGCATCAAGGTCGGGCCCGGGATCGCGCACGCCGGGCTGCCCGAGGACGCGGAGACCCAGTGGGTCTCGGTCGACGGGGACGTCGTCGAGGCGGCCCTCTGGTTCGGCCCGCTCGCGCCCGACGGTCCCGGTCGCACGGCGCTCGTGCTGCGGTCGGGCGCGGACGGCCGCGTCGCGGGGAGGGAGCTGCGGGGCCCGGGACCCGGGCAGGACGAGCCGGTCGCGGCCGTCGGGCCTGTCGGCGCGTACCTGTACGAGCCCGACGGCGCCGTCATCCGCGCGGGCCTCGTCGCACAGGTCGCCGCCGAGACGGGCGGCCGCCTCCTCGACCCGACCATCGCCTACGTGACGTCGGACGCCGGGCCGGGAGCGCCGTCGTCGGGCGGGGGAACCGGGACCGGCGAGGTCCCGCTCGCGACGGCGTACCGCGTGCTCGACGTCATGCCGTTCGGCCTCAAGCGGCTCAAGGGGTACCTGCGCGAGCGGAACGTCGGGCGGGTCACGATCAAGAAGCGCGGCACCGCGGTGACCCCCGAGCAGCTGCGCCGCGACCTCGGGCTCAAGAACACCCCGGACAGCGCCGAGACCACGCTCGTCCTCACCCGGGTGGCCGGACGCCAGAGCGTCCTCGTCGTCGAGCCCGCTACCCGCGCGTAGGACCGGCGCCGTGGAAGAGTAGGCGCATGCATCTGCCGTTCGCGCAGTCCGAGCGGTCCACGGTCGGCATCGAGTGGGAGCTCGCCCTCGTGGACAAGGACTCCGGAGACCTGCGCCAGGTCGCCCAGACGGTGCTCGACGCCGTCCGGCCGCCCGGGCGGGACGCCCACCCCCACATCGTGCAGGAGCTGCTGCTCAACACGGTCGAGGTGGTGTCCGGCGTCGGGCGGAACGTCCCTGACGCCGCGTCCGACCTGGAGCGCGCGGTCGACCAGATCCGGGCCGTCACCGACCCGCTGCGCGTGGAGCTCATGTGCGCCGGTACCCACCCGTTCGCGCAGTGGTCGCACCAGAAGGTCACCGACAAGGCCCGCTACAACACCCTCATCGACCGGACGCAGTGGTGGGGCCGCCAGATGCTGATCTACGGGGTGCACGTGCACGTCGGCATCGAGGACCGCCGCAAGGTGCTCCCGATCCTGCGCGCGATGCTCACCTGCTTCGCCCACCTGCAGTCGCTGTCGGCGTCGTCGCCGTTCTGGGGCGGGCGGGACACGAACTACGCCTCCAACCGGGCCCTGATGTTCCAGCAGCTCCCGACGGCGGGTCTCCCGTTCCAGTTCCAGGACTGGGGCGAGCTCGAGCGCTACGCCTCCGACCTCCAGCACACCGGCGTGATCGACGGGTTCGACGAGGTCCGGTGGGACCTGCGCCCCTCGCCCCGCAACGGCACGCTCGAGTCGCGCGTGCTCGACGGCGTCACGAACATCAGCGAGCTGCGCGCGCTCGCCGCGCTCACGCACTGCCTGGTGGAGCGGTTCTCCCGCATGCTCGACGACGGCGCCGACCTCCCCACGCTGCCCCCCTGGTTCGTGCAGGAGAACAAGTGGCGCTCGGCGCGCTACGGGATGGACGCGATCATCATCCTCGACGCCGCGGGCAACGAGGAGCTCGTCACGGACGCCGTCGCGCGCCTGCTCAGCGAGCTCGAGCCCGTGGCCGAGGGGCTCGGGTGCTCGGAGGACCTCGACGGGATCCGGACCATCCTGCGCAAGGGTGCGTCGTACCAGCGCCAGCGCGCCGTGGCCCGGCGGGCGGGCGGCGAGCTCGACGCGGTCGTCGCGTCGCTGGTCGCCGAGATGCGGGCGGGCCGCCCGCTCTAGCCGAGCAGTGCGCCGGGGCGCCTCAGCGGGTCGCGCGGCTCGCGAGGAAGCCCGCCATCGCCTCGACGCCGACCGCGATCGCCCGCTCGTCCGCCCCGAAGGCCGGGTGGTGCGGCAGCCCGTTGAGGCCGGCCGCCGGATCGGCCACCCCGAGGTGATGCAGTGCACCGGGCAGCCGCTGGAGAAACAGCGCGAAGTCCTCGCCGTTGAACGGGTACGCGGCATGCAGGACCTTCACCGCCCCGTCCCCGAGCACCCCGCGCACGTGCTCACCGAAGGTGCGGCTCGGCCCGACCGCGTTGACCATGCCCGGGAAGGGCTCGCCGTCGAACACGAGCCGGGCGTCCGGGCCGGCGTCGCGGGCGAGCGCCCCGAGCGCGGCCCGCAGCTCCGGGTACCGGCTGTCGGGCCAGGCCCGCAGCCAGCCCAGGACGACGGCGCCCGGAGGCTGCTCCTCGACCTGCGCCACCGCGAGGACGAACGTCGCGTACGGACCGTCGGGCACCGCCATCTCCTCGACGAGGCGCTCGACCGCGGCCTCGGAGTCGGGGAAGCCGAGGGTGCCGAGACCGCGCACGGCCGTGGCGACCCGCGCCGCGCGCTCGGCCGCGTCCTCGCCGGTCAGCTCGATCCGGAACCCGTCGATGCCGGGGAACCCGAACGCCGGTGCGATCCCGAACGTGCCGACGGGTATCGGAGCGCAGTGGTACGCGTGGATCTCCTCGATGGGGCCGTCCACGAGCGACAGCACGCCGTCGTCGAGCATCGCCCGAGCCCCGACGAGCGCCTCCTCGGCCGGCTCGAAGACGAGGACCACGCGCCCGGCGAGCCCGCCCCGCCGGGCCTCGCGCGCCAGCACCACACCGATCCCGACGCCGATCGCCGTGTGCAGGTCGTGCCCGCAGAGGTGCGCCGCGCCGGGCACCTCGGACGCGAAGTCCGCGCCCGGGGCCTCGTCCGTCGCGACCGCGTCCATGTCCGCGCGGAACGCCAGCGTGCGGCCCGGCCGCGATCCCTTGGCGACAGCGACGACACCGTGCCCGCCGACGCCGGTCGTCACGGCGAGACCAGCCCGGCGAAGCCGCTCCGCGACGAGTGCCGCCGTACGCGCCTCGTGACCCGCGAGCTCGGGGTGCCGGTGGAGCTCGCGGCGCAACGCGACCAGCTCGTCCGCGAGCGCCTGGTCCAGGGTGGGACCGGTCGCCTGATCCGTGCTCATCTCGCCGCTCCCACCTGTCGGACCGCTACCGAGGCACCATGACCGTGCTGCGGGACGTCGACGCGTCGGCGCCGACGTCCACGGCCCGGCGACGCGGCCGTCGCAGCGGCGACGGCCGGCCCGAGCGCCGGTATCTTAACGCCGCGGGCCGCGGCGTCGTCACGGCGTCCCCCGACGGCCGCCGGTGTCTCGCCGGGCCCTCAGACGGTGATCGTCGTGAGCGGCATGGACGAGTCGACGCCGATGTCCAGGTTCGACGGCGCGACGCCGGCCGCGACGACGGCCGACCCGAGCGCCGCGATCATCGCGCCGTTGTCGGTGCAGTAGCGGATCGGTGGGATGCGCAGCGTGATGCCCGCGGCGGAGCAGCGCTCCGCCGCCATGTCGCGCAGCTGCGAGTTCGCGGAGAACCCGCCCCCGACGACGAGCGTGTCGACCCCGTGCCGGTGGCACGCGGCGATCGTCTTCGCCGTCAGCACGTCGGCGACGGCCGCGGCGAAGGAGGCCGCGACGTCGGGCAGGGGGATCTCCTCGCCGGCGTCGCGCTTGGTCTCGACCCAGCGGGCCACCGCGGTCTTGAGGCCCGAGAACGAGAAGTCGTACGCGTGCTTGTCCTGGTCCTTCGCGGCGGTGAGCCCGCGCGGGAAGCGGATCGCCTCCGGGTTCCCCTCGCGTGCGAGCCGGTCGATGTGGGGGCCGCCCGGGTAGGGCAGGCCGAGCAGGCGGCCGACCTTGTCGAATGCCTCGCCGGCCGCGTCGTCGAGGGTCGAGCCGAGCTCGGTGACGTTCGTGGCGATGTCGTCGACGAGGAGGAGCGAGCTGTGCCCGCCCGAGACGACGAGCGCCATGAACCGCTCGGGGAACGGCCCGTCGACGAGGACGTCCACGGCGGCGTGGCCGATCACGTGGTTGACGCCGTAGAGCGGCTTGCCGAGCCCGAGCGCGAGCGCCTTCGCGGCCGACGCGCCGATCGTCAGCGGGCCGACGAGCCCCGGGCCCGCGGTCACGGCGATCGCGTCGACCTCCGACAGCCCGACGTCGGCGGTGCCGAGCGCGCGCTCGATCGTCGGGATCATCGCCTCGAGGTGCGCGCGGCTGGCGACCTCCGGGATGATCCCGCCGAAGCGCGCGTGCTCGTCCATCGAGCTCGCGACCGCGTCGACGAGGAGCTCGCCGCCGCGCACGAGCGCGACGCCCGTCTCGTCGCAGGACGTCTCGATACCGAGGACGAGGGGCGCACCGGGCTGGTCAGGCATGACTCCAGGGTAGTGGGGGCACGGCGCCCGCTCGCCGGGGGGTGTGGCGGACGTCACGCCCCGACCGGGAAGATCAGTTGTCGACTCAACTGTTGTTCCGGTCATGAGCATCGACACCACGACCGACGAGCTCGACCGCGCGCTCGACGCCGTCGGCACCGCCCTCGCGATCGACGACGCCACCGCGGACCTCCTGTTCCGCGAGGCCCACACGACCTACGGCTACGCCGACGAACCCGTCACCGACGAGCAGATCCGGGCCGCCTGGGACCTCGTCCGCTGGGCACCGACCATGATGAACTCGCTGCCCATGCGCCTCCTCGTGGTCCGCACCGACGAGGGCAAGCAGCGGCTCGCCGCCCACATGGCGGAGACCAACAAGGCCGCCGTCCTGAACGCGCCGGTCACCATCGTCGCGACCGCCGACCCGGCGTTCCACCGCCACTTCAAGACGCTCGCGCCGTTCCGCGAGGGCGCCGAGGAGCAGTTCGAGGCGATGGGCGACGCCCGCGAGGGCCTCGCGCGCACGTCCTCGCTGATCCAGGTGGGCTACCTGATCCTCGGGCTTCGTGCCGCGGGCCTCGCCGTCGGTCCCAAGACCGGGTTCGACGCACCCGGGCTCGACGCGGACCTCCTCGCCGACAAGGGCTGGAAGTCGCTCGTCGTGATCACGGCCGGTATCGCCGCCACCGACGGCGCGCACAAGCCGCGCCAGGCGCGCCTCGACTTCGACACCGTGGCCGAGGTCATCTGACCTCACGACCGCGTCGTACGCGCGAAGGGCGCCCGGACCTCGGTCCGGGCGCCCTTCGTCCGTCCGGGGCCGGGTCAGCTCGGCTCGGCCGACCCCAGCTCGAGGCGCATCGTGTAGGCGTCGGCGTTCTCGGGCTGGTAGTAGCGCTTGCGGATGCCGAGCTGCTCGAAGCCGTACTTCGCGTACAGGTTGAGCGCCGGCTCGTTGTCGACCCGGACCTCGAGGAGGACCGCCTCGGCCCGCAGGTCGCGCGCCCTCCCGATCAGGGCCTCGAGGAGCTGCGAGCCGATCCCGTGGTGCTGGTAGCGCTCGTCGACGCCGATGGTCATGACCTGCACGACGTCGCCGTCGAACCACAGGCCCGCGTAGCCGACGAGCGGCTGCGGCCCCGCCGCGTCGATCCGCACGGGCTCCGCGGCCACGTACCAGCGGCCCAGCGCCGCCAGCTCCTGCGCGAACATGCCGTAGCTCCATGCGCTGCGCCCGAACAGCTCGACCTCGAGCTGCACGACGCGCTGCAGGTCCGAGGCCCGCAAGGGGCGGATCCGCGTCCCCACGATCCCCGGGCCGACCGGCCCGGGCGTCACGTCGGTGTCGGCCATCGTGTGCTCCTCACTCAGGTGGTCGCGCGCTTGGGCGCGCCGGGCACCTGGGCGTCCGGGCGGCGCAGGTACAGCGGGGTGGTCGGGAGCTCCTGGCCGGCCGCGTGGCGGGCCAGAGCGAGGCGAGCGAGGACGACCGGGTCGGGCACGTCGGGCGCGTCACCGGACACCTCCGGGTCGGTGGCTCCCGCCGAGACCGCCTCGCCCAGCTCCGGGTACAGGGCGGCACCACGCCCGACGACGACGGCACCGTCGGCGTGCCCGGCCGCCACGACGTCCGCGGCGCGTGCGACGTCGGGCCCGGCGACGGTCTCGACGACGGGCACGCCGTGGGGGCCCTCGTGCGCGACGACGCGGTAGCGCGCCCAGTAGACCTCGCGACGTCGGGCGTCGGCGGCGACGAGCACCTCGTCGTCCGGGCCGAGCCCGAGGTCGCCGACCGCCTGCGCGGCGAGCGCGTCGAGGCTGCACACGCCCCACACCGGGATCTGGAGCGCGAGCGCCAGCGTGCGGGCCGTGACGAGCCCCACCCGCAGGCCGGTGAACGGTGCCGGGCCGGTGCCGGCCACGACGGCGGTCAGCTCGCTGCGGTGCACCTGCGCCTCGTGCAGGACCTCGGAGACCAGCGGGGACAGCAGCTCGGCGTGCCGCCGCTGCTCGTCGACGACGCGTGACACGAGGCGCTCCCCACCCTCCCCCACCAGGGCGACGGCGACGGCTGCGGACGTGTCGACTGCGAGAACTGCCACAGGACCAGCGTAGGTGCTGCGGGTCAGGAAGCGGGCGACGCCGGCTCGCCGGGGAGCTCGACGCCGACCCAGCGCTCCCCCACCGCGGTGACCGTGGCGTGCCGGACACCGACCTCGGCGCCCGCCTCCTCATCGGCCGCCCCCTCGGCCGCCGCCGTGAACCCGCCGTGCGGACGTTCGAGACGCACCTCGAGGCGGTCGTCCGCGAGCTGCTCGACGAGGCCCTCGCCCCACTCGACGACCGTCACGACGTCCTCGAGGCTCGTGTCGAGGTCGAGCGCGTCGACCTCGTCGAGCGAGCCGAGCCGGTAGGCGTCCACGTGGACCAGGCCCGGGCCGGGGGTCACGGGCGGGTGCTCACGGGCGATGATGAACGTCGGCGAGGCCACCTGGCCGCGCACGCCCAGTCCGCTGCCGATGCCCTGCGTGAGCGTGGTCTTCCCGGCCCCCAGGTCGCCCGTCAGGACGACGAGGTCGCCCGCCCGGAGCACCCCGGCGAGGGCGCTCCCGAAGGCCCGGGTGGCGTCGGCGTCGTGCAGGTCGAGGGTGTAGCTGCGGCTCATGCGCCCTCCGTGTCGATGTGGACGCGCGGGATCCTGGCCCCCAGACGCGTGGTGATCTCGTAGCTGATCGTCCCGGCGGCGTCGGCCCAGTCCTGCGCGGTGGGCGCGGTGCCGCCCCCCGGCAGGGGTTCGTCGACTCCGAACAGGCGGACCGTGTCGCCGGCCTGCTCGGCGGCGTCCGGACCGAGGTCGAGCACGACCTGGTCCATGCAGACGCGGCCCGCGATCCGAACGGTCCGGGCGTCGTCGCCGTGCCCGACGAGCAGCGGGCCGCCGGGGCCCGCGCTGCCGCCCGACGCGTGCCGCGGGATCCCGTCCCCGTAGCCGAGCGGGACGATGCCCAGCACCGTGTCCTGCGCCGTCGTGTACAGGTGCGCGTACGAGACCCCCTGGCCGGCGCGGACGCGCTTCACGGTGGCCAGGCTCGCCTCGACCGTCATCGCGGGGACGAGCCCGAGCTCGCTCGGCGACGCGATCTGCGGCACCGGGGACATCCCGTACACGGCCAGGCCGGGGCGCACGAGGTCGTAGTGGAGCGCCGGTGCGGTGAGCGTCGCCGCCGAGTTCGCCAGGTGCCGCACCTCGAGCCGGGCCCCCGAGCGCTCGGCGCGCTCGAGCACGTCGTCGAAGACGACCTGCTGCGCACGCACGCTGGGGTGGTCCGGCTCGTCCGCGAGCGCCAGGTGCGACCACAGGCCCACGAGCCGGACGGCGCCCTCCGCCTCGGCCTTCAGCAGGCCCGGGAGGACGGAGTCGAGGTCCTCGGCCATGACGCCGTTGCGACCCAGCCCGGTGTCGACCTTGAGGTGCACGCGCGCGGTCCGGCCCGTCGCGCGTGCCGCGGCCACGACGTGGTCGACGGCCCACGGCGCCGCGACCGACACGTCGACGTCGGCCTCGAGCAGGGCGGCGAAGTCCACGCCGGGAGCGTGCAGCCAGGTGAGGATGCGCGCTTCGCCCGGCCCGATCCCGGCGGCGCGCAGCGCGAGGGCCTCGGCTGCCTGGGCGACGCCCAGCCAGGTCGCCCCACCCGTGAGCGCCGCCCGGGCGGACGGGACGAGGCCGTGCCCGTACGCGTCCGCCTTCACGACCGCGAGGACCTCCGCGTGCGAGGCGCGGGCGCGCAGGGTCCGCACGTTGTGGCGGATCGCGGCGAAGTCGACGACCGCCCGCGCGGGGTAGGTGCTCACGGTGTCCCATCCTCGCACTCCGTGCCCTCCGGCCCGTCGGTGCCCGGCCACGCGTCGAGCCGGCGCCGGGAGGCGAAGCGGCGGCGCTCGCCCGTGAACGGGTCGGTGAACGCCACGGAGCGCGCGAGGAGCTGGAGCGGGTCGGACCAGTCGTCCTCGGGGACGTCGTGCAGGGCCGGGTAGAACGGGTCGCCGAGGATCGGGACGCCGAGGCGTGCGAGGTGGAGGCGGAGCTGGTGGGTGCGGCCGGTCCGCGGCTCGAGCCGGTAGAGGCCGAGGGCGGCGGGCGGCGGGGCCCACGGCGGGCGAGGGACGGACGCCGGCCAGGGTCGCGACCCCACGAGGGAGACGCGGCTCTCGGCGTTCGGCTCCCCCGCCACCTCGCTCGCGCGCAGGACCCCGCGCTCCTTGACGATGCGGCTCCGCACCACCACCGGCAGCTCGAGGTCCGCCCGCACGGGCGCGACCGCCAGGTACTCCTTGTCCAGGCTCCGGGTGTCCAGGAGCTGCTGGTACGCACCCCGCACCTCGCGGCGCACGGTGAAGACCACGACACCTGCGGTGACCCGGTCGAGGCGGTGGATCGGCGACAGCTCGGGCAGGTCCAGCTCGCGCCGGAGCTGCACCAGCAGGGATCGCGCCACGTACGCCCCGCGCGGCAGGGTCGCCACGAAGTGCGGCTTGTCGACCACCAGCAGGTTCTCGTCGCGGTGGAGCACCTCGGCGCGGAACGGGAGCTCCGGTTCGGGTGGCGGGTCGCGGTACAGCCAGACCGTGTCGTGCGCGCGGTAGGGCGTGCGCTCGTCGACCGGGGCGCCGTCGTCGAGCAGGACCTCGCGCGCGGCGACCTTCTCGCGCAGCCTGGTCTCGTCGTCGGGGAAGCGCGTCACGAGGTAGTCGAGCACCGTCGGTGCCGCAGCATCCCCGGGCGCCGGCGCCGGCGCCGGCGCCGGGGCCGGCAGCCGCAGGCGGGTCGGGTTGAGGCCGGCGCGCACCGGGAGCGGCGGCGGGGTCCTGCGACGGGGCACGCTCCACCGTAGTCCGGGCCGTGGCCGCCCCGTACCGCGACCGGCCTCCTCGTGCAGGCGCTACGTCCGGCGCAGGAGCCGGGCGACGACACCCGGGATCGCGTCCGCGACCGCGACCGCGTTCACCGGCCCGCCGGGGTTGGCGGCGTGGGCGGCCAACCCGTGCACGCTCGCGGCAGCGGCCGCGAGCGTGGCCGCGAGCGCCGGGTCCCGCAGCACCTCGTCCGAACGCGCGGCGAGCAGCGTGCCGAGGAGCCCGGTGAGCACGTCACCTGCGCCCGCGGTCGCGAGCCAGGCCGGCGCCTCCGCCTGCGCGTAGAGCGCACCCCCGGCCCCGACGACGACCGTGACTCCGCCCTTGAGCAGGACCGTCGCCCCGGTCAGGTCGTGCGCGAGGCGGGCGTGCTCGAGCGGCGCCGCCTCGACCCCGGCGCGCTCGACCTGCTGCCCACGGGACCGCAGCAGCGTCGCGAGCTCCCCCGCGTGCGGCGTCAGCACGACGGTCGGGGGCACCCTGGCGGGCAGGAGCGACAGTGCGCCGGCGTCCACGACGACCGGCACGCGCCCGTCGTCGGCGACGGCGGCCGCGAGCGCCGTCCGGACCTCGTGGTGCTGGGCGAGCACCCCGGGTTCGACGGGCGCGGCGTCGGCTGCGGCGTCGTGCGCCGCGGCCGGCAGGCCCGGCCCGAGCGCCCACGCCTGCACCCGCCCCCGGGCCGGCACGACCTCGGGCCGCGCGCCCACGACCGCCTGGGCGACCACGTCCGGCCCGACGTAGCGCACCATCCCGACGCCGGCACGCACGGCCGAGGTCGTCGCGAGCACCGCGGCCCCGGGGAACTCGGACGTCCCCGCGACGACGCCGAGCACGCCGCGCCCGTACTTCTGCGACGACGCCTCCGGAACGGGCCAGGCGGCCGCGACGTCGTCGGGCTCGAGGCGGCACAGCGCCCACCCGGTCCCCGGGCGGCGCGGTCGTCCGGTGCGCAGACCCAGCCCGATGTCGACGACGTCGACGCGGCCCGCGAGGTCCGCGGCCGGCGGCAGCAGAAGGCCCCGCTTCGCGGTCCCGAACGTCACCGTGACGTCGGCGCGCAGGACCGGTCCGGGAACGGTGCCGTCGTCGACGCCGATGCCGCTCGGCACGTCGACGGCCACCACGACAGGACGCCGCGCAGCCCCCGCGAGCACGGCGCCCAGCCGTCCGACGACGTCCGCGCCCGTCCCGCGGAGGGCGCCGCGAGACCCGGTGCCGAGGAGCGCGTCGAGCACCGCGTCGCTCGACGCGGCGTCCGCCGCCGCCCGGTCGAGCGCCGCCGCGCGGTCGAGCGCCGCGCCCGGCTCGGCGGCGTCGCGGCCGGAGGATGCGCCGTCGGACGCGCCGCCGTCGGACAGGTCGACGAACCGCCCGCCCGCGCCCAGCAGCGCGTCGCGCCCGGCGTCGTGCACCCGCGGACCCGTGCCGTACGCGGTCACCGCGACGCCCCGACGCCGCAGGTGCACCCCCGCGAACAGCGCGTCCCCGCCGTTGTTGCCTGCTCCCACGAGCAGGACGACGTGTGCCCCCAGCGCGTGCCCGCGGCGGGCCACGAGCTCACGCAGGACCGTCCGCGAGAGGGCGAACGCCGCCCGCTCCATGAGGGGCACGCCGGCGTCGAGGAGGGGCTGCTCGGCGGCGCGCACGACGGCGGCGGTGTGGGTCTCGATCACCCCGTCATCATGCGACGCCGCGCGCCGGCCCGCCGTCCGGGCTCCCCCCGGCCCGACCGGGCACGAACCGTTTCGACCGGGGTACGGTCGTGCCATGCGATTCGGACTCTTCATCCCCCAGGGCTGGCGCCAGGACCTCACGGGCATCGAGCCCGCGAAGCACTGGGAGACCATGCACTCCCTCGCGCGCCGCGCCGACACCGTCTTCGCGGGCGAGGGCCTCCCGGGCGCCCAGCACGCCTGGGAGTCCATCTGGGTCTACGACCACTTCCACACCGTCCCCGAGCCCACCCACGAGGCGACGCACGAGGCGTGGTCCCTCATGGCCGCGTTCGCGGCGTCGACCGAGCGTGTGCGCCTCGGCCAGATGTGCACCTGCATGTCGTACCGCAACCCCGCCTACCTGGCGAAGGTCGCGACGACGATCGACCACGTCTCGGCCGGCCGCATCGAGATGGGCATCGGCGCGGGCTGGTACGAGCACGAGTGGCTCGCGTACGGGTACGGCTTCCCGCGCGCCGGGCTCCGCCTCGACGCTCTGGCCGAGGGCGTCGACATCATGGCGCAGATGTGGCGCACGGGCGAGGCCACCCTCGACGGCTCCGTCTACCAGGTCGCGGGCGCGCGCAACTACCCGCAGCCGCTGCAGCACGCGGCCGGTGAGGCCGCCGGGCCGAGCATCCCGCTGTGGATCGCGGGCGGCGGAGAGAAGCGCACGCTGCGGATCGCGGCCGAGTACGCGCAGTACACGAACTTCGCGGGCGACCTCGAGACGTTCGGCCACAAGTCCGAGGTGCTCCGGGGTCACTGCTCCGACCTGGGCCGGGACTTCGACGAGATCACGCGCTCGGGGAACTTCAACGTCGTCGTCGGCGCGACCGAGAAGGACGTCGAGGACCAGCTCTCCTGGATCGACTCCCACCTGCGCAAGACCGTCTCGGACGAGAAGGCCGACGGCGAGATGGCGGGCCTCCGCAACGGGCCGATGGTCGGGACGCCCGAGCAGATCGTCGAGAGGCTCGGCGAGTTCCGCGACGCCGGGCTCGCGTACACGATCGGCTACTTCCCCGGCATCGCCTACGACACCACGGGCGTCGAGCTGTTCGAGCGCGAGGTCGTCCCGGCCTTCCAGGCCTGACCTCCGACGACGCGCCCCCGCCCCCGGGAGACAGGGGCGGGGCCGCGCTGCGTCACCCCTCCGCGATTGCCATCGCCGACGCGGCCCCGGCGTCGTGCGAGATCGAGAGATAGACCGCCGGACCGGGCCGCGATCTGCGGCTCTATCTGGTCAACGCCAAACACGCCCCCGACGGCGTCGAACCAAACGCGACGGGGACCTTTTGGTCGTGAACGTCAACGCGCTGGACCTCTCAAAGGACGACTGCGAGTGCGCCCCCCTACCAGGACTACCGGCATGACTAGGGCCGGGTCCGGCCAGCCATGCCGGTCGTTATTGGGACGGCCGCCTCCGTCCCGAGACGAACGGGCGCGCTCGAAGTCGCACAAGTTGTCACAGCACGAACCAACTGCACTCGCCGCGACATCGGGGTGACCGCACTGAGACCCGACGACCGGGTGCTCAGGTTTGGACGGCGGTCCACTCCTGTGCAGCGTCGACGACCGCCAAGTGACGGGCTGTCAGCCGATGTGCGAGCACGGCGCGAGCGGGCGGGCCGCCGTGTACGAGCATCGTCGCCTTGGCGCGCACCTGCGTCGCGATCGTGACGAGTTCGTCCGCGGACGCATGAGCACCGAGTCCATATGTGCGCACTTGTGCGGCTACGTCAACCGCGGTCGGCTCTTCGCCGTCCACGCCGGGCAGGTGCCACACCCCGCCGGTCTCCCCAAGCTCGAGAAGACGACCGCCGGGCGAGTCCGGGTCCTGGTAGCCGACGATCGCAAGCAGAGAGTGG
>Ga0164241_10003385_pt1 | contig 16158 bp, 14 predicted proteins | sample OricomyardsoilBY_FD_108780 | JGI IMG/M metagenome (GOLD analysis project Ga0164241, IMG submission 108780) | Backyard soil microbial communities from Emeryville, California, USA - Original compost - Back yard soil (BY) | ecosystem: Environmental > Terrestrial > Soil > Unclassified | place: USA... | reverse complement strand
CGCGCCTGCGCGCAATCTATGAGGCTTGAACGCCATTTGAATGGCCGAAATTATACATGAGCACCTCTCGACACAGTCCCCTCGTCATCCTCGGATCCGGCCCCGCCGGCTACACCGCTGCGGTTTATGCTGCGCGCGCCAATCGCGAGCCGCTGCTGATCACGGGGCTGGAACAGGGCGGCCAGCTGATGACCACCACCGAGGTGGACAACTGGCCGGGCGATGTCGAGGGTCTGCAGGGCCCCGACCTGATGGAACGTATGCGCCGCCACGCCGAACGTTTCAACACGCGGCTCGTCAACGACCACATCCACACCGCGAACCTCACCGAACGCCCCTTTGTGCTGGTGGGCGATTCTGGCCGCTACACCTGCGATGCGCTGATCATCGCCACGGGTGCCGCGGCCAAATACCTGGGTCTGCCTTCCGAAGAGCATTATCGCGGCAAGGGTGTCTCGGCCTGCGCCACCTGCGATGGCTTCTTCTTCCGCAACCAGCGCGTGGCGGTGGTAGGCGGCGGCAACACCGCCATCGAAGAGGCGCTTTACCTGTCGAACATCGCCGCGCACGTCACTTTGATACACCGACGCGACAAATTGCGCGGCGAGAAGATCCTGCAGGACCGGCTGATGGGACGCGTGAAGGATGGCAAGGTCAGCATCCGCTGGAATCATGCCGTCGATGAGGTGCTGGGCGATGAGGTGGGCGTGCATGGCCTGCGCATCCGTGCCACCGAGAGCAATGCCACCGAAACCCTGCCCGTCACCGGCGTCTTCATCGCCATCGGACACGCGCCCAATACCGGCCTGTTCGAAGGTCAGCTGGAGATGCGCGGCGGTTATCTGAAGGTTCACAGCGGCACCGACGGCAATGCGACCGCTGCCAGCATTGCGGGCGTATTCGCTGCCGGTGACGTGGCGGACTCGGTGTATCGCCAGGCCATCACTTCAGCCGGCTCGGGTTGCATGGCCGCGCTCGACGCCGACCGCTATCTGGAATCCATTGGACACGGCGGATAGCACCGCATGCAGATCCGCGAACTGCGCACCATCGATGACGTGCCGGCCGCGGAGTGGAATGCGCTGCAAGGCGCGCAGTGTCCGTTTCTGCGACACGAATTCCTGGCCGCGCTGGAGCACAGCGGCTGCGTGGGCCGCGATACCGGCTGGCAGCCCGCGCATCTCACCATGCATGAAAACGGTCGCCTGCGGGCGGCGGCACCGGTCTATCGCAAGACCCACTCCTGGGGCGAGTTCGTGTTCGATTTCGGCTGGGCGCAGGCCTATGCCCGCCATGGCCTGTCGTACTACCCCAAACTGCTGTGCGCGGTGCCGTTCTCGCCCATCAACAGCCGGCGCCTGCTGGTGGCGGCGGATGCCGGCGAAGCGCTACCGGGACTGCTGATCGATGCGCTGGCGCAGCGCTGCGCCGAGCAGAAGCTTTCCTCGGCGCACGCCACCTTCATCGATGCGACGGAGCGCGCGGCCTTCCAGACGCGCGGCTGGCTGCTGCGCAGCGATGTGCAGTTTCACTGGCACAACGCCGGCTACCGCGATTTCGAGCACTACCTGGCGGACTTCCGGGCCGACAAGCGCAAGCAGATGCGGCGTGAACGGCGGCGCATCGCAGAGGAAGGGCTCGCCATTCACACGTTGCGCGGCACGCAGCTGTCCGACGAGCTGCTCACCTTCGTATACCGGACACATGCGCGCACCTTCCATGCGCATGGTCACGAACCGTATCTGAACCTGGCCTTCTTCCGCGAAATCACGCGGACGCTGGGCGATGCCCTGATGATCAAGCTGGCGCGGCACGGCGAAACAGCCGTGGCCGTGGCGGTGTTCTTCGTCGGCCCGGATGCCCTCTACGGACGCTACTGGGGCTCCAGCGGCGACTTCCACAGCCTGCATTTCGAGCTGTGCTATCACCAGGGCATCGAGTTCTGCATCGAGAATGGTCTGCCGCGCTTTGAACCCGGCACGCAGGGCGAACACAAGATCGCGCGTGGCTTCGCGCCCAGTCACACCTGGTCCGCCCACCACATTGCCGATTCGCGGTTCCGCGAGGCCATTGCCGAATTCGTGCAGCAGGAAGGCGCATCGGTGGATGCCTACGCGCACAGCGCCGGGGAACACGTGCCGTTCCACCGCACATGAAGAACATCACCTGGCTGCAGCCGGGCGATCCACCGGCCGCGTTTCCGCCCGTCGAGCGGGCGCTGGACGAGCCAGGGGGACTTCTGGCCGCCGGCGGCGATCTGTCGCCCGAACGGCTGATTGCCGCCTACCAACGAGGCATTTTCCCCTGGTATTCGGCCGGAGAGCCCGTGCTGTGGTGGTCTCCGGACCCGCGCGAGGTGCTGTTTCCCGAAGAAATGCATCTCTCGCGCAGCCTGCAGCGCGTGTTGCGGCGGGGCAAGTTCACGGTCACCGAAAATCGCGACTTCGGCGGCGTGATCGCCGCTTGCGCCGCCGCGCGCGGGCCGGTCACGGGCACCTGGCTGACCGCGGAGATGCGCGCGGCCTATCAGCAACTGCATGCCCGGGGTGTGGCCGCCAGCGTCGAGGTGTGGGCGGGGTCCCGGCTGGTGGGCGGGCTGTACGGGGTGCGCAGCGGGCGCGCCTTCAGCGGCGAATCCATGTTCAGCCTCGAGGACAACGCCTCCAAGGTGGCGCTGGCGTGGCTGGCGCGGCATTGTGCCGGGCGGGGCATCGAATTGATCGACTGCCAGATGCCCTCCGCGCACCTGCGCAGCCTGGGCAGCCGGCCGCTGCCGCGCGCCGAATTTCTGCGCTATTTGATTTGAGCCGCCGGTTTATGCAGAATCCGCCCCCTTTCCCGGGGGCAATCCTCAAGGACACATGTCTAAAGACGACGCGATACAGATGGAAGGCGAAGTAGTGGAAACACTGCCGAACACGACGTTTCGCGTGCAGTTGAAGAACGGCCATGTGGTGACCGCGCACATCTCGGGCAAGATGCGCAAGAACTACATCCGCATCCTCACGGGCGACGCCGTGACGGTGGAGATGACCCCCTACGACCTTTCGAAGGGACGTATCGTCTACCGCGGACGGTGAGGCTAGGTCGCCGGCTGCGGCAGCACCCTGGGCGGCGTCGGCAGGCACACCAGTTTCAACGCGCTGCCATCGTCGGCCACTGATACCGCCACCTGCCCGCCATCGGCCAGCTTGCCGAACAGCAGTTCCTCGGCCAGCGGACGCTTGATCTGGTCCTGAATCAACCGCGCCATCGGGCGCGCGCCCATCTTCGGATCGTAGCCATGCTCGGCCAGCCAGCCTCGCGCGGCATCATCGATGGACAGTTGCACGCCCTTGGCCTCGAGCTGGGTCTCGACTTCGACCAGCAGCTTGTCGACCACGCGCTCGATGGTGCCCTTCGATAGCGGGCCGAACTGGATCACCGCATCCAGACGGTTGCGGAATTCCGGCGCGAACAGCCGGCGGATGGCTTCCATGCCGTCGCTGGTGTTGTCGGACTGGGTGAAGCCGATCGCCGGACGGCTCATCTCCTGCGCGCCCGCATTCGTCGTCATCACGATGATCACATGACGGAAATCGGTCTTGCGGCCGTTGTTGTCAGTGAGTGCGCCGTGGTCCATCACCTGCAGCAGCAGGTTGAACACATCCGGATGCGCCTTCTCGATTTCATCGAGCAGCAGCACGCAGTGCGGATGCTTGGCCACGGCCTCGGTGAGCAGGCCGCCCTGGTCGAAGCCCACGTAGCCCGGCGGCGCGCCAATCAGGCGCGACACCGTATGACGCTCCATGTATTCGGACATGTCGAAGCGCAGGAACTCCACCCCCAGCGCCACCGCCAGCTGGCGCGTGACTTCGGTCTTGCCCACGCCGGTGGGGCCCGCGAACAGGAAGCTGCCCACGGGCTTGCGCCCCTCGCCCAGACCCGAACGCGCCATCTTGATGGCCGCGGCCAGCGCTTCGATGGCCGGGTCCTGGCCGAAGATGACCAGCTTGAGGTTGCGTTCGAGGTTGCGCAGCACCTCTTTGTCGGAGGTGGACACCGTCTTGGCCGGAATGCGCGCGATGCGCGCCACCACATCCTCGATCTGCTCCACATCGACCACCTTGCTGCGCTCGGTCAGCGGCTTGAGCCGCGCGCGCGCGCCCGCCTCATCGACTACGTCGATGGCCTTGTCGGGCAGGTGCCGGTCGTTGATGTGGCGCGCGGCCAGCTCGGCCGCGGACTTGATGGCGGCATCGGTGTAGGTGACGCCGTGATGCTCTTCATAGCGCGGCTTCAGGCCCAGCAGGATGGCCACGGTCTCCTGCACCGTCGGCTCGATCACGTCGATTTTCTGGAAGCGGCGCGACAGTGCGTGATCCTTCTCGAAGATGCCGCGGTATTCCTGGTAAGTGGTGGAACCGATGCAGCGCAGCTCGCCGCTGGTCAGCGCCGGCTTGATCAGGTTCGAGGCATCCATGACGCCGCCCGAGGTGGCGCCCGCGCCGATCAGCGTGTGGATCTCGTCGATGAACAGCACCGCGCCCGGCTGCTTGCGCACCTCGCTGATCACGGCCTTCAGGCGCTTCTCGAAATCGCCGCGGTACTTGGTGCCTGCCAGCAGGCTTCCCAGGTCGAGCGAATAGATGATGCTGTCTGACAGCACCTCGGGCACCTTGCCCTCGACGATCAGACGGGCCAGGCCCTCGACGATAGCCGTCTTGCCCACGCCGGCTTCGCCGACATAGAGCGGATTGTTCTTGCGGCGGCGGCACAGGATCTCGATGGTGCGTTCGATTTCGATCTGCCTGCCCACCAGCGGATCGATTCGCCCTTCGGTGGCCGCCTTGTTCAGATTGAGGGCGTACTTGTCGAGCGCGCTGCCGCCTTCGCTGTCGCGCTCGCCTTCTGGCGCGGCCTCTTCACGACCCGGCTTTTCGTCGCCGGTCTTGGCCAGACCGTGCGAGATGTACTGCGTGACATCGAGCCGCGTGATTTCGTGCCGGTTCAGCAGGAAAACCGCATGGCTCTGCTTCTCGCTGAAAATGGCCACCAGCACATCGGCGACGCCCACCTCGCGCCGTCCGCCCGACTGCACCTGGAACACCGCGCGCTGCAGCACGCGCTGAAAGCCCAGCGTGGGCTGCACCTCGCGATCGTCCTCGCCGTTCTTGGTGCGCGGCGTGGTGTCATCGATATGCCGGCGCAGCTCATCGGCCAGCCGCCGCATGTCGGCACCGCCGGCCTTGAGGATCTCGCGCACACGCGGCGCCTCGAGAATCGACAGCAGCAGATGCTCGACGGTGAGGAATTCATGATGGGCCTCGCGCGCCTGCGCGAAGGCCCCGTTCAGACAGCTTTCCAGTTCGGATGACAGCACGATCTCGCCCTCCGCTCAGGCCTGTTCCAGCGTACACATCAGCGGATGCTGGTTGTCACGCGAATAGGTCATTACCTGCGCCACCTTCGTCTCGGCGATTTCGTAAGTGAAAACACCGCAGACACCCTTGCCCTTCATATGCACTTCGAGCATCACCCGCGTGGCCTGTTCCCGGTCCATCCGGAAGAAACGCTCCAGCACATCGACCACGAACACCATGGGCGTGTAGTCGTCATTCAGCAATACGACGCTGTACAGGGGCGGCTGCCTGGTTTCAGGAGCCGCCTCCTCCACGATCAGGCCGGTCTGGCCCTCATGCTCTTCCGGTCGATTCGCCTGCGTCATACCCAGCTCAATTATGCGGCCGCTTTGCCCGATCCCAAGATGCCCGACCCACAGTTCCTCAGGGTCGCCGTACAGCGACATGGCGCCTGAAAAATGTGATGCTTTTGTGAAGTCAAAACAATTGCTTGAGAGCGTAATCGCCAAGACAGCATAATACTTTGATCGTGGCTTCCGTAGCTCAAGGGCTGCTGCATATGGACGGCGAGCTGGTCAGCCAGCTGATCGCCCGCGCCCCACGTTGGATCGCCGCCGCGCTGGTGATATTGCTGGGCGTCCGTGCCGCCACGCTGGTGGCCGCGCTGGCGGGGGGTTCCGGCCCCGCCCCGGCCGCCACAACACCACCGCCCGCGGCCACGCGCAATGTCGTCGATGTGCCGTCCATCCTGCGCGCCAATCTGTTCGGGCAGAGCGCGCCTGCGCCGGGCACCACGCCCGTGACCAACATGGCGCTGGTGCTGGGCGGTGTGATCGCCGATTCCGACGAGAAAAAAGGATTCGCCATCCTGGGCACTTCGCCTACCGACATCCGGGTGTATGCCGTGGGCGAGGCCGTGCCCGGTGGTGCGCTGCTGCATGCCGTGCAGGTAGACCGGGTGCTGCTGGATCGGGGCGGAACCATCGAGGCGCTGCTGATGCCCGCCCGCACCGGTGGCAGCGCCGCGCCGCCTCCCATGGTCACCGCCGCGCCAACCAATTCGGCGGCCCGCGTGCAGCAGGTGTTGCACGACAATCCGGCCTTGATTGGCCAGATCATCCAGCGCCAGCCGGTGCTGGCCGATGGCAAGCTGCGCGGCATGCGCGTCTATCCCGGCAGCAATGCCCAGGCTTTCAGCCGCCTGGGGCTGCGGGCCGGTGATCTGGTGACGGCCATCAATGGCACGACCCTGGAAGGCCAGACCCGTGGCGAGGAGATTTTCAATTCGCTCAGTGGCGCCGCGGAAGCGCGGGTCACGGTGGTGCGCAACGGCAGCCCGCTCGAGCTGCAACTGAACCTGGCCGAAATGGCCACCGAAGCCGAACGGCTGTCACAGAACCCCGCGCTCAATGGCGGCGTTCCGCCCGGCGCACCTCAGAGTGCAAGGTAGAACATGAACCGGATACTTACCGCTAGCCTGAGTGTGGCCTTGCTGCTGGCCGTCGCGGATGCCGCTGTCGCGCAGGCGCCGCCGCCGCCTGTCAGCCCCAACGCGCAGATAACGCCCAATTTCCGGGACGTGCCGATCGAGCAGGTTGCCGAAGCGGTGGGCCGATCCACTGGCAAGACTTTCATTATCGCGCCGAACGTGCGCGCGCAGATCAATCTGACCAATCCGCAGGCGGTCACGCCGACGCAGCTGTACTACCAGTTTCTCTCCATCCTGCAGGTATATGGCTTCGCCGCCGTGCCGGCAGGCAACAACGTCATGAAGATCGTGCTGGAAACCAACGCGCGGCAACTGCCCGGCAACGATCTGCCCGTTTCACTGAACGGTACGGACGAAATGGTCACGACCGTGATCGAAGTGAAGAACATCAGTGCGATCCAGCTCTCCACGGTGCTGCGGCAGCTCGTATCCGCCAATGCCGTGATCAATTTCATCCCCGGCACCAACTCGATCGTGATCGTCGATCGGGCCAGCAATGTGCAGCGTATCCAGAAAATCATCAGCCGCGTGGATCAGACCAGCACCAATGGCATCGATGTCATCCGGCTGGAGAACCGCTCGGCCAGCGAGCTGGCGCGCGTACTCACTCAGCTGACCGCCGGCCAGCAAGCCGATGCCGCAGCGGGATTGGTGCCGCGCATCGTGGCGGATGATAGTTCCAACAGTATTCTGGTGGGCGGCGATCCCGCGCAGCGGCTGCGCGTCGCGGCTTACGTGGCGGACCTGGACACTCCGCGCGAAGCCGGTGGCACCGAGACGCGCTATCTGAAGTACGCCGACGCGGAAAAGGTTCAGGCAAAACTCAAGGAGCAGGCCACCGGCATACAGGCGGCAGGCGCTGCCGGGGCGCCGCCTGCCGCGGCAGCGGCCAGCGCAGGCAGCGGGGACCGCAACGTGACCATCGTTGCCTACAAGGAAACCAATGCACTGATCATCACCGCGCCGCCCAAGATGATGCGTGAGCTGTGGGCCATCGTGGACAAGCTGGATATCCCCCGCGCGCAGGTTTTCATCGAAGCAGTGATCGCCGACGTCAACACCAACAAGACCGCGGATCTGGGCGTGAACTGGGCGGCGTTCTCGAAGGACAGTGGCAGCAATGTTCCTGCCGGCGGCTTCATCTCTCCGGTAGGCGGCGTCGATATCGTGGACCTGACCACTTCAGTGCTGAATCCGACTGGCTCCAGCGTCACGGTACCCACTGGCGCCACATTCGGTATCGGCCGGCTGAGCAGCACGGGTTTCAATTTCGCCGCCATGCTGCGGGCACTGGCGATGGATGACACTTCCAACATCATTGCCACTCCCACCATCACCACCCTCGACAACCAGCCGGCCGAATTCAATGACGCGCAGGATGTTCCTTTCATCACCGGCCAGTACACCACCAGCACGGGTGGCACCGGCAGCACCGGTGGCATCAGCAACCCGTTTACCACCGTGGAACGGCAGCAAGTCGGCACCATTGTGAAGATCACACCGCAGATCAACGATGCCAACACGGTGACACTGACCATCGAGCTGGAAAGTTCGGGGCTGACCGGCAAGCTCGGTGATGCGGGCAGCGCCATTACCAACAAGCGCTCCTTCAAAACCACGGTGCGTGTCGAGAACGGCTCGACCCTGGTTGTCGCAGGCATGATCCGCAACTCCAAGACCAATACCGAAAACCGTGTTCCCTTCCTGAGTCGCATTCCACTGATCGGGCAGGCCTTCAAGGTGCGCAATGGCTCGCGCGTGCAGCAGAACCTGATGGTCTTCATCCGGCCCAGGATCGTCACCGATGGGGTGCAGGCCACCATCGAAACCAACCAGAAATACGACTTCATGCGTGAGCAGCAGAAGAAGCTGGGCGACAAGTCGGAAATCCTTCCGCTGTTCCCCTTCGACAAGCCGCCGCAGCTGCCGCCGTTGGCGCCACCCGCGCCGGCCGCCGCGCCGCCACCCGCGACCACGACACCCGTTCCGGCCCCCGGCGAGCCCGCCACCAAGCAGTGAGCGCCAACGCTCCTCTGCAGCCGACGCCCCGCGCTCTGCCGTTTGCCTTTGCCAAGCGGCACGGCGTGGTGCTGCGCGAGCTGCGCCAGGGCCTGGCGCTGTGCGCACTGCGCGCGGATGCCACGGCGGCGGCGGTGGCCGAGACCCGCCGCGTGCTGCGCCTGCCGCTGCAGCTCGAGCGCGTGGGCGATGAGGAATTCGACCGGCTGCTGCGCGCGGCCTACGAGGCCGGCACCGGCAACCTGCAGATGGTGGGCGGACTCGAGGACGGCACCGACCTGGCGCACCTGGCGCAGGAACTGCCCGAACAGGCCGATCTGCTCGAAAGCGACGACGATGCGCCCATCATCCGGCTGATCAACGCCGTGCTGGGCCAGGCCATCCGCGAGAACGCCTCGGACATCCACATCGAGCCCTTCGAGAACCGCCTGGTGGTGCGTTTTCGCGTCGATGGTGTATTGCGCGAGGTGCTGCAGACCAAACGTGCCGTGGCGCCGCTGGTGGTGTCACGCGTGAAGGTCATGTCCAAGCTCGACATCGCCGAAAAGCGCCTGCCGCAGGACGGCCGCATCAGCCTGCGCATCGCCGGCCGCGCGGTGGACGTGCGTGTCTCCACCATTCCCTCCGGGCATGGCGAGCGCGTGGTGCTGCGTATCCTCGACAAGCAGGCCGGCCGGCTGGATCTGGAAAGCCTCGGCATGGACGCGCGCACGCGCGAGCTGATGGACGAACTGATCCACAAGCCGCACGGCATCCTGCTGGTCACCGGCCCTACCGGCTCGGGCAAGACCACCTCGCTGTACGCGGGACTCGAGCGGCTCAACGACAACAGCCGCAACATCATGACGGTGGAAGATCCCATCGAGTACTACATCGATGGCATCGGCCAGACGCAGGTGAACACCAAGGTGGAGATGACCTTCGCCCGCGGCCTGCGCGCCATCCTGCGCCAGGACCCGGACGTGGTGATGGTGGGCGAAATCCGCGACCTGGAAACGGCGCAGATTGCCGTGCAGGCCTCGCTGACCGGCCATCTGGTGCTCTCCACTCTGCATACCAACACGGCGGTGGGCGCCATCACGCGCCTGCGCGACATGGGCATCGAGCCCTTCCTGCTCTCCTCCAGCCTCATCGGCGTGGTGGCGCAGCGCCTGGTGCGCGTGCTGAACCCCGAGACGCGCGAGGCCGTGCAGGCCAGCGACTATGAGCGGCGGCTGCTGAATGTGCCGGCCACCGAGCCGGCGCCGCAGATCTGGCGTCCCGGCCGCGATGCGGGCAATGGCTATCGCGGCCGCATGGGCATCTACGAGCTGGTGCTGATCGATGACACCATGCGCACCATGATCCACGATGGCGCGGCGGAGCACGACCTGGAGCGCTACGCCCGCACACTGACCCCCTCCATCCGCGACGATGGCCGCGCCAAGATCCTGCGTGGCGACACCACCGTCGAGGAAGTCCTGCGCGTCACACGCGAAGACTGAGCGATCCTTCCCGGCATGGGCGCCTTCGCATACACGGCACTGGACACCAGCGGCAAGGAACGCCGCGGGGTGCTCGAGGGCGATACCGCGCGCCACGTCCGCAGCCAGCTGCGCGAACAGCAGCTGCTGCCGGTCACGGTGACCGAAGTGGCGGCCCAGGAGGCCAGCCGCCAGAAGTCCTTCTCCTTCGGCAGCGGCGTTTCCGCCACCGACCTGTCATTGCTGACGCGGCAGCTGGCGACGCTGTCGCGCGCTGGATTGCCGCTGGAAGAGGCGCTGCTCGCTGTATCGCAGCAAAGCGAGAAGGCGCGCGTGCAGACCGTGATGCTGGGCGTGCGCGCCAAGGTGATGGAAGGCCACACGCTGGCGGATGGCCTGAGCGAATATCCGCGCGTGTTTCCGGAGATCTACCGGGCCACTGTCTCGGCCGGCGAGCAGGCCGGCCACCTGGATGACGTGCTCGAGAGGCTGGCCGACTACACCGAAAATCGTGAAGTGCTGCGGCAGAAGGTGCTCGGCGCCCTGCTCTATCCCATCGCGCTCACCGTGATGTGTTTCGTGATCGTCTCCATCCTGCTGGTGTTCGTGGTGCCCAAGGTGGTCGAAGTGTTCGACAGCTACCGGGCCAAGCTGCCGCTGTCCACGCGCGTGCTCATCGCGGTCAGCGATTTCGCGCGCCACTGGGGCATCTGGGCCCTGATCGGGCTGGCGCTGGTGATCTGGCTGCTGGTGCGCAGCCTGAAGAAACCCGCCGCGCGGGCCCGCTTCGGCCGTCTGCAGCTGCGCACGCCCCTGGTGGGGCGCATCGTGCGGGGATTCAACACCGCGCGCTTCACGCGCACGCTGAGCATCCTGTCAGGAAGCTCCGTGCCCGTGCTCGAAGCCCTGCGCATCGCGGGTGAAGTGGTCACCAACCTGCCCATGCGCGAAGCGGTTGCTCAGGCAACGGCCCGCGTACGCGAGGGCGCACCCATCGGGCGCTCGCTGGCCGCGAGCCGGCTGTTCCCGCCCATGACCATCCATCTGATATCCAGCGGCGAGTCGAGCGGCGAACTCGATACCATGCTGCAGCGGGCGGCGGAAAGCCAGGAGCGTGAGCTGGACGGCCTGCTGACCGCCATGATGGGCCTGCTGGGCCCGCTGCTCATCGTCGGCATGGGCGTATTCGTCATTGGCATCGTTTTTGCGATGCTGTTACCAATTTTCCAGATGAACGATCTGATTCGCTGAGGTATATATTTCGTCAGCCGATAGCTTGAGTTGAGTTGACTTGGGTTCTTTTTTCTTCATGAGCTAGGTAGTCATGAGCGAGAAACAGGAAGCTGAAGATTTCGACGAAGCAGATGATGACGAGGCGCTGGACGGCGGCGAGGAAGTCGATCTCGTCCGGCTGACCAAGGATCTGGACATCGCGCGGCGGCGCGGCGCCAGGAATGGCGTACCGGCGTGGCGCAAGCTCGAGTTGCTGGCCGAGCAGAAGCGCACCGCGGAGCTCACCTCCGACTTCGACGACTACGATCTGGACGAACCGAAGCAGCGCCAGGGTTTGCGGCTGTAGCGTCTCGGCGCCTGGCGCAGTTACACGGTCCGCCAGTTCTTGCGACCGTGCCACAAGCGCAGAATTTCCACCTCATTGCTGCGGATACGGTAAACAACCACATATGGCGTATCGCTGATCAACCATTCGCGAGTGCCGGCAACATGACCGTCCCTGCCGGCGTGCGGATTGCGGATCAGGTGTTGCACTGATTGCCAGATACGCTCGGCGACCTTGTTCGCTGCAACTGGATTCTCGCTGGCGATGTATTGCTGAATTTCGACGAAATCCGCCAAGGCGGGTCGCGCCCAGTGAACGCTCAAGCCTTCACACCCCATTTGGCGAATGCAGCCCGTACTTCGTCATCGTTCGCGAACGCGCCACGATCCGCGGCTGCAATGCCTGCCTCGACAGCCCGGCGATAACGGGCCTCTTCGATCACATCCTCCCAAGTGCCGTCCTTGGGTAGCTGGTCGGCCAGCTCATGGACCTTCTGCTGGATGCCTTTCGCGGTCGGGCTCATAGCATCACTCCTGCGAAAACTTCGGACGTTCCGGCGATTATAGGCGGCACAATCCGTGCCGGCCCACTCGGATATCTGTAAATTCTTCGAGAATCAGTGGAATTCATGGATCGCGAAACGCAGCGATCCGATCAGCGCCGAGCGGTCGATCAGCTCGCGCGCCACCACATGCGTGATACCCGCCGCGCGCTGCAGCGTGCCGCGCACCTCCATCAGCCGCGAATCGACCAACGCCGCATTGTATTTCTCTCCCAGCCGCTGCCAGACCACCACGTTGACCTGGCCGGATTCATCCTCGAGTGTCACGAAGGTGACCTCCTTGGCGGTCTGGGGACGCTGCCGGGTGATCACGAGGCCCGCCACGCGCACGGCGGCACCATCGACTTCATCCTGCAACTGCCCGGCGCTGAGCACGCGTTTTGCCGCGAGCCGCTCCCGCAGCATGGCCAGCGGATGGCGACCCAGCGTGAAACCCAGCGCCCGGTAGTCGGCCAGCATGTCCTCGGCTTCGGTGGGCGCGCGTAGCAGCGGCTGCATGCCTTCCCGCACGGCATCGGGCGCGGCCGGCAGCGGCGACAGGTAACCGGCCACGCGCCAGAAGGCCAGGTGCCGGTGCTCGTCGAATCCGGCCAGTGCGCCGGCGGCTGCCAGCGCCTCCATGTCATGGCGCGAAAGCTGCGCGCGATCGCCCAGATCCTTGAGGCTGTCGAAGGATGCGGTCTGCCGCGCGGCAACGATGCGCCGGCGGGCGGCCTCGCTCAATGAGCGCACGCAGCGCAATCCCAGCCGCAATGCCGGCTGGGCGGATTCGCCCTGCTCCAGCGTGCAATCGTCGTCGCTGGCCAGTACATCCACCGGTCGCACCGGCACCGGATGATGATGGCCTTCTGTCTTGCGGGCATCGCGCAGCAGTTGCGCCGGCTGATAGAAGCCCATGGGCTGGCTGTTGATGAGCGCGGCCGTGAAAGCCGCCGGATGATGATGCTTGAGCCAGGCTGAAACATAGGCCAGCAAAGCGAAGCTGGCCGCATGCGCCTCGGGAAACCCGTAGTCGGAAAATCCCTGGATCTGCGCGATGATCTGCCGCGCGAATTCCTCTTTGTAGCCGCGCTCCCGCATGCCATCGAGCAGTTTCTGCTCGAATTTTTCCATGCCGCCGCGGCGCTTCCAGGCGGCCATGGCCCGGCGCAGCTGATCGGCCTCGCCGGCGGTGAAACCGGCCGCCACCATGGCGATCTGCATCACCTGTTCCTGGAAGATGGGCACGCCGTAAGTGCGTGACAGCACACTCTTGACCTCGGGACTGGGATAGGTCACTGGCTCAAGCTCCAGGCGCCGACGCAGATAGGGATGCACCATGTCGCCCTGGATGGGCCCCGGCCGCACGATGGCCACTTCCACCACCAGGTCGTAGTAATTCTTCGGTTGCAGCCGCGGCAGCATGGACATCTGCGCCCGCGATTCGATCTGGAACACGCCAATGGTGTCGGCACGGCTGATCATTTCGTAGACGGCCGGATCGTGCTGCTGGAACACCTCGTGGATGCTGAGCCGGGGTTTGCCGGTGAACTGCTCGATCAGGCCGAAGCACTTGCGGATGGCGGTGAGCATGCCCAGCGCCAGCACATCCACCTTCAACAGCTTGAGATCTTCCAGATCGTCCTTGTCCCACTGGATGACGGTGCGTCCGGGCATGGCGGCGTTCTCCACCGGCACCAGCTCAGCCAATGGTCCTTCGGAGATCACGAAACCGCCCACATGCTGCGACAGATGACGCGGAAAATTCACCAGCGTGGCGGCCAGCTCGAGCAGCCGCTGCACCAGCGGCGTGTCGATGTCGACACCGGCGGCCAGCAGCTTTTTTGCATCGACACGATGACCATGCCAGCCACGCAGACCCTTGAGCAGCGCCCTTGCGACAGGCTCTTCGATGCCGAGCACGCGGATCAGGTCGCGCACCACGCTGCGCGCGCTGTAGGTGATCACCGTGGCCGCCAGCGCGGCACGATCGCGGCCATATTTTTCGAAGAGGTACTGGATGACCTCCTCGCGCCGCTCGTGCTCGAAATCCACATCGATGTCGGGTGGCTCGTCGCGTTCTTTCGACACGAAGCGCTCGAACAGCATTTGCAGCTGCTTCGGGCCCACCGCGGTCACCTTCAGGCAGTAGCAGACGATGGAATTGGCGGCCGAACCGCGTCCCTGATACAAAATGTGGTTCTCACGCGCATAACGCACCGCGTCGTAAACCGTGAGAAAGAAGGGCTCGTATTTCATCTGCCTGATGATCTCGAGTTCCTTGTCGATCAGGCCGCGCATCTCTTCGGGCACGCCCTCGGGCCAGCGCTCGGCCGCGCCCTGCTCGGTGAGCCGGCGCAGGTAGCTGGTGGGCGTTTCGCCGGCCGGCACGATTTCATGCGGATACTGGTAGCGCAGTTCATCCAGCGAGAAATGGCAGCGACCGGCGATGGCCACGCTTTCAGCGAGCAGTTCGCGCGGATACAGGCGCGCCAGTTCTTCGCGCGCACGCAGATGCCGTTCGCCGTTCGGAAACAGCCGATGGCCGGCCTCTGCGAGTGCAATGCGATGCCGGATGGCGGTGAGCGCATCCTGCACCTTGCGTCGTTCCTGTTCATGCATGTGCACGTCGCCGCAGGCGACAGCGGGAATCTTCAGACGCGCGGCCAGCGCCAGCGACGCGCGCAGCAGGGCGGCATCCTGCCCGCTGCGCAGCACGCTGACGCCCAGCCACAGCGCGCCGGCGTAATGCGCCGCCAGCCATTGGCCCTGCTGTTCGCATTCGGCCGCGGAACCGGCAGCCAGCGGCATGTCGCCCGGCCGCCAGATCAGCAGGCAATCCGCGGATGTCGTCGGCACAACGGGCGCAATGCACGCGGCCAGGTCCTCGCGCGTGAGACGATAAGTGCCCTTGGGCGCCGCGCGCCGGCCGCGCGTGATGAGCTGGCAGATCTGCCCATAGCCGCGCCGCGTGGCGGCCAGCGCCACCAGCTTCAGGCCGCAGATGAAGGTGAATTCGGCGCCAATGATGAGCGGCAGGTTCAGCTCCCTGGCGCGCACATGGGCGCGCACCACGCCGGCCATGGAGCACTCGTCGGTCAGCGCCAGCGCGCGATAGCCCAGCCCGTGCGCGCGGCCGATCAACTCGCCCGGATGCGAGGCGCCGCGCAGGAAGCTGAAATTGCTCAACGCATGCAGTTCGGCGTAATCAGGCGAAATATCCATGCACGAACCAGCGCCGCGATGCGTCGCATTCACGGAAGATCCACCATTGCGCGCCATCGGCGGTGCGCGCAACGTAATAATCGCGCGCCACATCGGCACCATCCCACCATCCGGATTCGATGCGTTCCGGACCGCTGACCAGCGCCAACGCGCATCCTTCATGCAACAACTGCCGCACGCGCCCGGCCGCATCGCAGAGGGACTCTAGCGGCAACGGCTCGGCCATCAGGCCCAGTGGCCGCGAGGCATGACCCTGTGTCGCCGCGGATGCCTGCTTTGCGCGCGCCACTGCGACCTTCTGCGAGGAAACCACGGGTGGCACAGCAAGATATTGCCGCTCCGGCCGATGCCCATCGACTGGCACCAGGCTGTACACGGCCTGTTCGCCCAGCCGCGCCACCAAGGTCTGCAGGAACTCCGGCGCCTGACTGGCCGCGGCATCGCCTCCTTGTTCGCCCGGCGCCCACAGCACCGCACTGGCCGCCACGAAACGCCGCAGCCGGCCGGCGGTGATGTCCATG
>Ga0164241_10003384_pt1 | contig 16160 bp, 8 predicted proteins | sample OricomyardsoilBY_FD_108780 | JGI IMG/M metagenome (GOLD analysis project Ga0164241, IMG submission 108780) | Backyard soil microbial communities from Emeryville, California, USA - Original compost - Back yard soil (BY) | ecosystem: Environmental > Terrestrial > Soil > Unclassified | place: USA... | reverse complement strand
TCACCTCGCGCAGCTGGAGGGGGTGAGCCGGTTCGTCGAGATCGGACCTGACGGGACCTTGAGCGCGATGGTGCCCGACGCGGTTTGCGTGCCGATGTCGCGAGACAACGCCGTCGGCGACCTATTCGTCTCCGGCATCGACCTCGACTGGTCGGCGGTGCTGCCCGGCGCGCGCCGGGTCGAACTGCCGACCTACGCCTTCCAGCATCAGCGTTACTGGCCCACGAGGACCGGGCCGCTGCTCGACGCGGGCATCGACCTTGCCGACGGCGGCACGATCCTCACCGGGCGGCTCTCGCTCGCCGCGCAGCCGTGGCTCCGCGACCACGTGGTCCACGGCGCCAACCTTCTTCCGGGCACGGCCTTGCTCGACCTCGCGGTCCGGGCGGCGGACGAGACCGGCTGCGGCCGCGTCGCGGCGCTGACCCTCGACCGGCCGCTCCTCCTGACCGACCACGCCGTCGACCTCCAGGTCCTGGTCGGCGCGGCCGCGGACACCGGCGACCGGACCGTCACGATCGACGCCCGGCCCGCCGGTGCCAAGGACCAGCCGTGGACCCGGCACGCCACCGGCCGGCTCGCGATCGCCGAGCAGCCCACGATGTTCGACGACGTGCAGTGGCCGCCGCCGGGCGCGGAGCCGGTGCCACTCGACGACTTCTACGACCGGCGCGCCGCGGACGGCTTCGAGTACGGGCCCGCCTTCCAGGGCCTCACCGCGGTGTGGACCCTCGGTGCCGACGTCCTCGCCGAGGTCGAGCTGTCCACATCAGACGGAGCGGCGCTCCACCCGGCACTGCCCGACGCCGCCCTACATGCCGGGCGGTTCCTCGACCTGCCGGACCGGGCGGTCCCGATCGCCTGGTCGGACGTCTCCGTGCACGCCACCGGCGCCACCGCCCTGCGAGTGCGGCTCGCCAAGACCGGGCCGGACACCTTGTCCATCGCGGCCGCCGACACCACCGGGGCACCGGTCGCGTCGGTCGCCGCGCTGACGGTCCGCGAGATGGCCGCCGACCCGAACCGCACGAAGAACCACGACGGCCTGTTCGGCCTCCGATGGATCCCGGTGCCACTCACCGGCACCGCCGACACCGAGCACGTCGTTCGGCCCGTCACCGGCGGGAACACCCCGGCCGCCGCCCACGAGGCCACCGTCGAAGCGCTCGGCGAGGTCCAGCGGTGGCTCGCCGACGACCGGCCCGGCCGGCTGGTCTTCCGCACTCGCGGCGCCGTCGACGGGGCCGACCTCGCCGCCGCCGCGGTGTGGGGCCTGGTGCGCAGTGCGCAGGCCGAGCACCCCGGCCGGTTCGTTCTCGTCGACACCGACACCGACACCGACGGCGACGAGCCGGCGCTGCCCGTGGCGATCGGCACCGGCGAACCCGAGCTGTCCATCCGGGACGGAGCGGCACACGCACCGCGGCTGACCCGCCTCGCCTCGCAGGACGTCCCGGTCGCGTGGGACGGCACGGTCCTTGTCACCGGCGGCACCGGTGCACTCGGCGCGCTGATCGCCCGGCACCTCGTCACCGAACACGGCGTCCGCGACCTGCTGCTGACCAGCCGGCGCGGGCCCGACGCCCCCGGCGCAACCGACCTCGCGGCCGAGCTCACCGCGCTCGGCGCCGAGGTGCGCATCGCAGCCTGCGACATGGCAGACCGAGACGCCGTCGCCGCGCTGCTCGCCGATGTCGACGTGTCCGTCGTCGTTCACGCGGCCGGAGTCCTCGACGACGGCGTGATCGGCGCACAGACTCCGGAGCGCATCGCCGCGGTGCTGCGGGCCAAGGCGGACGCGGCCTGGCACCTCCACGAGCTGGCCGGCGACGCCACCCTGGTGCTGTTCTCCTCCCTCGCCGGCACCCTCGGCGCGGCAGGCCAAGCCGGCTACGCCGCAGCGAACGCCTACCTCGACGCGCTCGCCGAACACCGGCACGCCCAAGGCCTGCCGGCGATCTCGATGGCCTGGGGCCCCTGGGTTTCCGGCATGGCAGGCTCGCTCGCCGACGAGGACAACCGGCGCCTCGCCCGGCTCGGCACGCCGCCCCTGACTGAATCCAACGGTCTCGCCTTCTTCGACGCGGCCATGGGCGCCGGGCAGGCGCGCACCGTGCCGGTTCGGCTCGACCTGGCCGCGCTGCGGGCACGGGACGACCTGCCGGCCATGCTGCGCGGGCTCGTCGTGTCCCGCCGGACCGCGCGCGCCGGGACGACCGGCGACCTCGCCGCCCGGCCGCCAGCCGAACGCCAACGCGCGCTGATCCAGCTCGTCACACGCGAGGTCGCTCAGGTGCTCCACCACGAGAACGCCACCGACATCGACCCCACGCGCGCGTTCCAGGAGCTGGGCTTCGACTCGCTCACCGCCGTCGAGCTCCGCAACCGGCTGACCACCGCCACCGGCCTGCGACTCGGCGCCGGCATCGTGTTCGACTACCCGACGGTGACCGCCCTCGCCGCACACCTCGCCGCGGAGCTGTTCGGCTCGGACACCACACAGGCGCCAGTCGCGCGCGCGACCAACAACGACCCGATCGTCATCGTCGGCATGGGCTGCCGCTACCCGGGCGGCGTCGGGTCGCCCGAAGACCTGTGGCGGCTGGTCTCCGACGGCGTCGACGCAGTGTCCGGCTTCCCGGCGGACCGCGGCTGGGACCTCGACGCGCTCTACGACCCCGACCCGGATCGCCTCGGCACGTCGTACACCCGCGAGGGCGGGTTCCTCCTCGACGCCGCCGAGTTCGACGCCGCCTTCTTCGGGCTCAGCCCACGCGAAGCGGTCGCGACCGACGTCCAGCAGCGGTTGTTGCTCGAGGTCTCCTGGGAGGCAGTCGAGCGCGCGGGCATCGATCCCCGGTCGCTGCGGGGGAGCGCGACCGGTGTGTTCGCCGGGGTGATGTACAACGACTACGGGAACCTGCTCTCCGGCGGCGAGTTCGAGGGGTACCAGGGCAACGGCAGCGCGGGCAGCGTGGCGTCCGGCCGCGTCGCCTACACGTTGGGGCTGGAGGGCCCGGCCGTCACCGTAGACACGGCGTGCTCGTCGTCGCTGGTGGCCATGCACTGGGCGGCGCAGGCGCTGCGGTCGGGAGAGTGCTCGCTGGCGCTGGCCGGCGGTGTGACGGTGATGTCGACCCCCGCCGCGTTCGTCGAGTTCTCCCGCCAGCGCGGCCTGTCGCCGGACGGGCGCTGCAAGGCCTTCTCGGATGACGCCGACGGCGTGGGCTGGGCCGAGGGCGTCGGCATGCTGGTGCTCGAGCGCCAGTCCGACGCCGTTCGCAACGGCCACCGGATCCTTGCGGTGGTGCGGGGTTCAGCGGTCAACCAGGATGGTGCGTCCAACGGGTTGACCGCGCCAAACGGACCGTCGCAGCAGCGCGTGATCCGGCAGGCCCTCTCGGTGGCCGGACTGTCCACAACCGACGTCGACGCGGTGGAGGCGCACGGCACCGGCACCAAACTGGGCGACCCGATCGAGGCCGAAGCACTGCTCGCCACGTATGGCCAGGATCGTGCACACCCGTTGCTGCTGGGTTCCGTGAAGTCGAACCTCGGGCACACCCAGGCCGCCGCCGGGGTCGCAGGCGTGATCAAGATGGTGCAGGCAATGCGCCACGGCACGCTGCCGCGCACGCTGCACGCCGGCAACCCGTCGTCGCATGTGGAGTGGGAGGCCGGGTCGATCGACCTGCTGGCCGAACAGACCGACTGGCCCACGGTCGACCGCGCGCGCCGGGCCGGGGTGTCGTCGTTCGGCATCAGCGGGACCAATGCGCACGTCATCCTCGAGCAAGGACCCGGCGCCGACGAATCGCCCAGCGCCATGAGTGGCGCGGTCCCACTGATGCTCTCGGCCAAGACCCCGGATGCTGTCCGGGACCAGGCGGTCCGGCTCGCGGAGCACCTGGCCACCCGACCGGACGTCAGCCTCGCGGACATCGCCGGTTCGCTGGCGACCACCCGATCGGCGTTCAAGCACCGCGCGTTCGTGGTCGCCGACGACCGCGACACCGTCATGGCCCGACTGGCCAAGGTCGAGCCCCGCGCGATTACCACAGGCGGGACGGCGTTCCTGTTCGCCGGTCAGGGTTCACAGCGCCTGGGCATGGGCCGGGACCTGTACGAGCGCTACCCCGTGTTCGCAGAGGCCCTCGATGCGGTCGCCAACCTGACGCCAGGTCTGCTCGAGGTGATGTGGGGCGAAGACGCCGACCTCCTGAACGAGACCGGCTGGGCCCAGCCCGCGTTGTTCGCCATCGAAGTGGCGCAGTATCGCCTCGTCGAATCCTGGGGTGTCCGCCCGAACTACCTGGTCGGCCACTCGATCGGCGAGATCGCGGCCGCACTGGTCGCCGACGTACTGACGCTGGAGGACGCCTGCACCCTGGTCTCCGCCCGGGCCCGGTTGATGCAAGCCCTGCCTCGAGGTGGCGCAATGGTGTCCTTGCGTGCCACCGAAGACAAGGCGCGGCCACTACTGACCGACGGGGTCGATATTGCTGCGATCAACGGGCCGGAGTCGGTGGTGATCGCCGGCGACGAGGCCGAGGTGCTGGCAGTTGCCGAGCAGTTCGACAAGACCAGGCGACTCAGGGTTTCGCACGCCTTCCACTCACCACTCATGGAGCCGATGCGCGCCGAGTTCGCAGAAGTGGTCGAACAACTCACCTTCGCCGAGCCGAACATCCCGATGCTGTCTCCCGTGCACGAACCCGCTTACTGGGTCCGCCACGTCCGCGACACCGTCCGCTTCGCCGACCACCTCGGCCAACTCGACGGCGTGACCAGGCTCGTGGAGATCGGGCCCGACCGAACCCTCAGCGCGATGGTCCAGGAAACCCTGCCGGACGCGGTGTGCATCCCGATCTCACAGGACAACGCCGTCGGCGAGCTGTTCGTCTCCGGCATCGACCTCGACTGGAACGCCGTACTGCCCGGCACCCATCAGGTCGACCTGCCCACCTACGCCTTCCAGCACCAGCGGACCTGGCCCGAGCCCGCCTGCCACCCACTGCTCGGCGGACCCGTCGAGCTGGCCGGCAGCGAGGACGTCGTGTTCACCGGCCGCCTCGGGCTGCGCACGCACCCGTGGCTCGCCGACCACGTCGTGGCCGGTTCGGTGCTCGTGCCGGGCACCGTGTTCGTCGAGCTGGCCCGGCAGGCCGGGGAACACCTCGGCTGCGCGCACGTCGCGGACCTCGTGCTCTCCGCACCGCTCGTCCTGACCGACGCCGCCGATCTCCAGGTACGCGTCGGCGACACCGACGAGTCCGGCAAGCGGCCGGTCACCGTGTTCTCCCGAGCCGACGCTCCCGAATGGACACAACACGCCATCGGCACGCTCGCGCCCCCGCGGGACCGGCCGAGCCCGTTGGAGTGGACTCCGGGGGAACCCGTGGACCTCGACGACTTCTACGCCGAGCGCGCCGCCGGCGGGTTCGAGTACGGCCCGGCGTTCCAGGGACTCACCGCCGCCTGGCGGAACGGGGACGACGTTCTCGCCGAGGTCGCGGTGCCGAAGGCAGACGGCTTGCGCCTGCACCCGGCGCTGCTCGACGCCGCGCTGCACGCCGCCTTCCTGTTCGACCTGGCCGACCGCAGCGTGCCGATCGTCTGGGAAGGTGTGTCGGTGTACGCGGACGCGGGGACCTCACTGCGCGTCCGGCTCACCCGCACCGGCCCCGACACCGTCTCGGTGACGGCCGCGAACGACACGGGCGACGTGGTCGCCGAGATCGCCGCGCTCACCGTGCGTCCGTTGCCCGCCGACCACGCCGCTGCCCGCGACGACCTGTTCCGAGTCGACTGGGTCACCACCAACGCCATCGCCACCCGGCCCACGCTCGTGCACGCCGACGACCTCGCCGCCCTCGACACCGTGCCCGACGCGGTCGTCGTCGAAGTCGACGGCGACGGTCCGGTCGTCGACGCCGCCCACGCCGTCGCCCGGCGCGTCCTCGGGCTCGTGCGGGAATGGTTGGCCGAACCGCGGTTCGCCGCCGCGCGGCTGGTGTTCGTGACCCGTGGCACCGACCTGGCCGCGTCGGTGGCCTGGGGCCTCGTCCGCTCCGCGCAGGCCGAACACCCCGGCCGGTTCCAGCTCGTCGACACCGACGGCACCGACGCCGCCGCTCTACCCACCGCGGCCGGGCTCGACGAGCCGCAGGTACGGATCCGCGACGGCGCGCTCGAGGTGCCCCGCCTCGCCCGGGCCCGGGTGTCCGGGGAACCACCCACCTGGGACGGCACCGTGCTGATCACCGGCGGCACCGGCGGGCTGGGCAGGCTCGTGGCCCGCCGCCTCGTGACCACCCACGGCGTGCGGGACCTGGTCCTCACCGGCCGCCGCGGGCCGGCCGCCCCCGGCGCCGCCGACCTGGCCGACGAGCTGACCGCGCTCGGCGCGCGGGCCCGGATCGTCGCCTGCGACGTCGCCGACCGCGACGCTGTCGCCGCCCTGCTGGCCGAGCACCCGGTGTCCGCCGTGGTGCACGCGGCAGGCGTGCTCGACGACGGCCTGGTCACCGACCTGACCCCGGAGCGGCTCGACGCCGTGCTGCGGCCAAAGGTCGACGCGGCCTGGCACCTGCACGAGCTGGCCGGCGACGCCACCCTCGTGCTGTTCTCCTCGCTGGCCGGCACCCTCGGCGGCGCGGGCCAGGCGAACTACACCGCCGCAAACACCTTCCTCGACGCCCTCGCACGACACCGGCGGGACAACGGCCTCCCGGCTATTTCGCTGGCCTGGGGCCTGTGGGCGCAGGGGATGAGCGAGTCGCTCACCGACACCGAGACCCGGCGCCTCGAACGGTCCGGCGTGCTGGCCCTGCCCGACGCGGACGCGCTGGCACTGCTGGACGCCGCACTGTCCACACCGGACCCGATGGCCGTGCCGGCCCGGCTCGACCTCGCCACGTTCCGCGCCGCAGGCGACCCGCCGCACATCCTCCGCGGCCTGATCCGTCCCACGGCCAAGCGGGCCGTGGCGCCCGCCGCCGCGACCGTCCGGCTCGACGGCCTCACCGGCACGAAGCTCACCGAGGCCCTGCACGACCTCGTCGGCGAACAGGCGGCGACCGTGCTCGGCCACACCACCGCGGACGCCATCGACCCGGCCGCCGCGTTCACCGACATGGGATTCGACTCGCTGACCGGCGTGGAACTGCGCAACCGGCTCGGCGCCGCGACCGGACTCCAGCTCGCCGCCACCCTCGTCTTCGACTACCCGACGCCGGACGCGCTCGCCGATCACCTGGCCGGGCTCATCGGCGCCGCGGATCCGGCCGGCCCCGAGGCGATCCTCGCCGAGCTCGACCGGCTCGAGAGGACACTGATGGAGTCCGCAGTGGACGGTCCGGCGCACCAGCAGGTGGCCGCCCGGCTGGACATGTTCCGCACCAGGTGGAGCGAGGCCGCCAAGGCACCCGACGACGCGGCCGAGCTCGACCTCGACGCCGCCACCGACACGGAGATGTTCGAACTGCTCGACCAGGAGCTCGGCACGTGAGGGAGAAGACAGTGACAACGATCAAGTACCCGGTGTCCCGCCCCAGCCTCACCGGCAGCGAGCTGGCCTACCTCACCGAGGCGATCGAGACCGGCTGGATCTCGTCGCAGGGCCCGCTCGTCCGCAAGTTCGAGCAGGAGTTCGCCACCTACAACGGCGTCGCGCACGGCGTGGCCTGCTCGTCGGGCACCGGCGCGCTGACGCTGGCGCTGCGCGCCCTGGGCATCGGCCCGGGCGACGAGGTGCTGGTGCCCGAGTTCACCATGATCGCCTCCGCGTGGGCGGTCACCTACACCGGCGCCACGCCGGTGTTCGTGGACTGCGCCGACGACCTGAACATCGACGTGGCGCTCATCGAGTCCAAGATCACGTCGCGCACCAAGGCGATCATGCCGGTGCACGTGTACGGCAGGCGCTGCGACATGGACGCGATCATGCACCTCGCGCACGAGTACAACCTGCGCGTCGTCGAGGACTCCGCGGAGGCACACAGCGTCCGCCCGGTCGGCGACGTCGCCTGCTTCTCCCTGTTCGGCAACAAGATCATCACCGCGGGGGAGGGCGGCATCTGTGTCACCGACGACGCGCGGCTGGCCGAGCAGATGGCACACCTGCGGGCCATGGCGTTCAGCGAGAAGCACGACTTCATCCACCGCAAGCTCGCCTACAACTTCCGGATGACCAACATGCAGGCCGGTGGCGCGCTGGCGCAGCTCGAGCGCATCGACGGCATCCTCGCGACCCGCAAGCGCATCGAGACCCATTACGACGAAGCGCTTGCCGACATCGCGGGCATAACCCGGATGCCGCCGCGCGACGTGCTGTGGATGTACGACCTGCTTGCCGAGGACCGCGACGAGCTGATGGCACATCTCGCGCAGGACGGCATCGAGACCCGCTACTTCTTCCAGCCGATGAGCCGCCAGCCGATGTACCTCGACCCGGACTGGCCGTCGCTGAACGCGGCGCGTCTCGCCGCGCGCGGGCTGTACCTGCCGACCTATGTGGACCTCACCGAGGAGGACCAGGACCGCATCGTCGACTCGGTCCGTGCCTTCTACCGCTGACACGTACAGGCGCGGACCGGAGAATCCGGTCCGCGCCTCTTTGGAGCAACGTCAGTGCGCGACGCACACGCGGCGGACTGTGGCGGCCACCGCGAACGGGGAGGGGAGCATCTGGTTGCGCCGCGGCTCGCTGACCCACTGCCAGTCCTGGTCTGCCCGGACCGACGGGATCACCGTGTACGCGCCAGTCCCCGCGTAGCGGACGCCGTGCATGACCAGGTTCACCATGAAGGTCGGGCGCATCGGCGCCATCGGCTGGGTCAGGAACGTCCAATCGGGACCGTGACCGACGACCGGGCCGGCCAGCATCGCGATCCCCAGCTGGGCGTGCACTTGTTCGCCCAGCGCGGCGGGCATCGTGATCGCATCGAGGGCGGTGCCCAGGCCCACCGCCAGCCGCTGCTCGGCGATCTGCACGGTCGTCGGCCAGCCGAACTGCTCCTCGTAGTGGGCGCGGGCCGTCATCAGATCTCGCAGCCAACCGGGAGCCGGGCGGGACTCCGGGATGAGCACCGGCAGCGACGGCTCCTTCAGCACAGGCGCGTTCATGGTCTCAGTCCTTGTCAGTAGCCGTATGTGAGATATATCTCGAGGCTAGGGCGACACCGACTGGGAGGATTCCCACATTCCGAAGTGGATCAGGCGGCGGCGAACCGGCGCACCGGCTGGCAGAGGTTCTTGCGCATCACGCGGATCGCGTTGTGCACGCGACTCTTGACCGTCCCAACCGGAACGCCGAGCACCGACGCCGCGGACAGGGCGGTGCGGTCGGCGAGGTACACCTCGGCCAGCGTCGAGCGGTGCACAGTGGACAGTGTGCCGAGCGCCGAGCGGACGACGACCCGGGCTTCCACGGCGTCGCTGGGCGCGGGCACCACGGGGGCCTCCGCCGCCTCCTGCTCGGGCAGCTCCACCTCGGTCGGCCGCGCGCAGCGGCTGCGGTGCTGGTCGATCGCGACGTTGTGGGCGACCCGCATCAGCCAGCCGCGCACCGAACCACGGTCCTCGGTCAGCTTTCCGATGTGGCGCCACGCGCGGAGCCAGGTCTCCTGCACGACATCCTCGGCGCTGTGGTGGTCACCGCCGCAGAGCTTGGTCGCGTAGGCGAGCAGCGCGTCCTCGTGGGCTTGCACGACCTCGTCGATGATGGCCATGAGATGTCCTCCCCGGTGCGGTTTCGGGAGTTCCCCGTTCATGAAGAAGCCTCTCGGTTTCCGCTCGCCACGTCGGTGGGCCTAGCCCTCCGATCGCAGGTGCAGACCCGCTACTTCCCGGGTGACAGCCCCTCGGCCGCACGTAGGGATAACCCCACATGTGCCGATCGGACCGAACTCCGCGCGTGCGTGCAGCCGTGATCCATACGAAGGGGAACGCGGTGAGGAGGACTGCGATGCTGCTCGACCGGTGCTCGCTCGGCGAGATCTGGCGCTACGAGGGCAAGGCGCCCGGTGGCGGGCTGACCGTCACGCCCACCGCGGACGGCGCGGTGATCCATCCCGCGGGCGTGCCTGCCCCGAACATCAAGCCGCTGGGATACACGCCGGCCACCCGCGGCCGCACGCTGCACATCGCGGCCGGCGTCGACCTGACCGAGGTGGGCGCGTTCGTCGACACGCTGCCGACCGGCCTGCGGCCGGCCAACTACACGGTCGCCGCTGGGGTGACCTTCGACGACCGGCGCGCTATTTGAGGTTCGTGCACCGCTTGGCGGGCGCGCCGCTCGCTGCGTCGGGCTCCCAGCGGATGTCGGAGAACGTCGCGTCGAACTTGCCCGTGGTGTAGACGAGGAACGGCGTGTTGACCGTGGTCGGCCGTAAACCCTTGGCGGTGAAGCAGTTCAGCGGGACGGTGATCTTCGTGGTCTTGTCCTTCGGCAGGTCGCGGAAGATCTTCGTCACCTCGACCTCCGCGGCACACGGGTACACGCAGTGCACGGCAATGGTGACGAGGGCCTTGGGCGGGGCGTGCACGGCGACGTCGAACACGAGCGCGCCCTTGGCCACGTACGCCGACTTGTCCTCCGAGTCGGTGGGGTTCTGCATGTAGACCTGGCCCGGGGCGCCACCCGCCCACTGCACATGCAGGTTGCCCTTGTCGTCCGGGTCCGCCTTGATCGCCTTCTGGGACGCGCCGCCGGAGATGTCGACCCCGGCCCAGTTCTCCGCGGACGCGATGAAGCTCGTGTACGGCTCCACCGGGCCCTTCTTGCCGTACACCTGCATCGTCTTCGCCGGCCCGGTGGGCTTGCCCGTGGTGCTCGTGTCGCCCGCGTCCGCGTTCCCCGTCGGGCCGACCCCGTTGAGGAGCACCACCGTGGCGACGACGAGTGCGACGACGGCGACCATCGCCGCCGCGATCGGCACCCGCCACTTCCGCCGCCGCGACGGCGCGGACCCGGCCGCCACGCCGCGCGGCGGGGTGGTCGGCTCCGGGGGAGCGGCAGGTGGGGCGTCAGCTGCGGCCCGGACCCGGACCGCGGTCACCGCGCCGCCGAGAGCGACGGTGAACTTGGGGTGCAAGGTCATCCGCACCGGGCGGCCGAACGCCTCCGACACCATCTGGTCGACCAGCGGGATCCGCGACGAGCCGCCGGCCAGCAGCATCGCCGACACGTCCTCGGTGCGCAGGCCCGCGGACGCGATCGTGCGCGCCAGCGCGTCGGTGGTCAGCCGGACCGACGGCCGCAGCATCTCGTTGAGCTCCCGGCGGGTGATCATCACCTGCTGCGGGCCGGACGGCAGCGGGACCTTGATCAGCACGTCCGGCTCGATCGAGAGCTCTTCCTTGGCCCGCACGCACAACGAGCGGATGTGCGCGAGCAGGAGCGCAGAGCGCGGGTCGGACTGGTCCAGCGCGCTGACCGCGCCGCCCAGCCGGTCGTCGACGAACGCCAGCAGCGTCTCGTCGAAGTCCATGCCACCCAGGTGCTCGATACCCTCGGGGGTGCCGAGGATCTCCATGCCGCCGGGCCGCATCCGCAGGATCGTCGTGTCGAACGTGCCGCCGCCGAGGTCGTAGACGGCGACCACCTCGCCGTCACCCAGGCGCCGTTCCATCGAGTAGTGCGTCGCCACGGCCTCGGGCTCGGTGAGCACGTGGCTGGCCGGCACGCCCGCGAGCCGCGGCACCTCCTCGAAGTGCTCCCGCCGGTACGGGCCCCAGATGGCCGGGCAGGTCAGCACGATCGTCTCCGGCGGCGAGCCCTCCATGCGGGTGAGGTACTCCAGCACGTCACGCAGCTGGGCCGCCATCAGCGCGTCGGGCGAGTAGGCGGTGCCGCCGAGCACGAGCGGCGTCGGGTCGCCGATCCTTCTCTTGAAGCCTCTGGCCACGCGGCCGAGCTCACCGCCGCGCGCCGCCTCCTCCGCGGCCAGGCCGGTCAGCAGTGTGCCTTCAGGGGTCGCGTACGCGACCGACGGGACGACCACGCCACGCGACAGCGGCACCATGCGCGCGCCATCCGGTCCCACTACGGCGGCAGAGGTAAACGACGTCCCGAGGTCGATACCCACTCCGTACCGCATCACGCCACTCCCCGCGTCCGTTCGGCGACCGCGCGTCAATCCTAATCGTCTGCCCAGACATGGTGATGGGGATTCCCCTACCTCCGGGTGGGGTCGGCACCCCTTGTAACCAACCGGTAAGACCAGCAAGGCTGGTGAGGTGGATCGTCGCGCACGCAATGCACCAGGGCAGCCGGCCTGGCTGCCTCGCAGGCTGCGCGCGCCCGGTCGAGATGATGTCCAACTGCGCCATGACCTGGAAAAAGACCTCCACGACGGCGCGGCAGCCGGGGTCTCCGCGCTCGCGCTGGAGCTCGGCCTGATCTCGATGGCGGCCGATGATCCCAGCGTCGGCGCGCGGCTCGACGCGGCACAGGGCCTGCTGCGCCGGGTGCTCGACGACCTCCGGGGCATCGGCACCGCCCTGTACCCGCCGGTGCTGGTCAGTGGCGGTCTCGGGCCGGCACTGAACGCGCTCGCCGAACACCGCGACCTGCGGCTGCGGCTGGACCTGCCGGGCAACGAGCTCGCCCCGGTCACCCGCTCCCGCGTCGGCTTGCTCGTCGCCGACCACCTGCACACGCTGTGCGCGGGCAGCGTGGTCCGCGTCCGGGTCCGCGGCAGGCGCCTCGTCCGGGTGCGCATCACCGACAAGCAACCCGGGCTGCCACGTCCGCGCCACCACCGGGCGGTGCTGCGGTGCGGGTAGCGATCGCCGAGGACGGCGCCCTGTTCCGCGAGGGCCTCGTGCTGCTGCTGGAGGCCGCGGGCCACGAGGTCGTCGGATGCGTGGCGGACGGGGGCGCGCTGCTCGCCATCGTCGCCACCGAACCCGTCGACGTCGCCGTGCTGGACATCCGGATGCCGCCCGAGCCCGACGGCGGGCTGGTCACCGCCGAGCGCATCCGGGCCATGCGCCCGGACACCGGCCTGCTGATGCTGTCGCACTACGCGGAGACCCACTACCTGATGCGGGTGCTGGAGATCGGCTCGGAGCGCATCGGCTACCGGCTCAAGGAGCAGATCGCCGGCGTGCAGGTGCTCGCGGACACCCTGAACCGCATCGCAGCGGGGGAGATCGTGATCGAGCCCGAACTGGCCAAGCGGCTCGTGCAGGCGCCCGCGTCGGGCGACAGCCGCGTCGGCGCGTTGTCCGAGCGGGAGCTGGACGTGCTGCGCCTGATGGCCGAGGGCCGCGCCAACAACGGCATCGCCAAGGAGCTGTTCGTGTCCACGAAGGCCGTGGAGAAGCACATCGCCGCGATCTTCGGCAAGCTCAACCTGCCCGGTGACCAGACCGTGCACCACCGCCGGGTGCTCGCCGTGCTCGCCTACCTGCGCGCCCGACGGGTCGACGGGTAACCCGGATGCGAGCCAGCCGGCCGCACCGCCTGGCCACCACCGTGTCGCCCGAGCACCTGGTCTCCACGCTCGTCCGCAACCTCGCCGACGCCGTCGGCGGGCAGGCCACCTACGGGATCATGGTGTCGACCGAGCGCGCGCCCCGCTCGCGGTTCGTCCCCATCGCGAGCTGGCCCGAGCACACGCCCGAGACCGCCGCGGGCGATGTCGTGCGCCTGCCCGTCGCGGGCGGCGGCATGGTCTGCGTCGCCGCGCCGTGGCGGTGGGACGACGGGGCTGAGGACCTGCTGCGGGAGACCGCGACCTGGCTCGGCGTGGCCGTGCGGCTGGCCCGGCTGCGGGCCGACCACGAGCGGGCGCACATCCGTGCCGAACGGCTGCGCGCCGAGGTCTCCGCCGCCCGCGAGCGCCTCGCCGAGGTGCGCGACGTCGAACGCCGCCGGCTCGTCGGCGCGATCACCTCGACCACTCTGCGCGACCTCACCGACGTGCGCGAACAGCTGCTGGGCCTGGCCGGACCGGCGGGCGCGGCCGGCCTGGAGGACCTCGCCGAGGCGCGCGACTCTCTCGACAGCCTGCTCGACAACTTCCGCACCATCGTGCGCGGCGTCTACCCGGCGATGCTGCCCGACCGCGGCCCTCGCGCGGCGCTGGAGGAGCTGGCGTCGATGCTGCCGCGCCCGGTCCAGTTCCGCGGCGACCTCGGCCCGCGGGTCGGCTGGCAGGTCGAGTCCGGGCTCTATCACGCGGTGGCCGCGGTGCTGAACGCGCTGGCCGGCCAGCAGCTCAGCCAGCCGGTCACCGTGGTCTTCCACCGCGACGACGCGCTGCGGGTGCGGGTCACGACCCCGGCGGGCACGGTGTCGGTGCGCGAGCTGCGTGCCACGCTCGGCCCGGACGCCGAGCGGCTCACCGCGCTCGGCGGTGCCATGGAGTGCGCGGCGAGCGGCGACCTGGCCGTGGTGAGCGTGCGGGTCGCCGAACGGATCGACCAGGTCACGACGGTCGGGCCGACCCCGTCACTGGAGCACAGCGCGTTGTACCGGCAGGTGCGTGACCTGGTCCGGCAGGGGCAACGGATGGCGACCGAAGCGGACCGCGCCCGCTGGGACGCGGTGGCCGAGCGGATGGCCGCGCGGCCCCGCCTCGCCGTCGTGGGCGGCCCGCCCGGCGAGCTGGGGCCCGCGAAGGACGCGGTCACCATCGTGGTCGCGGGCGGGCCGGCCGACGAGTCGCTCGCCGCGGAGTTCCTCGCCGACGACGGGCCACGCGGCGCCGTCGACGGCGTGCTGTGCCTGTCGTGGCCGGGGGAGGAGTTCCAGGCCGTGCTGCGCGGTGGCCGGCAGCGGGTGGAGCTGGCCGGGTCGACCAACGCGGCACGCCTCGCCGGCAAGCTCGCCGTCTGGCAGCCGGTGATCGCCTCGCGCCGCGCCATCGTCACGATGGCCGACCTTGTGCGCGGGGACCACCCGCTGCGCTGGGCCGTGGAACGGATCGGCGCGGAGGCGCACGAGATCGCCGAGCTGGACCTGCTCGACGAGCTGGAACGCAGCGACACGCGGGTGCTGCGCTTCGCCGGCAGCGCGGGCCAGGAAGCCATCCGCCTTCTCGGTGGCCACGGAGCCGACCCTCGCATTCGGCTCGGGCTGCCCGAGCAGACCGACGACGGTCAGCTGCAGATAGCGGCCGAGCAGGCGGTCCTGGCGTGGCGGGCCCGGGCGGAGCACCCGGCGACCGGCGGGCGCGACCGGGCGGCCTGCGAGGTGCTCGTCCGCTCCGCCGAAGGCCTGCTCACAGCGGTACGAAGCCGGTGACCTGCGTGCCCCGGCCCGGCGCCGAGTCGACCGCCACGGAGCCGCCGACGTCGCCGGCCCGCACCGTCAGGTTGCGCAGCCCCGAGGTCGCGGCCGAGACGTCGAACCCGGGGCCGGTGTCGGTCACCGCGAACTCCAGCCCGCGGTAGCTGTCCCGCACGCTCACGGTGATGCGCGCGCCCTGCGCGTGCTTGTGCGCGTTGTTGGCCGCCTCCAGGCAGGTGAAGTAGACGGCCGACTCGACGACGGCGGGATAACGGCGGCGAAGGTCGGCGACGTCGAGCGTGACGTCGGCGCGGTTTCCGAGCTCCGCGGTGAGCGCCGCCGCGAGCCCGTTGGTCACCAACGCCACCGGCAGCACGCCCGCGGCCGTGTCGAGCAGCACCCGCTCGGCGCCGTCCAGGCGTTCCAGCAGCTTGTCTACCTGGTCCTGGGTGCCACCACCGTTGGCGATGGCATGCTCGACGAGCGCGAGAGACATCCGCAGAGCGACGAGATGGTGCTGCGCGCCGTCGTGCAGATCGCGCTCGAGGCCGCGGCGTTCCTGTTCCATCTCCGCCGCTGCGCGCCAGCGGTCGTCGATGAGCTCCCGCGCCGCGGCGTCGCCCTCGCGCCGCAGCCGGTCGGTCTCGGTCACCAGGCGGGCCACGGCCACCGGCGCGCCCATCAGCGCGGCGACGCCCGGCAGCGGCCCGACGGACTCCGGCGTGATCGCGAGGACACCCTGCTCCTCACCGCCGTAGCTGACGACGTGCTCGAGCCAGGGGTCGGGCCCGTCCCCCCACTGGTGCCGCTCGCCGGCGACCGTCAGCGCGCAGCCGGTGGCCCCGGCGGCCGTGCCGACCACCTCGGCGAGCGTGCGCGGGGTCGGGTCGGTCAACGTGCCCAGCTGTGCCGCGACCGC
>Ga0164241_10003383_pt1 | contig 16162 bp, 14 predicted proteins | sample OricomyardsoilBY_FD_108780 | JGI IMG/M metagenome (GOLD analysis project Ga0164241, IMG submission 108780) | Backyard soil microbial communities from Emeryville, California, USA - Original compost - Back yard soil (BY) | ecosystem: Environmental > Terrestrial > Soil > Unclassified | place: USA... | reverse complement strand
TGTTAGCCTCCACTTATCCTCGCGATCATTTCCCTAAAGTGCGCCTTCGCTTCTTTAGTGAACCATGCTGGCTGGAAGTACACCCTGGAGTCCTTTCCGGCCTCGTTAATTGCTATTCGGAACACGAAAGTTGATGCCCCGTCCGTAAACAGCCACGGCAACGACTCGCGTGTGGCGAGGGCTGGAGCGGTGCTAGCTGTCCAATATTTCTCCTGCAGTTTGGGTGCAGCATCCTTCACCAAGGGTTTCTCAACATCCGCTGGAGCTACTTCGGAAACCAATATTGATTCAATGCTCTTGATTGATTTGTTCGTGAGTCCGAAGGTCCAGACGATTAGAGCGAGCTTGGGGTCACCCTTTGAGCGGGTGATTGAGAATCCCGCAACTTCAATTCTTGCTTTGCGGTCTTCGGCGGGAATGGGCCCTGCATCAGTAATCGGCAAAGCCACGGTCGTTCCGCCAGCAATTTGAAAGGGCACATCAACTACCTTATGGCCCATGAACTCTCGACCGAGCGCGACGCCGCTCATGCAAGAGAGAAGCAGAACCGTTGCCGTGCGAAGCATCGAAACTCCCGGTGTTCTTGTGTTGCAAGTGCGGCAATTCATGGAGGCTTACTAGCTGAGCGGCGCGCACGCCGGCGTTTGGGTGGCACTTTATCGTTCACGCATCCGCTCCACGAGGTGTTAGGCATCACTTCGAGACTTTGAAGGAAGTTATCTTGAAGCCCTCATCGTTGTCTGCGAACTCGATCTTTTCTACGAGGTACGACTTCGGAAGCCCGTACGCTTCGTCGTACGACACAGTGATTCGAACCGGGGTCGGTGGATTTGAAACGTACCGAAGCATTACGCCAAAGGCCTCGTCGATAGTGGCTGGCACGGGAAAGCCAATCGCTTTGAGACCGCGAGTTCCGCGAGGGCACCGAGAGTTGCCTCGCACGACCGTGGGTGAGTCGCCAACGCCGTTTCTCACTCGAACCCTAATCGTTGCGTCGGCGCATGCGGGCGCGATCACGACTTCCCCATTCCACTGATATGTGAACGTATAACTCTTAATGCTCGCGGCTCTCCACTTCGCGAGGGCTGCATCGTACTCACCGCGCTGATCGGCTGCGGCAGCCTGACAGAGCGACAGCGCGATTGCGGCGGCGACGAGATGACGCATAGTGATGCCTAACGGTTGAGTTGAGCGGCGCGCGCGTCGGCAGCGGCGAATGGCACTTTATACCTCACGCGTCCGTTCGAACGAATTGTTAGGCATCCTGCTCATTGCAGATGCGCTCCACGGCTCTTAAGTGAAAGAAGACGCATGCGCCGAGGACAACGCCAGACAGCATCAGGAAGAGGGCTGCTGAGACTGAAATCTGCCATACGGTCGCGACCACCGCGATGAATAGGGACATGTAGCCGACTATTCCAATCAGCGCGGATAGATATACGTTGATGTGAGAATAGGTTTTCTCGCTATGCACGAGATAAGCACTAATGTACTGCGCGCCAAATAGCCAAGCGAGCAAAGAGACAATCGAGGCCCAAAGGGCCACAGTACTGAAAGAAGGCTGACCCTTAGACTGCGCGAGAAAAATGATGAGCGCCGCAGCGAAGCCAGCAATCGAGAGCGCCGTATTGCGCATTTGCTCGAGTTCAGGCTTTGTGAGGTGACTTCTGAGGTGTGTAATGGGGTCGTGGAATCTCATTGGATGCCTAACTATAAGTAGACCGCACAAATGCGGCATTTCTTTGCGTCGAAAGTGACGGACAACACCGGACACTCCTCACTAACCTGCTGATTTCACAACACCACTTGCGGCCTAACGCGTCAACGACCGGAAATCCATCCTCCCGACCCTTGGGCGAATTCCAAATGCGGCCTATATCTCCCCACGCTTCAGCCTCTCCACCGCAAACTCCGCCGCCCGCGCCGTCATCGCCATATACGTCAACGACGGATTCTGTGTCGGTGACGACACCATGAACGATCCATCGGTCACGAACACATTCGGCACCGCATGCAGCTGGTTGTGCGGGTTCAGCACCGAGGTTTTCGGATCGCGTCCCATGCGCGCGGTACCCATCTCGTGGATCACGCTGCCGGGCACGATGGGCCGGTTGAAGCCCTGCACGTTCTCGAGTTTCGCGGCCTTCAGCATCTCGACTGCGTCGTCCATCATTTGCGCGGCCATGGCGTGTTCGTTCTCGCGGTACTTCATCGAGATGTTGAGTCGCGGAATGCCCCATCTATCCAGCTTGTCGTGCGACAGCCAGATCTTGTTCTCATGGTTGGGTAGCGTTTCTCCATAACCCTCGGTGTAGACGCTCCACTCTCCTGGCTTCGTGATCTCGTTCTTGAAGTCGGCACCGAATTCCGCACTGCCGACGCCGCGCGTCCAGTTGCCGCGACCGCTGTACACCTCGTAACCATAACCGCGCTTGAACTTCTCCTCTTTCTTCGTGACGTTGCGGAAGCGCGGGATGTACATGCTGGTGGCACGCCGGCCCTTGTAGTACCGGTCCATCAGGCCGGAGTAGTTGGCCGTGGCGCCACCCCCATTGTGGTGGTCCATGAGGTTGTGGCCGAGTTCACCGCTGTCATTGCCCAGGCCGTTGGGGAAACGACTGTCGCGCGTGTTCAGCAGGATGGCGGTCGAGTTCATCGTCGACGCGCACAGGAACACGACCTTGGCGAAGTACTCGGTGGTTTTAGAAGTGTTCACGTCCACGGCGCGCACGCCGAGCACGCGGTTCTTCTTCTCGTCGTAGATCAGCGAATGCACCACGGTGTCGGGCTGCAGCGTGAGATTGCCGGTGGCCGCTGCCGCGGGTAGCGTCACGCCATTCGACGAAAAATACGCGCTGAATGGACAGCCGCGTGCGCACTGGTCGCGGCCCTGGCAGGGTCCGCGTCCATTGTGCTCGCGTGACAGCACGGCGATCGAACTGCAGATCAGCCGGCGATCCGTGAACTCCTTCTCGAACTCGCGCTTGATGTGTTTCTCGAGCGCGGTCATTTCGAACGGCGGCTGCAGGATCTGTTTCGGAAGCTGCGGCAGCGCCGGATTCTCGCCGCTGGCGCCGATGAACTTCTCGACGTAGTCGTACCACGGCGAAATCTCCGCGTAGCGGATCGGCCAGTCGATGCCCACGCCCTCTTTCTGGTTGGCCTCGAAGTCGAGGTCGCTGAAGCGGAACACGTGCCGCGACCACAGCAGCGAGCGTCCACCCACCTGGTAACCGCGATACCAGTTGAAAGGCTGCGCCTGTTCGTACGAATACTTCAGGTCGTCGACCAGGAACTGCTTGGTCGCCTGGTCGTATAGATAGAGCGTCGACTGGACGGGCTGCTGCGCCTTGTCCGCATTGGTGGCGCGATTGTTGTGCGGCAGCTGCCAGGGATCCTTCAGCGCCGTTGTATAGTCAACGATATGCCGCACGTTGCGGCCGCGCTCCAGCACCAGCGTCTTCAGGCCCTTCTCGCACAGCTCCTTCGCGGCCCAGCCACCGGACATGCCCGACCCGACCACGATGGCGTCGTATTGATTCGTGGTGGTCATCAGATGGCCCACGCTTTCTGGTTGGGCTTGAGCGGCAGGTCGCCCTGGAATCCGCCGGGCACGCGTTCGTAGGCCAGCGCCTGGGTGGCGCCCACTTCCGAAAGGAAGTAGCCCACCAGGGTGTAGTCCTTGAGGATCTTGAAGAACGAAGCGTCGTATTCCTTTTCGATATCGACGGCGGCGCGCGCCTTGAGCTTCGCGACCTGCTCGGCCACGGGCAGCTTGTCGTAACCGGCGAATGCCGCCAGGCCTTCACGGAAGATTTTCTGGGCTGCCGGGCTGGCGCAGGCCGGCACGGCGAGATCGATGAAGTAGTGCGTGTCCGCGGCCGATGCCGCGGGCGAATCCGTGGCCGGCAGGATCACGTCGACGAGCGCGCGCAGCGTGCTCATCCCGGGTTCATCGAAGAAACTGGCTTTGCGAGGTGCGGCCGCGAATGCGGTCAGGACCTGTCCCAGCGCTGCGTGCCCCATGAGTACGGAAGCACCGCGCAGGAATGCGCGACGATCGGTCATGTTCCCCCCTTCGTATGGAACGAGGGGAATCTTATTCGTTTTTCATGGCCCCGCGCACGTTCAGGCCAAACAACCCGACCTGCAGCGCGATCAGCGCCCAGGCATGCGCGTGCCAGCCCCAGGTGGTCCACAACACATTGCTGGCGACGAACCACCAGAACCCCGCCTCGCGGCGCGACTTCTTCTGCGACGCGACCAGCCAGGCGGCGAACAACGTCACCGCCATGGCCGGCCACTGGATGGCGTCGAGCCAGTCCATTCAGCTATCTACCCTGGTAGGCGCGTTCCAGCGTGGCGATGTCGAGCTTGCCCATCTTGAGCAAGGCGGTCATGGCGCGTTCGCTGTTCTCGTTGGGATCGCCGAACCATTCGGCCATCTTCCTCGGTGCCACCTGCCAGGACAGGCCGTATCTGTCCTTGAGCCAGCCGCACACGTGCGACTTGGGATCGCCGCCGGCGGTGAGCTTGTCCCAGTAGAAGTCGAGCTCCTGCTGGTCTTCGACGTACACCTGCAACGACACCGCCTCGTTGAACTTGAAGATCGGCCCGCCGTTCAACGCGGTGAAAGCCTGGCCGGCGAGCTCGAACTGCACCGTGAGCACGGTGCCTTCCTTCTGGCCGTGGGTTTCGAATCCCGCCTTGCCATAACGCGCGATCTTGCCGATCTTCGAGTTCGGGAAAATGCCGGCGTAGTAACGCGCCGCTTCCTCGGCCTCGCTGGCGAACCACAGGCACGGGGCGATTTTCTGGCTGATCTGCATGAGCACTTCTCCGTTTTCGGGATGTTCGCCAGTTAACCGAACCAGCGCCGTCGAAATCGACAGCCCTTGCAAGTTATTGGCCGGGAGAGCGCCGCGCTATCAGACGAGGCCGACGCCTACGACTTGCGGACCAGGGATTCCTCGAGTTCCTCGAGGCTGCGGCCGCGGGTCTCGGGAAGGATGCGCACCAGCATGGCCACGCCCAGCACCGCAAACACCGCGTAGATCAGGAAGGTTTGCGCGCCTCCGAGGTTTTCCATCTGCCAGGGAAACACCAGCTGCGCGAGGAAACACACCGCTGAATTCACCAGGCCCACGCACGAAATGGCCAACGCGCGCACGCGGTTCGGAAAGATTTCGGAGAACAGCACCCACATCACGGGACCCAGGGACAGCGCAAAACTGGCCACGAAACCGAGCAGTCCCAGGAGCACCCACGCGGACTCCACTCCATCATGTGAAGAGTGGAAACCCCAGGAGGTCAGGAACAGGCAGGCGGCGATTCCCGCGGTGCCGAAGATCAGCAGCGGCCGTCGACCGACACGATCGATCAGCAGCAGCGCGAACACGGTGAACACCACGTTCACGAGCATGATCAACGCGGTCTGCACGAATGGCGTCTCAATGCCAACCTGGCTGCCGGCGCGGGCGAAAATCATGGGCGCGTAGCCGAGCACCGCGTTGATGCCGGTGATCTGCTGCAGCACGCCGACCACCAGGCCGATGAACAACACAGCGCGTAGTTGCGGCGCCCACAGTTCGCGTAACGACGCATCGCTGGTCCGCGTCTCGTGTGACAGCGAGGCACAGACTTCCGCCAGCTCCCGCTCCGCCACGACTGCGCCATGTTCGCGCGACAGGATGCGGCGTGCCGCATCCAGCCGGCCGTGCATGGCATGCCAGCGCGGACTTTCGGGGACGAACAGCAATGCGAACAGGTAAAGCACGGCGGGTACCACGCCGATGCCCAGCATCCAGCGCCACTGCGACCCGGCCAGCTCCAGCCCCAGCCAGTCGGAGGGCTGGGTGCCGAGCTGCACGATGAGCAGGTTGTTGGCCGAGGCCAGGAAGATGCCGCACACCAGGAACAGCTGGTTCACGGTGACCATGCGGCCGCGTAATGCCGGGGGCGAAATTTCGGCGATATACATGGGCGCCGCCACGAACACGGCGCCCACGCCAAGACCGGAGAGCAGTCGCGCCAGGATCAACATGATGTACCCGTTGGCCGCGGCAGCCATGATGGCCGAGGCCGCGAACATGACGGTCGCCGTTCGCAATACCGTGCGCCGGCCGATGCGGTCGGCCAGCGGGCCCGCCAGGAATATCGAAAGCGTCGCGGACAAGGTGTGCGCCGACACAGTCCATCCCAGTTCGAATTCCGTCAACGCGAACTGCTGTTTGACGAATACCACGGCGCCGGTGAACAGCGAGCCGTCGAATCCCAGCAACAGGCCGCTGAGCGCGATGATCAGGATGGTGCCCACCGAGCGCGGCGCCTCCATCTACTTTCCCGGCGCTGTTACCGAATCACGTTCCACCAGCTTGGGCTCGAAGGCCTGCTGCACGTCCTGCTGCTGCTCATAGACGTGCTTGAGCACCCAGCGCGCGGCCATGGTGCCCATGTCCGCGATCGGATAGTGGATGGTCGTCAGCTTGGGATACACGTAGCGCGAGATGGGCGCGTCGTCGAAGCCGACGATGGACAACTCGCGCGGCAGCTCCAGTCCGCGTTCGTGCGCCGCGGCCATGGCGCCGGCCGCCATCTCGTCGTTCGCGCATACCACGGCGGTGAACGGGAGCTGCTTGGCGAACAGCGCCGTCAACGCATCTTGGCCACCGGTCTCGTGGTAATCACCCTCGTGCAGCAGTCGTTCGTCGAACTTCACGCCCGCTTCTTCCAGCGCCCGCTTGTGCCCGGCGAGGCGCTGCTTGGCGTCCACCCAGTCGAGCGGGCCCGAGATGTAGGCGATGCGCTTGTGTTTGTTCTTCAGCAACGACTTGGTGGCGAGATATCCGCCGAGTTCGTTGTTGAGGCTGAAGCAATGATCGTTGAGGCCACGCACCTTGCGATTCATGACCACCAGCGGCGTGGTGTTGTGATCGTGGTCCACCAGGAATTTATCGGCCAGCCGCTCGACGTGCACGATGAGCGCGTCGCAGTTGCGGCTCACCAGGAAGCGGATGGCCTCGCGCTCCTGCTCCTCATTGCTGTGGCCGGCGGCCACCAGCACGAACTTGCCGGCGGCCTTCAGGGTTTTTTCGATGGCGGAAAGCATGCTGCCGAAGAACGGACCATGCAGTTCCGAGACCAGCACACCGACGGAATTGCTGCTGCGGGTGGCCAGCGCCTGCGCGATCGAGTTCGGCTGGTAACCCAGCTCGCGCATCGCGGCCAGCACCTTCTGCCGCGTCTTGTCGCTGACCTTGGCGCCGGGATTGATGACCCGCGACACGGTGGCCAGCGATACGCCCGCGAGCTCCGCGACTTCATAGATGTTCGCCATGCCTGACTAACCCGTCGCCGATGCTGCGGGCGCCGCCTTGCAATACTGCTCGACATAAGCCTGGTGCGCGGGAAGCTGCGCCACGGTCTTGTCGACATGGCTCTTGATGCCACCGAGGAAGTCGGACAGCTCGGCGTCGCCCATCAGGTCGGCCGCCGGGTGGTGCGAGTCCGGGTACATGCCCTGCCCCAGCATCACCTGGATCCAGGAATTCTCGGCAAACAACTCGTTGGGCGCGCGGAACACGCGGCCGGTCTCGCGGAACAATGCGATACGGTGCTCGAGCGAGGCGGGGATTTCCATGCCACGGCACGCCCGCCAGAAAGGAGAATCCTGCCGGTTGGTGACGTGGTAGTGCAGCACGATGAAGTCACGAATGTACTCGATCTCCTGCCAGGTCTGCTTGTTGTATTCGTCGATGTCCGACTGGCGGATGCCCGCGCTCGGAAACATCTGCATCAGCCGCGTGATGCCGCGCTGAATAAGGTGAATGCTGGTGGATTCGAGTGGTTCGATGAAGCCACTGGCCAGGCCGACCGCGATGCAATTCTTCTTCCAACTTTTGAGACGTTGGCCGGGACGGAACTTGATGACGCGCGGATCCGTCAGGACCTTGCCCTCGATGTTGCCCATCAAGGTCTTGCGGGCGTTTTCGTCCGTCACGTACCGGCTGCAATACACCATGCCGTTGCCGACGCGGTGCTGCAGCGGGATGCGCCATTGCCAGCCCGAGTCGTGCGCGATCGAGCGCGTGTACGGCAGCGCCGGCCCCACCGATTCGGTCTGCAGCGCCACCGCGCTGTCGCAGAACAGCCAGTGCGACCAGTCCTCGTAGCCCACGTGCAGCGCGTTGCCGATCAGCAGGCCGCGAAAGCCGGTGCAATCCAGGAACAGGTCGCCCTCGATCACCGCGCCGGAGTCCAGCTTCACCGACTGGATGAACCCGGTAGTTGGATCCACCGGCACCTCGACGATCTTGCCCTCGATGCGCTGCACGCCGAGCGGCTCGGCGAACTTGCGCAGGAAACGCGCGTACAGGCCGGCGTCGAGGTGGTAGGCATAGTTCATGCGGTTGTTCGGCAGGTGCGCGAACTTGCTCTCGAGCGAGGCCTTGAGCTCCAGGCAATAGTCGCCGTAGTCGCCGGCGAGTTTTCGCTCGCGGCCCTTGAGCCAGAAATGCTGGAAGCCCGCGGTCCAGTGATCCTGGCCGGTGGTGCCGAAGGAGTGGATGTAGTCCTCGCCGCGGTCGCGCCAGCCTTCGAACAGGATGCCGAGCTTGAACGTGGCCTGCGTGGCGGCCATGAAGTCCTGCTCGGCGATGTTCAACAGCCGGTGAAAATGCACCAGCGGCGGAATGGTCGCCTCGCCCACGCCGACGGTGCCGATCTCGTCCGACTCGATCAACTTGATGTCCAGCACCTTGCCGAGGGTGCGCGCGATGCCGGCGGCCATCATCCACCCGGCGGTGCCGCCGCCGGCGATGACGATCTTGCGTACGGGTCGGTTCTCGCTCATCGATTCAGCCTCTGCAGCAGGAAGGCGCGCAGCTCGCGCGCACGATCGGGATCGAAGCCGCTGATCATGCGGCGCGCGCCGGGCGGGATGTGCGCGAAGTTCTCGTCCGCGGGCTCGAACACGTAGTGATCGAACATCAGCTTCATGGCCGCGCGTTGTTCGGGCGGCAGGTCGCGCACCGTCATCATGGCGAGGAACAGCGTGTTCATCGGTGTGTCCATATACGCAGGGGCGTTGCGCCACCAGTAGTTCACCAGCACGTTGAGCGGCTCCAGCGATTCGATGTGGTGCCACCAGAGGCTGGGAATGAAAATCGCATCGCCGGGGCCGAGCTCGGCCACGAATGCATGGCGCAGCGCTTCTTCGAAGCGCGGGAATTTCGCGAAATCCGGCGCATGAAAGTCGACCAGGCTGATGGCCTGCCCCGCCGGCGTGAAATCCAGCGGCCCGATGTACAGGTTCGCGAGCTGCTCCGGTGGGAACAGCGTGAAGCGCCGCCGGCCCACGGCCACGCAGGCCAGGTTGTCCGGCAGGTCGTGGTGCGCGGCGATCCGGGTGCGATTGCCGATCCAGATGCTGGCCAGCGGATTGCGATTGCCGAAGTCGAAGTCGTTCTCGGCGCGCAACTCCGGCAGCGCGGTGTCGATGCTGGTCGAGCCCACGTACAGCGCGCCGGGGTTCGGGTCGTGCTCGAAGCGCAGGATCTCGGCCAGCACCGTGTCGAGCTTCACCTTGATGGCGCGGTAGTTGAAGCCGGTCAGGTCCTCGTTGTAGAAGAAGCGCCCGCCGATCTCCGGCGCGCCGAGGAACGCACCCACGGTCGCCTGCCGGTAATGCCTGAGTAGATAGTCGACCGCCGCGCGCGGGCCCTGCAGCCCGGCCCGCACCAGCGGCCAGTGCGCCGCGAGCCCGCGCAGCACCAGCGGCCGCGTCGAAGCCAGCACGCGGTCCGGCAGCGCGCGCGGATCGGCGCCGGTTACTTCCTCGATTTTTTCAGCGTATTGCGGCATCGAGTTTGCTGGCACGCTCGATCAGGTCGCGCAGGTGCGCGAGGGAGGCGATGACCATGAAGATCGCCTGCAGGTAACCCTTCTGGTGAAGTTTGCCGAGCGCCTCGGCACCGAGACTGGAGAGCTTCTCCTCGCGGATCGTATGGAAGCCCGTCATGCGGTGCTGCGCGCCGTCGCGGAACTGGATGTCGAGCGCGAACGACTCGAGCAACTCGTGTTCGACCAGCGCGGCGATGAACGGGTTGGAAGCCGCCAGCCCCTGGTGAATGGTCGCCAGCATGGAGCTCATGCGATCGAGGAACGGGCTGTTGCCGCCGTGCTCGAGGAACACGCGCTCGCCTTCCGTGCGGCTGACGCGCGGACTGTCGAGATCGACGTGGATCACCTGCTCGCTGTTCGGTCCGCGGCCGATGAGGAAGGGCACGCGCTCGACCATGAGGGGTATGTACGGCGCGTCCCAGCCGGACTCGCCCAGGAACAGGTTCTGTTTCTCACGGAAACCAAACAAGGCCAGCGGGACGAACTCGCCCTCGCCGGTGCGGTGGAACACGATCGGGTAGTGAGCCTGGATGTTGCGGAACTCCGCCGGGAAGGTCGGCGACGCCATGATGTCGTCGCCATACCGCGCCGCGCGCTGCGTGACGATGCGAAGGTCCTTGTGGTGTACGTTGTTCAGCAGGGCTTGTTGGGTCATGTGCGCGGCAGTCCGTTCTGGTGAATGTGCTGGATGAGGGCCCGGTGGGCGGGTAGTGCTCCGAGCATGCGATGCGTGAGCCTCGCGGCTTCGCGAAAGAATTCATCCGCCCGGTCGGCATCATCCATGCGCCGTGAGAACCCTTCCGGCTCAGGCCGGAAACCCATTCCATACAGCACGTACTGGTAGCTCGCCGAGGGGAAGACTTCTTCCACGCGGTGCAAATCGTATCGCGAAGGCGGCTGGAACCGCCAAAGTGCCAGCAGTTCGGCCAACCGGTCAGGTACCGAGGCGGCCGCACGGTTGTCGCGCCAGAAATCGGAGTCCTGGCGCTTCGACAACACGTAGTGCAGCTTGAGGAAATCGATGACCCGTTCCCAGCGATAGGTGAAAAAGTCGTTGAAACGATGCGCCACGATGTCCATGCACTCGCGGGTCGCGGGCATCTCGTCCGAAAGCATGGCGGCGGACAGTTCGACCAGCGCCAGCGCCGAGGCCTCCAGCGGTTCGATGAAACCGGCCGACAGGCCGATGGCCACGCAGTTGCGATGCCAGAACTCGCGCCGGTAGCCGGGGTTGAAGCCGAGCTTGCGCGGCGACATCTCCGGCCGGACACCCGAAGTGCGCGACAGGTAGGCCTGCAATTCCTGCTCTGCCTTCTCGACCGGCGTATGCGCACTCGAGAACACGTAGCCCACACCCCGGCGCGTGGACAGCCCGATATCCCAGATCCAGCCGGCGCTTTGCGCGGTCGAAATGGTGTGCGACATGATCGGCGTGTTGTCGGCGGCATACGGCACCTGCACGGCCAGCGCTGTGTCGTTGAACAACACGTGCCGCTGCGTGATGAACGGTACGCCGTAGTGCCCGCCTAACAACCGGGACGCGAGCCCGGTGCAGTCGACGAACAGGTCGCCGGCCAGCGCACCGTTCTCGCGGGTCAGGACCGCGGTGATGTCACCATCCGGCGCGCTCTCCACGCCCGTCATGTGGTCCACGACGTGGCGCACGCCCAGGTTCGCGACGCAGTGATCGCGCAGGAACGCGCCGAACTTGCCGGCATCGAGGTGATACGCGTAGTTGGCCACCGCCGCGTATTCCGGCGTCTGCGGCTGCTTCGGCGCCTTGCCCTGGGCGCACAGGTGCGGCTGGAAACTCACCAGGTCGGCGAACGGCGTGGTCGCGTGGCGCCTGGCCCAGCCGGCGACCAGGTTGGTCTCGAGGTATCCCTCGGGAAGCATGAAGGGATGGAAGTAGTAGTCGTGCTCGCGACCGTCCACCCAGCGCTCGAACTTCGACCCTTGCTTGAACGATGCGTCGCAGGCGCGGAAAAATGCGCTCTCGCTGACGCCTATCTTCCGCAGCGTGTCGCGCATGGTGGGCCAGGTGCCCTCGCCCACGCCGATGGCCGGCACGTCGGGCGACTCGAGCAGCGTGACGAGGAGTCCGCCGCCCTCCTTCGCGCGATGTTCGGCCGCGATCACGCCGGCGGTCAGCCAACCGGCCGAACCACCTCCGACGATCACGAGTCGCTTGACCATATTCGTAAAAAGAGAAGCCGCTGGAGAGGGGCCAGCGGCTTCTCGTCCCGGTTGCCAGTAATCCTAGATTACTCGCGGGCTACTGGAACTTGTAGCGCACTCCCAGCATGTAGCGCGCCCCGGTCTGGGTCACGTACAACGCCTGGTGCTCGTTGCGACCATGGACTCGCTGCGTCTCGTTGGTGAGGTTGATCGCCTCCACCGACACCGACAGGTTGTCGCTGATGTCGTAACTCGCGTTCACGTCGATCTGGCCATACGGCTCGGTGTACACCGGGTTCGGACCCCCGGTGCCATCGAAGCGTCCCGCCAGGAATTCGTCGCGCCAGTTGTACGCCGCACGCACCGAGAAGCCGTACTTCTCGTAGAACGCGATGAAGTTGGCCGAGTCGGACAGGCCTTCGATCGCGAACTGGTCCTGGGTGCTGTGGTTGTCGTACTTCCGATTCGAATCCACGAACGTGGCGTTGGCCGAGATGCCGAAACCCGTGTCGCCGAACATCTGCTGGATGGCGACTTCCCAGCCATCGACCTGCACCGACTTCTGGTTGGACGGCACCGTGATGTCGAAGGTGGCGATCGGATCTCCCTGGATGCCGGAGATCACACCGGTCGCGTGGCCGTTCGAATCCGCGCCGCGCACCACGCCCGGATCACCATCGTGGTTGATCAGGATGTAGTCGCGGATACAGGTCAGGTCTGCCTGCGGGCAGTTGGCCTGCGCTTCATCGTAGTAACCCGCGCCCGGACCCGGGTGCGGCAGGCCGAACGGCTGCGACTCGATCACGCTGACGCCGACGTAGTTGTCGATGTCCTTGCGGAACCAGCCCACCGACGCGTAGCTGCCTTCGGCGTAGTACCACTCCAACGACAGGTCGTAGTTGCGCGACTCGAGCGGCTTCAGGTTCGGATTGCCCTGCGAGCCCGTGCCGCCGTCGATGCGCGCCAGGTTGCTCAAGGTCTGTCCGCCCTGGATGTCGCCCCAGCCCGGCCGGCCGATGCTGTCGCCGACGCTGGCGCGCATCTTGATGGTGTCGGTCAGGTCGAAGGCGAAGTCGACGCTCGGCAGTAGATAGTCGTAGGAACCTTCGAGCGTGGTGAAGTCCGGCGGGCCGAACTGCACGGGGAACTCGTTGTTGCCGGTCCAGTTGATGCCCGTGGCGATCGGCACCAGCGCGGTCGAGGTGACGTCGGTCTCCTCGTAGCGCAGGCCGACGGCCAGGTGCACCGGTACCGAACCGTCCCAGTCCTGGCTGTACTGGACATACGCGTTGTTCGACTCTTCCTTGGTGCGACGGTCCGTGCCCCAGACATTCGACGCCGTGTAGCAGTCCACCAGCACCGCCCCGTTGCCGTTGAGCGGGCACGTGGCGGAAGACCCGCCCAACGCGGCGCGCGCCGGCTGCACCAGGTTGATCACGTCACGGAAGTCGAAGGAGAAGAATTCGTTCAGCAGGTTCGGATTGCCGCTGCCCGAGATCTGGTCGAAGAAACCGCGCACGGAGTTGTGTTGCCAGACGTCATCCGGGTACAGCGTCGGCGTGATGCCGGGAATGCCGCCCCAGGTGTTGTCCGACTGCACGTTGGCGAACGCCGAGCGGTTGTTCACCTCGGTCATGCCGATGCCGAAGTCGAGGCGCGAATCCTCGTTGAACTTGAACTTGCCCATCAAACGCGCCTGCTCGACTTCCGCCTTCGTGTAGCTGTTGCGGAAGCTCGAACCGGTGACCTGCATCAGGTCGGCACGCACGCCGCCGGGCACCACCGCTTCGATGACCGGGAAGTCCTTGCTGAAATCGCCCGTGGTCGTGCCGCGGTTGAAGCTCGCGACGCCGAGCACCGCGTTCGAACCGAACGGGCTGTCCGCGCCGGAGGTGGCGGTCGAGTCGTGGTAGTCGAGTTCCAGGCTCAACTTGTCGGTGACTTCCCATTCGAGGTTGAAGCCGGCCGACTTGTTCACGTTCTTGGTCGCGAACTCGGCGCCGCCCATCGACAGGTCTGCCGCGCCTTCGACGTTGAACGGCGTCGCCGGATCGTCGGCGGAGGTGTTGTAGAACTCCGTATAAAGAAGAGGTCCCGCCACCGGGCCGTCCGACCAGGTGCTGGCCGATCCGCCGAAGTTGAACCACACCGACAACTCGTTGCGGCGCGTGTGCACCTTGTTCTCGGAGTAGGTGTAGTCCAGCGTCGCGGTCATCGAATCCATGGGCCGGAACTGGAACGTGGCCTGGCCGTTGGTGCGCTTGCGCTCGATTCCGCTGAAGCCGTAACCGAGGTTCTGCGGCACGGAGTAGATGTCGTCGCCGCTCGGGCGGTTGGTGATGTTCGGGTCACCCGCCGGCGGGATCGTGCCCCAGGTGGGCGCCTGCTCGGCACCGAAGGGACGCCAGCCATTGCCCACCGACGCCTGGTTGAAGCCCGCGGCGCGATCCTGGTAGCTGGCCGTGAGCGCGATGCCCCAGCGCTCGTTCTCGCCGGTGGTGGTGAAGATGCCGGAGATCTCGGGCGTGATCGAATCGCCTTCGATGTTCGACGGCAGGTTGGACGCCGAACTGTCCATCACACCCTTCACGCCCAGGTTGAGCTTCATGCCCGGGGCGTCGAGCGGCCGCGTGGTCTTGATGTTCACCGACGCGCCGATGCCGCCGGTCGAGGTCTCCGCGCGGCTGGTCTTGTAGACCTCGACGGCGCTGACCGCTTCGGAGGCGAGGTTGGCGAAATCGAACGAACGCGAGTTCGAGGCGAAGGTGTCGCCAATGCTCGCGCCCGGCATCTGCCGGCCGTTCAACAACACCAGGTTGTAGTCAGGGCCGATGCCGCGCACCGTGATCTTGGAGCCCTCACCGATCGAGCGATCGATGGAGACACCGGTGATGCGCTGCAGTGACTCGGCCAGGTTGGTGTCCGGAAACTTGCCGATGTCTTCGGCAACGATTCCGTCGACCACGCCCTGCGAGTCGCGCTTGAGATTCATCGAAGATTCGAGAGAGCTGCGGATGCCGGTGACCACGATCTCGTCGAGCTGGTCTGCTTCCTGGTTCGCAGCTTGCGTGACAACGGGTGCCAGGACCGTGGACCCGAGTATCAAGGAGACCGCCCGTGCCACGGGCGTGCGTGTGAACGCGCGAATAGTTTTCATGTTCCCCCACTGATTTGTGTAAGCGCTTACTGTAAGCGCTTACAATTTGACGCTAACATGCGCTCCGCGTTTCCAGCAAGCAAACTAGTGATGACAAGAACAATGTCTCGCCTGTCGTCGTCGTTGTCTCGCGCCATGCGCGTTTTTCAGCGTTTTTTCCCGCGTTTTATCGGTTGCGCGCCCGTGTTAGCGCTAGCAGCCGCACTACTCCCGCCGGCTTGCGGAGGTGAAGGCAACGGCAGTCCCCCTGTCTCCTCACCGACGCCTCCGCAGCCGACGGGACCTGGCGCTCCCGCCATCGATGAAACCGGCGGAATCCCGGGCGGCGCGCGCCTCGTGTGGTCCGACGAGTTCGACGTCGCGGGCCTGCCATCGACGAACTGGAGCTACGACACCGAGCGCAATTCCGCGGGCTGGTACAACAACGAGATGCAGTACTACTCGAACGCGCGCGCGGAGAACTCGCGCGTCGAGAACGGCATGCTGGTCATCACCGCGCGCCGCGAGGACCTGTCTACCTTCGGCCTGCCCGACTGGAGCGGCCAGAAGTACTCCTCGGCGCGGCTCGTCACGCGCGACAAGGCGAGCTGGGCCTACGGCTTCATCGAGGTGCGCGCCAAGCTGCCCTGCGGCACCGGCACCTGGCCGGCGATCTGGATGCTCTCGACGCCGCCGCAGGCCGCCTGGCCCGACGATGGCGAGATCGACATCATGGAGCACGTGGGTTTCGACCCCGGCGTGGTGCACGGCACCGTGCATGCCGGCGCGTACAACCACACGCGCAACAACCAGCGCAGCGCCACCAAGACCGTCACCGACGCCTGCAACGAGTTCCACCGCTACCAGCTCAACTGGACGCGCACGCGCATCACCATCGGCATCGACGACCGCAACTACTACCAGTACTCGAACGACGGCTCGGGCAAC
>Ga0164241_10003382_pt1 | contig 16166 bp, 10 predicted proteins | sample OricomyardsoilBY_FD_108780 | JGI IMG/M metagenome (GOLD analysis project Ga0164241, IMG submission 108780) | Backyard soil microbial communities from Emeryville, California, USA - Original compost - Back yard soil (BY) | ecosystem: Environmental > Terrestrial > Soil > Unclassified | place: USA... | reverse complement strand
TCGACAGGCCGTCCCGCGCCATCCGCGCGATCTGCGCCTCCTGCGCGGTCAGCTCGCTCTGCGCCGGCACCACCCGCCTGCGCGCCGTACCACCTGCGGCCTGCACCTCGCGCCGGGCACGCTCGGCGAATCCGGCCAGCCCCATCGCCTCGAACATGCCGTGCGCCGTCCGCAGTGACTCCCGGGCATCGGTACGGCGACGCTCGCGCCGCAGCCATTCGCCGTACAAGAGATGGGCCCGGGCGAGCTCGACGCGCAGGCGGGTCTTCTCCAGGTGTGCGATCGCCTCGCGGTACAGCCGCTCGGCGGTGTCGCCGGTGCTGAGCAGAGCCTGGGACCGGGTGTGGACGCCGAGCGCCCAGTCCGTGCCGGTCGCGGCTGCCATCTCGCCGAGCGACTCGCAGGCGCGGTGCGCGGTGTCGATCGATCCGCTGCGGACCGCGGCCTCGACCAGCTCACCGGGCGCCAGCATCATCGACAAGGCGTCGCGCGGATCCTCGAACGCTCGCTCCGCCGCGTCAGCCGCGTCCTGGTAGCGGCCGAGCCCGTTGTCGAGCACGGCGGCCGCCCACTCGGCGAACGCGAGCCCGATCCCCTCGCCGCGTCGCGTAGCGTCCGCCTTGGTCGCTTCGACCAGCGCGAGAGTCCCGGTCCGGTCGCCTTGGAACGCTGCCAGTGCGAGCCGCCCGTACGGCGCGAGATTGCCGCCGGTCGCCTCGTTGACCGCCTGTACCTCGTCGGTCAGCGACGCCGCCGCGGCCAGATCGCCGGAGAACAAGCACACATAGGCCAGTGACGTGAGCGCGAGCGCCAGATCGTTGACCACACCGGTCTCCCGGGCGAGCTGGAGATGACGCCGTGACAGCTGCTCCCAGCGGTCCGCGTCCCACAGTCGCAGCGCCGACGTAGTCGCCATCCACAGCAGCTGCAGCTCCTCCTCGACGGACACATCTGTGCCGAAGGCGACCAGAGCCTTGTGCAGCGTCGCCGCCCCCACCGAGTAGCCGTCCCGGTAGTACATCGCGTTGCCGTCGAGAAGCAGGTCCCTGGACCGTACGACGTCAGGCCGTGGAGCGGACGCGGCCTCGCGGGCCACGTCGATCACGTCGCCACCGGGCGTCGCCAGCCGACTGGCGAAGATCGCCGCCGACAGGGCGTCCAGGTACGTCGCCCGGGACAGCCCGACGTCGATGAGCTCAAGGCGCTTGGCCGCCTTGAGCATCAGCTGCGGTGCGTCGTTGCCGCGGTTGCTGAAGAACGCGAGCTGCGCGCGGGCGAGGTCCGCCCGGGCACACTGGAGGTCGGTGAGGGGCTCCGTCTCGGCCATCGACAACAAGTCAGCGGCAGAGTCGAAGGCGCCGGTCCGCAGCTCGGCCTCGGCTGCTGCGAGCGCCCGTCCGGCCCGCTTCGCCGGGTCCAGCGTCAACGCTGCCGACCGCTGCAGGAAGGCGGCCGTGGCGGCCAGACCACCCCGCGCGCGTGCTCGGCCGGCCGACAGTTCGAGCTCGATGGCGACCTCTTCGTCGGGTCCGGCGGTTGCCTGTGCCCGGTGCCACGCCCGACGATCCGGATCGGCGGCAGGGTCCGTCAGCTCCCCGAGAACCCGGTGCACCTGGCGCCGCTCGTCGGCCGACGCCGACCGGTACGCCGCCGACCGCACCAGCGGATGCCGGAACCGGATCCGCGTGCCGAACTCGGCCAGCCCGGCCTCGGTCGCCGCTGCCGCGGCTTCCGGACCGATCCCCAGCCTCTCGGCGGCTCGTCGTACCAGGACGGCGTCGCCGGACGGATCGGCAGCGGCGAGGACGAGTAGCCGGCGCGTCTCGCCGGGGACGGCGTTCACCCGGCGGACGAAGGTCTCCTCGATCGTGCCCGCACCCGGCAGACCGAATCCGCCGGCCAGCTCGGCCGGGGTCAGCCCGCGCGGCAACTCCAGCAACGCCAGCGGGTTGCCGTGCGCCTCGGCAACCAGCTGATCCCGCACCTGCGCGTCGATCGGCCCGGTCAGCGCGGCGTCCACCAGGCGGCGGGCGTCCGCCTCGTGCAGACCGCCGATCGGGAACTCGGGTACGCCGGCCAGGACACCCGCGGCCGCGCGGGTCGCGAAGACCATCGCCACGGATTCGCAGTCGAGCCGCCGGGCGACGAAGGCGAGGACCTGCGCCGAACACCGATCGAGCCACTGCTGGTCGTCGACCAGGCAGACGAGCGGCTGGTGCTCCGCCGCCTCGGACAGGAGGCCGAGCACCGCCAGGCCGATCAGGAACAGGTCGGGCGCCGGTCCGGAACTGATGCCGAACACCGTCCGTAGCGCCTCCCGCTGCGGAGGCGGCAGCCGATCGATCCGGTCCAGCACCGGGGCACACAGCTGGTGCAGACCGGAGAACGCCAGCTCCATCTCCGACTGCACCCCGAAGGACCGTGTCACCCGGCAGCCGACTGCGCGAGTCGCGAGGTAGTCCATCAGGGCCGTCTTGCCGACGCCCGCCTCGCCGTGCAGCACCAGCGACCGGCTCCCGCCGGACCGGACGTCGCCGATCAGCTGATCGAGCACGCCGCACTCCACGTGGCGGCCCGTCAGCTCCGTCGCACGCCGCCAACCCGGCAGCTCCGCAGACCCATGCACGCCCTCACGCTAGCGCTTGGCCGCGACCGGCGGACCTGGCTGGCCAGTGGCGGATGCGACTGCGGACCGCCTTCCCGCACGCTCGTCCGGAGCGCCCGCAACCCGCGCGGCGGATCGGCACCACCGACGACATCGCCGCGGCGGTGCTGTTCGCGATGACCAACACCTTCCTGACCGGGACGACGCTGCGTGTCGACGGCGGCGAACCGCTGATCTGAGAGGAGCCGAACCATGGGCTTGTCCTGGCAACAGGGTCCGCTCGCCACCGGCGCGATCGGCCGCTTCCTGATCCCCGACCCGCTGCCCGAGCGACTGCTGTTCGCCGAGCCGCTGCGCCGGCGGATGCGGGTCAAGTTCGGCGACCGCTGGATCGCCGACAGTGAGGACGTCGTACTGCTGCACGAGCCGGCGCGGTATCCGGTGGCGTACTTCCCGCTCGGTGACATCACGACGGGTGTACTGGAGGCCGCGGAGCGCACCACGCAGCACCGCGACCTCGGCGAGACGACCTGGTACACGGTGACCGCGGGTGACAGCAGCAAGGCCCGCGCGGCCTGGCAGCACACCGGGCTGCCGGACCACGCCGGCGAGCTGAAGGGACGTGTGGCCTTCGCGTGGCGGGCGATGGACGCGTTCTACGAGGAGGACCAGCGGATCGTCGGGCACGCGGCCGACGCCTACCACCGGATCGACATCCGGCAGACCAGCCGCCACCTCGTCGTCCGCGACGGCGACCGGGTCGTCGCCGATTCCACCAAGCCGCTCGCACTGTACGAATCGGGCTTCGCGCCACGGTGGTACGTGCCGCGCGAAGACGTCGACGAGTCCGCGCTGACCCCGGTCGAAGGCCAGACCTTCTGCCCGTACAAGGGGCTGTGCAGCTACTGGGCCGTCGGCGACGCCCAGGGCGCGGCCTGGGGCTACGAGGACGCCTGGACCGAGGTACGGCGGATCTCCGGGATGATCTCGTTCGAGCCGGACAAGGTGCACGTCGAACTGGACGGCAGGCGGCTGCAGTTGGAGCCTGGGCAGAGTGTGATCTCGCACGGTGTCGACCGCGACCTCAGTGTGGAGGAACTGTCAGGATGAGTGCCGCCAGTGTGTTGTCCGTGAACGTCGGCCTGCCGAAGAACGTCGCGTGGAACGGGAAGACCGTCTACACCGGCGTCTGGAAGGAGTCGGTCGACGGTCCCGTGATGGCACGGCGGCTGAACCTGGACGGCGACGGGCAGGGCGACACCGCCGGGCACGGCGGCGAGCAGCGCGCCGTGTTCGTGTACCAGATCCAGTCCTACCGGCACTGGGAGCAGCACTTCGGCCGGGACGACTTCGTCTACGGGCAGTTCGGAGAGAACCTCACCGTCGACGGGCTGCCCGACGACGAGGTGTGCATCGGCGACCGGTACCGCATCGGCGAGGCCGAGTTCGAGGTGACCCAGCCGCGGGTCACCTGCTACCGCGTCGGCCTGCGGATGGGCGAGCCCGAACTGCCGGCACTCCTGGTCAGCCACCACCGGCCGGGCTTCTACGTCCGGGTGATCACCGAGGGACACATCCAGGCCGGCGACCCGATCGTCAAGACCAGGACGGGACCCGGCGCACTGACCGTCGCCGACACCGACGCACTGCTCTACCTTCCCGACCGGGACGTCGCCAAGCTGCGCATCGCGACCCAGATCCCGGCCCTCAGCCCAGGCTGGCAAGGCTCCTTCCACGACCTGCTGGAAGAGACCACCACCCCCAAGCCGGCTTGGGACGGCTTCCGTCCGCTGCGTGTGACCGAGGTGATTCCGGAGAGCACGGCCGTCTCCTCGATCCTCCTGTCCGCGGCGGACGGGAGCCCGCTCCCGGCGGCACGAGCCGGGCAGTACCTGACCTTCAAGCTCGCGGATGCCGGTGTGCCGGTTCCCGTGCGCAGCTACTCACTGTCCTCCTCGTCCGGGGACGGCAGCTACCGCATCAGCGTCAAACACGAACCTCACGGCATTGCGAGCAGCTATCTGACCACCAGACTGCGGCCGGGCGTCGTACTGGAGGTCGCCGCACCGCGCGGCGAGTTCCTGCTGGAGGAGTCGACCGGTCCGATCCTGCTCCTGTCCGCCGGGATCGGGCTCACGCCCGTACTCGCGATGTTGCACGACCTCGCGGGACAGCGCAGTACACGGGAGGTCTGGTGGGTTCACAGTGCGCGCGGATCGGACGAGCATCCGCTGGCGGCTGAGGCACGAGAGTTACTCGCGTCGCTGCCGAACACGCATGAGCACATCTACTACAGCTCGGCCGTGGGGCGACTGACCAAGGACAAGCTGGTCGACCTGCACCTTCCCGTCGACGCAACGGCGTACATCTGCGGTCCGTTGGCCTTCATGGCGGACATGCGTGAGGCGCTCACCGCACTCGGCGTCGACTCGGACCGGATCCGGACCGAACTGTTCAGCGCGTTGCCTCCGACGAACCCCGGCATCACCGACCAGACCAGCGTGCCACCACACGAGCCACCTGGACCGCCTGGCAACGGTCCACTGGTGACGTTCGCGCGCAGCGGCATCTCAACGCCGTTCCGGGACGGCAGTGTGCTCGAGCTTGCCGAGTCTTGCGACGTACCAACCCGCTGGAGTTGCCGCACGGGCGTCTGCCAGACCTGCGTCACTCCACTGCTGTCCGGCGAGGTCAACTACTCCCCCACGCCGCTGGAGCCACCGCCCGAGGGGCAGGCCCTCATCTGCTGTTCCCGACCGACCACCGACCTAGTTCTGGACATGTGATGGATTACAGGCTCGAAGTCCTCACCCTGGCCGTTCGCGACGTCCCCAGGTCCACCACCCTCCCCAAACCGCTTCGGGGAGGATCGCGACGCTCTCCGGGGAGGATCTTCCGCCTGATTCGGGCAGACAACCTCCCCGGAGGGCGTCCACCAGCACCTGGCTACTTCAGCGTGATGCCGAAGCCGGGGTTCTGCGTCAAGGTCAGGTGGCCGTCGGCGAGGGTGTAGCCGTTGCCGTCGGTCCCGAGCGTGTCACCGGGGACGCCTTCGATGATCGGCACGTTGCCGAGTCCGGCCGCGATCTGGGCGGCGTACAAGGTCTTGAGTGGCATGCCCCAGGCGTGTGGGGACGCCTCGGCAGACGCCTTGACGAGGTTGGGCATGGTCCGGCGCCAGGCGGTCAGGCCGTGGCCGACGACGTCCATCAACGCGACGTCGACGAGGCCTTCCTGGGCGAGCCGGAGGATGTGGTCCTCGTTCGGGTCGAACTCGCCGTCGGCGATCTTCGGCTGCCACGACAGCGTGGCGAGGTGCTCGCGGAGGAAGCGGAAGTCCTCCCAGCGCTCGGCGAACGGCTCCTCGATCCAGTACAGGTGGCAGGTGGACACGGCGGCCAGGTAGTCGGTCAGCGCGTTCGCGGTGTAGCCGTCGTTCGGGTCGACCAGGATGTCCGCGTCCGGGTACAGCTCGCGGGTCAGCAGCGTCACTTCGATGTCGCGGTCGAGCCCGGCCTGCGGTTCCATCCAGCGGTACCCGCGGCCGAGCTTCAGCTTGAAGTCGCGGAATCCGGCCTCGTGGTCCTGCGCCAGGTTCGCCCGGATCGCCGCCGTTCCCGCCGGCGCGTCGTCGGGGTCGAGGTCGTCGAAGTAGATCGCGCCGCTGTAGCACCGAACCCGCGGCGACCCCGCCGCGCCGAGCATCGCGTACACAGGTACGTCGAGGACTCGCGCGGCGAGATCGTGCAGTGGGTAGTCGAGGAACTCGGCCGCCGGGTCGATCACTCCGCGGGCCGGATCGATCAGCTCGGCCAGGTTCCGTCCCAGCAGTCGCGCCGGGTCGCCGTCGTACAGCGCCAAGCCCCAGCCGGTGGCGCCGCGATCGGTCTCCACGACGTACGCCGTCTGGCTGCCGCCGCTGCCGTGGTGGCCACGGAAGGAGTTCCGCCCGACGGCCCGCGGATACCGCGAGCCGACCTCGGCGGTCGTGACGGAACTGACCACATGCCGGGAAAGAGTCACCCTCGAACCCTACGTCGGACTCGTCACACGACGGATACAACGGGCGAGTCGTCGGCTTAGAGTGCAAGTGCTCGGGAGAGGAGTGAGGACTGCTGCGACTCAGTGAACGGCCGCGTGGTCCCGTGGTGATCGCGACGCTCGCGATCACCACCACCATCGGCTACGGGATCCTCTACTACGCGTTCAGCGCGCTGCTCGAACCGATGCGCACCGATCTCGGCCTCAGCACGACGACAGCCACCGGAGCACTGACCACCTCCGTGCTGGTCAGTGCGGCGATGGCGGTGCCGGTCGGACGCTGGCTGGACATCCGCGGCGGGTACGGCGCGATGACCGCCGGGTCGATCCTGGCGACGGTGGCAGTGCTCGCCTGGTCGCAGGTCCAGTCGGCCACCCAGCTGTACGGCGTCTTCGTCCTGATCGGAGCCGCCTCCGCGATGGTGCTGTACCAACCCGCGTTCGCGGTCATCGTCGCGATCACCGCACCGGCCCGGCGGGCGAACGCGATCCTCAGCATCACGCTGGTGGCCGGTTTCGCCAGCTCGATCTTCATCCCGCTCGCCGGCCAGCTCATCCACGCGCTCGGTTGGCGGCACGCTGTCATGGTGCTGGCCGCGTTCGTGGCGCTGACCGTGCCGTTACACGGGCTCAGCCTGCGCGGGACCAGACCGACCGTCCCGGCCACGCGTCAACACAGCACGCAGTCGCCGACCAGAGTTCTGCGCGATCACGGCTTCTGGTTGATCGCCTGCGCGTTCGTCCTGCACAACGCGGCGCTGGCGGTCATCGCCGTCCACCTGGTCACCTACCTGGTCCAGCTGGGTCATCCGCCCACTGTCGCCGCCGGCCTCACCGGACTGCTCGGCGTACTGTCCGTCACCGGCCGGATCGTCACCACTGTGGCCAAGCGGTGGCTGTCCATCACGCTGATCACCGCAGCCGTGATGACACTGCAGGGTGTCGCGATCGGTCTGCTGCCGTTCATCGGGGGCACCATCGCCGGGGCTGCGGTCAGCCTGATCTTGTTCGGACTGGGCTTCGGTGTCGCGTCGGTCGCCACTCCCGCCATCCTGCTCGACCGGTACGGCGACGAGGGCTACGCCACTATCTCCGGCATCCTCGGAACGCCCACGACGGTCGGCCGCGCAACAGCACCGCTCGGCGCAGCCGCATTGATCGCCAGTGTCGGCTATCAGCCGCTGATCCTCGGCTCCGCGGTGACCTGCCTGTTCTCCGCGGTAGCGCTCGCGCTCACCCACTCCAGCACGGAGGAGCCGTAGCGCACCGGCGGGTGCATGTACTCGAGCGGCTCCAGCACCGGCGGCACGTAGTCCAGTAGCCCGTAGTCGCTCTCGACCGACCGGTGTGGGATTTCCAGCTCAACGCCACCCGACGGTGGCGGCGGGAAGCCCATCAGCATGGCCGCTGTCGTCGCCAGCGAGAGATGCGCTCGGCCGGTGACTCCTTCACGGCGCGCACGAAGCAGTGCAAGCACAGCGGCCGCGATCCCGAGTCCGGTGGCGTGGTCGAGCGCCTGGACCGGCAGAGCTCCCGGACGCCAGCTCCCACCGCGATTGGCGCCGTACAGGTGGGCGATGCCGGTCGCTGCCTGCACAATGCTGTCGAAGCCGCGCGCGTCCGCCCACGGGCCGGTCCGGCCCCACGCGTTGACCGACGCGACGACCAGATCGGGATAGTCCGCGCGCAGGCTGACAGGGTCGAGGCCGAAGCGCGCCAGCGCACTAGAGCGGTAGCCGAGCACCACGACGTCGGCCTCGGCGAGCAACTGCCGAATCCGCGCGAGCTGCGCGCGATCCCGCAGATCCGCGAGCGCACTCCGCTTCGAGAATCCGGTGTCGATGTGCTGGTCGGTCAACTCCGGCAGCTGCGGCGGATCGACCCGCAGTACGTCGGCTCCCAGCGCGCCCAGCAGCCTGGTCGCGGAGGGACCCGCGATGACTCGGGTGAGATCGAGGATCCGCATGGTGTCGGTGGGTCTTCCCGCATCGGTCACGAACTCGATCCACGGGTGCGACCGAGCCGCCTCGCCCATCGGCGACCCGGCCCACTCGTCAGGGGTGCGGACTGCGCTCGCCACTCCCCCGGCGGCCGTCACGACGTCCTCGACCTCGGTCGCAGTCCGTTCGAGGAGGGCGTCCTCCAACTGGTCACCGGACTCCAGTTCGAGTGCCGTGAGCAACTTCTTCGCGTGGTGCGGGTAGTTGGCGTGCAGCCGCACCCAGCCGTCCGCGGTCGCCTTGAACCCCGACAGCGGCGCCCATCCCTCGGCGGCACGCCCGTCCACCCGCAAGTGACCGATCGAGTTGAACGAGGCGTTCACCAACTCCGAACTCGTCGAGAGCGTACGGCGCTCGACCGCGGCGGCCACTGCCAACGCGGAGCCGAGCGCCAGACCCTCCACATCCAAAGGGCCGTTCCACCACCATCGAGGCCCGTGCCACGCCGGGGCCGAGTCGGTCGCGAGCACCGGGCCGAGGGCGCGGTGCAGTTCGAGCGGCTCAGTTGGCAGAGTCACGTCGCAGCACCGCCCACAGTCCCCAGCCCGCTTCGGACGTGACCGCGGACCAAGGTCCGTCGGACGCGTCCTCCAGCACACCCAGCACAGTCGCGATGGGCACGTGGTGCGGTGCGTCCACACCCAGCGCGTTCGACCACACCACCACACCGTCCGACGCCAGCGACCGCACCACCTCGTCCGCGAACAACGGCACATCAGCCAGTACGACGGCCTGCGCGCAGCCGTCTCGCACCGGCAACCGAGATGCGTCGCCGAGCACCCGCTGCCGACCCGTTGCACGACGCAACATCTCCCAGGTCAGGTCCATGCTCACGACCTGCGGCCACACACCCGCCAGCAGAGTGGTCAGCAGACCTGTGCCGCAGCCGACCTCCAGGCACAGTCCGTCCGGCCAGGGACCACCGCGCTGCAACGCGTCCGTCAGCGGGACCGGTCGATAACCACCACGTTGGCCGTCCCACACCGGCGCCAGTTCGGTGTAGCGCCGTACCACCTCGTCGGCCTTGTCCTGCGACCACGACGACGGGTGCACGGCCAGGTCCAGTGACGCCTGCTGACTGGCTGCTGCCTCCGCGCGGGCCGGCTTACCGGGGTCGGCGGGCACCACTCGAGGCAGTTCACGGATCTCGCTCATGCGGTAAATCATGCCGCCCGGTCCGTGAAGACCGGCAGGACGTGGTCGGCGAACAGGCGGAGTTGGTCGAGCAGTTCGTCGATCGTGTTCCCGACGAACGAGCCGCTGAGGTGATCCAGACCGGCCTCGGCGAACGCTTCGAGCTTCGCGCAGACCTGGTCCGGCGTACCGACCAGGTTTCCGTCGAGGTAGGGGTCCAGGCCGGTCACCGCGGCGCGCGCGTCCCGGGCCGGCACGGACCGCCTGAACCGCTCGCGGGCCAGCATCACCGTCTCACCCAGGGCGACGACCACATGCAGCGAGGTGTGGATCGAGTCCGGATTGCGGTGCGCGCGCCGGGCGTACTCGGCCACCCGCTTGCGGCCGTGACGCACCTCGTCGGGGCCGACCCGATCCGCGAGCCAGCCGTCGCAGAGCTCTCCCGCCCGCCGGATCGCGGCCTCGGTGTTGCCGCTGGAATAGATCGGCAGCGGTGTCTGCACCGGCTTCGGGTAGAGCTCGACGTTCTGGAAGTGCCGGTAGTTGCCGCTGAAGCTGGTCAGTCTCTCGGTGAACAGGCCGCGCAGGCACTCGATGCTCTCGCGGGTCAACCGCGAACGTCCGGCGTCCTTGAGGCTGGGCAGCACGGCCTCGAACTCGTCGCGGTGCGGACCGGAACCCACGGACAGCGTCATCCGGCCGTCGCTGAGCCGATCGAGCGTGGCGACCTGCTTGGCCAGCAGCACCGGCTCCCGCAACGGCAGCACGAGCGCGCCGGCCGCGAGCCGCACCACCGAGGTCCGGGCCGCGACGGCGGTCAAGGTGACCAGGGGTTCGAAGTACTCCGGCGGCTTCTCCCACTTCTCGCGGGCGAGATGGGTGCTGCTGAGGTGATCACTGCAACCGACCTCGTGGAATCCGAGCTGCTCCGCCTCGACGGCGACCCGGATGACTCGATCGGCCCAGGTGTACGACGCGGGCCGGTGAGCACCGGCCAGACCGGTCGGGAGCTGGACGCCGAAGGTCAGCGCGGCGCTCGAGCCGGTCTCGGTGGACGTACTGGGGGACATGATCCGGATCCTGGCCGGTTCCGGGCCGAGCCGCATCCGTCGATCGACCAGCTACCGGAGAGGTCAGGAGCCGGGGCCTGCGAAGTCCTCCGCCGCGAGCTGGGCCAGCTCGACCCGGGACCGGATCGACAGCTTCCGGAAGATCTTCTGCAAGTGGTACGCGACCGTCCGCGGGCTCAGGAACAGCTGAGCACCGATCTCCCGGTTGCTCGCGCCCTCCCCCGCCAGCCGAGCCACCTGGAGCTCCTGCGGTGTGAGCGTTTCCAGCGGCACCGACCGAGTCGCCCGCACACCGCTGCCGGCGGCACGCAGCTCACTGTTCGCGCGCTGGCTCCACGGTGTCGCACCCAGCTGGTCGAACGTGTCGGCCGCCGCACGCAACGGCCCGCGCGCGTCCGCCCGCCGGCGCTGCCGCCGCAACCACTCGCCGTACAGCAGTTGCGTGCGAGCCCGGTCGAACGGACGGACCTCGCCGCTGCGGCTGGCCTCGTCATGCAGTTCCAGCGCCCGCACGTACAGGTCACCGGCCGCGAGCTCGTCCTCGGCGAGCAGCGCCTGGCAGCGCAGACTGACGGCGCGTGCCGACGGCCGGCCGTTGTCCTCGGCCCACGACGTCAACTGCTCGAGGCGGGCCAGGACGTCCGCACCACGACCGCTGCGGGCAGCAGCCTCGATCAGATCGGGGCTCTGCCGCATCGCCACCACCGGGTGATCGGCCTCCTCGACCTCGAAGCCGGCCTGCTCGAGCGCCTGCGCCGGTTGTCCCAGGCCCAGATCGAGCAGGGTGAGTGCCCACCGTCCGAGCGCGACCACCGGAGCGATGCGCTGCAGCCGGGCATGTCCGAGTGCCGCACCGGCGAGCTTCCGGCACGACTCCTCGTTGCCTGCAACGGCTTCCATCCAGGCGAGCAACGCCTGGAAGTGACAGGTCCGGTTGGCCTGACCGAGTGTGGTCGACAGCTCCAGTCCCTCGCGCGCGTTGGCCCGCGCGAAGCGGTAGCGCCCGGTGATCGTCTCGACCGTGGCCAGAATCTGCAGCGACGGCACCAGCAGCGCCAGCTGACCACTCGCGCGGCAGACCCGGACCGCGGTCTCAGCACGACTCAAGGCACTGCCGTCGTCAGCCAGCGACAGGTCGGCTCCGGCCAGCAGCACGAGTTCCAGCGGTGTCCACTCGTCCGTCGGCGATGCTTCGTCGTACGACGCCGACAGCCCGAGCGGCCGTCCACCGGTCATCACCTCGAGCCGGTCGGACAGCGCCAGCACCACCCGTACGGCGGACCGCTGCGGACTGGCCTCCGGAAGGTTCAGCGTCCTCAGGGCGCCGATGGCCTCGCGGGACCACTCGCGGACGTTGGTGAACCACGCGTTCTTGACCGCGTCGACCAGCATCATGGCCGCCAGATCGGGATCCGCAGCGGTCACTGCAGCGATGTCGGTCATCAGCAACTGGTGTGCGGTCACCGGTGAGCCGCAGTCGAAGGCCATGTTGGCGCGCAGACGGCGGTTGCGCGACCGCACGACCAGATCGGAGGTCAAGCGATCGGACTGGTCGGCGAGCCGCAGAGCCTGCACCGGATGACCGGCCGAGTCGGCAGCCTCGGCCGCGTCGGCCAACCGCTGCCCGCGGACCATCTCGGACTCGGTCAGCCATGCAGCCTTCTCGAAGGCAGAGGCGGCAGTCGCGGGTCCACCACGCTGGAGGGCTCGCAGTGCGCAGCGTTCCAGCTCGTCGGCGATCTGGTCGTCCGGCCCGGGCGTCGCGGCAGCGAGCTGCCAGGCCCGCCGGTCCGGGTCGAGCGCAGGGTCCAGCGCCCTGGCCAGTGCACCATGCGCGAGGAAGCGCTGGTTCTGCGTCGCGGACCGGTAGACGGCGGCCCGGACCAGCGGGTGGCGGAACAGGACTCTGGCACCGCGGACGTCTTCCTCGATCCGGATCAGTTCCGCCGTCTCGGCAGCGTCGAGCCCGGCCGGGTCGAAGTTGCAGAACCGAGCGGCCCGCAGAATCACCGCCAGCTCGCCGCTGTCCTCGGCAGCCGCGAGCAGCAACAGCTGCTGCGTCACCTTCGGCAGCTCGCTCACCTGTGCGCTGTAGATGTCCTGCAGACACTCCGTCAGCGGCAACGGACCTGCCACGGGCTCCAGGCCGGCCCGCTGGGCCGCGGACATCGCCGTCGGCACCTCGCGCAGCGCCAGCGGGTTGGCGGAGGTCTCCTGGATCAGCCTGGTGACCACGTCACCGGGCAGCTCGGGATAACGGGCCAGGAGCAACGAAGTCGCCGCCTCGGTGTCCAGTCCGGCGAGCCGCAGCTCCGGCACACCGCTCAGGAACGCAGCACCGTCGTCCCGGGCAGCCATCAGCAGCCCGATCCGCTCGGCCAGCAGCCGGCCGGCCACGAACGACAGCGCGTCGATCGACGGCCGATCCAGCCTGTCCGCGTCGTCGATCAAGCACAGCAGGGGCTGCTCGTCCGCGGCCTCCGACAGCAGCGTCAGTGCGGCGAGGCCGACCAGCATCCGGTCGGCTTGGCGGGCGGGCGTCGTACCGAAGGCGCCCTGCAGGGCAGCGGCCTGCGGTTGGGGCAGTCCGTTCGTCCGCCACAACAGGGGACGCAGCAACTGATGCAGTCCCGCGAACGGCAGCTCGGCCTCGCTCTCGCCCCCGGATGCCCGCAGTACCAGGGTCTCCTGCGCACAGCAGGAAGCTGCGTGGTCAAGCAATGTGGACTTGCCCGAGCCCGCCTCGCCACGCAGGACCAGCAGGCTCGGGTCACCGTTCTCCACAGCTGTGACCAGCTGCTCGAGCCGGAGTCGTTCCGGACCCCTGCCAAACAACATGACCACAAGCTACTGCGTCCACCGCCCGGGGTGGAGGACCGGGACTACTGAAACGCGGGCATCACGTACTTCGCGAACATCCGCATCTGCTCGATCAGCTCGTCGACCGTGTTGCCGACGAACAGGCTCGCGCAGAAGTGCTCCAGCCCGGCGTCCTGGTAAGCCTGGACCTTGGCGCACACCTCGTCCGGCGTACCGATCAGGTTGGCGTCGAAGTAGGCGTCCAGGTCGACGCCCTTCGTCATCGTCTTCTGCAGCGACCGGCGGAACAGGTCGAAGGCAGAGCGCTCGAACCGCTCCCGGACCTGCTCGCGGGTGTCGCCCAGGCAGACCACCGACTGCAGCGCGGTGGTGATCGTCGCCGGATCGCGGCCGGCGGCCCGGGCGTAGGCGTCGACCTTCTCCCGGCCGGCGCGGATCTTGTCCGGGCCGATCTTCGCCGGCAGCCAGCCGTCGCACAGCTCACCCGCGCGGCGCAGCGACCCCTCGACGTTGCCGCCGGAGTAGATCGGCAGCGGGTCCTGCACCGGCTTCGGGTACGACTCGACCCCGTTGAACCGCCGGTACGTCCCCGCGTAGTCGGCCCGCCGCTCCGACCACAGTGCCCGGAGCGACTCGATGCCCTCCACCGCCAGCTTGGCCCGGGACGCGTCGGCCAGGTCCGGCGCGACGCCCTCGAACTCGTCGCGGTAGCCACCCACCGCGACACCGAGGATCACCCGGCCGCCGCTGAGCTGGTCGAGGGTGGCGACCTGCTTGGCCAGCAGCACCGGGTCGCGCATCGGCAGCACCAGGATCCCGGTGGTCAGCCGGATCACCGATGTCCGGGCGGCGATGTTCGACAGCGTCACCAGCGGCTCGTAGAAGTCCGGCGGATCTGTCCAGGCGTCCCGGATGAACTGCATGGTGCTCAGGTGATCGTTGCCGCCGACGTCGTAGTACCCGAGTTGCTCGGCCTCGACCGCGACGCGGACGACGTCCTGCGCGGTGGCGAACGGGGTCGGGTACATCATGCCGGCCAGACAGGTGGGAGCCTCGACTCCGAACTTCATGGAAAGGACCTTCCGAGAGGGAGTGCTGAGGCCTCCGGACGCTACCGGCGACGGTCACGGACCGAATCCGTCAGCTGACCGGTCGTACCTGTCACTGCCAGTGCTAGGCAGAAGGGAGTGAGGTACGGCCGGTCCGGAATCACGACAGTGGAGAGCGTCCGGAAACACCACCCCGAAAGGACGCCCTCCCATGACTGTCGCCGCCCCCGCGGTCGAGCAGCCGGTCACCCCCACGCGGCAGCGGCTGACGCTGCTGGTGCTGCTCACCGCCGGTTTCACTCTCGCGGTCGACTTCTCCATCCTCAACGTCGCGCTTCCGGCGATCGGCCAGGACGTCGGTCTGCCGCTCGCGCACCTGCAATGGATCGCCACGGCGTTCGCGCTCTGCGCCGCCGGGTTCACGCTGCTGTTCGGCCGGGTCGCCGACCTGTTCGGCCGCAAGCGGCTCTTCCTGATCGGCATGGCGGTCCTCGGGATCGCCTCGCTGGCCGGTGGCCTCGCCACCACGCCGACCGTGCTGATCGCCGCACGGATCGCCCAGGGCCTCGCGACCGCCGCTGTCACTCCGGCCGCGTTGTCACTGCTCACCACCTCGTTCTCCGAGGGCCCGCTGCGCGAGCGGGCGCTCAGCCTGAACGGCGCGCTGATGGCCGCGGGCTTCACCACCGGCGCGATCCTGGGCGGCCTGCTGACCGACGTCCTGAGCTGGCGCTGGGCGTTCTTCATCAACGTCCCGGTCGCGGCGATGGTGCTGCTGCTCGGGCCGCGGACTCTGGTCGAGGGCCGCCCGAAGGACCGGCTGCGGCTGGACGTCTGGGGCGCGCTGACGGTGACCGGCGGTCTGCTGGCCCTCGTGTACGGCCTCACGAGGGTCGGCGAGACGTCCTGGACCGATGCCCACGCGCTGATCGCGCTGGCGGCTGCCGCCGTACTGCTGGCCGGCTTCCTCCTGGTCGAGCGACGCGTGCAGGATCCGCTGGTTCCACTGCCGGTACTACGCCGTCCGTCGGTGCGGTGGGGAAACGTGGCCGGCCTGCTGGCATTCGCTACCGAGACCTCACTGGTCTTCCTACTGACGCTCTACCTGCAGAAGGTGCTCGGCTACTCACCTCTGACGACCGGTCTGTCGTTCGCCGTCCTCGGCGCCGGCACCGTGATCGGCGGACTGGTCGCACCGAAGGTGCTGGGCCGGATCGGCTCCCGCAAGACGATCGTGACCGGTTTCGTACTGCAGGCGGCCGCGACCGTGCCGCTGGTGTTGCTGGGGACGTCCGGTGGCTGGATGGTTCTGTTGCTCATCACAACCTTCGTCGGCGGTGTGGCGAACCTGATCGCGATCGTCGGCTTCATGGTCACCGCCACGTCCGACCTTCCCGACGACGAGCAGGGACTGGCGACAGGCCTGACCACGATGAGTCAGCAGGTC
>Ga0164241_10003381_pt1 | contig 16168 bp, 10 predicted proteins | sample OricomyardsoilBY_FD_108780 | JGI IMG/M metagenome (GOLD analysis project Ga0164241, IMG submission 108780) | Backyard soil microbial communities from Emeryville, California, USA - Original compost - Back yard soil (BY) | ecosystem: Environmental > Terrestrial > Soil > Unclassified | place: USA... | reverse complement strand
CGCCGTTGTCCGCCACGGCTTTTTCCACACCCGAATGGCTGGAGGCCGCCAAGTCCGCCTTGCAGGAACTGGGCTACAAAGTTCACACCGCCGCCACCCACAGCGATTTTCTCATGCGCTTCAGCCAGGCGCATTATCAAGTCATCATCTTGGAGGAACTCTTCGGGGCCAACACGCCCGATGAAAATCTCACGCTCAAGGCGCTGCAAAATATGACGATGAACCAACGCCGTCATGCAACCGTGGTGCTTATCGGCGATTCGTTCCAGACCTTCACTCCGATGGAAGCGTTCAAAAACAGCGTCCACGCCGTCATCAACAGTTCCGAACTTTTTCTGCTCAAGCAACTGGTGGAAAAATCCGTGGCCGACAACGCGCTGTTTCTCCACAGCTTCCGCGAAGTCCAGAACCGCGTCTTCACCAACGGCACCCGGCATTGACCGTGACCCGCCTGGATCAAGCTCTCGTCGAACGCAACCTTTGCGACAGCCGCGAGCGCGCCAAACGCCTCATCCTCGCCGGCCAGGTTCGCATCAACGGCCATCCGGCCCGCAAGCCCAGCGACAGCATCAAGCCCACCGATGAACTTACGCTCGACGCCGTGGAAAAATTTGTCAGCCGCGGCGGCCACAAGCTGGAACACGCGCTGAAACATTTTCAATTGAACGTCACCGGCCTGACCGCCATTGATCTCGGCGCCTCCACCGGCGGTTTCACCGACTGCCTCTTGCAGCACGGCGCAGCCAAAGTTTTTGCCGTGGATGTCGGCCAGGGCCAGCTTGCATGGAAACTGCGGCAAGATTCGCGCGTCGTCGTCATGGAAAAAACCAATGCGCGTTTTCTCAAGCCGGATCAATTTCCGGCACCAGCCGACTTTGCGGTCATTGACTGCTCTTTCATTTCGTTGAAAAAAATCCTGCCGCCCGCCGCGCCGCTGCTCAAGGCCGGCGGAAAAATTATCGCGCTCATCAAGCCGCAGTTTGAGGCCGGCAAAACGGAGGTGGACAAGGGCCGGGGCGTCATCACTGACGCGGCCATCCACGACCGCGTGCGGGCGGAGTTGCAAGAATTTGTCGCCGCGCAGGCTGGCCTTTGCTGGCGCGGTGTGGTTGAATCCCCTCTGCTCGGCCCCGCCGGCAACAAAGAATTTCTGGCATTGATTGAAAAAATCTCCTGACCATTTCCAACGCATCGGCCTCATCGGCAACGCGGAAAAATCCGCGAGCGCCGCGAGCGTCCGCGCCGCCGCCCGGCTCATCCGCCGCGCCGGCCGCGCCGTGGTCTGCGACGACGTGACCGCGAAACTGGCGAAGTTGAAATGCGAAATCCAGCCCGGCGCCGCCGCGCTCGCCCGCGCGGTTGACTTGCTCATCGTTTTCGGCGGCGACGGCACGATGCTCAACACCGCCCGGCAGATCGCCGGCTCCGACACGCCCATGCTCGGCGTCAACATCGGCGGACTGGGCTTTCTCACCGCCGTTCCCTCCGACCGGCTGGCGGCCGCGCTGAAACTGCTCTGGGAGGGGAAATTCCGTTTTGAATCACGCGCGCTCATCGAGGCGGCGGCGGTGGGCAACGGCAAAAAAATCCAGACCACGGCGCTCAACGACATCGTCATCAGCCGTGGCGCGGCCTCGCGGCTCATCGCGCTTGATGTCAGCGTGAATGGCGAGCCAATCACGCGCTACCGTTGCGACGGCTTGATCGTCAGTTCGCCGACCGGTTCCACCGCGTATTCGCTCGCGGCGGGCGGCGCAATCGTTTTGCCCACGGCGGAAGTTTTTGTCCTCACGCCGATCTGTCCGCACGCGCTTTCCAACCGTTCCATTATTTTGCCGCTGTCGGCGACGATCCGGGTGAAAGCCGTCAAGACCGAGCCGGCGACGTTCTTAAATGCCGACGGCCAGATCATCGGGGAGCTGGCGAACGGCGACGAAATCACCATCCGCCGCAGCCGGAGCACCGTGCGCCTCGTGCATCTGGCCAACGGCTCGTTCCTTGAAGCGCTCCGGCGCAAACTCCACTGGCGGGGGGCCTATCTCTGAATTCAAAATGCAAAATGCAAAATTAAAAATGAAACGCGAGGATTGGGCGGATGGAGTTTTCCATTTTGAATTTTTAATTTTGAATTATGGATTCTCATGGTTCGCTTAAAAGACATTGCACATATCGTCGGCGTCTCGGTGATGACAGTCTCGAAAGCCTTGCGCGACGAGCCGGATGTTTCCGTCGCCACCAAGGCCAAGATCAAACAGCTCGCGCTGGACATGGGCTATGTGCCCGACTCCAGCGCCCAGGGTTTGCGCACCAAGACCACCAAGCTGCTGGGCCTGGTCATTCCAACCACGACCAACCCGGTGTATGCCCGCATCGTCTTCGCCATTGAGGAGCGCGCCCACGAACTCGGCTATGATCTGCTCATCGCGCACACCTACAACCAGCCTGAACGCGAGGACGCCGTCCTGCGCCGGCTGCTTTCGCGCCGTGTGGACGGTTTGTTCATCACGCCCGTTTACCGTTTCGAGGCCGAAGCGCGGATTTATCAGGAAATCATCGCGCGAACAATTCCGACCCTTCTGCTTGGTTCACCCGCGCCGTTCTGCAAAAATTTCCCCGCCATCGAGATCGAAGAACTCGTCGCCAGCTACAACGTCGCCAAACATCTTCTTGGTCTCGGCCACAAAAAAATCACCTACCTCACCGGTCCGCCCGCCGCGCCGTGGGCGCATGAACGCTTTGAAGGTTTCCGCCGCGCGCTTCGCGAGGCCGGTCTGCAGGTGGATGACAAACTGATTTTCCAGGCGGGCAGCACCATTGAAGACGGCAGCAAGGCCGCCTTGCAGATGCTCAGTGAAAATTGCCAGCCCACCGCCATCCAAGCGGTGAACGACCTTGTGGCCATCGGCTGCGCGGAAACCTTATTGCAACAGGGCGTCAGGATTCCCAATGATGTTTCCATCGCTGGTTTTGGCAACGTGCTGGCCGCTGAATATTATCGCGTGCCGCTGACCACCGTGCGCCAGCCGAAATTTCGTCTCGGCGCCGCCGCCATCGAAACGATGATGAACCTTATCAAGGGCGAAAAAATCCAGCTCAAGCGTCTCGCCGCCGAATTGGAGATCAGAAAGAGCACCGCGCCGCCGGGAATTTTGTAAAACACGGTTAATGGCGGCCGGCAAAACAATTCTTGAGCCGCCGCGCACGGCTTTTTATGCTTGCCATTTGAATCGAACCGGGCCATTCACACGCAAACCAAATCATCATTCATGAAAAAACACATTCCAGCCTTCGCTTTCATCCTTCTGTGCCTGGGACTGCTGCCTGTGCGGGCGCAGTTGGGCGCGGGCAGTTCGCCGCTGGACAACGCGATGAGCAAGGTGTTCGGCACCAACTTGAATTTTTCCGCCGACATGGCGGCGGAGGTGAAGATGATGCCCAAGCAGCAGGACGTTTCCCTCACCGGCAAAATGTATTTTTTGGGCGGCAATTCCCGTTCGGAAATGGACATGACCTCCATGAAAGGTTCCCAGATGACGCCGCAGATGATCGCCCAGATGAAGGCCATGGGCATGGACAAGATGGTTTCCATTTCACGCATTGACAAAAAAGTCACCTATCTGGTTTACCCCGGCCTGCAGGCTTACGCCAAGATTGAACCGTTGGGAAAAGACCAGGCCGAAACCAATGACTTCAAGGTCGAAACCACCGATCTGGGCCGGGAAACCTTGGACGGCCATCCGTGCCTTAAAAAACATTATACCGTGAGCAACACCAAAACCGGCCAGTCGCTGGTGATGACCACCTGGAACGCCACGGATTTGCAAAATTGTCCCATCAAAGTTGAACAATCAGCCTGGGCCAGCGGCGATTCTTTCAAGGGCAACACCACCATCATGCTTTTTAAGAACATCAGCCTGTCCAAACCTGATGCCATCCTGTTTGAACCGCCGGCGGGCTACAAGGCTTACGACAGCATTCAAGCCATGATGCGCGCGGAGATGATGAAGCACATGGGCCGCGCGCCGGGCGGCCATTAAAACAGCTTCGCCAACGGGCGGCCGTCATCGCCCGCCGCCGTATTGTCCTGACGCGGAAAGCCGGTTAATTTAAGCCCATGCCGGCAGCGACGCCATTCGAATACCTTTGCGGCGGCTGGAATTTTTTCCCCGCCATGTTCGCCGCCGTCCGCAACGCCCGCCGCAGCATTGACCTGGAAATCTACATTTTCGCCAATGACCAGTCCGGCCGCAAAATGCTCGAGGCGCTCGTCAGCGCCGCCCGGCTGGGCGTCCGGGTTCGCGTGCTGACTGACGCCTATGGCTCATTCATGCTGCCGGGAAATTTTTTTGCGCCCCTGACCGCGGCCGGCGGCGAGGTCCGCACTTTTAATCCGCTGCGCTTTGGCCGCTTCGGCGTGCGCGACCATCGCAAGCTGCTGGTCTGCGACGCCCGCACGGTTTTCATCGGCGGCGCGAATGTGGCGGATGAATACGACGGCGACGGAGCCACCCACGGCTGGTTCGATCTGATGATGCGGATTGAAGACGCCGCGCTGGCGGCGGAGCTGGCCATAGAGTTTCACCGAATCTTTCTCGCCGCTGATTTTGAGCGGCGGACATTGCCCCGGCTGCGCGTTTTCCGGCGGCTCAATCTGCGGCGTTCCAGCCATGCCCGCGTGCTGGCCGTCATGCCGGGGCGCGGCACCGGCGTCTTTCAACGCGTCCTGCAACACGATCTGGCCCACGCCAAAGCAGTGGATTTAATCGTGCCCTATTTTCTGCCGATCCGGCGGCTGCGAAAACTATTGCGGCAGGTGGTCCGGCGCGGCGGACGCGTGCGCCTGATCCTGCCCGCGCTCTGCGATGTGCCGCCCGCCCGCGCGGCGGCGCAGGTTTATTATCCGCGCCTGCTGCGGGCCGGCGTGGAGATTTACGAATACCAGCCGCAAATCCTGCACGCGAAACTCTATCGCGTGGACGGCATCGTCCATGTCGGCTCGTCCAACCTGGATCTGCGCAGTTTCAAATTGAACTACGAACTCATGCTGCGGCTCGCCGATGCCGGCGCCGTGGCCGGGGCGAAGGAGATTTTTTCCGAGGCGCTGAAGCATTGCGTCCGCATCGAACTGCCGGCGTTCCGGCGCGCGCAAACTTTTTGGTCGCGCTGGAAAAACCATTGGTCGCACTTTCTGCTGGCGCGCATTGATCCGCTCATCGCTTTGCGGCAACTGGATTCAATGCCCGTCCGAAAATCGCACGCGAAGCCCTGACGTTCAGCGGAACGTCCGCAAATGACGCGGGTCAGGGAAGTTTTTCATCCGCCGCCAACATCCAGGCGGAGGGATGCGGTTTCATTCCGATGTGCGGATAGTATTCCACGGCTTTGGGCGCCGCCAACAGGATCACCGTTGCCCGCCCGCCCGCCGCCTGCGTGCGGCGAATCAATTCGCGGCCGATGCCCTGCTTCTGATGTGACCGGCGCACCGCCAGATCGGAGAGATAAGTTGCGTAGCTGAAATCGGTGACGCTGCGCGCAATGCCGGCCAGCAATTCTCCGTCCCACGCCGTGACGACCAGATTGGCGTTGGCGAGCATGAGCCGCATCCGCTCGCGATCTTCCACCGGCCGCCGCTCGCCCAAAGTCGAGGCGCGGTAAAGATCAATGACCGTTTCCAGATCCAGGTCGTTTCCTGTGCGGTAAGAAATCATCATCATCAATCCAGCAGAATTTTTGCCTGCGCCAGCGCCTCGTCCAACTTGCCCGCGTCCTTGCCGCCGCCGCGCGCATTGTCCGGTTTGCCGCCGCCTTTGCCGCCGACGATGGGCGCGATGGCCTGGATGATTTTGCCGGCCGAAAACTTCGCGGTAAAATCCGCCGAGACGGACGCGACCAGCGCCACCGCGTCGTTCGCCGCGCCGCCCAAAACGACGACGCCCTTGAAGCGGCCTTTGAGCGAATCCGCCGTGGCCTGAAGAAAATCGCCGTCCACGCCGCCGACATTATGGATGATCGCGGGCGTGCCGTTCAGCGTCTGGACGCGCTCCAGCAATCCGCCCGCCGCGTTGGACGCCTCGCGTTGCTGCGCGGACTTGATCTGCTTTTCCAATTCCTTTTGATGCGCCAGCAGGCTTTCGATTTTCTTTTCCAGTTCGTGAACCGGCGCATTCACCTTGCCCGCGACCGTGCGGATCAATTCACGGTCCAGCTTCATCGCGTCAAAGGCCGTCAGGCCCGCGACCGCCTCAATGCGCCGCACGCCCGCCGCCACCGCCGCCTCGCTGACGATGCGGAACAAGCCGATCTCGCCCGTCGCGCGCACATGCGTGCCGCCGCACAGCTCCATCGAATAGCCGTTCAACTTTTTCGCGTCGCCGCCGATCTGGACGACGCGCACCATGTCGCCGTATTTGTCGCCGAAAAATTGCATCACGTCCTTGCGGTTTTTCACGTCGGCGTGCGCGACTTCCGTCCACGAGACGCCGGCGTTTTCAAGAATGCGTTCGTTGACGAGCTTCTCGATATCCGCGACCTGCTGTGGCGTGAGCGGCGCGCTGTTGAAGTCGAAGGTCAACTTGTCCGGGCCGACGAAGGAACCTTTCTGCGACGCTTCTTTGCTCGCGACTTCGTGCAACGCCCAATGCAGCAAATGCGTGACGGTGTGGTGGCGTTGGATGGCATCGCGACGGGATTTCTCCACGGCAAGTGTGACGTTGGCACCAACTGCCGGAGCATCACCACCTTCGACGAAGTGCAGGAAGGTGTTGCCGGATTTCTGGGTGTTGCTCACGCGCCAGAGATTGCCGCTGCCGGTCAATTCGCCGGTGTCTCCGACCTGACCGCCCATCTCGGCGTAGCACGCACTGGTGTCGAGGATAACGGCGGTCTTGTCCTTCAGCGACACGACTTCAAGCACTTTGGCCGGCACGGCGAGTGCCTCGTAGCCAACGAATTTCGTGGGCGTGGTGGTTTCGATTTGCGAAAGCGAAATGACTTCCTTCTTCTGCGCGGCGCGGGCGCGGGTGCGCTGCTCTTCCATCAACTTTTCAAAACCGTCTTTGTCCACCGTCAAACCGCGTTCACGCGCCATCAATTCCGTGAGGTCGAGCGGAAAGCCGTAAGTGTCGTAAAGTTTGAAAGCCTGCTCACCAGAAATTGAATTTGATTTTCCAGAAACCATTTCGATTCCTGAAATCATTTTTTCCAATCGTTCAATGAATTCATTTTTTGGGACGCCTTGTTTCATGCGCGGCAGCCAAAATTCCGCAAAAGTTTTTAACTGGTCTTTTGCATCCCAAGCTACATTTGCATCGGCAATCAAATCCTGCGCCATCAAATCTTCGGGCAAAAAAGAATATTGCTGTGAAACACCATTAAAACTATTTGCAAACCAAGCTACATTTCCTTCGTCAACCGTAGCAATGTTAATACCTTTCAAAACTTGGATGTTTTCCTTGAGTTTTTGGAAAGATTCACTGTGCGGAACTTTTACAATACGAGATTTTAACCGCAGAATTGTTTCAAGATATTCTAATCCGTTACCAAGTGTTCGATTGAAAGTTGCTTCTTCACCATGAATTACTTCACGAACAAAATTTTTCTTCGCGCGGACTTCGGGAAAGACGTCGCCCATCGTGTCGGCGAGCACGTCCACGAGTTTGTAGAAAAATGGTTCGTGAAATCCGAGCGTGCGACCGTAGCGCACGGCGCGGCGCAAAATGCGGCGCAAAACGTAATTGCGGTCGGTGTTGCCCGGCTGGATGCCGTCGGCAATCGCAAAACTCAACGTGCGGATATGGTCGGCAATCACGCGAAACGCGATGTCGAGCTGAATTTGTTCCGCCGTGGGACAGGCATCTTGCCTGCCCTCGTCTTCCAAAATTGGAGACAGGCTGGAAGCCTGCCCAACTTCAATGATGCCCGGATTCGGACATTCGCCGGAAGATTTTATCGGCTCCGGTTCTGGCCGGCGAGACGCCGGCACCACTACATCACCGGGCAGCGTGCTGCGATATTTTTTGCCGGACAACTTTCCCAGTTCGTCAAACAGCGGACGGAAAATGTCGGTTTCGTAATTGGAAATTTTGGCGTTCGCAAAATCCGTGAAATTTTTCGTGCCTTGAATGATGCTCGTCACGCGCTCGAAACCCATGCCGGTGTCAACGTGGCGCGCGGGCAGCGGTGAAAATGTGCCGTCGGGATTCGCGTTGAATTGAATGAAAACGAGGTTCCAGATTTCGATGCAACGCGCGTCGCCTTTATTCACAAGCGAACCTTTGGTGTCGCCGTCGGGCGTGAGGTCAACGTGCAATTCGCTGCACGGGCCGCACGGGCCGGTTTCGCCCATCATCCAGAAATTGTCTTTTTTGTTGCCGTGGACGACGTGGATTTGCGGATTCAAGCCGGCGGCGCGAAATTTTTCCGCCCAAAAATTCCACGCTTCCTGGTCAAATTCGCTGGGGTCATTTTTGGTTTTGTCCGGCGAATAAACCGTCGCGTAAAGTCGCGTGGGCGGAAATTTCCACACGTTCACCACAAGTTCCCACGCCCAATCAATCGCTTCTTTTTTGAAATAATCGCCGAAGCTCCAGTTGCCGAGCATTTCAAAAAAAGTGTGGTGATAGGTGTCGAGGCCGACGTCGTCGAGGTCGTTGTGCTTGCCGCCGGCGCGGATGCACTTCTGGGTGTCCGCCGCGCGGCCGGGCGTGTAAGGACATTTCGTTTGGCCGAGAAAAATCGGGACGAACTGGTTCATGCCGGCGTTGGTGAACAGCAAGTTTGGGCTGTCCGGCATCAGGCTGGACGACGGGACGATGGTGTGCTGCTTCGACTTGAAAAAGTCGAGGAACGATTTGCGTATCTGCGTGCTGGTCATCATGGCCAATTATCAATTCAAAATGTAAAATCCAAAAACCGGATTGCCGCGCTGGAGCGCAGGAAATGCCGGAAAATTCCGCCGCGACAAGAGGCAAATCATAGCCGAAGCAAATGGCGCTAGGCGAGTTGGAAGTTTTGGCGCGAGTGGCGCGGACGGATTCTCCTGGATGACTGCGGATTGCCAAACGCGGGCCGCTAAAACATAATCTCCGGCCAGCCCGCAACCGTTCATGAATCGGAAATCAAACCGAGCCGCCTTGTGGACCAGCCTGATTTACGGGCTGGCGGCGGGAATTTGGATCTGCTGGTCGGACCGGCTGCTGGACAAGATCATCCACAACAAGGAGTCATTCGCCCGCTTGGAATCTTTCAAGGGTCTGCTTTTCGTGGGAGTGACCGGCGGCCTTTTGTTTTTCATCGTGCGCCACCTGATCGACCGCGAGGAGCAAAAAATCCAGGAACTGAAAAAAGCCGAGGCGCTGGGCAACTTGCAACGGGAAACACTGGAACTGATCGCCGGCGGCAAACCGCTCCAAGATACGCTCGACCGGTTGCTGCGCGGCATCGAGGCACAGTCCCCCGACATGATCTGTTCCATCCTGCTGCTGGACGATGACGGCCAGCATTTGCGGCACGGCGCGGCCCCTTCCCTGCCGGCGGAATACACGAAGGCGGTGGATGGTTCGGCCACCGGGCCGCAGGTGGGCAGTTGCGGCACGGCGGCGTTTCGCGGCGAACCGGTGTTCGCAAGCGACATCGCCAATGATCCGTTGTGGGCCGATTACCATGATCTGGCGCTGCCGCACGGACTGCGGGCGTGCTGGTCCACGCCCATTTTTGACGAGCAGAAAAAAGTTCTCGGCACGTTCGCGATCTATCACCGGGCCACCGGCCTGCCGACGCCGGCCCATAAAAAGATGATTGGTTTGGCCACCCACACGGCGGCCACGGCGATCATCAAGGTGCGCACGGAAAAGACGCTGCGGGAAAGCGAGGAGCGTTTCCGCACGCTGGTGGATCAGGCTTCCGACGCGATTTTTGTCCATGACGTGAAAGGCAGGCTGCTGGACGTGAACCGCAGCGCGTGCGAAAGCCTCGGCTATTCGCGGACGGAACTGCTGAAGTTGTCCATGCCGGACATTGAACAGGGAGCCGGTTTATCCGACCTGCGGAAGCTTTGGCGGAGCCTGCGGTCGGGCCAGTCGCAGATTTTGCGCGGCCGGCACCGGCGCAAAAGCGGCGACACTTTCCCGGTGGAAATCAGCCTGACCAGCTACGAAATCCAAGGGCAGCTGATGCTCGCGGCGCTGGCGCGCAACATCACCGAACGCACGGAATATGAAGACCGGCTGGCGCGGTCCGTCTCGCTGCTGCGCGCCACGATCGAGTCGAGCGCCAGCGGCATGTTTGTGGTCAGCACCAGCGCCAAGGTGACCGCCCACAACCAGCGTTTTCTGGAAATGTGGAGCATGCCGCCCGAAATCGCGGCGCAAGATGACGACGAGAAAGTATGGAGACGGGTGGCAGAGCAGATCGCCGAACCGGAAATGTTTTTCCGCCGCATCCGTGAACTTTGTGCCCGGCCGGAACAAGATTCGCATGACATCTTAAATCTGAAGGACGGCCGGGTGATTGACCGGATTTCAAGCCCGCAGCGGCTGGGTGAAAAAATCATCGGCCGCGTCTGGAATTTTCGCGATGTGACCAGCCTGACCCGGGCGGAGGAGTCCATGCGCCTCCAGAGTTTCGCGCTCGAAGCCGCCGCCAATGCGATTGTCATCACCGACCGCGCGGGCCGGATTGAATGGGTCAACCCGGCCTTCACCCGCAGTTCCGGCTACACGCAGGAAGAGGCCGTCGGGAAAAATTCCCGGGAGCTGGCGGATTCGGGCCGGCCCGACACGGAATTTTTCAACCGGATGATTCCCCCCATTCACGATGGCAAGGTCTGGCATGGCGAAGTGACCAGCCGCCGCAAGGACGGCAGTTTGCTGGTTGAAGACGTCGCCATCACGCCGCTGCAAAATGCGGAAAATCAGATCACCCACTTCGTCGCGATCAAGCAGGACATCACCGAACGCAAGCGCATGGAGGCGGAACTGCGGCAGGCAGGCGAACGCACCCAGTTCTACATGAACCGGATGCCGCTGGGATTCGTCGCCTTTGACCGGGATTTCCGCGTGAGCGAATGGAACGCGGCGGCGGAGAAAATTTTTGGCTGGAGCACCGCCCAGGCGATTGGCCGCCATGCGTTTGAACTCATTGTGCCGGCAGATGTCCAGCCTCTGCTTTCCGAAGCCTGGCGGCAAATTTTCAAGGACGGCAACCTGGCCAGCCATTCGATCAACGACAACATCACGAAGGACAAACGGCGGATCACCTGCGAATGGCACAACGCCCCGTGGCGCGACGCCGAGGGCGGCGTCTGCGGCTGCCTGTCCATCGTGGACGACATCACCGAACGGATTCAAGGCGAAAAGCAGCGCAACGAACTGGAAGACCGGCTGCGCCAGTCGCAAAAAATGGAGGCCATCGGCCAGTTGTCCGGCGGCATCGCGCATGACTTCAACAACATTCTCACCGTCATCCAAGGCAATGCCATGATGCTCTTGAGCCAGAAATTGGAACCGGCGGAAACCCTCGAATGTTCCAACCAGATTTCCCGCGCCGCCGAGCGCGCCGCCGGGCTGACCCGTCAGTTGCTGATGTTTGCCCGCCGGCAGCAGATGCGTCCGGTCCGCCTGGATTTGAATGAGACCGTCGTCCAGGTCACCAAGATGCTGCAACGCATCCTGGGCGAGGACATCACCCTGCGCACCGAGTATGCGCCCGGCCTGCCGCCGATCCTCGCGGACATCGGCATGATTGAGCAGATCGTCCTGAACCTGGCGGTCAACGCGCGCGATGCCATGGCCGAGGGCGGAAAGCTGACCATCCGCACCAGCCTGGATGACCGGCAGGTGTGCCTGCAAATCGCGGACAACGGCTGCGGCATCGCCCCGGAAAACCAATCGCGCATTTTTGAACCTTTTTTCACCACCAAGGAAATGGGCAAGGGCACCGGCCTCGGCCTCGCCACGGTTTATGGCATCGTGCAGCAGCATCATGGAAAAATAGATGTCCACAGCGAGCCGGGCAAAGGCACCACCTTCACCATCGCCTTTCCGGCCACCAGCGAAGCCATCCCCAGCGGCGACGAGCATGCCGCCCAATCCGTGCTGGCGTCCGGCCATGAAACCATCCTGCTCGTCGAGGATGAACTGCCGCTCCGCAATTTTTTCAGCGACCTGCTGCGGCGCTGCGGTTACACGGTGCTTGCGGCGGATTCCGGCCCGGCCGCATTGAAGCTCTGGCAGGTTCACCGCGACCGGATCGCGCTGCTCTTCACCGACCTCACCATGCCCGAAAATTTGAACGGCATTGACCTGGGCCGCCGGCTGCTGGCCGACCGGCCCGGCCTCAAGGTCATCTACACCAGCGGCTATACCGGCAACCTGGAAGATCAGCGCGACCTGCGGCTCGTCGAAGGCGCCAACTTTATCCGCAAGCCGTTCAAGCCCGCCGCTCTCGCCAGCATCATCCGCAGCCATCTGGACGGAAAAATTCCACTGCCTTGAAGATCGGATCGAACCGGGAAAGAATTTTAATTACAATCCAGCCATGCTGAAAATGCAAACCGGCGCCCGCATAAAAAGAAAATAAATTTGAAAATTTCGCTTGAGAAAAAATCCGGGCCGGTTGATTTTAGTTCCCGTTGCCGTTGATCTTTAAAAAATAATTTTCCCTGCCCTGTTTGTGATTCGCAACAGTCCTTGAACCGTAATTAAAACGATCACGGAATGCGTGAGCCGGTGGCCGACATGCCTTCAATGGAAGTCGAAAGCCGATGAGCAAGTTCCACATGTAGCAATACATGTTCTAAGGATCAAGTTCGGCACGGCAATGGCGGGGGTTTTTTAAGATTGCCGGCTTGCTGGTTCAAGCCTGCAATCAAAGCCCGCCACCCGTTGCGGGCTTTTTTTATTTTCACGAAATGATCTTCGTTCTCAGGCTCGCCCTCGAATTGCCGCCGCCGCCAAACCTGCTATGCTTTTCGCATGGCGCACGATGAATTGTTTTCCCAGCCGGTTGAAAACCAACCGGCCGGCAAAGCCTTGCCTGCGCCGGACGAAACCCGCAGCCGTCCGCTCGCCGCCCGAATGCGTCCGCGCAATTTGGATGAATACGCCGGCCAGCCGCATATTCTCGGCCCCGGCCAGTTGCTGCGCCGCGCGATTGAGGCGGACAGAATCCAGTCGCTGATTTTTTACGGCCCGCCCGGCACCGGCAAAACGTCGCTCGCGCAGATCATCGCGCGTCAGACGAAATCAAAATTTGAACGCCTGAGCGGCGTGGAATCCAACGTGGCCGACATGCGGCGCGTTTTGTCGGCGGCGGCAAACCGCCTGGAAAACACGGGCGCTTCCACGATCCTGTTCATTGATGAAATTCACCGCTTCAACAAATCGCAGCAGGATGTTTTGCTGCCGGATGTCGAGAGCGGCGTCATCAAGCTTATCGGCGCGACCACGCACAATCCGTTTTTCTTCGTCAACTCCCCGCTCGTCTCGCGCTCGCAGATTTTTGAACTGCGCCCGCTGACCGAGGAAGATTTGTTTTCGCTTTTGCAACGCGCTTTGAAGGATGACGAACGCGGCCTCGGTTATTTGAAAATTTCCGCCGATGAAAACGCGTTGCGCCATCTCGCCAAAATCGCCGACGGCGACGCGCGCAAGGTTTTGAACTCGCTGGAAATCGCCGCGCTCACCACCGCGCCGGATTCCGACGGCGTCATCCGCCTCACGCTCGCCGTCGCCGAGCAGAGCATCCAGAAAAAAGCCGTGGTTTATGACGGCGACGGCGACGCGCATTACGACACGATTTCCGCGTTCATCAAATCCATGCGCGGCAGCGATCCCGACGCGGCGCTTTACTGGCTCGCGAAAATGATCCACGCCGGCGAAGACCCGCGTTTCATCGCGCGCCGCATCGTGATTTGCGCGGCGGAAGACGTTGGCCTCGCCGACCCGATGGCCTTGGTGCTGGCAAACGCTTGTTTGTCGGCGGCGGAATTCGTTGGCTGGCCGGAAGCGCGGATTCCATTGGCGGAAGCGACGATCTACATCGCCACGGCGAACAAAAGCAATTCCGCCTACAAAGCCATTGACGCCGCGTTGGAAGACGTGCGTTCTGGCCGCACGCTGGCCATACCTGAACATCTGCGGGACACGAGTTACAAAGGCGCAAAAAAACTCGGCCACGGCGCCGGCTACGAATACGCGCACGACGGCAAGGAGCATTTCGTGGCGCAGGACTACCTTGGCGCGGATAAAAAATATTACGAGCCGACCGAACAGGGCGTGGAAAAGAAAATCAAGGACCGTGTCGAGAAATGGCGGACGGAATTTGCCAAAATAAAATCAGCGCAGAAAATCCCGTTGTAGCACGGTCATCAGGTCGTTCACCGCCAGCATCAATTCGCCATGCCGTTCGGCGTTCTGTTCGTCCGCCAGATTCACCGGCGCGCTCATCGCCGCCGCATAGCGATGCGCCAAGGCTGAACGCCCGTCACGTTCGCCCAGCAGGCGCAGCAGTTCGCGCACCTGTCCGGCGCGTTTCTTCGCGCCGGCAATTTTCTTCAACGCCGTTTTCGCCGTCAGTTCGCCGGCTTCAACGCGCTTTAGCAGGCCGCACTCAAACAGGCGGCAACGCTTTGGCCGGTCCTGGTAAATTTTGCAGAGCCGGCCGTCGAAGCCCGCGCAAGGCTGGGCGAAAGCCAGTTTGTTTTTGCCCTTTTTCTCCAACGCCAATCCCAGCTTTTCCAACCGTTTTGCGTCATCACCCGCGCGCAATTCCACGTCCGCGAACAGCGTGCTGTCGCAGCACAGGCCGCAGTTCGGACAAAGTTGGGAAATGGCATCGTTCATCGCCTTGAACGATAGCAACGAATCGCCGGCCGCTCCAATTTTATCGTCCGCGCGGACTTGCCAGCCGGTTGAAAATAATTATTCTCGCCGCATGGCAAAGAAATCAGACGCGGCATCAACCGCCAAGACGTCAAGTCGTAAAGCTGCCGGGAAAGACAGCTTCCTTGGTGAGGCGAACGCGGGCCGAATGAAATCATCTCCCCTGCTCGACACCCAGCATAGCCTTGTAACGCCGGGCTGAATGACTTAACGCCGTTGGCGTTGCCAATTTGATTGTTAGAATCTTTTTAGCGCTGTGGCGCGGCATCTTTGTAACATCAAATCAAAAATCACTTCAGCCCCGTCGGGGCGGCACATTTTGCCCCTCACAGGACTTTGAAATTTTTCGCGCGGATGTTCTACAAATATGCCAGCCCTGACGGGCTTTGAAAATTATGGCAAACCACATTGATGTTGGCACGGCCTCGCGCGTCATGGATTAAAATCCTGTCACCGCCACAAATGCTTCGGGTATTTCCGCGCGAGTTCAGATTTGATCTTCGGATAATGCTCGCGCCAGAAGTTCGCCAAATCCTGCGTGACTTGGATCGGTTTCATGCCGGGCGTCAAAATGTGAACCGTCACCGGCACGCGGCCCAGCGCGATTTTCGGCGTCTGGTTCACGTCGTAAAGTTCCTGAATCCGCAATGAGATGAATGGTGATTTTCCGTTTTCATAATTCACCTTGGGCGTGCGGCCGTTCGGCAGCGTCAACCGTTCCGGCGCGTGTTTGTCCAGCAGTTCGCGCTGCGGATGCGAGAGCCACGACATCACGACGGGTTTGACTTCGCGTTCCTTGATGTCCTTGTAACTCACCGCGCCGTGGCAAAGCTGCTCGATGATGGCTTTCTTGTCGTCATCCGTGATGGCGGGTAATTGTAAATCTGCGCAATGCTGGCAAAGCAGATTCAGCCGCGCGAGCCATTGCTCGACGGAATGATCCCAATTCGGCAAGTTCAAACGTCCGGCCAGAATTTCATCCGCGAGCAGACGCGCGGCGGCCTCGGCGGGCGGCGGATCAATGCGTTTCGCCGCGAGCGCCAGATCCCGGAAACGCAAAAGTTCGGCGGCGAGCACGCGCTTTTGTTGCACGTCAAACTGAACTTGCAATTCGCTTTTGATGTCACCGGGAAACAACTCGCGCAGCCAGTCCGTTTCAATCGCGGTGGCGAGCGAAAGAATCGTGTTCACTTCGCGGTCGCGGCCCTCGACTTCGCGGATTTCCGCCGCCACGAACAGCGGACTGTGCTGCACCTTGCTTTCACGCGCCAGCACGCCGCGCCGGCCGT
>Ga0164241_10003380_pt1 | contig 16169 bp, 17 predicted proteins | sample OricomyardsoilBY_FD_108780 | JGI IMG/M metagenome (GOLD analysis project Ga0164241, IMG submission 108780) | Backyard soil microbial communities from Emeryville, California, USA - Original compost - Back yard soil (BY) | ecosystem: Environmental > Terrestrial > Soil > Unclassified | place: USA... | reverse complement strand
TACGGCGACCGTGACGTTCGGCGCTTCGCGCAATGCCTGCCACAACGCACGACCGATCACGCGATTCGGCACGACGTAGCCGAAGGCGTGGACGCCCTGCTCGTGCGCATCGAGCCTCGCGACGCCGAATCGCCCGGCGTCGGACACGTGAATGGAGCGAATGGGCGACGCGTCGCCCGCCATCGCCGGCCACACGCCCAGCGTTTCGAAAATCTGCCGCGAGCCGTTGCCGAGCGCGGTGGTGCGTTCGTCGAAGCTGGGTTGCGCCGCCGAGTCCGGCGGAACACTTTCGATGACCAGCACGCGCAACGCGGTGGACCGCAACGCCAGCGCGAAGCTGGCGCCCACCATGCCGCCGCCGACGACGACGACATCCCACTCTTTCATGGCATTTCTGTCAGGCACGGGCGTTCACGCAACCGACGCCATGAGCCGCTCGATCTCGACGGCTTCTTTCGGGCAACGCTCGGTGAGCACCTCGCAACCTTCCCGGGTCACCACCACGTCATCCTCGATTCGGATGCCGATGCCCTGGAATTTCCTGGGCGCCCCGGGCGTACCGGGGGCCACGTAGATGCCGGGCTCGATGGTGAGCGCCATGCCGGGCTCGAACACGCGCCACTCGTTGCCGATCTTGTAGTCGCCCACGTCGTGCACGTCCATGCCCAGCCAGTGACCCGTGCGATGCATGAAGTACTTGCGATAGGCCCCGCTCTCTTCGAGCTTCGCGAGTTTGCCCTTGAGCAGGCCCACCTTGATGAGACCCTGGGTGATGACCCGGACCGCGGCTTCGTGCGGCTCGTTCCAGTGGCGGCCTGGCTTCACGCGCTCGATGGCCGCGTAATTCGCTTCGAGCACGATGTCGTACAGCGCACGCTGCTCGGGCGTGAAGCGGCCATTCACCGGAAACGTGCGCGTGATGTCCGAGGCGTAGCAGTCCACTTCGCAGCCTGCATCGATCAGCAGCAGGTCGCCGTCACGCAGCGCCGCATCGTTCTCCCGGTAATGCAGGATGCAGCCGTTCGCGCCGCCACCGACGATGGGGAGATAAGAAAGGTCGGCATTGTGCGTGCGGAACTCGTGCACGATCTCGGCGGCGATCTCGTACTCGCGTTTGCCGGGCGCGCAAGCCTTCATCGCGCGCACGTGCGCATTGGTCGCGATGCGCGCGGACTCGCGCATCGTGTCGATCTCGGCGCGGCTCTTGAATAGGCGCATGTCGTGCAGCACGTGGTCCAGCGCCGACATTTCCTGCGGCGCGTGGCGGCCGTTGCGCGCCTGGGTACGCAGCCCATTCACCCAGCCGACCACGCGCTGGTCGAACTCGGGGTGCGTCCCCATGGCGTAATAGACCTTCGCGCGATTCTCGAGCAGGCCCGGCAGGATCTCGTCGATGTCGCTGACCGGGAACGCATCGTCGGCGCCGAAGTCGCGCGTCGCGCCCTCCGGGCCGGCGCGGCGGCCGTCCCAGGTTTCGCGCGCCGGGTCGCGATCGCGCACGAAGAGGATGTATTCACCCTGCGGACGCCCGGGCACGAGCACGGCCACGGATTCCGGCTCCACGAAACCCGTGAGATAGAAGAAGTCACTGTCAGGTCGGTATGCGTACTCGACGTCGTTGTTGCGCATGCGCACGGGTGAGGTGGGCACGATGGCAATCGAGTCCTTGCCCATCTGCTTCAATAGCGCGCGGCGACGGCGCTTGAATTCTTCGCGGCCGATGGCGGGCACCCGCGCCACACTCGGCACTGCTCTGCGCGGAGCGAGCCTGCTAATGGATGGACGCGGCACCGGGCTCCGGCTCCTCGCCACGGGCGGGCGCCAACTCCGCGAACAGCAATTGCACACCCACCCGTACGAACTCCACCACTTCGGCGAAGGCGACTTCGTTTTCCTCGTTCTCTTCGTCCGCGTCGACGCCGACGTGAGTGATCTCGGTGAAGTCGCGAATGATCTCGCCCGCCTCCACCGACACCTTGCCCGGGTCTCCGGTGGCGCCCGACCCCAGGCCATAGAGAAAGCCCTGGCACCACTGGCTGAGCGCGTCGGCGCGTTGGGCGAGCGGCGCCTGGTCGTCGGGCAACAAGGGTTCGAAATCCGCGTCGCTACCGGCGAGCGTGCTCACCATGGAGTGGTAGACGTTCTGCAGGACGGAGCTCTGCAGGGCGGCTTCTTCGGGAGAGTCATCGGGAAGGATCTCCCGCAGCCATTCGATGAGCCCGTAATCACGCGAACTGCAGAGCGCACCGGCCAGCGTGCCATGCGCCTCGGCGGGCTCCGGCAGCGCGCGGGCGTCCCGGAGGACGCGTTCGAACTCATCGTAAGTGGCTGACGACATGGGGGTGAATTATGCCCCACGGGCGAATCAATTGACCCCCCGGAGAGGCGAGCCCTATAGTCCGACGCCATGACCGACACATCTGATAACAACAAGACGGGCAAGACCTCCTTTGCCGCGGAAATTGCGTTGCTCGAACGCCGCGTCGAAGAACTTCTCCTCACCGTCGACACTCTCAGGGAAGAGAACCGCGCCCTGCGCCAGCGCCAGGAATCGCTCGCCGCCGAACGCTCAGCGTTCGCGCAGCGCAATGACCAGGTGCGCGCCCGCGTGGAGGCCATGATCGGCCGGCTGAAAACGATGGAGCACACTGCGTGAGCGAAAAGGAACCGGCCACCGTCACCGTACGGATCCTGGAGAAGGAGTACTTCGTCTCCTGCCCCCAGGACGAACGCGCCGATCTCCTCGACTCCGCCGAGTACCTCAACAAGAAGATGCGCGAGATCCGCGACACCGGAAAAGTGGTGGGAGCAGATCGCATCGCCGTCATGGCGGCGCTCAACATGGCCAATGAACTGCTGCGCCTTCGCAAGAACGACACGGAACTGCAAGGCGCCGTCACCGGGCGCGTGAAACAGATGCGCGAACGCGTCGAAGGCGCGCTACAGCGCACACGGCAGCTGGATCTGTAGCATCGCTCGGGGCTGTCGCCCACATCGGAAAACGCCGCCGGTTGTTCGAAGGAATGTGGGCGTCGTACACGAATGTTCCATCTTTCAAACTGTCGATTTGCGTCGCATTCCTACGCGGCAGTTGTAGTAGAGTCTTCGGGCGCTGCCTGTGGTGTTCGACAGCAAGTCGGGTTACCTCTCGACCGTAATGTAAACGCCCGGGACCAACGCTTACTGACAGCATTGTGCAAGTCCGCTTCGAGCGGAAAGCCTTAAATGTCGGGGCCGGTCCCACCTTGTTGCTCTGGTTCGAGAGCAATGGCTTGCACCGGCACTTTCGGGTAGCGCTTTTCCTTCCTTCTCGTGCAAACGAAGTCATCCCTACGCGTCGATATGCTGCTTCGCCGCCGCGCGGTTGCCCGCGCCGGCCGCATCAGCGCGGCACGCGCTGTCGCGACCCACGTCGCGCATACCCACTGGCTCACACCCGGCAAACGCATCGGCCTGTATGCGTCCATGCCGCAGGAGCTCGGCACCGATCCGTTGATCCGGCTCGCCCTCGCCCGCGGCTGCGACGTCTACCTGCCCCGCATCACTTCGCTGCGCAGCCGCATCATGCGCTTCGTGACATACGGCCAGGCGGGCACGCGCCATGCGCTCGGCATGCATGAACCCGCGGGCCACGAATACCTGGGCGCAAGATTTCTCGACACCATCTTCGTTCCCGCCGTGGCGCTCGATCGCCGCGGCGCACGGCTCGGCCATGGGCTCGGCTTCTACGATCGCATGCTCGACTTCCGGCGGCTCCGTCGTCATTGGCAGGGACCCCGCCTCGTCGCTCTCGCCTATTCTTTCCAGGTCGTGCCGCAGGTACCCGTGACTGTGACCGACGTCCCGATGGACATCATCGTCACGGAGAGGGGAATCGATGAACTATTGGCTCATGAAGACGGAGCCATCGACCTTCGGGGTCGATGATCTCGCCAAGCGCCCGAAGAAGACCGCCATGTGGGATGGCGTCCGCAACTACCAGGCGCGGAACATGCTGCGCGATGAGTTCAGGAAGGGGGACCAGGCGTTTCTCTATCACTCGAGCTGCGATGTACTCGGCATCGCGGGCATCGTCGAGGTCGTGCGCACCGCTTATCCCGATCCCACGGCCTTCGACAGGAAGCATGTAAAAAATAAAGGCAGCGATCGCGAAAATACGCCGTGGGTTGTGGTCGACGTGCAACTCAAACGCCGCTTGAAGCGCGTGATCACGCTCGAGGAGCTGCGTGCGCACGAGCAACGAGAACTAGATGGGATGTTGCTGTTGAAACGTGGCAACAGACTCTCGATCACGCCTCTGAGCGCGGCTCATTGGAAGTTCATCCTCACGCTCGAGTGATGTTCGCGTGAGAGCGAATGTGATTCGATCGTCGTCACTCGATGACACTTGCTTGAAATTTGTCAACGCCTGCGTATACTCGCCCTCGGACTAACCCGTAACTACTGGAGATGAGCCATGGCGAAAGCCAAGAAGAAGGCCAAGAAGAAAGCCAAGAAGAAGTAATTCTTCCGGCCTTGGTCGATAAGGCGAGCGAGAGACTCTCTCGCTCGCCGCCTCAAATTCGAAGACACTGCCCGCTACCAAGCGGGCAGTGTCGTTTCAGGGGTCGGGAAAGCGGAGTGGTCTCGTGAGTGCTCAAAACACTGGAAAACAAGCTGCGGCGCGTGCAGCGCTGGAGTTCGTGGTCGAAGGCAAGGTGCTGGGTGTCGGCACGGGTTCCACCGTCAACTTCCTCATCGACGAGCTCGCCTCACAACGCATGCGCATCGCCGGAGCGGTGTCGAGCAGCAACAGTTCCACCGAGCGATTGAAGGCCGTAGGCATCCCGGTGCTCGACCTCAACGAGGTCGGTGAGATCGATACCTACATCGATGGCGCCGACGAAACCAACCCGCGCCGCCAGCTCATCAAGGGTGGAGGCGCCGCCCTCACTCGCGAAAAGATCATTGCGGCGGCCTCCCGCCGGTTCATCTGCATCGCCGATGAAGGGAAGCTGGTCGATACGCTCGGCGCATTCCCCCTCCCCGTCGAAGTCATCCCGATGGCGCGTACCTACGTGCATCGCGAGCTTGCGCGCCTGGGCGGCCGCCCCGTGTGGCGCGAGAAGGTGATCACGGACAACGGCAATCACATCCTCGACCTGCATGACCTGCGCATCGCCGACCCGGTGGGACTCGAGAACGCGATCAACCAGATCGTGGGCGTGGTGACCGTGGGATTGTTTGCGGCACGGCCCGCCGACCTCGTGATCCTCGGTGGTCCATCCGGGATTCGTAGGTTCTGAAAAAGGGGACAGATCTATTTTTCGAAAATAGATCTGTCCCCTTTTTCGTGGACGTCCGCACTGACGTCCGGTGTCCGGGCCCGGACACTCCCGGCTGAACGGGATCGCCGCGAGCAGTGATGCATCACCCGCCAGATTCAAGCTGTTAGCCGCGCCTGGCGTCTTTGATTGGGCGTTGGCACGCCGTGTGCTCTATCTCACGGTATGTCACTGCTCCTCCAGAATCCCATGCGCGGCACCGAGTCGCAGGATCGGGTGGTCACCACCCCCAAGACCCATCGCGCATTCGTGCGCCGCTACGGCGTCATGGCCGGCATCGCGGCGGCGTTGCTCTTGCTCGTCGTCTGGAGCGCAAGAGCGTGGCTCTCCTCCGACAAGGTGATTCCGCGGGAGCGTGTGCGCACTGCGGTCGTGGAGCGCGGCCCCTTCGTCCGCGACGTCGCCGCCACTGGCACGGTGGTTGCGGCAGTGAGTCCCACGCTGTTCGCCGAGGCGCCTGGCACCATCATCTATAAGGTGCGCGCTGGCGACGCAGTGAAGGCCGGGGACGTCCTGGGCACGGTCGAGAGCGCCGCCCTCACCAATGAATATGAGCAGGAGCGCGCGACCCTCGCCGGCACCGACGCTTCCCTAACCCGCCAGACCATCGAAGTGCGGCGCTCCATTCTCAAGAGCAGCCAGGACACCGACCTCGCCAAGGTGCAGATCACGGCGGCAGAACGTGAGTTCAAGCGGGCCGAAGACGCCTGGAACATCCACGTGATCCCGGAACGCGACTTCCAGCGGGCGCGCGACGATCTCGAAACCGCCAAGCTGAACTACGCGCATGCGATGGAAACCGGCGGTCTCGAGAAGGACAGCCTGCAGCTCGAGTTGCGCAGCCTGCGCGCGCAGCGTGATGCCCAGGCCCTGAAGGTGGCGCGGCTGCGCGAGCGCGTGGACGCGCTGACGCTCAGGTCGCCCGTTGCCGGCATGGTTGCCACGCTGACCCAGCAGGAACGCGCCCAGGTCGCGCAGAACGCACCGCTGGTCACCGTGGTCGACCTCACGGCGCTCGAAATCGAGTTCCAGGTGTCGGAAAGCTACGCCAACGAGATCCGGGCGGGCATGAACGCAGAGATTGCACTCGACGGCCGGCAGTTCCAGGGCACGGTCGCCGGCATTTCCCCCGACGTGCGCAATGCGCAGGTGACGGGACGCGTGCGCTTCGCGGCCCAGCCCCAGGGTTTGCGGCAGAACCAGCGCGCCTCGGTGCGAATCGTCCTGGATGAACGCGCGGATGTGCTCAAGGTCGCCCGCAGCCCCTTCAGCGATTCGGAATCGCGCTTCGCCTACGTGATCCGTGACGACGCGGCCGTGCGCACGCCCGTGGAATTCGGCGCGGCGGCAATTGGAGAGATCGAAATCCGCAACGGACTCGATGTCGGCGACGTCGTCGTGCTGTCCGACATGCGCGACTACAAGGACGCCCCGAGCGTCCTCATCGGTAACTAAGAGGAACCTTTCACATGCTTTCCATGAAGAACGTCAGCAAAGTATTTCGCACCGACCTCATCGAGACGCACGCGCTGCGCGACTTCTCCCTGGAGGTGAAGGCGGGCGAGTTCCTCGCGGTCACCGGCCCTTCGGGGTCCGGCAAGACCACGTTCCTCAACATCGCGGGGCTGCTCGAGCCCTACGAGACCGGCAGCTACAAGCTCGATGGGGTCGAGGTGACCGCATTGTCGGATGACGCGCGGTCTGCGCTGCGCAACCAGAAAATCGGTTTCATCTTCCAGAGCTTCAACCTGATGCCGGACCTCAATGTCTACGACAACGTGGATGTGCCACTTCGCTACCGCCGCATGAAAGCCGCGGAACGCGACAAGCGCATCACCAACGCACTCGAGATCGTGGGCCTGGCCGCGCGCATGAAACACCATCCGTCGCAGTTGTCGGGCGGGCAGCAGCAGCGCGTGGCCATCGCGCGGGCGATCGCCGGGGACCCGAAGCTGGTGCTCGCGGACGAACCCACGGGCAACCTCGACTCGCTCATGGCGCGCCAGGTCATGGACCTGCTCGAACGCATCAACGAAATGGGCACCACCATCATCATGGTCACCCACGACCCCGAACTCGCGCGCCGCGCACATCGCAACGTGCAGGTGGTCGACGGCCAGATCTCGGACTTCAAGCCCTACGAGGCGCACATCGCACCCGCCACCGCGGCTGCGCATTCGCCCGCCACCGCCGGAGCCTGAACATGTTCGCCTACTACCTCCGGCTGTCGCTGCAGAGCTTCCGGCGCAATCCCGGCCTCACCGGGCTCATGGTGATGGCCATCGCGCTTGGCATCTCGGTGTGCATGGTGACGCTCACGAGTTACCGCGCCGCGGCGCGCATCCCGTTGCCGCACAAGAACGACATGCTGTTCGTGCCGAACGTCGACAGCTGGGACCCCGCCAACCCCTATGACGATGACAAGCCGGGCAATGCACCCGATCTGCAGACCTATCGCGACGCGCGCGGGCTCTACGCCTCCACCATTCCTGATCGCAAGCTCATCATGTTCAAGGCCGGCGGTGTGCTTTCCGGCGGAAACCAAATGGCGCCCGAGTACGTCTCCGCGCGCATGACCACCGGCGATTTCTTCGCGATGTTCGAGACCCCGTTTCTCTACGGCAGCGGCTGGAACGCCAAGGCCGATGACGGTCCGGAGCCGGTGGTGGTCCTGAGCAAGGAGACCAACCAGAAAGCCTTCGGCGGAGCCAACAGCGTCGGCAGGACGCTGCTGTGGCACGACCGCGAGTTCCGCGTGGTCGGCGTGCTCAACGACTGGGAGCCCGCACCGAAATTCTTCGACGTGTCGAACGGCTCGTTCGATGACCCCGAGGAAATCTACGTGCCCTTCAGCTGGGGCCAGATCCTGGAGCTCGGCAGCGACGGCAACACGAACTGCTGGAAGACCGAGGACATCAAGAGCTACCAGGACTTCCTCAACTCCGAATGCATCTGGTTCGAAAGCTGGGTGGAGCTGCGGACGCCGGCAAAAGTGGCGGCCTATCGCAAGTTCCTCGACGACTACGTGATCGAACAGAAATCGAAGGGCCGGTTTTCCCGCCCGCTCAACAACCACCTCTACACCATCGAAGGCTGGATGGAGCGCAACCAGGTCGTGGGCACCGACAACAAGGCCATGCTCATCATGGCGTTCGCGTTCCTCGCGGTCTGCCTCGTGAATACCGTGGGACTGCTGCTGGCGAAATTCCTGAACGCCGCGCCGGTGGCCGGCGTGAGGCGCGCACTCGGTGCGAGCCGTCGCGACATCTTCTGGCAGCACTTGACCGAGTCCGGCGTGGTCGCCGTTGCGGGTGGCCTTGCGGGCGGGATGCTGGGTGTCGCGGGGATCTGGGCACTTCGTGCCTGGTACGGACGCTTCGTGCAGGACCTCGAGCGCGCATTGCCGACCGACTACAGCACGTTCGTCATCGCGGTGGGCATTTCGCTCGCCGCCGGACTCATCGCCGGCCTGTATCCGGCCTGGCGCATCGGGCGTGCCGCGCCCGCCTCTTACCTCAAGGTGCAATAACCATGGGACTTCGACCCATCTTCTCCGCGCTCATGCGCAACGGCGCCGGCGCCATCCTGGTGGCCATCCAGATCGCCCTGACGCTGGCCATCGTCGTGAATGCCGTGTTCGTCACGGAGCAACGCGTCAGCAAGATCGGCCGCGACTCCGGCATGGACGACCAGAACATCTTCGCGGTGCCGGCCACGAGTTTCGAGAAGGACCACGACTTCTTCGCGATGGTCCGCAACGACCTCGCAATGCTGCGGAGCATGCCCGGCATCGTCGACGCGGCCCCGACGACGCAGGTTCCGCTGTCGGGTGGCGGCAGTTCGACCCAGTTCTATTCGCTGCCCGACAAGAAGGGTGAGAAGTCGCCGGCGGCGTACTACAACACCGATGAACACGCCGTGCGGACTCTCGGCGTGAAACTGGCAGACGGAAAGAGCTTCACCGCCACGGATGTGGAGTACCGGGTGAAGGATCAGCAAGGCATGCCGGGCACCGCGGTCGTGACGCGCGAGTTCGCCGAGGCGCTGTTCCCCAAGGACAAGGGCCAGTTCGTGGGCAAGACCTTCTACGACGACCAGGGCAAGCCCACCGTCATTGTCGGCGTGATGGAGCGAATGCACGGCGCGTGGGTGGGTTGGGACAAGCTCGACCGCGTGATGCTGGCGCCACTCGTGGGCCCCGGACCCGGTATCCGGTACCTGATCCGCACCGAACCCGGGAAGCTCGATGCCACCATGGCCGCGGTCGAAGTCGCGCTTCGCAAACGCGACCCGAATCGCGTCGTCGGCAAGCTGCGCAGCATGCAGAACTTCAAGCAGAGCAGCTACGCCAGCGATTCGTTGATGGCGGTGACGCTGTCCGTGGTCACGGGGCTCGTGTTGACGTTCAGCGCACTCGGCATCTTCGGGCTCGCCACGTTCAACGTGAACACGCGCACGCGGCAGATCGGCACGCGGCGCGCGGTCGGCGCGCGCAAGCGGGACATCGTGAGCTACTTCATGGCCGAGAACTGGATGGTCACCACGCTCGGGGTGGTGGTCGGCTGCGTCATGGCACTGGGCGTGGGGTTCTGGCTGTCGAACCAGTTCGGACTGCCGCGACTCGACCTCTACTTCCTGGTGGGTGGTGTGGCAGGGCTCTGGGCCCTGGGACAATTGGCCGCCTGGCAGCCTGCACTGCGGGCGGCCAAGGTCTCGCCAGCCATGGCCACCCGTAGCGTCTGACCTCCGTGCTGAAGTGTCCACCGCTTGCAACCCTTTGGTCGGGCCCTGCGTCTTACGTATGACTTCAATCACGTCAAACGTCGAGGACCGCCTGGCTCACCGGACCGTACTGGTTGCTGACGATAGCGAGGCCGTGCGAACGGCCTTCCAGGTGCTGTTGTCCCTGCACGGCGCGCGGGTTCTCGGCGCCTCATCTCCGGCCGAGGCCCTCGCGACCGTGCGCTCCCAGGAAGTGGACCTGATCATCCAGGACATGAACTTCCGGCGGGAGGCCACGTCGGGTGAAGAAGGCGTCGCGTTGTTCAGGGAGCTTCGCGCACTGCATCCCGACGTGCCCGTCATCCTGCTGACCGCCTGGACGCACCTCGAAACCGCCGTGGACCTGGTCAAGGCTGGTGCGGCCGACTACATCGCCAAGCCGTGGGACGACGCGCGGCTGCTCACGACCGTTCGCAACCTGCTCGAGCTGCGGGCCGCCGTGGAAGAGAACGTGACGACACGCGCACGACGCGCCGAGGCGCGCGCCACGCTCGCCGAGCGATACGACCTCCAGGGAATCGTGTACGAGAGCGAAGCGCTGCACACCGTGGTCTCGATGGCGGCACAGGTGGCTCACGCCGACGTGCCCGTGCTCATCACCGGTCCCAACGGCGCCGGCAAGGAAGTGCTGGCCGACATCGTGCACGCCAACTCGGCCCGCAAATCCCAGCCCTATGTGAAGGTGAACGCGGGCGCCCTGCCCGACCAGCTCATCGAAGCGGAGTTGTTCGGCACCGACGCGGGCGCGTTCACGGGCGCGAAGGCGCGCGCCGGACGCTTCGAAGCCGCCGACGGCGGCACGCTGTTCCTCGACGAGATCGGCAACCTGCCGCTCGCCGGGCAGGCCAAACTACTACGCGTGTTGCAGACCGGTGAGTACGAACGCCTGGGCAGCAATACCACGCGGCGCGCCAACGTGCGCATCGTCGCCGCCACGAACATGGCGCTGCGCGATGCGATGCGCGAGGGGCGGTTCCGCGAAGACCTCTACTACCGGCTGAGCGTGATCGAACTCGCTCTGCCGCCGCTCGCCGAACGGCGCGACGACGTGCTGCCGCTGGCGCGGTCGTTCCTCGCCGCCGGCGCGCGCCTCGCGAGCGACGCCGAACGCGCGCTCCTCAACTATTCCTGGCCGGGTAACGTCCGCGAACTACGCAATGTTCTGCAGCGTGCATCGCTGTTCGCGGGTGAAGCGCCCATCAATGCTCCTGCGCTCAACCTCCCGGCCGTTTTACCCGCACGCTCCGACGATCCCGTGCTCGATCGGGTCACCATCGAACGCGTGCTCGCCGAGAACGGCCGCATCGTGGCCCAGGCCGCGCGCCAGTTCGGCATCAGCCGCCAGGCCCTCTATCGCCGCATGGAAAAACTCGGTATCAAGGAATCTCCTTCCAGATAGCCCAGGGGGCTAACAAGAGGCGTGATGAAGTTTTCCATGGCGGGCTGGGCCACGTGGTGGCTCGGCGGCATCGCGCTGGCGTCCCTGGGGGCACTGGCGGCCGCGCGCCACTTCATCGAATCCCCGTGGATGGCGGCCGTGGCCGCAGCACTCGTGCTCACGCCGCTCGTGGCGTGGTCAGGGACAGTGCTGGCGGCGCGTTGGAGCCGAATGGCCCGTGCGCTCAACGATGGCATCGCCAGCCTCAAGGACCGCGACTTCAGCGTGAGCGTCACGCGCGCGACACAGGACGAGATGGGCGCCCTGGTGGAGACCTACAACACGCTCGGCGAGCGCCTGCGCGTGGAGCGCCAGAGCCTCTACCAGCGCGAGCTCATGCTCGATACCGTCATCCAGACCACGCCGCTCGCGCTGGTCCTGACCAACGAAGGTGATGCGGTGCTCTACAGCAACACCGCGGCACGGCAGCTGTTCGGCGCCGGCCGCAAGCTCGAAGGCGAACGATTCACGCGTTACCTCGATGCGGCACCGGTTCCCCTGCGCGAGGCCGTCGATCGCGGCGGGGATACCCTGTTCACGCTCGAACTTGGGGGCGAGCCCCAGGTTTATCACGTGTCGCAGCGACGGTTCCTCCTGAACGCCATGCCGCATCGACTGCTGCTGCTCAAGCAACTTACGCGCGAGATCAATTCACAGGAAGTCGCCACCTGGAAGAAGGTGATCCGCGTCATTGCGCACGAGCTGAACAATTCCCTCGCACCCATCTCGTCGCTGGCGCATTCGGGACAGATCCTGGCCAATGCTCCGCCGGATCCCGCGCAGCTGAGCCGGGTGTTCGCCACCATCGAAGAGCGCGCCCGACATCTCGCCGGGTTCATCGAGGGTTATTCGCAATTCGCGAAGCTTCCGCAGCCGCGCGTGGCGCCGGTGGCGTGGGATGTGCTCCTGGAACGATTGCGCGTGGTGGTGCAGTTCACGCTCGTCGGCACGCCGCCGCATCGCGCCATCAGCTTTGACGCCACGCAGATCGAGCAGGCGCTCATCAACCTGCTGAAGAACGCGCGCGAGTCGGGTTCCGGGGCCGCTGACATCGAGCTCGCGGTAACGCTCGCGGGTGGCGGATGCGCGGTCGAGGTGCGGGATCGCGGCCCCGGCTTCACGCCGGCCGCGCTGGAGCATGCGCTGGTTCCGTTCTACTCCACCAAGCAGACCGGCACCGGACTCGGTCTCACGCTGTGCCGCGAGATCGTCGAGGCACATGGGGGCCGGTTGCGCATCGCCAACCGCGATGGTGGCGGTGCGGTCGTGACTTTGTGGCTCCCGGAGGTCAATTAGGTGCGAGAATCGCGCCGATGCAAATCTCGAGCGACACCGATCCCGGAACCCAGGCCGTCAGCATCCTGCCGGCCACATCCAACGACCTCGAAATCCTGCTGCCGATGGTGGAGCAGTACTGGCGCTTCGAAGCCATCGAGGGTTTCGACGCCACGCGCATGCGCAAGCTGCTCACGCGCGTGCTCGAAGACCCGAACCTGGGGCGCGCCTGGGTCGCCACGCTGTATGGCGAACCCGCCGGCTATCTACTGGCGGTATACGTGTTCAGCCTCGAGCACCAGGGCATGACCGCCGAGATCGACGAGTTCTTCGTGGTGCCCGCGCATCGTGGCCTGGGGCTGGGGCACCAGATTTTGGCGAGCGCCGAGGCGCAGTTTCGCCAGGAAGGCTGCACCAACGTGTCGCTTCAGCTCGGCCGCAGCAACGAGGCCGCGCGGAATTTCTACCGGCGCCATGGTTTCGACGATCGTGCCGGCTACGAGCTGGTCAGCAAAAACCTGAAATGAACTCATCTCACTGATATGTACGACCTCTACATCGGCAACAAGAATTACTCGTCCTGGTCGCTGCGCCCCTGGGTGCTGCTCAAGGAACTCGGCATTCCATTCCGCGAGCGCGCCGTCGTCTTCGGCAAGGACACCTTCACCGACTTCTCGCCGACCGGCAAGGTGCCCTGCCTTGTCGATGGCAAGCACACCATCTGGGACTCACTCGCCATCACCGAATACGTGGGCGAACGCCACGCGAATGTCTGGCCCGTGGATGCACCGACGCGCGCATGGGCCCGCTCCGCCGCCGCCGAGATGCATTCGGGCTACAACGCATTGCGCGACGTCTGCACGATGAACTGCGGGGTCCGCGTGAAGCTCAAGGGCGTCTCGCCGGCGCTGCAGCGCGACCTCGCCCGCCTCGAAGAACTGTGGGCCGATGGATTGAACCGCTTCGGCGGCCCCTTCCTCACGGGCGCGCGCTTCTGTGCGGTGGACGCCTTCTACGCGCCGGTGGCGTTCCGCCTCCAGACCTATGAACCGCCCGCCAACGTGACCGCACGCCGATACGCGGAGCAGCTCCTTGCGTTGCCGTCGATGCAGGAGTGGTACCGCGCGGCGCTGGCCGAGACCACGCGCGACGCGCCGCACGAGGCGGAATTGAAAGGCATCGGCGAGATCACGGCCGACCTCCGCGCCACTAGCTAGCCGGATGTTCCTGCGCGCGCTGGTCGCGTTCCTGGCCTGCCCCGGCATGGTCGCACTGCTGGTTCCGTCGTGGATCGTCTGGAACCACACGCCCGCGAGCCGCCCGTGGTTTCCGATCGGCCTGTCGATGCTGGTCGCGGGCCTCGCACTGCTCCTGTGGTGTGTCCGGGACTTCTACGTCGCGGGCAAAGGCACGCTCGCACCGTGGGCACCGCCTCGCAACCTGGTGGTGGTCGGGCTTTACCGGTACAGCCGCAATCCGATGTACGTGGCCGTGATACTCATGCTCTCGGGATGGGCGCTGTGCTTCTGGTCGGCGACGCTTGCGATCTATACCTGTTTTGTGATGGTGGCATTCCATTTGCGCGTGTTGTTTGGAGAAGAGCCGTGGCTCGCGCGCACGCATGGCGAGGCGTGGGCCAAATACAAGGCCAGCGTTCCCCGGTGGCTGCTGTAGCCATTCAAATCCGCTAGTCTTCGAGTGCCGCGATATCCACGGCACGAAGGGGACTCACATGACGAAGAAATTCCTGTTGGCCATCGTGGCCGCGTTCAGCTGCGCTGCGCACGCCGCATCGAAGCCCGAACCCGTCACCGCGCAGCTGACCATCCGCGCGGACCAGCCGGGCCCGACCATCGACGCCAATCTCTATGGCCAGTTCATGGAGCACCTGGGGCGCAACGTCTACGAGGGCATCTGGGTGGGCGAGGATTCGAAGATCCCCAACACGCGCGGCTATCGCAACGACGTGCTCGCGGCGCTCAAGAAACTGCAGGTGCCCGTGCTGCGCTGGCCCGGCGGCTGCTTCGCCGACGAATACCACTGGCGTGATGGCATCGGCCCACGCGACAAACGGCCGCATCGCGTGAACACCTACTGGGGTGGCGTCATCGAGCCCAACACGTTCGGCACGCATGAGTTCTTCGAACTCGCGGAGATGCTCGGCGCGAAGACTTATCTCGCGGTCAACGTGGGTTCGGGCACGGTCCAGGAAACCTCGGACTGGGTCGAGTACATCACCTCGCCGTCGGAATCCACGCTCGCGAAGGAGCGCCGCGCGAACGGCCGCGACAAGCCGTGGAAGATCGACTACATCGGCGTGGGCAACGAGCCCTGGGGCTGTGGCGGCGACATGAACGCCGACTACTACGCGAGCGAATACAAGAAGTACGCGCTGAACATCAAGACGCCACCCGAGAGCCGGCCCATCAAGGTGGCGAGCGGGCCGTATGGCGACGGCTACGAATGGACCGAGACGGTCATGAAAAATGCCGCGAAGCAGATGGGCGCGTACTCACTGCACTATTACACGCTACCCTCCGGCAGCTTCGACAAGCCGAAGAAAGGCCCGGCACTCAGCTTCAACGAAGCCGACTGGATCATCACGCTCAAGTACACGCTCGACATCGACGAGATGGTGCAGAAGCACTCGGCGATCATGGACAAGTACGATCCGAAAAAGCGGATCGGCCTCTACGTGGATGAATGGGGCACCTGGTACGACGTCGAACCGGGCACCAACCCGGGCTTCCTGTTCCAGCAGAACACCATGCGCGACGCCGTCGTCGCGGGCCTGAACCTCAACACGTTCCAGAAACACGCCGACCGCGTGCGCATGACCAACATCGCGCAGATGATCAACGTGCTGCAGGCCATGGTGCTCACCGACAAGGAAAAGATGCTGCTCACGCCCACGTATCACGTGTTCGAGATGTACAAGCCCTTCCAGAACTCGACGCTCCTGCCGTCCGAACTCACGGCGCCGGAGTACAAGCTGGGAGAGGTGGCGATTCCGTCCATCAGCACGTCCGCGGCGCGCACGGGCAATGGGTCAATCGTGTTGTCGCTCGTGAATACCGATCCCAACAAGCCGGCGCGCGTCACGGTGAAAATCCAGGGCTCGGCCGCAAAGAAGATCAGTGCGCGCGTGCTGACGACGGACGCGATGAATGCCCACAACACCTTTGACGCGCCCGAGACAGTGAAACCCGCGGCCTACAAGGGCGGCAAGCTCAAGGGCGACTCGTGGGTGTTCGACCTGCCGGCGAAGTCCGTGGTCGTTGCCACATTGAACTGATCGAAAGGAAGCTTCATCCGATGGCTAACAAGCTGAACACGCTGATGCTCGCGGC